>JAABUJ010001729.1_pt1 | contig 30211 bp, 26 predicted proteins | sample 5559131 | NCBI WGS metagenome assembly JAABUJ01 (sample SAMN10711875, study PRJNA513366) | rock metagenome | isolation source: Antarctica rocks | place: Antarctica: Victoria Land, Mt New Zealand nord | collected 2016-01-07
GGTGCGGGGTGGTGGTGGTGGTGGGCGCATTGTTTGGTGGGGCGAGGCGGTGCGGTTGGACGCTGGGGTGGGGTGGAGGGGGATTAAGATTGTACGGTAGAGGGTGGGGTGGAGTGGGGGGCAGATTGCAAGCCGGTAGCGTCAAAAGTTTATATTGCAGAACGGCGGAGCTTTTGGAATGGGATTATTGAGGTTTTATCGAATTGACGCTAATTCTAGGTACAGGTTTTCGGAGAATGGAGGGAGTATGAGAGCCGTGAGGCCAGGTAGTCTAAGGTAGGTACGCAGTAGCGCTATCGTACAGTGTGAACGAGCCGGTCCTCTAGAGACAAAGCCACCATTCATCCTACGAGCCTCACCAACAGTTCAAGCGCAGACTCCTTGGGATCGATGTGAATTGTGACTTCCTCGGCCTCGCCCTGCCCCTCGTCATCTTCTTCTGATTGCATCAGCTCGCCGATCTCCACAGATTGCGTTTCACGCTTCTCCGACTCCTCAGGGCCGCGGTATTCGGCGAGGAGGTCGTCGATTGCGGCGTCAGTGCTACCGTTGCTGCCATTTGTACTCACTTCGCTTGCTTGTGCAGCGTCTGTGCTAACCTGTGCCGAATGTGGGCTGACACTGTCACCACGAGAAGTGGCGATGTTAAATTGTTCCAGGTCGGCATCATCCGCGAGCAGATCGTTCTTTCGCTTGTTGACGCTGCTTGACTGACTCCCTGTGACTCCTGCGACCTGTTCTTCGTTTGCAGTTGGGTAAGCGTCGCCGATGTCGATAAGGCCTGTGTTCACGTCTTCGATGTTGATCAGTGGACCGAGTTCCACTACCCGTTTCGGCGTGCCAAGCTCTTCGAGCCCTTCCCATGTCTGCGGTGAAACATCTCCAACAGCATCGACAGGCTTGAGGTCAGGAACCGCATCGAGGGATACTGCTACGAGATGTTCTTCCGTCAGTGCTTTAGGTGGATGCTCTTCACCACTCGACTCTCTTCCGCCATCTTCCTTTCGTGCGTCACTCGAGTCGACTATTTGCTCTCCCTCGTGGTGAAACAGCTCCAACACCTCGCCCCGGTGCGTTACACCTTCCGTAGTTGCGACAGTGTCATCTACATCAGGGATAGGTATTTGTATGTCACCTGAGATCCTCTTGAAGGTAGGCTTTGCAGTTGCCCGTACTGCTGCTGCCACTTCAGAAGTCTCCGCCTGTGTGGGATAGAGTTCGCCATTGGCTATCTTCCCGAGTATGTTCTGGAACAACCAAGGAAAGCTCATCAGTGGCATAGAGTGTGCATCCATAAGTCTGACCCGTTTCTCCTTACCAGCCACAAACTTGACCTGGCGACATTCTTCGATCGCAAGAGCCATCTCATCCGCGGTCACCCTATACATGGCCGCCACGAATGGCCCCATAATGCCAAATTCCTTACTTCCAGCCTTCTCGTAGCACGCTTGGCGGAAGCGATCTTTGAGTGCGGCGGAGATCTCCCCCATCTCTTCGTGAAATTTGTAGTCCTTGCTGCGATTGGCGTGGTGCAGGACAAAGGTAGACCAGACTTCGAACTCGGTGGCAATATCATGCTGGGCCATTATGCGACGCATTGCAGCATCGTATTGCTCCTTTACTGCTGCAGCATCTTCCAACAGTTCGTCATCCACTTTATAAGCCTCGAGAATGCGTTTGTCAAAAGGATTCTCGAAGCATGGCACAAAATCGATCCGCTCCACTTGGTCGTAGAGTTTGCCAAGAACCTTGTGGGAGACGTAAATTTGCTCCTTTGGCTTATGGTTCTTCTCCATGAAATGGGGCCATTTTCGCGGATGTAGCTCAGATGGCATTGTCGCTGGTTCCCCTGTCTTCACGTAATCAACGGCCATCGAGTGCAGGCTTGCAAGTTTCAAGCCTATCTCAGGAATTAGTGTTGTCAGCTCGCGGTTCGAGGTCAGATTATACGTACATTTCTCGTCTTTCACCCCGAGGTCCATGTAGTCCCCAAGCGCCAAGTGAGCATGAGCGATGGTGGGCAAGCGGTCGTTCTTCATATAAGTCACGAAGAAGTTTGTGATATCGTTCACTGTGACTTCGCGTTCCACCTCTACCGGAACCGGGGGGGTGTAATCCATCGGCTTGTGGTTCCACTCTTTCGGGAACAACTCTGGATCCCAGATGACTAGGTAATCATCACCATCCAAGTCACCACCAGAGCACATACTCGCTATATCTCTATCGCCTGTTTGAGGCAACACGACCACGTCCTTTAGGTGCCATAGAGCTTTTACATTGACCCCTCTCACCACTCGGATATCGCCTGGATGCAGAGACGGGTTTCTCGCGAGCAGGCAAGGCCCTTCAATGACGGAAGCTCTCCCGCCAGGCTTTCTAGCCGAAATCTGCAAGAAGATTTGCGGCAAGGATTCGACCCATTCTTCGTCGGTCGAGTCGGGTCCGATCTGCTGTTGGTCTACGAAGTGTCCCTTGAGTGTTGCTGTCTCATCGACACAACCAAAAAGAAACGCTCCTTTTTCGATCAAGATCTTCGCCTTTTCTTTCAAGTACTTTATTGACCAAGCTCTCCAAAGTTGAAGTAGCGAGGTGACGAATGGCTCTCTGGTCCGCTGAAACCCTTCAAGAATCATGGCCGCAACGGTCATCGTCATTTGATTCGGATCGATGTACTTTTGCAGCAGATGCAAAGCCATCTTCTCGTCTGTCATTGCTTGCTGGAGGTTAAGAAGCATCTCTTTCAGCTTTCGTACAAAGACGTCGTCTTCCACACCAAGAGCGGACAACACGAGAATGAGTTGGCGATTAAGGGTAGCGGCAGCGAATTGAGACCATCGAATGATTTCGAGGCCGTTATGTACGGCAGGGAACTTGTATTGACTGGGCCGGATATGAATCTCTCGCATCTTGGCATCGGGCGAAACGGCCAAGACTCCCTTGCAGCCACCGAGACGGAACTGAAAGACCGAAGGCGGTTCACCAGAGACGGTTGTGATATGCAGCTCGGATGTGATGAGCTGGGCGAGAAAGTTAGATATCTTTCCAACACCGTCCGTAAAGTTGTATCCGTTGCGTTCGACATCCTGAGTCTCTCGGATCTCAACGCGCGTACAGTTGATAGCTCTGGTGGTCGAGAAGCATTGACCTAGGCGAGCAGCATGTTTGGCGACGATCTTGATGTCCCCAAAATAGCCCATCCAGGCGCGAATGAGTTGAGCAGTAAGATGCGGCAACGGGGCAAAGAAGTATGCACCATGCTCGCGAAATTGAGAGTTTCCAAACGCCAGGAACTCGAAATGACGATCACCGATGCTGATCCCGTTGATCATGGTCCGCTTGATACGGGTGAAAACCTCGTTCATCGTTTCCTTATCAGTCGAGTTGATTCGGCCCTGTTTCTGTCAGTGCCAATAGGTAATAGCTGTGTGCATATGCTTACCTGGAACTTTTCATCAGAGAAGCGGACACGGAGAAAGCGGTCCGCATGCTCGATGTACTGGCGTACAACCCGATTCGATGTCTCTACGGTGGGCGTATTGAAGTACACTGTAGTAGGTGTGATGGTTACCGATCGAGTATACGCACAATAGTGCGGAATCTTGAGCCGTGATGCGGAGCCCTTGATGATCTTGATATTGAATATCTCCATCGGATTGTACCAACGCCGATTCTGGCTTGCAATATACTCAAGTGTGTCCTTCGCCTGAACCTCTTCCATGTCGGCAAGCTTGTCCACGAACTCCTTGCTGAGGTTATGTTCGTTCAGGCAACCTTGGGATATACAGACCTCAAGCTGATATCGAACTGGATAGGTAAGGTGTGGCACGGTGACGTCCGTCAGTTCTTTGAGACTAGCCTCTGTTCTCTTCGAGCTTCTGGTGATCCTATTGATGTGACTCCATACTGCTGGCTCTGGATCGGTCAAAAGCTTGAAGTCATGGAACGGCACGATCTCGATGTTATAATCTCGCAATGCTGCCCGTAACGTGTCATACCTCTGCGTGTCATTCCTGGAATTATCAAACACCAGACGGTACGTTGTCCATCGCCCTAGGAGCGTCAGCACCGACACAGCCTATGAGCATGATGTAAACTGACCGATGTCAACAATTGCTCTTGACTTCTTCAGAGTCAAGGGAGCAGAACGAAGGTCCTTTGGTGAGTACACGACATCGGTCTGCCGGTACCATGCATCCCAATCCTTCCAGAAAAGGGAAGTCTCCTCATGAGTCTCCTCTATTTGCCCGGTCTTCCGATAAAAGTTCGGTGGGGCTTCCAGTGTGATAACAAAGTCCCTCGTCTCATCCGTGTTCTTTATCTCATGAACAACTTCCAGCTGAGCCAGGGGAATGCGAAATCGAAGGTCGTCGTATCGATTATGCTTTCCCAGATCCTTAGGTCTTGAGGGCTCTTTTCCTTGAGCTCGTTGCTCCTTTAGGTAATTGATCCTTGGATCTTCGATTCTGAGCTGGAACTGGATGTCTATTTCTCTTCGAAGTAGGTTCAATGTGAAGGTGATGCCTGCACCATTCGTGCGATGTGCTGCATACATTCTCATCATGCTCACATCGTCATACATAAACCCGAAGTCTATAGATTCTGCGTGTAGTATCTAGAGAGTAAGTCAGCCCTGGTGCACTACCGTGTCTTCTGTGGAATAGCGAGCGGGATCGTTACCGTGGTTTCCGGATACTTAACGCTTGGGTTGACAGGACTTGGTGCCAAGAACAACCTCCTCTTGGCTTCCAGTTCGACATTCACAAAGTAAGGTTGTTTTACTCCCTTTATTTTAATCTGATATCTGGCGACTTGCCAGAAAGGTTTTGAAGGAGGTGGGCTAGCAATTGTATCAGCAAGCGGGGTCAATCTGAGCGAATAGTCACGACTTGTACTGTACCTAAATCGTATTCTGCCTCTCCCATCTCTCTTCCCTTGACTGTCTTCGAAGATCTCTACAGTAGCGATCGATCCTTCGTGACGAAAAGACTGCCATAGATCGAACGTTGCTACGGTGAGCGGGAGGCCAGAGAGCTTAATGCCAAGCTCTATCCATTGCGTCCAGTCATTTTCAGGGCGTCGATGCTCTGGCCCTTGGTGAGCTTGCACTGGTCTATTCATGGCTAGTGGAGGCGGGCGTTGAAAGCGGTTCGAACGTCTTCCTGTTGATGAAGGAGGTCCGTGAATGTCAATTGTGATTTGTTGTTGTGGGGTTCGACGCTCAGCCGCTGGTGCCCTCTTTGGGTGCCCGAAGTTCCCGTACTGGTTGTTCCGATACGCGAAGCCACCATATCTTGGCTCAGTATTACGAGCGTCACTATACGTCGGTCTCCCTCGGTTTCGCAACGCGACTGCCTGCGGTGGCAAGCCGCCTCTTGAGTTGGAAGGGAAGTTCTCTATTTCAGCCATTCGAGCTCGTAACCTATCTTCTCTCATGCGAGCGTTTCTGGGGTCCCCTCTTCCTCGCGTTCCTCGAATCCGTAGTCGCTTGATGACCCCTTCCCCCGGTCCTCCACTTGTGCTGGGTCCAGAGTGGTATGTTTTGATCTTTTTGTTGGGTGGAAGAGAAGCGAGCCTGGTTTGGAGATTGCCTATCTGGGGTGAGTCCACTCCTGGCGTTATGGGTTGTTCCGCTCCGAGCGGAAAATCTGACTGCGGTTGCCTAGAGTCAGCATGAGGCAGCACAACCGCCGGCTCAGCTATAACGCCATCTTGGCTTTTGTCCAGAAACAGGGTAACACTCGAAGCAAATTCCTCGGTAGACATGACGCTTCGACTCTCAACAGACTCGCCTTGATGGACAGGTTAACAGTCTTAGGGCTAATGTCAGCCTGCTCCGCAAATGCTTACATACAGCTTCGGTGACTTGTGCAGTAGCAAGCTTTGCAGGTACGATAGCATCAAACGATTCGGGGTTTTCCGGAAATGTTTCTCTTCATCGGCGGGACCGCAAGTGTCTGCATAGATGGTAGGATGTGTTAGTAACACTAACAGGTATGGCCTTTCCGTAACAGCGGCCTTCTATTTGCGTGTGAAAGGTTGGATACGAACCTCAAACTTCTAGGAGAGTTTAGTTCAAGATCCTGCTGAGTTCAACAAGGTATGAGACAGAGCTGATGGGCAAGGCAGCAAAAGTCGATATCTGGATGTCGAGATCACCGTGGTCGAGCACGCCCAGCGTAGTGAGGTAAAACTCTGATATCACAGCAAGGGAGAGCAAGAGAGTGTCCAACGTGTGTATGGTTATAAGGAGCAAACGAGGAAGGGTTGAGCATGGAGATTCAGGGTGTAGAAGAGAGTGAGCATTGACTGGTAGGAGCAGCCATTGTAAAAGAGAAGTCAAAGGACACTCTCGAAGTGAATACCTCTCGCTTCCGACATGTTGTGTTATTCAATGACAGGACCAGTGGAAAAATAGTTCATCCGGCGACCCATCGTCGACTTTTTTGTAGTGGTGCAGGGTATGCTGGCGGTGTTTGTGCGCTGGACCGCAAACTGGCAGAGGGGAACCTGCAAGATCCCGAGGCTGCAGGGTGGCTGATCTCCTTACAGCTCGTCTATGCAGGGACCACGAGCGATAGGAAGAGTAAAGAGTATCTTAAATAGAAAAGCTTTGAAGCTGAACAGACGGAGCAGACTAAATCTAAGACAGTGGGATCAAGACTCCAACGAATCCAGGGCCCTCCATCTGGTGAGAATTAGCACATGATCGCCTGCAGCACCACTGACTACCTAACAAACTTACCGAGACCGCGCTGAGAGGTATATTCAAGCTAGAGATCATTTGTTAAAGGGCCAAACATCATGCGCTAATGGCCTTCAACGTGTCAGCAAATGCCCATGGAGATATATCCCAACGCCCGCCGTCTGAGATCGGTCCCGCTGCCATCCCATCCAAGCAAGCAATGACTCAGCGACCCGAGTATTGAAGAGGTGCTGCCTAGATTCCGGGTAAGCCTGACCGCTATGCCTCTATTAGAACCAAAATTGTGGAACCAAAGGGGGACTCGGTCAGTTAGCATCACACCGGGTACGGAGCGGATGCATGAGTAGGTCACCGCCATTGAATACCATCCTTCAGGGCTTTCGCTGTTTCGACTTGCTAAAACAGTAAAAGAACAACTGGTATATAGGCAAACTCAGAACAAGCAGTATAGCCACAAATCGGCTTTCCCCACAATTTTCTTAGAAACAAGCAATTGTGGGTACCCCGTTGCTATGTTCTTCTACTCTCTTCGGGGAAGCAAGGAGATTGTTGCTCGGATCATTCATCGGGCGGTGATAGGCTGTGAGGAGAGTTCCCCTTTGGAGAGAGCCGTTGCATTTTGATTGTAAGTAAAAATAGGTAATTGTGTAGATGACACTGTTAGCTCTGATTGCTTTCAAGCATTACAGAATTGAAACGAGATAATCGAATGGCACCGTCTTGCGAGAGAAATGAGCGAGGGTCTAGGGAGACGACATCTGTTGCCTGCCGACATCTGCCATGGGTTCGCTTAGGTTATATATCACGTGCCAATTGGCGTCGATACCAGGTAAGGTATCCATATATCGTGGAATCAACGCTGAGGAGCAATCCTCGAAAACAGTGCTATATACGGAAGAGATTGGGATCTTTATATCATTTGCTTAGCAGAATGGCGTGGTGCTGGTGCTCCACAAAGTGCAAAGTGACTGCATTGAGAGAGGTCGAATTTGGATGTTTGCCCTAGCGCAGTTCAATACTCTACACCTTAGGCGGTCTCTATACTTTCGTATACCAGTAGCGAATGCCAAATGAAGACAACGCATAGAAATACCCAAAATTCCGTCATACACACGATCCTAAGGAAAGGTCGCCCCACCCCACAAAACGCCCGGATGCATGCCGCTAGGAGTGGGAGTGTATTTCAAAAGTCCGCTGTACTCTCGTCGTGAAGCTGCAAATGCCCCTGCTCGTCCGGAGCCGAGGAGCACTCTTTCTCCGTACTCGCAAAGAGATCGCTGCCGCCGAATGATAGATCGCCCAACTCCATGACCTCATCACCATGATTCTTTCCGTCTACCCAACTATACTCTCGCTCTTGTCGTAGTTTGCCAAGACCATGCTGCTGTGTCCTAACAGGAGATCTGTTAGATATACTGACGCTAAGGTCCTTCAATGGCTGCCTCGTCGATCGGGACGCCGTGTCATGCGCCGTCTTCACAGTTATTGCGTCTGTGCTGATCTTTGTTTGATGCATAGATGGAGTCCTTGTAGTCCGTCGAGGCCTTGTCCGCTTCGGCGTCGGACCACTCTTGCTCGACGTGCTGGACTCGAAGGATGGTGCCGGTGCAGTAGCTGTTTGCCTCCGAGAGCCTTGATAGGCATCTGGGCTATCGACAAAGATGTCTCTAGAGCCCGATTTTTCAGGGCCGTGCGTTAGAGCTGGAGGTTGTTCGGTCTTGAATCCCATAACCGCCATAAGTTTAGTGCTGAGATCTTGAGCTTCCGCAAACTCTCTAGCCTTCTCTTTACGATCCTTAAGCAGCTTCTCGATCCGCCGTTCCAAACCTGAAATGGTGGAGTCTTTCGCGCAACACTCCAGCGAAGCAGCTTGGATTGCCTTTTGATGATCGTCGCTCAACCTCGCCAGCTCTTCCTCATGATGGTGTCTCAGTCGTGCCATCTCTGTCGCAGCCGCTAGCTTTTCTGATTCATGTATCTGCTTCAAACTCTCCAGGTAGTCCTCTGAAGAAGCTCTCGCGCTCTGGAGCTCACTCTGCAAGGAGGCGATTCTCGTGGTCTGTCGCCGATTAGTGTCCGCGACAGCTTCAATCTCCGCTCTCAACTCCACTTCGAGGCCTCGGAGGCGATCAATGTCCACATCCTTCTGAGCACTCGAGGCCCTGTCCACTTCCCTCGCGTGAGCACTATCAGCAGCCTCTGTCTCAAGTTCGCCCACTCGTTTCTGAACTGCAAGACTTGCTTCACACGTTGCGGTAAGCTCTTCACGAATTCCCTCCAACGCTTGTTCCAAACGTTCAATCCGCTCGTGCTGCTCAGCGATGATATCTTCCTTAGCATTCATGACGGCAAGGTGTTTCAGTTCTTGATTGCTAGCCTCCTCCTTTGCATTTGCCGTAGTCCTTTCAGCCACTGCCCTGACTTCTGCTGTTTTCGCCTCCATCTCCTGGAGACGCTCGGTAAGGTCTGTAATGCGGGCCTCATCCGCTTTTCTTTGACGTTCGAGAGAACTCTTTTCCGCATCCAAGCCGTTCAAGAACAGGTTGCGCTCTTCAGCTTCTGACTCTAATTTAGCGATCTTTGTGCTCGCTGATTCTAACTTGTTCTGAAGCTCCTTCGAACGCGCTTGCTCTTCTTTCAACGGCCCCTCGACCACCTCACAGCGATCCTCGAGGTCACGGCAAATCTCGCCGACGGTGCGTAAGATAGAGTCGCTATTACTCTTGGCGTTTCGAAGCAAATCCGCAGAGAAGCGGGCCCGCCAATCGCTACTGGCTCGTTGCTCGGGTGGAGTCGAAGTTTGCTCCACAAGTGAGAGGGCTACATTGCGTTGAGAGCTCTGGCTCGCGAAGCGGCACACTGGGACGGCTGTGGCGAATTCTACCTGCTTTTCGAGAAGAGATACAGCCAGTGCTGGGTCAATGCCAGCTTGATCGGTTGACGCTAACAGTCCCGTCCTGAGGAAAAGCGAGCAGATATTCAATCGAAGTCTTCTCTGGCTTCCCGCTAAAGCAACAGGGCAAATGCGGCGGTCTGCGCATGTCTTTGGATTGCATACCATGGGCAGAGGTAATGTCAGGAAATGGTTTAAAGGCCGGTTGAAGGCATTGGCGGACAATGTATACAATATCGCGCTTCGAAGCTGTGAAGACTGATTTGCTGCAGCCGCAAAGGCTGATACCATCAACCCAGAAGTTTGAGACATCCTCAATGCTTCGTACGATGGCGCGACCTGTTGCACCGCTATTTTCAGTATAAATCCCATGACCTCACTGACGAACGCTTCTTCCATGCGAGGCTGTATCGAGTCAGCGAAGAAATCTGAGACCAGGAGTAGGGACTATATACCGCGAAATACTCAATCGCGCGTTGAGAAAGATGTCTCTCGGCCATATCTGGCACTAGCAACCGCTCATTTGCACGTATGAGGCCTTGATAGGCTTCTGCAAGGTGCCCCGGAATAGTGTCCACGTTCACTAGCGAAAAGATCACCTCGAACGCCTACTCACCTTGTTAATTCCGGGATCAAAGACGTGGTCTTTTGAGCATACCGATGATTGAAGGTCCTGAGCAAGGCCAACTCGCAAGACCTTCTCATAAAGCTTCCGTACTTTCGGTCCGTTACTGTTGAGCCAGAGGCCCTTCTCTTCATCGTTAACGGCGCCGATGATCTCCCTCGCAAGCTTTAGACTTTCTACAGAGTCTTCCAAGGAGAGGTTACTGCTGTTGGAGCAAGCAAATATCACACGTAAAACAACCAAGTCGAGAGTCTTGGGCGCTCTCTTCCGATTGAAGAACTGCTCTATCGTGTTGTATCGAGATGTTCGTTCCGTCGGAATTGTAGACTTGAGAGAAGTTGGCTCTTGTGATGACATTGCTGAAGTAGATGATGGGCAAGTTAAACGGGTTACAAGTCTTGCGAATATTGCCAGACACAGCAGATTAGCAGTTTGGTCATCCACATTCCTCAAAAGTCGGATCAGTCGGTCTTGAAACTGCATCACTTCGGCTTCGGGCATAACATCCAACAACCCCGGCCCGACTCCGGCAAGCATCAAATAGATGGGCCGGATTGTCAACGCCGACGCGGTCTGAGCGGCGGTCTCCATAACTTTGAGGAAGAACACCGCAGTCGACGCGGGTAACGGTCTATCTTCCGGCAATGGAGCGGAAAGCATCGATATGCATGCCGAGAAGTACTTGTCATTGTTAGTATGCAACATTGTCCACGACGGTAGCGCCCACAACGAACCTCATCGTATCCGTCTTGAGATTCGACTGCCTTGTTCAGCAGTGTATCGAGCAATGACGGTCGAATGATGAGTGCAGCGTTGCGGAAAGCAATGACATGGCCTTCCAGATTTTAGCAAGGCAAGATCTGGTAGCAAGGTACTCTGAACCATACAGAGCTTCTCCAGAATGTCGATAACGTGGGGCCATTGCAGAAGTCCATCAATAACCGCCTTCGCCAGTGCATCGATCTGGCATGGGCGACCCTCTGCCCATTGCTGCAGGACCGACTTGTCCACCTTGTCGATAATGTCTTGCAGGTTCTACAGCGCGGGCATTAGACTAAGATTCGCACGTAACCTCTTCCTAGTTGGAAGCAACAGTGATTGGCGACAGATTTATAGTTTTGATGACAGCAAGAGTCTTTGTTGACGCACCTTTAACCAAACAGCATATGGCGCTGTAATGATCCGTCGGATTTCATCAGTCAACAAGTCGATTTCGGCCATGCTTGCATTGGGCCTTCAAGCTCTAGCTGAATGGTATAAGTAGGTAACCGTGCTCTGAGCGATGCAGTAGTAAGAACGATGAATGCATCATCGTGGTACCCGGCCTGTTGCCCGTTGCAACCAGGCAAAGGCTCTCCCCCAGGTCGCTGCAAGCGCATCCAATGCTCGATCATGCACGGAGAGTATATATCGGTAGCAAAGACGAGATCCATGCCGGATGAGTTATATATTCTACCAGTTACCGAGTGTTTGAATTATGTATGTTCAAATGAATCTATAACCCATACCTTACAGCTATTCCTAGAATGTTGGCTCCAAGGGGCGCGTAGCAAGAATTTGTAGAAAATAAACAGTAAAACCTGCCTAAATTCCCTTCTCCCTAATCATCATCCACAAAATTGACCTCGCTGCCTTCCCCAACATCACCATCATCATCATCACTATGATGAAACAAAAGACCCTTGCAAAGACTTCTTCTGTAAAGAAGAAGTCTTCTGTAATGTGAAAATCAGTGCTCATATCAGTACTCACATCAGTCTGTTCACTGAACCTTGATGATGATCTCATTAAGGTCCTCAACTTTAATGTTGCTGTCAACAAAGATTCAATGTCATTCATATAATATACTGTGTCTCACACAGTATATCTGAACAAGAAATTGATGAATGAGGACTCAAATGTCTTCAAATTGAATGAGAAAGAAAAGAGCTTTGTGTGAAGAATTTAAGATCTTAAGCAGTCAGCAGTGATCAAGAAATACTGTGATAAGAGAAAATACTCTTATTATAGACACTGAACAAGAATCAAGATCAACTGTTTAGCTGCAAAGAAGAATATTGTGATCACTGTAATTTTTAAAGACATAAATGACTGACAGAAAGTGAAGAATCTTGTTAAATTGTGAGACAGTAACAAAAGAAAAGAAATAACAGTCATTATAAGGGCTGACTGAGATAGAAAGACAGCAGAGAATATCATTACAGCAAGTAAGAAGTCAGCAAAGAAAGAAGTTGTAAAGAAGAAAAACAAGTTTAAGCATTAAGTATAAATCTATCTTTTTTCTTCATTGATTTCTAGTGTCTTTATTAACAAGTATCAGAGAACAGCTACTGTGATATATGAGAAGAATGCAGATCAATGTGCAAAGACTTTGAAGAACATCAATTACACATTAAATGCTATTGTTATTCACTATTGATGTAATGACAAGACATATCTTAACTATAATCACTACTGTCTTTTCTGCAACAACATTTATGAGATTCTCAACTCTGCAGCTATTCAAATGTGAGCAAAGACTGTTAATAAGAATAAAGTAACAATTTATGCATCACTCATTAGCATGAAGATCATGTTAGCTGATCAGTTAAAGAAGAAAATCTCATTATTAATTACATTGTTTTCTTTCTTTTTCATATCATTAATATTCACAACATCTTCATCATCTCATCTCATTCAAATTTACACTTCCTCATCAACATCAGCATCAACATCAGAAATCTTTATCTTCACAGTTTCTTTCAGTAATGTTAAGACTATACTAGAACTACTAACTTCACTAATTATAACACTATAATGTTCTTCTTTTTCTTTACAGTCTTCACAGTCTTCACAGTCTTCACATTACATTTTATATATCTCAGCTCAATACTCTTCTTCTTCATCTTCTTCTTAACTGCTTTCTTCACAGTTCATATCTTCACTGTCTTCTTCATCATCTTCATTATCTTCATCATCTTCATCATCTTCATCACAGACTTTACAGTCTTCATAAAAGATACATCTCATCACATTTTCATCAGCACTGTCTGCAGTATCACTTATTAGCAGTTTACTTGACTCAGACATTGATTCTGAAACATGGCTGCAGGACTTCTTCACTTAATTTGAGTGAAAACACTTTACTTTGAAGACATAATTGATGAATTATTGTGATATTCTTTTAAAAGAGATGTACAATTTACAGAATATACTGCTGATCACTGAGCAGACATAAAGAGAGCTAAGCATTTCAGTCAATCTTAAATGACAATTAAAGAAAGTTTTACATTCATATCAGAAGAAAAAAAGATATATAATAATTACAGAGACTTATTTTACAGAGATTTATGATTTTAAGAAGAAGCAGAAAGCATTGTAAGTGTTAAAGACAATGAGAAATGATAGTTAATTCATTATAATAATATATTTATGTACAATTAATAAAGCTGTTTCAAAAATGTTTCTCTGAATTGTCTTTCACCTTATACTTCTGTACAGTCATATGAATAAATGCTGAAAACTTATTCTTAAATCTCTTCATCAATGTCTTATGTCTCTGCATTTATATCTTTAGCTCACTAAACAACTTCTTGATAGAGTTGTAGTCTGACAAATAGAAAGAAAGAAATGCAAGAACAATACTGATCTCATAATACATGACTGTAAGCTTCTGTCACTGAGATTAGCAATAGCAATAGCAAGAATACTTATATTAGTATGAAGACTTATCTTTAAACAATGTATTTCACAATTATTTATGTATAGAACACTGTGTGACTCTGAAAATTGCTTATACAAAGATAAGATCTTCTTTCAAATAAAAGTATTGAATATTTTCTTGTTTATCTTTCTCTCATAGATCTTTTAAGCAATATAGTCATCAATTATATATGCTGAAAGAATGTTGTAATGCTTTTCTTTTTAAAAGAACTTCTTCATGACTGCTCACTTTCTCACAACAACTCAGTCAAACTTTCTGTCTGTAGTACAGAGATTGATGACACTTTTATTAATAAAGATTAGCTGATTAGCATGTTAGCTACTTAGCTGCATCATTTAATTGTTACAGATCTTTTAAGAGTGTTCAATGATTCATTTTTAACATTAAAAATCATTTTCTTAGTGACAGTAACAGTAATAAAAAAATATTTATCTGCTTTCTTGATCAGTCAGTCTGTTTAATGATGAGATTAACAGTATTAATGCTGATCTAAATCTCATACTTATATTAAATATATCTCTGCATCTTGTTCAGATATGCTGTGAATTGATTCTCAAGAAAATTAAGTACTTTCTATATTAATTGTTAATAAATCAGATTTCTCTCTCTAGATTGAGATCTATCTCTGTCATAGCAACTGTGAGTAGTCTTGATGTTCTTAATTTAAATAATTTAAATACAGTGACTAATCTTCAATTTCATAGATTTCTTCACATTCTCTCAATATACTTTTGACTATATTCTGTGATCTTCACTATAGCCTTGAATGACATTCCACACTTTAGATTCATTTGTATATTGTTTCTGATGTTGTGATTGAGACTATAAGGATGCCTCATAGTGACAGTGATGACAGTGATGTTAAGGAAGATAGTGAGGTCAATTTTGTGAATAGTGATTAGGGAAAAGGGAATTTAGGCAGATTTTACTGTTTATTTTCTACAAATTCTTGCTATGTGCCCCTTGGAGCCAACATTCTAGGAATAGCTGTATTAATCTAATAGTCACGTCTCCACAAACAAAAGATCTACAGTAAGGTCTGGCTGCAACTCTCCGAAAGGATGAAAACATCATCCCCAAGGCGTTTGTTTGGGCAGTCTACCGACACGGGTCTCTGTTTCCGTTGCCTAATAAATTCCACTGCAGCCAATGATATTCATGATGAATAATAATAATAAATAATCGTCCACATAATCATAAGAATGATGATCCAATACGAGGAGAAGATGAATCCATGTGTGGGGGAAAGGGAAGGAGGTCACGCGAGCACAGAGAAAGTATTTGTACCGAGCCGTACCTTACCTTAAGGTACCTGAGGTAAGGTACTTTCAACTGGCGGTAGGAGAAACGTACACTGCGTATACATTGTACCCGGTACTTCGCCCATCACACAGCCTGAGCACCTGAGCTGGGATATCTTATGTACCAGTACCTTTAGCATAGGTAACAGTCACGTACGGTACAGACGGAGGTTGTGTTGAGAGCCTAAGGTACCTAAAGTTACAGGCTTACCTTTCGGGTAACTGGTACCTTATCTACATTGACCTATCTTCCCTGGCCTTAGGTACTTAATATGAGTACTATGGGAGAGTCATTTGATTCCTTCAAGATGGGCGGGGTTTCCTCCTCTTTCAATCGCCATGGCTTGAAGCGCCCTGGTTGCCTTTGCCGTTTGCTTTTTGTTTTTTGCTTTTTGCTGTGTCCTTGTGTCTCTGCGTCGTGCCTTGGTAGAGCACGCTTGGTCGATCCGGCAGCATGCCTCCCCTGAAACCATTCTCGCTCAGCCTCCCCTCCTCGACAGCCGGCCAACTGCATATACTTCAGCCTCGTCGAATTCGTCCATGTTGCAATATCAACATCCTGCTCCAATCGCCAAGATGGAGAAGTACTGCTGTGAAAACCAACCATGAGATACTGACGAGGTCGAGCTCGTCATCATCATCAGCACCAGCACCAGCATCAGCATCATGGACAACCGGCCGGGTCTTGCTTTTTGCGGCTTTCACGAGCTCGCTGACTTACTTGTTCGGCATCAACGACACTACCTCCCAGCTGGTGGGCTCTAGGCAGAAAAAGGCCGAGACGCCCAATTATGGCAGTGCGAAGGACCTCCAAAAGGTTTGTCCGACAGAATGGTAGAAACGTGCAGACATCCTCCGGTAACAATCTTCCAGGCCATTGGGGAACTCCGCACCCTACTCTCCGAGGATACGATCAGCACAGATGATGAAGACCTTCTGGCGCACGGCTATTCGGAATGGTCCACCATCAACATCGCTCAACTGCCAGTCGCCGTGGCTTACCCCAAATCCACCGCTGAAGTCTCGCAGATCGCTCAAGTTTGCCACAAATATCAGGTCCCTATGATCCCTTACTCGGGCGGCTCTTCGCTCGAAGCGAACTTCTCGGCCCCACATGGAGGGATTAGTATTGACTTCGCCTACATGGACCAGATCGTGCAATTGCACGAGGAAGACATGGATGTGGTCGTGCAGCCGAGCGTGCAGTGGATGCAGCTGAACGACCAGATCAAAGACTCGGGCCTGTTCCTTCCCGTCGACCCCGGCCCGAGCGCCAAGATCGGTGGGATGGTGGGCACAAACTGTAGCGGTACGAACGCCGTTAGGTATGGAACCATGAAAGACTGGGTTATCAACCTGACCGTCGTCCTGGCCGACGGCACCGTCATCAAGACTCGACGACGCCCACGCAAATCTTCCGCGGGGTACAACTTGACCGGCCTCTTCGTCGGCTCCGAAGGCACGCTCGGCATCGTTACCGAGATTACTTTGAAACTCGCCGTCATCCCGCAGGAGACGAGCGTCGCGGTCGTCACCTTCCCCACGATTCGCGACGCCGCCGCGGCCGCCGCCAAGATCATGCGGGCCGGCGTCCCAGTCGCCGCCATGGAACTCATGGACGACGTCCAAATGAGCGTCGTGAACCGCGCCGGCGCCACGGTTAAAGTCTGGAAGGAAGTGCCGACGCTATTCTTCAAGTTCTCCGGCACCACCGCCGGGGTGCAAGACAACATCAGAATGGTACGGGCGATAGCCGAAGCGCACAAGAGCGGAGATTTCGAATTCGCCAAGGACGCGCAGGAGCAGAAGAAGCTGTGGTCAGCGAGGAAAGAGTCGCTCTGGAGCATGATGGCGTTGCGCAAACCGGGCCAGGAACTGTGGTCGACGGACGTGGCGGTGCCGCTCTCGAGGCTACCCGACATCATCGAGAAATCGAAGAAGGAGTTAGACGATCTTGGTCTCTTCGCCAGTATTCTAGGACATATCGGAGACGGGAACTTTCATGAAAGCATTCTGTACGACAACAGCAACCCTAAGGAGAGGGACGCGGTTGAGAAGTGCGTCGGCGATATGGTGGATCGGGCGTTGGAGATGGATGGGACCTGCACTGTATGTCCCAACCCCTTCCTAGCATCTCCTTCCGAGCATCATTTTCCCAGCCTCACCTTCCCGGCACCCTTTCCCACCGCCTCCTGCTTGCAACCGTTTTCCTTGCATCCCTTTCCTACCACCATCTCCTTACCACCACTCTCCCAACCACATCCACCCTACTCACCCTTCACGCAACTAAACCCCCTACCCACCAGGGCGAGCACGGCATCGGCCTTGGCAAAAAAGGCTCCCTGGTCAAAGAGCTCGGCTCAGAGACGTTGAACGTGATGCGCAGCATCAAGCGCGCCCTCGACCCGCATTGGCTCATGAACCCCGGCAAGATCTTTGACGTCACGGACATGGCGCCCGCCCACGACGAGGCGAGGGCGACCGCCGCGTCGACGCTCAAGAAGCCGGAGGAGGATTTGGACCGTGATCGTGATCGTGAACTTGGACAGGGGGTGAGGGGTGGACGAATGGTCGAGTTAAAATGATGTAATGTTGTGGGGAGTGGATGGGGTGTTGTATCTATCCAGGCATGGGCCGGCGCTTCGGTGTGGGGAGCGAGGGAGAGCATGTGGGAGGCGTAGAGGAGATGGCATGACTTCTACTTCTTTGTACACGACGGGTTTAGGAAAAATTGGAGGTTCATTTGAATTTTGTATTTCAGACTGTTAGCTAGATGGAATAACAGTGTCGGAAACCATGTGCCAACGCCTCGTACATCCTCATGTCCACAACCTCTAGTGTCCAGCGATGGCGTAAGCCCGACGACGATCTCTCTCTTCTGCAATCGACAACTACACAGGAAATGGTCAATGTGCATTCATGTTGGATTTTTCACGCTGCGATTTGAAGGACGTACCTTAACACCCTTGCCTTTGGGCAGACTTATCCACGGCTTCTCGCTCCCAATAACGAAAACGTTGCTCTCCCGCGTCGCAAACGAATTATCTATTGCGTCCTTGATGTGGACGATATTGAAGCCTCCATCATGACGTTCCCGATGCGTAATGACACCCACACGGCCCATATTGCGTCCACCAGTAGCCATAGCAATAACACCAGTGTCGAAGCGGATAGAGTCGGTGATCTTACCAGTAGCAAGATCGATCTTGACGGTATCATTGACCTTGATCGCCGGATCGGGGTAGCGAATCCTACAGCACCCCCAACACAAACCAATCCGTCAGTCCAACGATCGCAACCCCTCCATTTCCCACCAACGGTGTAGATCAACCAAAACATGGTCCAACGACTGAATGATGGCAGCAGAACTTACGTTCGCGCATCGTGCGTGACCAAGAATGGGATGCCGCCTTTGCCCAGCTGGACGCGCTTGACCTTGCCGAGCTTGTACTCGGCCTCCTCGGCCGTGATGCGGTGCACGGTGAAGCGGCCCTTGGTGTCGTAGACGAGGCGGAAGTTCTCGCCCGTCTTCTCGATCGAGATGACGTCCATGTAGCCGGCCGGGTAGGTGGCGTCGGTCCGCACCTTGCCGTCGACCTTGATCAGGCGTTGCATCACGATCGCTTTCGTCTCGCGCGCGTTGAGGGCGTACTTCAGCCTACGGAGACGTATGAGTGTTAGTGAGAGGTTCGGATGGTGTCGTAAAAGCTGGCGGAGAGGCTGGCGAAGAGGGTTATAGACCGATTCCGGATGAAGACGATGAGAGGCATGCAGTCTCGTAGCTTGTGGGGACCGGGGGATGGGCGAGGCGCGTAGGCTCCGGAGAGTTTGTCCAGGAGCCAGTGCGATGGCGCACTGAGGCGCTTTTGGTGTTTCTTCCTGTAAACCGAATTGGTCTCGTCAGCCTACTGCCCGGTGAAGATAGCATGTCCGTTGCTCGTCGTCGGCCTCCTATTGCAACCGCTCGCCTGGCTAGCAGAACTTTGATGTCTTCAACGGTATGATGAACAATGATGACTTACGGTCCACGCCCCATGATTGCAACTTAAATGGGTCACAAGCTTGAGGGAGATATCGTTGTGGTTGCGGTCTGTGAAAGTTTGGTTCTCGAGGTTATTCGCTTACGCAAAATCTTGCCAAGACCACGACTTGTGGGCCGCTTAGCGAGGCAGCCCTAGGGTTCAAGGCTGCTTCGCTACGGCATAAAACTGCGGTTCAAGAACTTGACAGGATGTTGAGGGTTGTCTTTGATATAATCTATGTGGGTATATGTACAGTTTACTTTTCTTGGAGTTATGCAAGGCCTTTCAGCACAGCTGCCTCTGCGTTCAATATTGAAGACCCTGCTGCGCCAATGACAGCTGAAAGCTGATGTTAGCAAATATCTTCCAGTGAGACCGGGAGTACACTTACTATTATGGCTCAAAGCAACGAACTTTAGATCAAATATTCCAGCCTCATCTTCTCTTACCCTCCCTACACTAACAGTATACCCATTCTGTAAATCCCTATCCAAGCGTGGCTGAGGCCGATCCTCCTCATCCATAACCACGATTGCGTTCTGTGGTGCCGAAGGACAACCCAGTTTCTGTGCCTCCGACACGTACTCGCGCATGGCATCTCTCACCTGCGCCGCGCTTGGAGGTGGTCTTTTTGAGAATCGTAATGAGACACAGGCTGTATGGCCATCCAGTACTGCGACCCTGTTGCAGGCAGCTGAAATCTTGAGGCTTGACTGGTCTTCAAACGCAGTGGCGTCAGAATTTACAGTTCCCAGAATCTTCCGTGCTTCGGGCTCCAACTTGTCCTCTTCTCCCGATATAAAAGGCACCACATTATCCAATATATCCATGCTGCTAACCCCTGGGTAGCCGGCGCCGGAGACGGCCTGCATCGTGACAACGCTGACCTGATCTACCGGGCCGAACTTGGCTTGGATGGCGGCGAAGGGTATCACGATGCCTATTACGGCGCAGTTGGAGTTGCAGACTAGGAAACCCTTCGTCAAGCCGTGCTTCTCACGCTGATGCGGAATGATATCCAGGTGGGGTAAGTTTACAGTAGGGACAACCAAGGGTACGAGAGGATCGCGACGATGGTTTTTGGAGTTTGAAAAGACAGCAAGGTTTGCTTTCAAGAATTCCGTTTCTGCGTACCCAAGGTCAGTAAACAAGACTCCAGCGTCTGGGAGGGGAGCGAACCTATTTCTCCTGCAACGGAGCTGTCCAGCCCTGAGAATATCAAGTCACAGTCTTTGAATTCATCGGCCTTGCAGTCCTTTACGACAAGCTCCCCCAACTCTTTCGACATCGGCTTGGCTTGCTTCCAATTCACAGCATCCTTGTATTTCTTCCCTGCTGATCGCGCTGATGCGCCTACAGCATGTAAATGAAAATGTGGATGCTGGGCTAGCAGCAGAATGAACCGTTGGCCGACAGAGCCAGTGCATCCTAGAACACCTTTGGTCGAACATGGTTCAGCATTCTATTCCTCTAACATGCCAATTGTGATACTTACCACACTTTCTCGTTGGGAGATTAGGAGCCATCTCGTTACTCTCGTTTAGGGCCACTTCTGGTCGAGCTTAATGTCGCCGCAATAGCATTAGTCAGCGACGATTGAAGCCACGCCCTATGAACATGAACTCACGTTCTGGATTCAAGCTCTACTTCAGCATTTTGCCTACCTTGAAAATTGAAGACAACACTACGCTCCGTACTCGAATCAATTTCGTACAACAGGCCAAATGTTAGGCCATCAGTCAAGGAGAGATTTGGTGGAGGCGGAGGCGGGTCCGTACAGGAGCAGCCCACCTACCTAAGTGATGCGCTTCCGCCCTGCAAAAACAGCGCTGCAGCTATTCCCGCTTGTCTCCACCATCAAATATCTCCTGTCCCGCATTTGTATTGGGTATGCTTCTCATGAGAAGTGATCAAACTATCAAGCAGGAGTTCGGCCGAGACTGACAGGACTCTGGTGCACTTGAAGTTGGTCGAACCGCCAGTTCCAGAAGGTCGCCATCGTGGGAACCAGCGTCTCATGTCCGTTGTCCTGCAGACGACAGTCCACATGCGCAGCTCCCCATCTGTTTCTAGAAGATTATAAGCCACGCAGATCTGGTCTGCGATTTATGCAGGAGCCTTATCAAGGGGCAAAGTTTGCCCACACTGGCAGGCCCTGTCACATCCGTTACTGCTTGCTACACCAGCGTTGCGAGGATTGTAGCATTAATACTCTTTGACTCAGCTTCTCAAGCAGTCCAAGTCTGATTATAAGACTCGCGTTTTATTAGCTTTATACCTTCGACAACACGTCTTCATCAACTTATATCACTGATTTTCGTTCTCTCGGTGCTCGTGATACATGCTGCTACGATTACATCTCAGCCTCTTGTTTCTGTTAGAAATATGTTCGTCTTCTTCGTCCTGTTAGTTCTTCCTCTTTGTTGGTCTCCGGTTAGCTCAGGCTATGTACCAAGTAGAGTGTTATCTCCCCCGGTGGGTGGAGTCCCTCAATGGGTGAATTACGGCGCAGACTGACAGTTGCTCAATAGCGTTTCAACTGTTTAGACAAACGACCACCAAGTGGCATCAACCTCTTCATGTACCCTACAACGTATCGCTGGTGCGTAACCTCGACCGCGAACTGCAACTGCGCAGAGCAACAAGCTATTGCAGGCCGTCCCGTCCTGTTTGCACCGAAATGTGAACCCGAAGTGCCCCTTGCGCATGAACCTGAGATGATGGCTCAAGTCAGGTTCTGCGAGCTGTCATGCATGTGTTACGGCGGCCCTCAGCATAACTTCGACTGGCCCTTCGGTCCCGGCCCCATTGATTTGAATAGCCTCCATCCGAATCAGTTGTTACCCCGTCCGCCACCACCTGGTCCGTTACGTCGTCCGTTACTTCCTCCTTGGTAGACAAATGCTCGGCACATGGAGCCTGTCTGGGTATCGGGTTGCACTCTCCAGGGCTCAGTGTCAACATGGCGAATGATGATCTCATCAAAACGCCCGGTGCCGTGCTGAAAGATGGCATGGAATTGGCAGAACGGAATCTCCTTTCACCTATTGTGTGGCTCCTCATAACGCTTGTTCTCTTTGCGAGATAACCCTTTCGACTGATCAAATTATATTACGGCAGACACTTTACCTTACTTAGACTTCCTGCGGTTTCAAACCTCGAAACGGAAAATCTCTCTCTCATCACCTCCGATCCATTGACCTCACTACTGTAAGAGCTCCCTTCCCTCTAAAACATGTGTCCGCCAATCAACACCTGAATTCAGGCGTCTATACCTGAGTTTACGCGTAAACAATCGCCTAGGTCTCGCACATGACGGCCAAACTCAAAGACTGAACAAAGCCGATGAGGATGTTAGTACTGTAACGTTACGGTAGGTAAAGATAATTTGCTCTTGGGTGATGATAACCGTAACTAGATTTCGTTTTTGGAAGTTATAGTCAACCGTAATGCCGGGCTTCTAAGGTAGGCTTATGAAATCGTACAGTGTACAGCGTTCACCTTTGCGATAATCCCAAGACATGGCGGTCATCAACAAATATCACTGAGATGATGCAAAATAAGACAAGCTTTACTCCCTGATGGACATGTTCATTGTTGTTCTACTGTGTACAACAGAGTACTTAGCGTTACCTGAGGTATGCAAGATCCACTTGTGATATCATTGCTTACTCATCTCTTACTAAGCACCCCTATTTATGTCTTAGTCATCATTTCCTATATATACTCTACATAGTGTAAACAAATAGAGACAACTTTCTACAGATCAATTCACATCTGATAGCATCAAAGATTTAAAACATACTTTTAAGCAGTTCTGAGACTCAGACTTTGATTTAAGCTGATTTAATTTATATTTTAATCATGAAAGTTCTGATGCAGTAATGCATAAACTACATATTCATTTTCTTTTCAGTGTTCATCACTACTTTAATGTTGAGACTATAGAATAAAGAAACAAATTCTTATATTATATTATATAAAGAAAAGTTCTATCTTTCTTATATTGTAATATGTTCAACAGCAATTCAAATTAAACTGAAATCAATTTGTTAATTAATGTCTTTAATTATTTACAATCTCTCAGTATAAAGTTTAACTTTATTTCTATAATGATGAATGAATTCACTATCATTAGTCAGTCAACAATGTCAGAAATAGCTTCTTGAGTTAATTACAAGATAATGATAAATTAAATTGCATTTCTTTAAACTTAATTAAAAAATATTTATACTAATTAACTGATCTTTATATTTAAGATTACATCTCTATTTAGTGCAGCTTTAAAAACTTAAGAAATATTTAATATAATAATGTCTTTCTCTGCAGCAATGTTCAAGAATTCTTTAAAGATGAAGATACTGTTTATTTATAAGAATAGTTGAAAAGCAGATGCTGCAGAGATGTAAGTTCTCAAAATAAAAGTTTATTTTTAATTTTACAAAATGTTAATAAATCAATTTCTGAGCAACAAAGCAAAGATTATTGTTATAATCAGTTATTTAAAAGATATTGTCAAAGTATGATAACTTTAAAAAGAAAAATGACTTTAAATTGAAAAAGATTCATTAAACATTAAATTTTAAAATATAAACAACTTCTTTTTAGCATTTCTACTGATCTTTGAAAATGTTAATGAAATGAAACATTGATGTTGTTGTTATGAGACACTGAAATAAATGAAATCAGTTTAGTAATATAAAGTAAAGTTTACAAAAATTGTATAACTTCTTTAATCTATATCAATTAAATATGAACAGAAACAGCAGTTCATTCAGAGTCTAAAGCAGAAGATTTAATTTAAATTTTAAAAGTATTCAAAGATTAAAGTGACTACTCTTAATGAGCTAGTTTAATGAGCTAATTAAATTGAATAAAATCTTTAAAAAATACATAATAAAAGTTATCTTAATGTCTTTAGTGACTCAAATTTAAACTGTAACAACTCATTAAATAATTCTTAAGATCAGTCTCAAAATTATGAAAGATCAATTATGTTTAAATTAAACAAGTTAAATATGAAAGCTTATTGAATCTGATGTAAGAAGAATAAAGTGTACTTTTATTATAAAAAGTTCTCATATATAGTTAAAGACTGCTGAGACAACAAGAACACTGATAAGAATAAGAATAAAAATAAAAATAAGAATAAGAAGAAAAATAAAGACAAGAAGAAGCTGAAGATTGTTGAAGTTAATCTGAACAATTTAAATAATTTGAAAAATTAAAGTTGTTTATGAATATAAAAGTATTTATAAACAAGTTAACTGTTGAGAAGCAGTGTTCTAGCTGCTTCTATAAAGTGAAGTAGAACTAGCATCAGAAACTGAGTAAAGACTTTGCTTATATTGACTGCAGTCAACATTCTTTCTACTTCTTCTGTAACTCTCTCAATTAAGATGTGCTCATAGGCAACATAATTTAGAGATTTCACTAAACAGCATAGTATAGCATGAATATTCATTTCTTTCAATAAATTATAAGCTCAGTTAGCAAGAAGCTTCTCAGAGAAAGTGCATACTTTTAATGTATGTAATAGCTGAGTCTGCAGACTTTTGAGATTCACAGTGAATCTGACTTTAACAGTGTTATTGATTATTGAGGTTTGTGATAAATCTAACTTTAATAAAATCAGCACAGTGATGACAGCTTGATATGTGTCTGTTAGGCAAACAAGCATCTTTAGTAGTTGAGTATGTTTAATTTAGAAGATTTAAGAAGAATCAGTCTCAGCAAAAATCAGCATTCATAGTTACTCAGAGAGCACTGTTCTTTAACAATTTAATATGAGTCATTGAGATAAATAAGCACTACTGTCTCACAGAATAAAAGATATAAAAGCTTTCTATTTATTTTACTTATATTATCTTCAATGCATACATTATAATTTTACTTTATTCACTTCTTATACTATGTGCCAACTATCACCATCATGAACTTCAATGACTTCTTTACAAAATGACAATTCATCTTAATTCTTACTTGCAAGAACTGCAATCAATGATTTACTTTCATGAGAAGATAACTGATAAAAGAAGATCTATAAAATGTTGTTGAAGTCTTAGCAATCAATATATCAGTTAGTAAATTCTCAGACTCATTTTCTCTCAGCAGTCTCAGCTTTGAAAATCAGAAAACTGATACAAAGATCTTATATTGACTTATTATCTGCATAAACACAGATAATTAAGAATATTTAATGAACAAAATCAGTGCAAAGAATGTTTGAAATGCATTAAAGTTCAAATACAAAAAGAAGCTGCAGACAATCAGAAGACAATATTTGACAGAGTTTGTTAAATATAAAATGTCAAAGAATGTGTTTATTAAAGAAGCATAAATTTATTTAAGCAAACTCAGCAAAAAGATTGCTGCAACTTAGTCTGATATGACTGAGTTGTTTAAATTAAAACAACAATTTTAAACACTGCTTTAAGTGCTATTAGTTAAGTATGTTGTGATCTATAATGTCATTGACACTCAGAACAATCTAAATGTTAAGAGAGATTTATAAAAGCTTTAGAAGAAAGAGATACAATTTAAGACTGATGAGACTGTCATTTTCTTGTGAGTAGATAAACAGAAAGAAGATCAATATTTAATGAATTAAAACTGCAGTTCATTGAATCACTACACAATTAATATTAAGCAACATTATTGCAGATCATTCAGCTTAGACAGTGATCATTTTTCTTGTCACTTTATTAAGTGCTTTCTTTGCAACAGCTTTCACTTCATTAAAGATTGTGAATTTCTTTCTAATATCAAGTAAAATACTTAAAAGAAGATAAGCAGATCAACTATGATTAAGCTGTACAGATTAACTGCAGTTAAGTTGTATTAGAAGTCAGTCTATAAAGAAAAAGAAAAGAGATACAGAGTCTTTGATGTAGAAGTTAATGATAGTGATGATGATGACTTCTTCTTTAAATTTGAAAAGAAAAAGAAAGTTAGTAATGAAATCACTGTTCTGTTTAAGAAGACTGTCAGTAAGATGTTTAAATCTGAATGAGTTGCAGACTCTGAATTCTTCTTATACATAATTAATTAACTTTAACTCTTCAGTGATTCTCTTATATGAATGAGATGTCAATGAATTAAAGTTAAAAGAGAACATTTATACTCTTATTATTGTGAAGTAATCATTATGTAAGTCAGATCAGAAAATTCTATAAGACTGAGTTCAACATTTTATGTGTCTAAACTTGAGGTCAATCTTCTGTCAAGAAAGTGAATGTGCAAAATGAGACTGCATAAAAGCTTTAATTAACACTGTCTTTAAATGTATGATAAGTACAGCAAGACTATAATAGAAGCATTAAAGTGAGATAAAGTCTATATAATTAAGTATATTGCAAAGAGTCTTAATAAATTTACTTTAATATCTGCAGTATACACATCATATTCAGAGATCATCTTTTCTGCTGTTGCTTCAGATGCAAGTCTGTATGTTCAGACTCATGAACATAATCTTATGATTAACTTCTTAGACATTGACACTGCATCATTAAATGAAAAGATCAAGACTTACAGACTTTAACATTAATAATTTGTTTATCTTAATTCTGTAAAGTTGTGTGATCTTTACAAGATGACAATTCTTAAAAAGTCAATTCTCATCATTGAGAACAATAAGAACATATATGAGATTTATGTTCTGATTAAGTTCATCAATAAGTAAGATTACACTGTAAGTAAAAGAAAGATTAACATTCTTGTTCTTGTCTTTATTAACATATGTAACTCATTATTCTTGTCATTTAATGAATATCAGTACTTTCTGAAGATAGTAGATAATCATTTCTGAAAGATGTGAACAATATTGTTAAAGCAACATGATGAGATCTCACAGACACTGTAAAAATGATGACTAAAGACTGAACTTTAGATTGATGCAAAGATTCTTGCTGTACAAAGTAACAATAAAATGAAGTTAAAATTTATTTTAAATGACTAATGCAAATCTCTTAACATTACACTGCAATACATAATGTTCTACATGTCAATTCAGAATGACATTATCAAAAGAATCATTTAAATCACTGAGAACTCAGTGTGCATCATAATTAAAGAGATATAACTGTCAATAAAGTTCTGAATGCAGACAGCATAAACAGATATTTATCTTCACAATTAAACAGTAACTAATTTCTTAATTAACAGCAAGCAGATGACTTCTGAGAAAGCTTTTATCAATGTGAAGTCATTTATCAATTATATTTATATATAAAGATGTAAATACTACAGCTACATTGATCTTAAGTTACTATCTGAAGACAGATGTAATAAGTTCATGAATTAAGAATAAGTAAGAGTCTTTATGAGCTACATTGAGAAAATCACAAAGCAGTATTAGCTTTGAGCTTTAGATCTTAAGTATATCATTAAGAATTATGCTGTGAAGTTTGCTGAAAGCAAGAAGAGAGATATTGTTGATTTTAGACTGCAATGATAAACATTAAATATTCTTTTAAACAGAAGATCTGTTGAACATTTATGAAAGAAGTCAATCATTGTGAAGGTCACAGCTTCAGATCAGACATTTATGACTTAGAACAGTAAGATGCAGTCTGACTTGATCATGATTAAGATCAACAAGTCTTAAGATAAATAACATAAGATTAAGTTAACTGCAGTCAATCTAGATGAGTTGTTAGATAAGAAGATCAACACTGATTAAGTTAAGACAGTAACATTTAAAGAAGTCAGAATCTTTCTGTGTGTTGAGATTCTGAAATGAAAGAGAAACAACAACAACAATTAAGATATAAATGAGCTCTTAATCAAAATATTAAAAGTTATACTAGCACTTATGACATTCTCTGCAGACAAAGAAGACTCTATAATCAGATCTGACATTTCAACATTTATTATCTATGCTGAAGCAGTGAAAGACTCAATCTGAGAAGAAATGTAAAAGAACATCATTTATACAGAGCTGACAGTCTTGACAGTAAATGAAATATGAAAAGAGATTGTGTCATTAAGAAAAGTTAACATTGTGATCAGTAAATGAGTTTTTAAATTTAAGCTAAACATCAATAAATTCTTAAATAAGCTTAAGGCAAGACTTGTGGCAAGAGACTTCTTATAGACATATAATGTTAATTATAAGAACATCTTTATTCTCATTATTAAGTTTAACACTTTGTGAGTCTTTCTGACTATTGTTGCACTCAAGAATCTAGAATGTCATTAAGTGAATGTTAATAACATCTTTACAGAATTTTTTCTGAAGAAAACAATTTATATAACATTTTCTTTTAAAATCAATGTTGCATCTAATTGTGTTCTGTGCATACTGCACAGCCTTTATGATCTTAAGTAAGTCACACAGAACTGACATAAACAATGTGTCATCAAACTGCTTAAATTAAGTTTTTCTTAAAGCAAAACTGATCTCTATCTTCTTCTTCACAGCATTAAAAGAATCATGCTGCTTCTTTATATAAACAATATTGTTATGACTTCAGCAAATCTACTACACATTCTCTGATTTAAGCAAGCTCTTATGAGTGTGTTTAAAGTTAAGAACTTAAGAAAGACACAGAAAATTCTTAACATTTAAGTTATACATAACTGCAAAATGAGAATTCTGCATCTAGATCAGACTCATTATGTAAATAAGATATTAAAGAATCTTTATATGCAATCTGATAAGCACAGAGTCATCAGCATTTCATTTAATAAATATAATGCTCTTTATTTTGTCAGCTTAACTGACTAAAGAATAGATTAAAGACAGTATTAATAGACAATTAAAAGTTTAATGTATACAGCAATTCATATTTAATTAGACATTGTCTTCATACTAAATCAATTAAGTCAATATCTCAGCAATTCTGCAGAGCATTATGAATATACATTTAAGAAATTATTGCAGTACATAAGATCAATCATCAATCTCAGCATCATGTACAGCTTTAATGAGAGTTAAGTAATGCTTAAATACTCTGACTTTAACTATGCTTCAGATAAGCAGAATTAAAAATTAATTTTAAAGTGTATCTATATGCTTGAAGATAAATCAGTGTTGTAAATAAGTTAAAAATAGAAATTCATCACTATCTTAATCACTGAGACTGAATATATAATCATGTCAATGTGTATAAAGACTGAGATCTGGCTTGAATAGATATTAAGAGACATAAATATAAGCAAATATTTTGAAGTTAACTTACACTGTATGAGCATTCAAAAAAACAAAGCTCATTAAGCTTCTTTATTCATTCAGTTCAAAAAAGACAATCAAGTCATCTTGATCTTAATTAAAAATATATATATACATGAGCAGTTAAAGCACATTGATGTCTTTTATTACAACATTTATAATCTGCATAAGTGCAATCAGATTCAAATAGACTTTGTGCTCAGTCAAGAGATGATTATTGACAGACTTATTAAGTTTCTGTTTAGACAGATTTTTAAGCAGTTCATTAAATTCATGAAACTCACTGTTAATAATTAGTTAAATTCTTAAATGATTTGTTAAATTCTTAACAATGTATTTAGTCATTTGATGTTTACTGTCAGTGAGAGTCAATAGATGCAGTCTCACTGAGTAAGAATGTTGAGAAATGATGTTTTAGCTGTTTCTATAAAGTAAAATAAAATTAGCATTAAAAACTAAGTGAAGACTCTATTTACATTGACTGCAGTCAACATTCTTTCTACTTCTTCTGTAACTTTCTCAATCAAGATATGCTCATAGGCAACATGATTTAGAGATTTCACTAGACAGCATAGTATAGTATAAGTATTCATTTCTTTCAATATTAACAAAAGCTTCTATTCAACTCAATAATGATTTGAGTGAAGCATTCACACTGAATAACTCTAGACTGAGTGTGTAAGTTGTCTATAGATCATGTAAGTCAGAGTTAAGTTCAGGTATTGAGTCAGGTCAGGCTAACTTTTATTCAGTTAGATTAGGTATAGGTTAACCTGACCTGACCTGTGTAGAG
>JAABUJ010001732.1_pt1 | contig 30164 bp, 29 predicted proteins | sample 5559131 | NCBI WGS metagenome assembly JAABUJ01 (sample SAMN10711875, study PRJNA513366) | rock metagenome | isolation source: Antarctica rocks | place: Antarctica: Victoria Land, Mt New Zealand nord | collected 2016-01-07
CCGTTGGTCCTGCTGGCCTCGGGCGCCCTGCTCGTGGCGGTCGCCCCCGCGGACGTGGCTGCCACCCTGACGGCGCTCCAGGCCCGCGGCTCCGGTGGGCGCGTGATCGGGCGCGTCACGGAGGCGTCCGCTGGCCTGACCATGGCAGGACCCGCGGGTGCCTCCGCCCTCCCGACCTTCGCGCGCGACGAGTTGGCGCGCTGGTTCGAGGCGTAGCCAGCCGACGCCGGCCATGGGACGATCGCTGCCGATCGCTGCCGACGGAGAGCGTCGCTGTCCGGCGATGCCGACCTCACCACGTATCCCAGCACGATCCGGCGATGCGGATCTCACCACGTAGCCAAATACCCGTTGAGGTGGTGTTCCTCGTGCGTCGTCGCATCTGGCCCGGATGACGTTGATCGCCCTGACACCCGATCGACGACCTCCCCATGCGGGTCGTCCGTGGGCGCGTCGACGCGCCGTTTGCCATCACATCGCACCGTCGCGGCTTCGGAAGAAGAGTCGCCCAAAAGGCCCCGCTCAGGACGTTTATCCACATAGGAGCACACCAAACATCAGCTCCATGGGAGGACGCCATGAGTGTCACGGAAAAGCCGCGGACAGGACACGATGAGAACGGGTTTCAGGAACAACACAGGCGTGAGTGCCACGAGCATAGCCATGGCTCGTGTGGCGACGGAGGTGTGACATGGCGTTAGGAGATGGGATTCGCAGAGATGTCGCGTTGATTTCCGAGGAGGAACGAAACCGTCTCCGCGACGCGTTCCTGGCCCTGGATACGACGAAATTCTACCCCGATGGTGTGTCGTATTGGGACAAGGAAGAGGATATCCACAAGAATGCCCATGCCGCCGGCGCCGATGTGCATGGCGGACCGGCCTTTCTCCCCTGGCACCGCGAACTCTGCAACCGCCTCGAAGCGCTCTTGCGCGAGGTTGACCCCGAGCTGTCGCTGCATTATTGGGATTGGACGACCGATCCGCGTAGCACGGCGGGTGGCCGTGCCGACCTCTTCACGCCCCAATTCATGGGAAGCGCGAACGGGGACATCGGCGCCCCGTTCCCCAATTTCGAGTCGACGGAAGGGGGCGGCCATACATTGGTGTGGCGCGACCTCATCGCCGGCGCGCCTGCCATCACGTCCGATCACGACGTCGTCACGGCGGGCGATGGCTCGCCGCAGCAAGACCAGTACAACGCCATGCTGAATGCGATGCAGATCGCCCATGGCTACGCACACTCCTCCTATATCGGCGGCACGATCGCCCAGGAACACTATTCGTTCCACGACCCATTCGTCTTCCTGCTGCATTCCAATGTCGATCGTTTGTGGGCGATGTGGCAAACGGCCCCTGGCCAGGGGTGGCGTCTCGATCCCAATCTGACCTATGGAAGCGCGGGGAGCGCCCCCTCGATCAACTCCGATGTGCAGCCCTGGGCGGGCGACGTCGGGACGGGGTTCACGCCGCTGCGGCCGTGGGGGCCGCCCGAGAACCAGCAACTCGTCAAGACGTACAAAGACATCTCGCTGGTCGCTCCCCCCTGCTACGACACGCTGCCGACGACCGTCCATGTCGTCGTCGCGGAGACGCCCAGCGGGGTCATTCGCTTCAACGACGTGCCGGTGGGGGAAACGGCGATTCGCGCGGCGGTGTTCGAGATCTTCGCGTGTGGCGACGTCACGCTCCATGTCTCCGTGGCCCCGGTGGCCCCTTACGCCGTGCTCATCCCGCCGGGGACGGTGACCGTCCACCACACCGCCCACCTCGCCCAGCAGGCGCGTCTCTGGTTCGCGTTCACCGGGACGACCGCGGGGACCAACGCTCCAGCCGGCGCCGTGACGATCCACTGCGACCAGACGGGACAGGATTTCCACTTCACACTGCAGGCCAACACCATCGCGCGCCCGACTGTCGGCGTCATGTTAGTGCTCGATCAATCGGGCAGCATGGCGTGGCCGGCCGGGACGGGGGATACCCGGATCAACGTGCTGCACGAATCCGCGGCGCGCTTTGTCGAGCTCGTGCAGGCGCACAACGGCGTCGGGATGGTGCGTTTCGACAACACTGCCTACCCCGGCGTGCCGGTCACGACGTTTGGCGCCAGCTCCTTCGACCCCAACCGCGTCGCCACCCTCGCCGCGATTCAAGCGGTGAGACCCAACGGCGCCACATCGATCGGCAACGGCATCGCCCTCGGCCGCAGTACGCTCAACGCGGTGAGCGGGTTCGATCAGAAGGCCATGATCGTATTCACCGATGGGCTCGAAAACACCCCGCAGTACATCGCGGATGTGATGGGGTTGATCGACAATCGCACCTTTGCGATCGGCCTCGGGACGACCCAGCAGGTGAGCACCGGCGCCCTGACCGCGCTCACCAACACGACCGGCGGCTATGTCCTGATCAGCGGTCCATTGACGTCGAACATCGACGACTACTTCCGCCTGAGCAAGTATTTCCTCCAGATCTTGTCGGCGGTCACGAACACAAACGTCGTCGTCGATCCGAGCGGCTACATCACGCCGGGCGAGAGGCTGCGCATCCCGTTCGTTGTGAGCGACACGGACATCGATGTGACGGTGATCCTGTTGACGGATGTCCCCGCCCCCTACTTCGCGATGGAGACACCCAGCGGGGACATCATGACCCCGGGTATGGCGGCGTCGGCGGGCGCCGTGTTCGCGGTCGGGACGAACATGAGCTACTTCCGGTTCACGCTCCCGCTCGTCGTCAATGCGACGGAGGCGCGAAGCGGGACCTGGTATGCGATCCTCGGGGATGGCCGCGAGCAGACGCCGGGGCGCGGCCAAGAACAGGGGGGCGCTCTCGCCTCACGTCGCGGCGTCGTGCGCTACAGCGTGAATGTGCACGCGTTCTCCAACTTACGCATGGACGCGCGCCTCGGGCAAGACAGTCTCGCGCCGGGCGCGGCCATGACCGTCCATGTGTCGTTGAGCGAGTACGGCGTGCCGGTGGCGCATCGGGCCACGGTGCGCGTGCAGGTTGAGCGACCGGACCACTCCACGATGACACTCACGATGCCCGAGGTGGCGGATGGCGTCTTTGACGTTGGGGTCGTGGCGACGATCGCGGGGGTCTATCGGTTCCATGTGGTGGCGACTGGCGCGACGTTACGTGGCCTTCCGTTCACCCGCGAACAACTCCTGACCGGCACGGCCGTGATCCACGGAGACGGGCCATTCCCCACGAGTGGGCCCGACACACAGGCGCGGGATGAGCAGCTATGCGTGTTGCTGGAGTGTCTCGTGAACGGGGATGCGTTGGGGCGCTTCTTCGCGAAGGAGGGCATCAATGGCGCGGCGTTGGTGGCGTGCGTGCGCCGGTACTGTGCCGAGCGGACGGCGCCACCGACACCGGAACAACTGGCGGAACGTGAAGGGACGCTCCCACCCAGTTCGAGCGACCTTGCCTCGATGCTCGCCCAGCCCGACATGTTGACGCAGATCGCCGATCTCATCCGTCGCGCAGGGTGGACCCCAGGCTAGCGGGACGGACGAACGTGAGGAGCGTCGTGCCTATCATGATGCAGGTGACAGAACGTGTACCTGCATCATGATGGTAGGGCGTATGGATGGGATGATCTCGGCAGTGTACCAGCACAACCGGCGATGATCTCCCCGGTCGGGTTGGGCGTGGGAACCCGCCCAACCGGATCGGGCGCTCCCTCTAGCCCGGTACGGCTGCGCGTGTGACCGTATCCCTGGCGCGAAGGGCGCGGTGTCCGGCCTACAGGCGGACGGTATAGGTGGCGTACGCCGTGTTGACGTGGACGGACACGCGATACGTACCGGCGGGCATAAAGACGTTGTTGCCGTAATGGATGTCCGCCATATCCATGCTCACACCCACCATCACGGCGACAGGGACCTGCACGGGGCGCCTCATCATCGGGCTCAGGGCCTGATAGGTGATGCTAACCATCGGGTTGCTGACCGGGCGCATGGTGCGGCGATCCAGTACATACACCTCCAGGTGGCGGTTTAGCATGCCCATCCCCATACTCATGCCGCCCATCATCATAGTACCGCGGAGCATAATCTCACCGGTCGTCGGATGGGTACGCCGAGCCTGGGCCTGGCTGTACATCGCTTCCCGCGGCCCGATCGTCAACGTCATCCGGTAGGCGCCTGCGGTGACAGGAATGGTCACCGCTCCCATAGCCATCGACGACGTATGGGCAGGCGTGCCAGCCGCCCCCGCCGCCGACGGTAGGGCGATGATCGCTGCGGCGAACGCCGCCGCACCGTACGTCTTTCTCATGATCATGTGCGTCCTCCCTTTTATCGATACACGATGGTACGCTATTGGCCGTCACGCGCGGTAACCGTCACGGACACGCCGCGCCTGGTCAAACGCGGCGTGATTGATCTCGGCCGCCGCGTACTGGCGCTTGAGAACCCCCATCGGCGTCTCACCGATGCCACCGTATCGGGAGGGGATGACGGCACGGACGGCCCACACGACCAGCAGCACGACCGCGACAAAGAAGAGCAGCAGCACGATGATGCCGAAGAGGCCCATCCCGCCAAACCCGTCCAGCATGTCGGCATCCTCCCGTGAGACTCACAAACCAGGCGATGACGCACGTCCTATCCTTTAAGTGTACGCTTACTTCGGCCATGCACCCATCGTCGTCGCCGCCGCTGTATTCCCCTCCTCGTTTGCATCATCATCGTGCATCCCGTCCCAACTCGTGGTCGAGCGCTACCAGCCGCGTCCTCGGCGCTCGGCGGTACACGCGCAGGCGCGTGTACCGCGTATATCGCCCCGACGCTCTTGCCTCCGGTCGTCATCGAGGGCCTGCGTGGGTCAACACAACGACGACAGCGATCACGATGACGAGTGCTCCGACAATGGCATAGACCTCCACGAGCAGGCCGATGACCTCGCGGCGCTCCCGTGCCAGCAACTCCCGGATGGCCTGCTCGCGCGCTCGCCGCTTGACGCGTGGTTCGGCGAACGGGCGCTCTGGCGGCCACGACTCGACCCCGCGCGCTCGCCCTCGTCGCATCTCCGGAGCGTGCGCCCGGCTTCGCCGCCCGTGCGCCATCTACCCCACCCGCCAACAATATGACACATCCGCCTCCCGGCTCATGGGATGTGTCCCACCACGACCTGCGCCCCTAGTCCCACGGCCCACGTCAGCACGAGAGCGATCGCCCACACCATCCCGATCACGCGCGTGGTAGTGGAAACAGACTCTAGCGGTTTGATCATCGGCACGATAATGCGCAGATAGACGGCCAGTGAGAGCACGCTGTTGAGGATGGCGATGACGGCCAGCCAGCTATAGCCCGCGTCGATGGCCGCGCCAAACAGCAGCAACTTGCCCACGAATCCGCCCAGGGGCGGCACGCCGACGAGCGAGAACAGGAAGATGACCATGGCCGCACCGGTCCACGGCGACGCGCGCACCAATCCGTTGTATGCGTCCAGGTCGCGGCCCACGCGCGCCACGATGGCGAACGCGCCCAGGTTCATCGCCGCGTAGGCCGCGGCGAACACGATCAGCGATTGTATGGCGAGGGCGCCGTGGCCAATGCCTACCACGCCGAGCAGGAAGTACCCGGCCTGCGCGATCGAGGAGTAGGCCAGCAGGCGCACCACGTTGGTCTGCGCCAGCGCCGCCAGGTTGCCGTAGGTCATCGACACGACGGCGAGCACAGCGACGACGAGCGGCCAATTGACGACGCCAACCGGCAGGGAGCGCATGACCTGCGCCAGCCCGAAGATGGCCCCGACCTTGGGCACGATCGAGAGGTAGGCGGCAACGGCGACAGGCGCGCCATCGTAGGCGTCCGGCGCCCAGAAGTGGAACGGCGCCAGCGCCGCCTTGTAGCCCAGCCCAACCAGGACGGCGACGAGCCCGGCGGTCGCGGGCACGAACGCGCCGTGCAAGCGTCCCAGGTCCGCCAGCAGCGTCGAACCCGTCGCGCCGAACCAGTAGGTGAGCCCGAAGATCATGACCGCCTCCGAGACCGAGCCGAACACGAAGTACTTCATGGCCGCCTCGGTGGCGCGGTCGTCGCGCGGGTAGGCCACCAGCGCGAACGAGCCCAGCGAACTCAACAAGACGCCCAGCACGAGGAACATCACGTCGCCCGCGCCAGCCAGGGCCAGCGCCCCGAACGTGGTGAAGGCGAGCAGGCTGTAGACCGTGCCTTCGCGGTCGGTCCCGCGCACCTCGGGGTAGGCCAGCACGGCGGCGAGCGCCGTCGCCGGGAGCAGGATCAGCGCCGCCCACACGCTGAGCGCATCGATGCGGTAGGTCCCCTGGAAGATGGTCTCGTCGACGCCCAGGAGCCGTGTCTCCAGCGCCGTGACGATGAGTAGACCGACCACGATGATGGGCAGCGCCAGGCGCGGCCGCCGCAGCATCTCGGCGACCAAGGCGAAAACGGCTGCGCCCAACGCCACGAAGACGGGGATGAGCGGGATCAGGTCGGGTCCGACCGGCGCCATGCGTGTCATACGCCGCTCCCACCCAGGATCAGGCGCGCCGTCCCATGGATGACGGTCAGCAAGGCGCCCGGCGCGACGCCGATGGCGACGGTGAGCAGCAGCAGCGGCGCGCTGGCCCACAGTTCGCGCGTGCCGAGGTCGGGCAATCCCTTCCATCGCTCCGACGGACTGCCCAGGAACGTTTGCTGGATGGCGCGCAGGTACAGGCCGGCCGTGACCACGAGGCCCACGATCACGATCGCGACCGCCCAGGGCCACTCACGGAAGGAGCCGAGGAAGATCTGGAACTCGGCCGGGAAGTGCGCCAGCCCCGGCAAGCCTAGCGAGGCGAAGGCAGCCAGGATGAAGCCCCAACCCAGTAGCGGCACGACGCGCAAGAGGCCGCCGAACCGCGCCATCTCGCGCGTGCCCGTCCGGTCCTGCAGCGCGCCGACGAGCAGGAAGAGCGCTCCCGTGACGACGCCGTGGCTGACCATCTGCAGCGTGGCCCCGTCGAGCGCCAGCGTCCGCGCCGCGGGATCGGTCGCCGCCGCGGCCGCTGCCACGGCCAGGACGACGTAGCCCATGTGGTTGACGCTGGTGTAGGCGACCAGCCGCTTGATATCGGTCTGCGCCAGCGCCACGAAGGCGCCGTAGAGCGCCGAGAACACCGCCAACGCGGCCACGTAGGGAGCCAACGCGTGGAACGCGCCCGGCGTCATCTGCAGGGCGAAGCGGATGAAGCCGTAGGCGCCCAGCTTGAGCAGGACGCCGGCCAGCACCACGCTGCCCGCCGTGGGGGCTTCGGTGTGGGCGAGGGGCAACCAGGTGTGTAGCGGGAACAGCGGCGTCTTGACCGCGAAGGTGACGAACATGGCGATGAACGCGAGCGTGGCGGCGAGCCCGGTGAGCGGGGGCGCGGCGATGACGGCGCGCATGTCGAAGGTGCGCGGGTGGCCGCCCAGGTAGAGCGCCAGGATAGCCAGCAGCAGCGGCAGGCTGCCCAGCAGCGTGTACAGGAAGAAGGTGAGGGCGGCGCGCTGTCGCTGCGCGTGGCCCCAGCCGGCGATGATGAAGTACATGCCCACCAGCGTGACCTCGAAGAACACGTAGAACAGCACCATGTCCAGCGCCAGGAACACGCCGAGGCAGGCCGTTTCCAGCAGCAGGAACAGGGCGACGTAGGCGCGCGCGCGGTCGGTCACGTTGACCGAGTAGATGAGCGCGGCAAGGAACAACACGGCGGTGAGCAGCACGAGCGGGTAGCTGACGCCGTCGACGCCGACGCGATAGGCGGTGCCGAGCGAGGCGATCCAGGGAACCTGTTCGACCTGCGTGAAGCCCGGCCCGACCCCGCGCGTCCACACGCCAAGCGTGCCGAGCAGGGTCAGCCCCGACGTGACGACGCCAATCGTGTGCGCGACGCGCGGCGCGGCGTGCGGCAACGCGGCGATGAGCAGGCAGCCGGCCAGCGGCAGAAACAGCGTGACGGTGACGAGTGGGAACACAAACGACCTCTCTGTGTATCTATCGACTACTTGACGATGAGCACGAGCGCGACGACGAGGGCGACGCCGCCCATCGTGAACAGAAGTTCACGCGAGATCAGGCCGGTCTGCAGGCGGCGGGCGCGCCCGCCCAGGCCCCGCGTGCCGGCGACGAGTTCCCGGATGACGCCGTCGATCACCCTCTCATCGGTCCAGTGCGCGGCGCGGGCCACGGCCAGGCCCGCGCGCCCGGTCCTGAACACGCCCTCCAGGAGGGCGCGGTCGGCCTCGTCGCACAACCGGGCCAGCGCCAGGGCCGGCCGCGCCACCAGCCCGTCGAAGCCGCCGCCAACGCGGAAGCCCGTCGCGGCCCATGCGCGCGCCGGCCCGAACAGGCGGCCAATGGGGAACAGCCCACCGGCGAGCACACCCGCGACCGCCGCGACGAGGTCGAGCTCGGCGCTCAGGGTATCTCCCGGCAGGCGGACCTTGAGGAGGGCGGCGATGGGTTGCACGGCGAGGCCGAGCGTCGCGGCCAGCAGGGCCAGCGCGGCCAGCCCCGCGATCATCCAGCCGATCCCCGCGACCGGCTTCTCCTCCGCGTTGCCGTGCCACAAGAGGCGCAGCGAACGTCCCACGTAGCCGCCCGTCAGGAGCGTCCCGACCAGGGCGAGCGCGGCCAACAACCCCGATGATGGCGCCGTGAAAGTGGCGGCGACGATGGCGCCCTTGGACCAGAAACCGGCCAACGGGGGGATGCCGGCCAACGCTAACCCGGCAACGACGAACAGCACGTAGGTGGCGCGGTGGGCGCGCCCGGCGCCGTGCAGGTCGGCGAAGGCGGTGGAGTCGTAGGCCTCTTGGTAGACGCCGGCACCCAGGAAGAGGGCGCTCTTCATCGCGGCGTGCGCGACGAGGTGGACCAGCGCGGCGACGACCGAGCCCGCGCCCAGCGCCAGGAACATGAAGCCGAGTTGACTGGAGGTCGAGGCCGCAAGCAGACGCTTGAGGTCGCCCTGCGCCAGCGCCATCAGTCCAGTGATGAGGGCTGTAACGCCGCCGACGGCGCCAACGAGGAGCAGTACACCTGGCGGGAACAGCGGCAGGACGCGCATCAGCAGGACCACCCCTGCGATGACGAGCGTGGCCGCGTGTAGCAGCGCCGAGACCGGCGTAGGACCCAGCATGGCGTCCTGCAGCCAGCCCTGGAAGGGGACCTGCGCCGCCTTACCCATCGCCGCGACCAGCAAGAGGAGGCCCGCGACCGTGGCCGTCGTCCCCTCGACATGCAGCGTCGCCACGATCGCGCTCGTGCCGGAGTGCGATACGAGGATGAAGACGCCGAGGTAGAGACCGAGGTCGGTTCCCCGTGTCACCAAGAAAGCCCGGTTGGCCGCGCGCGGCACGTCGGGCCGCGCGTACTCGAAGCCGATGAGGAGGTAGGAGGCGAGACCGATCAGCTCGTAGGCGGCCAGGAATAGCACCCAGTCGCCGGCGAGCACCAGCGTCTGCATCGCCGCGACGAAAAGGGACATCTCGGCGTAGAAGCGCGCGTGGTCGCCGTAGCGGCGCATGTAGCCCACGGCGTAGACGAATACGAGCAGTGCCACCACGGCAACGGTTGTCTGTAGGATCGCCGCGAGGGGGTCCATGACGAGCCGCAGCGGGTAGCCCGGCAGACCGGGCAGCGTCGCCATGTCGCGCGCGCCACGCGCCACGCGCGCGAGCGTATAGACGGCCGCGACGGCCCCAATAGCCGCGCCGAGCAGGGCTAGTGGGGCGGGTCCACGCCGGAATACCACGATCAGCAGGAACGCGGCGAGGGGGCCGAGGACCGCGAGCGCGGACACACCCATAGCCAGATTCATCCCTTGAGTTCCTCCGCCTCGTTCATCTCCACCGAGCCCTTGGCGCGGAAGCGCGCCGTGCCCACCCCGAAGCCGACCGCCATGTCCAGTGCCATCACCGTCATCACGATCAGCACGAACATCTGCCCCGCGTACGCGCCCGGATGCAGGAAGCGCCAGAAGGCCACGAGGTTGAGGATGCCCGCGCTCAGCATGAGCTCGATGCCCATCATGATCATCACTAGATTGGTCTGCGAGAGCGCGCCGTAGAGCCCGATGCCAAAGAGCCCCGCCGCGACGAGCAGCGCGATAATGAGTGCCGTCATGGCCGTCGCCTCCCGACGAGTGTCTCGATCATGGCCGCTGTCCCCGCACGATAGCCACACTCGTGGCCGCGATCATGGCGACCAGGATGGTAACGCCAGTCGTCTCGAAGAGCAGCATGGAGCGGCCCATCAGTTCGATGCCCAGGTCGAACACCTGCGCCGTCGCAGCGGGCGCGTGAACGGCGACCGGCCCCCACGGACTGAGCAAGACCACGCCGGCGGCGGCCAGCGCGCCGAGGACGCCCGCCACGATCGACACGCGCTTCTGGTGCGTCATGTCCATGCCCATCAACCCACCGGGGTCCATCATATACATGACCATGAAGATCGCCATGATCGTCATCTCGGTCGCCATCATCATGATCTGCAGCACGCCCAGGAACTCCGTTTCCATGGTCAGGAACATCAGGCCCAGTGCGGTCATGGTGGCCAGCAACGAGAGCGCCGAGCGTACCATCGACTGTGTGCGGAAGACGGCGACGGCGAACCACAGGGCCAGCAGCCCGAAGAACGCCACGAAGATAGTCTGGCTTGTCAGCACGGAACACCTCCCATCAGCGCGCCCCCATCGTGATACCGTAGCGCGCCACCAGTAGTGTGATCCCGACCCAGAAGATGTTGACCAGTGCGAGCGGGATGCCGTACATCCAGCTCCACGAGAGCAGATGCGCGTCACGGATGCGCGGGACATAGCGCCCGACCGTCAGCATCAGCGTGGCCACGAGCAGGACCTTGATGGCGGTCCAGACCCACGGCGGCAGCCACGGCCCGAAGCCGAGCCATCCACCCAGATAGAAAACCACGATCGTCGTCGCCAAAGTGACGACGAGGACGAGCCGCGCCAGGCGCAGCACCGCCAATCGATCTCCGGTATACTCGCCCATCACCCCTCCGGCGAGTTCGCCCGGCGCGATGGGCAGGTCGAACGGCGGCAGGAAACAGAGCGCCAGCGCCGCCAGGCAGAACAGGACGAAACCCAGCGGCTGCGCCACGACGTTCCACAAGGGCGCCTGCGCGGCGACGACGGCGGTGGTGACGAGCGACTGCGCGCGCATGGCCACGCCCGTGAGCGGCATCACGATCAACATCGAGTAGGCCACGAGTTGGCCCAGGAAACGCCAGCCCGCCACCATGGCGTAGGCGCCGTCGGGCGCCCAGCCGGCCATCACAAGGGCCACCAGGACGTAAGCCAGCGCCGCGTTGACGAAGAGCGCGCCCGTGGCGAGGTTGGCCATGATCGAGCCCGGCGCCAGCGGCAGAACGGCCGCGGCCAGGACCGCGGCGACGAGCAGGAGGGCGGGCGCGGTCTCGAAGAGCAGCCGATCGGGCTGGCGTGGCACGAGCGACTCGCGGCCCAGGAGGGCCTGACCCGCGTGCAGCGGCGCCGCCGGCCGCACGCGCCCCGTCGCGCTCCACTCCTCCACGACGGCGACGAGATAGGCGCCGAGCAGCAGCGGGATGCCCAGCCATGGTCCGGTCATCGATCCATCTCCCACGGCGAGAGGTCGAGCGAGGCCACGCCCACGAGCGCATCGGCCACCTCCCACCCCTCGGCCACCTTCTCGATCAACGTCCGGTTGTGCGAGGACGGCGTGTCGAGCGTCACGTCGCGCGCCATACCCCCCTCGACCGTCAGACGCAGCGTCGCGGCGCCGCGCGGCGTTTCAACCGTCGCCGCGCCGCTCCCTCCCGCCCTTGGCGACAGAAGCTTCTCGGGTATGACGACCGCTCCCACGGCCAGGACAAGGTCGAGGCTCTGTTCCACTTCGGCCAGGCGTACGCCGAGACGGCTCCAGGCGTCGGAGCCGTCGCGCAGAATCGGCGCGAAGCCCAGGCGGCGATAGGCCGGGTCGTCGGCGCGCGCGTCGTTGGTCTGACCGGCGGCGCGTGCGACGGGGCCGCGCGGGAACGACCCGGCGGTGAAGCGCGCGCTGTCAGCAGGGTGGTCCTTGTCGATGTGGGGTGTCCCGATCCCTATAAGGCGGCGGCGCAGGTACGGCGTGCGGCGCGTCTGGCGGACAAACTCACCCACCTCGCCGCGCAGCCGTTCGATCGTCGTCACATCGTCGATCCGTACGAGCGCTAGTTGCAGCGACGCAGCGCGGTCCTCGATCCAGCGGTCGCCCAGCAGCCGCGCGAACAAGGCCAGCCAGCCCAAGTGACTCGTCGCGCGCTCGCGCTCCAGCGCCCCGACGCGCGCGTCCGCCGTCGTCACATCGACGGTGACGCCTATGGCGTCCTCGAGGGCGCGCACGGCGAGGAGGCGGTAAGAGACGGGCGTGAGCGGGTCCAGGCGCGCCAGACGGTCGGGTAGCGACGCGACGTGGCCGGGTCCGGCCGCGTCGAGCCCACGTCCAACGATCCCCCGCGCGAGCGTGGCTTTGGCGACCGCGTCGCCATCGAGCGTGAAGGAGAGGGCGAGGCCGCCGGGCAGGCCGGGGAAGAGTGGTCCGACAGGAGTCTCGACCCACTCCATGGGCAGGTCGTCGGGGCTGCGCGGTAGATCCTTGATCATCATAACCATCGACATGCCCCCGCCGCCCATATCCATACCACCCATATCCATACCACCCATGTCCCCGTGCCCCTTGTCATCGTGGCTCATGCCCGCCATATCGCCGTGGTCCATCCCCCCCATGTCACCCATGTTGTCGTCGTGACCCATGTCGCCCATATCCATGCCGCCCTTGTCGTCGCCTTCATCTTTCTTCGTGAGCTGGACCTCTGGCACGTCGAAGGCGGGCGCGTCGGGCGACCAGGCGCCGGACGTGACGATTCGACGTAGTTCTTTGATACCCGTGACCAGGGCTGCCTGATTGAGCGCGACCGCGACATCGGGCGTGGGTAGCGGCGGCGCGCCGTCCGTCCCAAGAGCGATGATCGCGCGCGGCCGCGCCATCTGCGCGTAGACGACGGCCGTCGCCGCGCGGAGACCCGGCGGGATCTCGCCCACGAGCAACAAGACGGCAGCGTGGCGCGGGGTAGGGACGACACGCAGCCCGGCCGCCGCCGGGTCGATGCCGTAGGCGCGCGCCACGTCCAGTCCCGGCGCCACAAACGCCGTTAGGTCGCGCGCCTGCGCCCGCGCCGTCAACCATCGCGCCAGGCTGCCAGCCCCCGTACGCGCGCCGCTCATCGTCGTCATTGCCGTTTCAAGGCTCCCTGGCTCCAACCGTAGAGGAGCCCCAGAAAGAGGATGAGCAGGAAGACGCCCATGTCGCCGAGCGCTTCGAGCCCGACCTGCTGGAAAACGACCGCCCATGGATACATGAAGGCCATCTCCATGTCGAAGCACAAGAAGAGCAGCGCGAGTCCGTAATAGTGGGCGTGGTAGCGCACCCAGGCCGGCTTCGGCGACAACGTCCCGCTGGTGAAGGGGACATCTTTGCCCGGCTCGGTCCGCGTCCGGCCGAGCGTGCGCGCGATCAGGCGCAGCATCGCGACGAACCCGACGGTCCCGACGACGAGGCCGAGCAGGATGGCGTATTGCTCCAGCGGTGTCATCATCCGTCCTCATTATGAAAGGGCGCGTCATCCGTCGCGCGCGTCACGGGGTGGCGGGAGCATTATATGCGGGAGGAACAGGACTTGTGCCGATACAAGATACTCCCACCATGTATACACTGAGGGTAACATATTGATGGTGGCGAACGGTAGAGTCGTGAGATGGCACATCGGACGAGTTACGAGCAGGATAAGGATGCTCTCCTGCGCCGCCTGCGCAAGATGGAGGGGCAGGTGCGCGGCCTCCAACAGATGGTCGCGGATGATCGCTATTGCCTCGACGTGGTGCAGCAGATCAACGCGTTGACCGCCGCCGCCCGCGAGGTAGCTCTCATCGCGTTGGAGGATCATCTCCGCGGGTGTGTCACCGACGCGATCAAAGACGACGACGGGGACGCGGCGATCAAGGAGATGGTGACGGTGCTGGGCAAAGCCCTGCGTCAGTGATACAGTGGGTGCGCAGGCTCGCATCCACCTGGCCGTTCATGCGCGACACGCGACGGCAAAGGACGCTAGTGGATAGCGCTTGAATAGTGGATCCAGGGCGATTCGTGACGATTATCACGGATACGACGAGCCCAAGAATCTACAGGAACAGCAGTGTGTACGGTTTGGTCAGTCGGCCTGTCCGCACGTATGCCCCTATCCTCATTAAGAACGCGCGAGTGGCGTCACGAGAGTGGGAGGATGAGGAACCTTGGGATCGACACAGGACAATCCTTATGGCATGCCTGAGCGAGATAACGGCGTTTACCCTCTCACTTTACGGACAGCCGGGGATGTGGTGGCTCGTGCGCTCGTGACAGCCCTTCGCGCGCACGGTGTCACACTCGAGTGGCGCGCTTTCTTGCCCGACCCGTACGCTGATCCGCGTCGCGTGGCGTCGTTATCCTGGGACGGCTCCCTCGTCGCCCTCGTGGCGCTCGTCGTTCCTTCAACCGCTCCGCCTGGCGTTGGCGCCGCCCTTGTCGCCGCTCTCTACCCCGGCCTCCCCCTCGATGTGCCGGTCGATGTGCCGGCAACGCTACAACTCACCGCCGCTGGGACGTCGATGAGTATGACGACGCGGACTGCGCCGGAGTTGATGGAGGCGCTGGACAGCGTCACTGAGCGACTCGCCACCATGGCGCGGCCGGCAAGGTTCGCGGACCGTGAGCGGCATGCCACCTATATGAACGGCCGGTGGTTTTCTGAATAGTGGCGACGACACGATCTCTCTGGCATCGGTCTTGGCCTGTCGTGTGGCGACCGTTTCTCGTTGATGCTGCGTCGTCGCACGATGGACAGTGATCTCGCGTGTCAGGCCGCGACGCGGACCGCGGCTACCCTCGGCCGTTGTCCTCGCATTCCTCGAACTGATTGCCCTGGCGGAAGCCCGTGATGAGGTTTCCTCTTCCCTCATGGTGGTTGTATGCGAACTGGCTTCCTGGAGGAAAGGAATGCCCCAACACCGTCACCGGACGGCGCGCGACCCACACCGGATTGAAGGGGCACTCCAGCAGGTACGCCCCCCCGCTGATCGCTCCCTGGCGCTGCAGGTCGGCTGTCTCGGTCAGGAAGCGCTGCTCCTCGGGTGAAAGCCGCCAATTCTTACGCTGCCACATCTCCTCCAATTCGTCTTCGGCCCAGGGCGTCCGCCCGTCGGCGTACAGTTGCGCGCGGGCGCTCTCGGCGGTGAGCAGCCAGCGTTCCTGTTGGGGCACATGGTAAAAGCCGTCTAGTGGCCGTGACGACTGCCCGTACCCGCTTGGTTCGAGCTGTGGTGGCGGAGCGGACGCATGTTGACGATTTAACAACGACGGGATCGCGACGATCTGCCCGAACCAGACATACGCCGAGAGGCAGGTCCACAGGTTCGTCTCGGCCGCCTCGTGCGTCGTGGCGTCGACTGTTTGGCCATTTAAGATCGGCAAGACCGTCCCCGTGGCCATGGCAAGCCGGGAACGCGCCGCCGCCAGTTCCCCCGTCAGGCGTTGTGCGGCCGCGGCGACCTCCGTCGGCACGTCCGACGCCCTCTTCACGGCGGTGGCGTAGCGCTCCACCTCGACCTCGGCGTAGCCGTCCAGATACCGCGCCGCCTGTAACATGCCTTTGAGATGCCCCACTGGGCAGCGCCCCTGCGACTCGATGCGGGGCTGCAGGGGTACGGGGAGCGGTCGGCCGACCGCGTAGGCCGGGTCGACCAGGGCCGCGCTCGTCAGAGCCAGATAGTCGCCGACTTGGACGAGCAGCGCCATGGCTTGATCGTGCGAGACGCGGGGCATATACCCGCGCGTTTCCGGGTCGATGGCGTCATCGGCTTCTTTGAGGTTCTGCGCGATGGCGATGAACGCCTGCGCCACCCAGAAGGACGCGAGCGCGCCGCCTACGTCCCGGTGCGTCTCCCAGGGGCGGCCGGGGTGCGCGATCTCGCCAGCCCGCCGCGCATCATCGATCTGTTGCCGGAGGTCTTCAAGTTGCCCGCTTCCGCGTAAGAGGCCCTCGATATCGGCCGCCGAGACCTCCTGTTTCATCATCGCCTTCAGGCGTGTCCCAAACGTCACCGCCGTCCTCCTTTCGCGTGCCAGCGCACCGTCTGTCGGACGGCGCCACCGCGCTCCACCCTCATTATCGTGCACTGGCCGCGTTAGCCATCCGTGTGTCGCGGAGGGCTAACGCGGCCATCGCGCGCGCCCATCATCATAATTGTCGAGCCGATAGCCTGATGCGCGGCGAAACAGTCCATGATCCGTACGTCTTGCGTGATCCGCGCCACACGCCCGGACTACTCGTGCTCCTCATGATGACCATAGAAGGCGTGGCCCTCGCCATGTTCCTCATGATGCTCGCCGTGGTGGCCCTCATAGTGTTCACCATGCTCTTCATGATGCTCACCGTGGTGGTCCTCGCCATGTTCCTCGTGATGCTCGCCGCGATGACCTTCGCCATGTTCCTCATGATGCTCACCGTGGTAGCCCTCGTCGTGTTCCCCGGACTCTCCTGACAGCGTATGGCGCAAACGATCAAACAGACCCATCATTATCCTCCTCGGCAATTCGGTCTCACACGCACGGGCGTCAGGCGCTACTTTCGGGTGGCGACTCCATCGACACCGCCCGTTCCCGCACATAGACAGATCACCCGCGTGTCGGCGAATGCATACTGGGAGTATACTCTATGTATCATTCCGTGCTGGGGCGACAATGGATGGACCGCGCGCGGCCGGCGCGTGACGGTCATGGAGGGGCAATGGTAGACGGGCGGGACAGGGGAGCCATGGGAGGCTCTTCGCGTCATGGAGGCAGCGCCGCCGCGTTCGAGACGTTCGCGCGCGCGATCGCCGCGTCCGGTGGGCGCATCCGTCGCCGGATGCAGGGGGCGTGGATGCGCGCGATCATGGCGAAGCGATGGAGGCCACCGGAGGCCATGACGCTCCTGGCAACGGCTCTCGTTGTCTTTGTCATGCTGTCCCAGCCGCTTCCCTGCGCGGCGACAACGTCCCGCGTGGCTTCCGAACCCACGGCGGCGACTAGTCACGTCGCGCCGTGGGCGGGTAGCGCGCACACATCCACCTTACGCCTGTCCCACCCGTCCTGTACGCGGGCGCGCCCCTGGCTACGCCCGGTGACGCGGGACCGCCTCACCGCCGCGGCGTCATCGCCCGCCCCCGGACCGGTTCCCACAGGGCGGCATACCATCCCGTCCGAGCCCCCCGCGCATACGCGGGCGATTCGTGCCACGCTCGCGGGCTTGGTGGGCCGTCCCCTCTCCGCCGCCGCGCGTCGCGCCGTCCTCCAAATATTCTTGCTCTGAACCGGTAGTCATGGGGGCGCTCCTCGCCGCTCCCGTCGCGCGTTCGTTTGTCCATGCCTCGCCGGGCCGGGTGTCGGCCTGTGTCCGCGTCCGTCGATCACCAATCGCTCATCCTCCGGAGGTTCACGCGTGCCTGCTTCCTTTTCGCGCGTCCCCGCGCTCGGTTTGTCGTCCGTATCAACGCATCGGCCCCACCCATCCGGCGTGCCGCGGGAACGGTGTCCGTTTCCCGTCGGGAGGGGCAAAGGATCGGTGCGCCCATGAGTGCGGTAGAGCTCGGGCTAGCTTTCGTGGCCGGCGTCGTGTCGTTCGTCTCGCCATGCTGCCTACCGATGGTCCCGATGTACCTCTCCTATCTGGCCGGTATCGCGGGGCGTGGCGGCGGGGTGACGGCGGCCCAGGCCGGCCGGGGTGGGGACCATGGTCACTGTCGTCTCACCGTCGCGGGGGCTCGTGCTCCTGCACGCGACGGGGTTCGTCGCCGGATTCGCCGTCGTCTTCGTGGCGATGGGGGCGACGGCCAGTGTGCTGGGCGCTTTTATGGTGGGACATCTGCTCCTCGTGCGCCACGCGGCGGGCATCTTGATCGTGCTCTTCGGCGTGCACACGGCCGGTGTCCTGCGCATCCCGTGGTTGTCGCGGGAGCGCCGCCTGCATCTCGACCCCACGCAGGGCGCCGGCCTCGGCCGCAGCGCCCTCCTCGGCGTGGCCTTCGGCGCCGGATGGTCGCCCTGCATCGGTCCCATGCTCGGCTCGATCCTCCTGCTCGCCGGCAGCGCGACGACGCTTGGTCAGGGCGTCGTGCTGCTCCTAATCTACGCGCTCGGCTTAGGGGTCCCGTTTCTGCTCGCCGCCGTCTTCGTCCAGGGCCTGACGACACGGCTCCGGCGCCTCAACCGCTACTTCGGGGTCATCAATCTTGCCGCCGGTGCGCTCCTCGTCGTGATGGGCGTTATGGTCTACGCAGGCACGTTCCTGAGGCTGGCCACGCTCTTCCGGCCGATCATTTAAGGCAGGATAGGTGATAGATATGACGGACCACCATCCCTACGTCCCCGCGCTCCGCTTCCGGCGGCCGACCCGGTGGTACGACCCGGTCCTGCGAGTCGCGCTCAAGGAGGACCGCTTCAAGGCTCTGCTGGTCGCGCAGGCCGGCCTCGCGCCCGGTCAACGGGTGCTCGACCTGGGCTGCAGCACGGCCACGTTGACCATGATGCTCAAGCGCGCGTGTCCGGGCGCGGCGGTGGTGGGACTCGACGGCGACCCCGGCGTGCTCTCCATCGCACGCGCGAAAGTTGCCGCGGCGGGCCTGGACATCGCGCTGCGCGCGGGGATGGTCTTCGCCCCGCCATTCGCGCCGGCCTCCTTCGACCGCATCGTGTCCAGCCTGCTGTTCCACCACCTGGCCACAGAAGATAAGCGCCGCACGCTGGCGGCGGCGCGGGACCTGCTCCGCCCGGACGGCGAGCTCCACATCGCCGATTGGGGGCGGCCCCAGAATGGTTTCATGCGCCTCGCCTTCCTGGGCGTCCAACTCCTCGACGGCCCCGCGACGACGGGGGATAACGCGCGCACCGGCCTCACCCCGTTCCTGTGGGCTGCTGGCTTCATCGACGTCGCCGACACCCACCGCGCCATGACCCCCGTCGGGACGCTCGCGCTCTCCAGGGCGGTGAAACCGTCGGGCGGCTGATGGCGCGGTCGAGGAGGGACGACGCGCCTAGACACGATGACGACCGCGGCTCTCGCGAACAACACGAAAGGATGGAAGACATGGCTCTCGGACGATGGACCTATTGGAAGGCGACGGCCTTCGCCGTTGGCCTCGGCACGCTGGCGCTCCTCGTCGCCGGCATCCCTACGGATGTCGTCCCCAATCCCTGGTTCACCCGCATGACTCCGGTGCGCCCCCAGGACTATTTCTTCCTGGGGCTCACCGCGCTGCTGGCGGCGGCCCTCGGCGCGACCTATGCCCGCCCCGCGTCCTGTCCGCTACAGGAGGGCAAACTGACGGCGGGCGGGTTCCTGTCCGTGCTCGCGATCGGATGTCCCATCTGCAATCACGTCGTGGTGCTACTGCTCGGCGTGGGCGGGGCACTCACCTACTTCGCGCCGCTGCAGCCGGTGCTGGGGCTCGCCTCGCTCACCACCCTGGGCATCGCCCTTTCTCTCCGGCTCCGCGCCATCCGCACCCGTCCGCGCCCTGTCGTAGGCGATACCGCGGGGGTAGCCTGAGATGCGCCGCACGTCCCGCACAGCGCCCGCCCCCGCGTTCCCCCGGCCATGCCCGCATCGCTGGCGGCGCGCCGCGTCGCCCAACGGGGCATCCGGCCCGTTTCGGCCCGTTATAGATAGAAAGGCCGTTGCCCCGACCGCAACGGCACCGATCGACTAGTCTACCGTCTGAAAGGATCGCTTCATGAAACAGCGCGGTATCTCCGCTCTCATCGTCCTCCTCCTCCTCATCGCCGGCGCCTATGCCTCTCGCGCTCAAGGCGCGTCGCACGCGCAAGCCCAAGACGCGCGCTCCCCATCGACGCGCCCCACACGGACGCCTCGTGCGCACGCAACCGGCAACCCCACCGCAGCGCGATCGACGCCAGCGGCCAAGCCGCACGCCACCGCGACCGCTCACTCCACGCGCCGGGCAACGGGGACGGCGGCGTCCCCGCGGACGCCCACCGCGCGCCCCACGGCGACGCCGGCGCGGACGCCGCGCCCGACTTCGACCCTGTCCCCCACGAGCGGTCCCGTGGAGTTGGGCATTGCCCAATTCTCCCTCTACACCATCAACCCGCAATTCACCCGGCAAGACGTGTCCGTCAGCCTGTCGGGGCCGGCGCGCGTGCGGGTGCGCATCGCGCAGCCGGGCGATGTGTCTCATGTGCGCACGATGGATCTAGGCGTCCGGCCGGCAGGAAACATCGCGCTGGAGTGGGACGGGCGCGACAATGCCCACCGGTTCGTCCCCGCCGGCTCCTATACCTACACGATCACCGCGACGAACGCCAAGGGACAACACCATATCGACACCTACAACATGCTGGCGGTTACCTATAAGCGCATCGTCATCTCCCTCTCCAAGCAGCAGTTGTGGGCGTTCGACGGCTCCCATTACGTGATGAGTTCGCTGGTCACGACCGGCAACCCGGCGCTGCCCACGCCGACGGGGACCTTCCCCATCCTGGGCAAGTACAGTCCCTTTACCTTTATCAGCCCGTGGCCGCCCGGCTCACAGTACTACTACGCGCCTTCACCCACGACCTACGCGCTACTCTTTGACGACCGGGGCTACTACGTCCATGACGCGCCATGGCGGGGCAACTTCGGACCCGGCAGTAACACCACGACGGGGACGCCGGGCCAGAACTATACGGGGTCCCACGGTTGTGTCAACGTGCCGTTTACCATGATGCAGCCACTCTACCAATGGGCGACGATTGGCACCGTGGTGGATGTGACGCCATAGCTCGTGGCCGTGGCAACGTCCTGATCGGGCGGCGAGAAACAAGCGCCCGTTGAAGGGGCTGGTCCGCGTGGGTAGGAATGATGAGGTGGCGTGTCGAGCCGAACGACGGCGCGTTCAGGCGACAACGACGCGCCGTCATACCACGCGCGACCCCCAGCGGCGCGGTCACGATCATGTTGGCCGCGCTGAGTGTTCGGTGCCACGAGTCATCGAGGGATACGCGCATCATGAGTGGGTGAGAATATGGTGAGCGATGAAGGCGTAGAACTGAGAGCGGCGCCTTTCCAGATTAGTATCGGGGACTATACGTTGATCTGGGCGATGGGGCGGGATGCGTACAACCGTCATCTCCTCACGGCAACAGTCGTCGAGGAGATGTCGCCGACCGATGGGGCGGGACAGGTCGCCGTTCTCGCCGTGCGTGAGGGCGCACGGAGAGGGCCTGTCCTGCTCATTGGGCAGGGCTACACTCCGCGCGGGCACGGCGACGCGATCCAACTCGGAGCGCTGCTTGTCCCCGGAACGCGGGTCTTGTTCGTCGGGGCGCAGGATCTGGTGTTGGCCTACGACTTAGGGACGATGAGACGGTTATGGCGCGAACGGGTCAAAGCGGGCTTTCTCGACTGGCAACGGCATGGCGCGTACGTGGTGATGTCGGCGGGGATGGAACTCGCCGTGTGGGATCTGTACGGCTCCAAGCAATGGTCGACGTGTGTTGAGCCTCCCTACGGCTATACAATCGCGGCCGGAATGATGCGCCTGACGGCCATGGGCGTTACGACATCCTTTTCGCTGGCGACGGGACCGTCCGTGGGCACAGCATTCCCTGGTCCGACGCCACTCTAAAAGTTTCGTTCGAGCATGCGGTCGCACACCAGTACTTCTACAAGGCGATGCTATGTGGGGACGGCCTTGCCCGGTTTCAGAAACTGGTCCAAGGACGACGTCGCGAATTATGCGGAAGCCAAAGCGCCTATCTTGACGCCGGCCGATCAGAAACCGGCCGTCACACCCGCCCTGCATGTGCAGTCGTTAGTGGGAGCAGGTCTCAGTACACGGGCTTGGTGGCTTGCGAATGATTTGCCTCTTTCTCCTCACCACATGGCTCAATATCTGCTCGTACTCCATGGTATTCCACCAGAGCAGGTGTGACGCTCGTCGGCAGTCCAGGTAAAGGATGCTCTCAGCGAAGAAACCTATCCACCTCTGTTCCTGCTCTCAACAGTCCACACGTCATGAAACGTGATCGTGCTGGCCCGACTGGACCCTGTTTCATGTGAGTGCGCCGAGGACCTCAACGGTGGCGTGCGGCGGCTTCGTCTATCGCTGTCCCAACCTGGGGGGTATACTGGACTCATCACACGCCCGCGTCAGTGGGACGCGTCGCGATTGACGAGGGGTCTACGGGGAGAACACCTATGGCGCGGGAACATCGGCCCGATGCTAGCCCGCATCTGTTGCGCTGGTTGGCGCTGCTGGCGCTCGGCTTCGCCGCCTTCGGCCTGGGTGTCGCCATCATTCTGAACGCTCTGTATCTCTACCACCACGCTCGGTGGCCCGCGGCCGTCTCCCTCGTCACGTTAACGTGGCTGCCCTATCACCACCTACTCAGGGCGCTCATCCTGGGCGCGGGCGGTCTCGCGGGCGCGAGCTACGGTCTCGCTAAACTGCGTGTGGCGCTGCGGGCCGCGCGCGACGACGCGAGGGCGCGGGTTACGATGGTTGTCCTTCCCCAGGGGCATGAAGAGTGCTCACGCGAGGCTCTTGCCGCACGCCGACGCCACGCCGTGCGTACACGGCCGCGCCATCGCCGACCGTGGCGTTGGTGACGACCGGCTGGGCCGCCCCGAAGCCGCACGACCGGCTGGTTCTGACAGCGTTGCCCTTGTCGCGACCCATACCAGCATCTCGACGGGGACGAGTATAGCGTGGTGTCTACGGCCCCGGTTGCATAGAGGTCACGGTTCATGCCTTCTGTCGGCGCCATCACAGGGGACGACGTGCCGCTGCCGGAACGAAAGTCGGCGGCGGCCGACGTGCGGCCTCGGTATCCCTTGACCCAACGATTTAATCTGCATCACAGTGCTCCCTGTCCCTCGTTGTCGTGTCGCACGACCGCCTGGATCCCAGGCAGAACCAATTGCTGGAAGATCGCGTGCATCTGCTCAGGGGGGTAGGGCCGCTGGTGCTCTAGCCACCAGCGCAGCAGGCTCAGGAACGCGCCCGCCATGTAGTCGGCGAGGAGCGGCAGCGGGATCGTGGGCGCCCTATCGCCCGCCAGCACGCCGAGCCGCTGCTCGACGCTCGCGCTCAAATAGCGGTGGCCCGTTTCGTAGAGCAGGTCGACACCATGCCCCCGGACCAGGGCATGGTACAGGTGGTGGTGCTCCTGCACATGCCGGAACAAGCCCAGGCTGGGGATGAGTTGCTGACTATCCGTGTCGTCGGGGTCGAGGTGGAGGAGAGCTAGGACGCGCTCGCCTTCGCTGGTCAGCACGTCTTCCTTGTCGCGGTAGTGCGCGTAGAAGGTGGACCGGCCGACATCGGCTCGGTCGATGATCTCCTGCACTGTGATGCGGTCGTAGCGTCCCTCCACCATCAGCGCGATCAGCGCCTCAGCGATGAGTCGGCGCGTGCGGCGTGACCGCCGGTCCGCTTTGTCCCCATCCCCTTTCACCGAATACCTCCCCATTCCCGTACAATGGCCACACGCTGTCCGGTAACGGACAGGCCGGCGCGATTGGTTGTTGACCGCTTGGCCGCTCATCCCTATGCTGGATAGTGAACAGAGTGTACCGCATCGGACAGCATGTCCGTCATGCAGAGAAGGGCGAGGAAGCGATGACGACGGGTGATGGGGCACCCGTGACCACGGGGCGCACGATTGGCTGGGCGCGGTACTATGACGCCGTGGTGGCGATCCGGACGTTGGGCCGAGCGCGGGCGATCCGGACCAAGACGGCCGAGTTGGCCGGGATCGCGCCGGGGGAGGCCGTGCTCGACGTGGGCTGCGGCACGGGGGAGGTGACCATGGCGGCGTCCGTGCGCGCGGGCGCCGATGGCCAGGTGGCGGGTATCGATGCCGCGCTGGCGATGGTCGTGGTGGCGCGCCAGAAAGCGGTCCGGGCGGGTCACACGATCGACTACCGGATCGCGGCCATCGAGGCGCTCCCCTTTCCCGACGCGACGTTCGACGTGGTGGTGAGCAGCCTGATGATGCACCACCTGCCCGACGACCTGAAAGGGCGGGGGCTCGCTGAGGTGCGCCGCGTCCTGAAACCGGGTGGCCGCCTACTGGTGGTCGACCTCAAACCGCCGACAGGGCCTGTGGGCCGCCTCGCGCTGCCGCTGCTGGTCCATCACCAGATGCGGAGTGGCGTGCAGGATCTCCGCGCGCTGGTGGAGGCGGCGGGCTTCACCAGTGTCGAAGCGGGGGAGACCGGGTTCACGTTCCTGGGGTTCGTGCGCGGTTGGGCCGACGGGTGACCGACGGCACGCTCGTCGTGCTGCACGGCGCCTCCAGCGTCGTGATCTTCCCGACGCTGGAGGCGTTGCCGCCATGGCGCGGGCCGGTGTGCCTGCCTACCGGCTTGGACCACATGCTCGTGCGGGCGCAGCCCGTCGCGCCTCAGCCTCGGACGCTCGTCGATCGCTTCCGTTGGAGTATGCGCATCGTCGCCTGTCGTCTGACCGACGGCCACGTGCGGCTCACTGTGGCACTCCATCGCGAGGTCGCGACGGTGGTGCGCGCCAGACACCACGTCGTCGTCGAGACGGCGCTCATGGATCAGCGCGTTGCGCGATGTCGCCGCCTGTTTCGCCCCCCGGACGAGTTGTTCGTCGGCATGATGTCCCCGTTGAATGTGTCGGAGCCGGTGGGAAGCCGAGCGTGGGGGCAGGACACGCGGCGCGGATAGGTAACGCCGATTCAGGGCTGGCTTGCCAGAAACGAGGGACCATCAGGTCTACTTTGCGAGGAGCGCACGAATGGTTCCGGCAACGCGTGGAGCGAGAAATGGCGCATTGTCGTAGAGGCGTAATCGTCCGTGGGGATCGATCAGGTAGAGCCCGGCGAGGTGTATCGGGTCCTGTCCCGCTTTAGGACGCGGACCGACAAGCTCGTTATAGGCGGACCACACAGGCGCGAGCACCGTCCGCGACGCCGTGAGATAGTGCCAGTCTGTGTTGCCCCAGCCTGCTCGCGCTGCGAATTGGCGTGCCGCGCGTGCGCTATCCTGTTCTGGATCAATGCTGATGGCCACGATGCTGAGGCGCGCGGCAAGGGGACCGAGATCACGACGGGTTTGGGTGAGGGTCGCGCCAACAAAGGGGCACTGCGACCGGCAGACCGCGCTGATAAAGGTGAGCGCAATAATTCGTCCGTGGAGACGTTGTGGGGTGATGAGAACGCCCCGCTGATCCCGTAGGGAAAACGAGGGCGCGGTTGGCGGTGGCGTAAAGACGACATCAGCGTGTAGTCCGGCGTCTGCCGCTGTAGGTGCGCCGGCCCCCTGGTAAATTGTCCCAACCGTTAGTGCCTGGAGAGGTTTGCAGCGAGCGCAGCGTATGGCGTTGGCCTGTGCTAACCCCGCCTGCACCGTCTGACGATCCATCGGACCATCAAACCGGCCACGCAGCCGTCCTTGCGCATCGAGAAAGAAGCTCGTGGGCCAGCCCGTCACGAGGTAGCGCCACGCCACGTCTTGACGTGCATCGGTCACGACGGGAAAGGAGACGTGCTGCGCGCGCGCGAACGCCCGCGCGGTCGCCACCGTGTCGCCACCCGTGGCGACACCCAGCACGACCACACCCTTCGCCCGATAGGACTGGGCCGTCTGCCGGAGCGTGGGCATCTCCTGGATGCACGGAGGGCACTGCGAGTTGAAGAAGTTGAGGAGCACCGCATGCCCGCGTAGGGCATGCAGCGAGAGCTTGCCGTGCAGACCCACAGCGACGGGTAGCGTAAAGTCCGCGGCCGGGCGGCTGCCCAAGGCCGTTGATGCGGGCCGCAGTACAAGCATCAAACCCGCGATGGTCAGCGCCACCGCGGGCAGTATCCGCCGGACCCAGCGCCATCGTGTGGCGGATGCGCGTACGGGCCTACCCGTGCGGCTGTGCGTGATGTTGATACGGCGGCGCACCAGACGCATGACGTCGGGGACCGGCTGCAGGCGAAGGGTCAGGGTAAGTCCAAGCAGGATGAGGCTTGTTAGGACGAGGGCGGGCTGTAGCGGCTGCAAGACGGTCCGCGTATCGCGCTCGCTAAAGAGGCGCCGGATAGCGTTGGTCCATACAGGACAACTAATGGCCACCATAGCCAGGTTAACGGCGCCGACGAAGGCGATCAGAGAACCGCCGATGGCCGCTAGACGTGGCCGCCGGACAGCGGCTGGAGGAAGGCCAAACGTTGCCCCGAACGCCGCCGCGACGAGGATCATAAGCCCGAGCGCGACGTAATCTTGAGGGTCTGTGGACGCCGCAGGCGTGACGCGCGGATGCGAGACGATCACGATGGGGAGGCCAACCACGACGAGCGCCAAGGCGCCAACGCCCAGTCCCAGTGCTAGCGTGTTCCGCCTGCTGTATGCTGGTACGTTCATGCTATCCTACCCTACGACCGTTGCTATCCCCAACATACTGGTTCATAGTATGCCCTATCTCCTGTGTACTGGTGCGCAGTATAGGAGAAATGCACCGGCCAGTCAATGACTCACCACAAAGCCCGTCTATCTGTAAGGCAACAATGCAATAAGGCCATGAGACAAGGCGCACCCTTGGCCTGAGCCAGACGCGCTGCTATAGTGGGGCTGGGTCTGGACGCCGCCTCCATTGGCGCCCTCGCTGAGGGAGACATGACCGCGCCACTTGCCTACATCACCATCAACATCAGCCCGGTTCTGGTGCGTATCGGATCCTTAACGGTACGCTGGTACGGCGTTATGTACGCCGTCGGACTCGCCCTGGCCCTGTGGGTGACGCTGCCTATCGCGGCGCGACGCGGCATCCCGCGCGACACGCTCTACGCGCTCTTCTGGGGTGTCACGGTCGCCGGCCTCGTCGGCGGCCGCCTGTATTACGTGGTCCAGAACCGCCCCGCGTACTACTTGGCGCATCCCGCGCACATCCTGGCGGCCTGGGAGGGCGGCATGGCCTTCTACGGCGCCGTCTTCCTCGGTGTGCCCGCGCTCTATCTGCTGACGCGCCGCTACCGGGCGCCGTTCCTGCTGCTGCTCGACATCGCGGCGCTCTTCGCGCCGCTGACGCAAACGGTCGGGCGTATCGGCAACATCATCAATGGCGACATCGTCGGCTACCCCAGCGCGCTGCCCTGGGCCACTGCCTACGCCAATCCGGGCGCCTTCGCCCGCCCGCTGTGCACGGCGCCCGACACCCGGTGCGTCGCGTTCCAGCCGGCCGGGGCCTATGAGTTACTCTTCAGCCTTGGTCTCTTCGCGCTGCTCTGGGGGGTGCGGAAGCGCTCCTGGCCCGCGGGCCTGCACTTCGTCGCCTACCTGGCGCTCTACTCCGTGGGGCAACTTGTGCTGTTCATCTGGCGCGCCAACGACCTTGTGCTGGGTCCCTTGAAGCAGGCGCAGGTCACCGCGTTGGTCGTCCTGGTCGCGCTCGCGCCCGTCGCCTGGTGGCTGTACCAGCGCGGGACGCGCGGGAGGCGCGATCGGCCGGCGGAGGCAAACTGCGCCCCGACGGCTGTGCTCACTGGTGGCGTCGGCGACGAGCGTGAAGCCTCTGTGGGGGCGCCATGAGAACAGGTGCGCGGTCCGCCAAACGGGCGGCGTTGCCCCTGGGACGCGAGCGGAGGCGACGTGGCGTATCTCCCGCGTGACATCCGTGCGCGCGCGGTTAGCGGCCTGCGGGGTCGGGTGCTGGAGGTGGGCGCCGGTTCTGGTCCCAACTTCCCGTACTATCGGGGGGTCAATCGGGTAGTGGCCGTCGAGCCCGACCCCACGATGCGTCGGCGGGCCGCGCGGCAGGTGCGCCTGCTGCGCCAGCAGGGCGTACGCACGCCGATCGAGATCGTCGACGGCCGCGCCGAGCAGTTGCCCTTCGCCGCGCGCAGCTTCGACGCCGCCGTCCTGACGCTGGTTCTGTGTTCCGTCGACGACGTCGACGCGGCCCTGGCCGAGGTGCGCCGGGTGCTGCGGCCGGGGGCGTCCGTGCGCATGGTCGAGCATGTGCGCGCGCCGGACCCCACGACCGTCGCCGTGCAGGCCTGGATGACACGGCTCAATCGCCGCTTCGGCGGCTGCCACCTCGATCGCGACGCGGTGGGGGCGCTCCGCTGGGCCGGATTCGAGATCCTGGACTATACCGAGCATTGGAACGGGGTCCTCGTGGACGTGCGAGCGCGTGTTCCGTCGGCGCCCGCGCGACCCCCCGCGCTTCCGCGCCACCGGAGCGCGCCGGCGGTGGTCGAGTCGCCGGTCGCCGCGCCCGCTATGGCGTCGGAGGCGGAAGGTACGAGCGGCTACCCTGCGGACCCGGTCGCCGTGCCGGAGGACGCCCGACCGCGGCCGGGTCGGCGAGTCCCCTGGGGTTGGGTGATAGCCGGAGTGCTTGTCTTGCTGGGCGGGGTCGTCGCGCCCCGGCTGCTTGTCGCGCCGACGATCGCCGGCATCGGATGTGTGCCCTCGACCGGGACCGTCCCGCCGCTGCACCAGCATCTGACGATCGAGGCGGCGGGACGGCCCGTTCCCGTACCCGGCGGCATCGGCGACGCGACGGGGCGGCCGTTGGCGTCCTGCCTGTACTGGCTGCACACCCACGCGCCCGATGGCCTCATCCACGTCGAGTCACCGGCCCGGCGGACCTACACCCTGGGCCAGTTCTTCGCTGTCTGGCGGCAGCCGCTCGGCCGCACGCGGGTCCTGGGGCTACAGGTGAACGCAACCCACCGCGTGCGGACCTATGTCGATGGCCGGCTGTATCGCGGTGATCCGCGCGCGCTGCCGCTAACGCAGCACGCGCGTATCACCTTGGAGGTCGGCCCGCCTTGGACCCCGCCGCCACCCTTCACGTTCCGCTAGGGCCGCGGCGTGACACAGGCGCACGGGCGACAGGGGTGGCGCACTCCCGCTATCGGGGAGAGCTGTGTTGCCTCTCACCGACATGAGAATTGGTCATGCATGGTCAGGCGGCTTTGAATGACTGGCGTCCGTTTCATGTGCTGCTGCAACGTCGGCAATATCACCCCTTCGTGCGCACGCGGCACGTCCTCTATGTAGATGCGATTGCCCTGCTCTCCGACGCCGTCCCGCACACAGTTCCTATGATTGGCACCCACATGACCTATTGCTCGGCCCTGCACGCTTGCATACAGTGAAGGCTACGAAGGTGGCGAGAATCTATGGGAAGTGACGATGACCACGAAGAGAGCGACGAAGCGGCGGCGGAATAGCGAAGGCATGCGGTGGGTTGGCGTGATTGTCGCCGGAACATTTGCCGTCACGATGGCAGGCGCTTTTGCCCCGCGCACAACGCCGGCACGCCCCACTGTGCCGGCGGCTGTCGCGACCACCACCGGGGCATATTTAGTGTCCGCGGGGGCGAAGTAGCCTGTATGGATAGGAGTTGACACTCCCTGCCCTTTAGCGCGAGGAGTGCCAAGCAGGATCTCCGTGCGCACGGCGGCACGAAGAGCCCGCTACTGGTCGTCGTTCGGGACCCACGGCAGGCGCGGGCAGCGTCGCAACAACCCGCACCCGGCGGCGACGGCATGGCTCGGCGTGTAAAGACCGCCGCCCGCTGAGTTATCAGCCCGCCTGCCACCTCGATCAGGTCGTCGTCGTAGAGGCGGGCCGCGTCAAGCGGAGTTGTATCGTGGTGTCGGATAACCCTACCGTCGGATCACCTCTTGTGCGCGTGGCGCGCGCCGGGGGCCGTATTGTTCCCGTCGGTTAGCCAACCAAGAGCAACACTCGTCGTGAGGGCAACGAGCGCATCGTCGTAGAATACGCGGAAGCCAGCGCCTTGACGGCTCGCCCCAGGTGCGCGACGAGCGGGCACTCCGTCCCCGCGAACGAGATGTCCACGTCGTACTGGCGGGCGGCCGCTTTTCCCAAGGGCGTGCCAACGTCAACGGTAGCGCCTACGTCTAGAATGGCGACTAACTGGGGTTGCGTCGGCGACCTAGTACTACAACGTTAGGTGGCCGCGATCCTGCTGTAGCTCCTGGCGGGAGGAGATAGAGATGGACACGATCACGACCGCGACGCCCATGCAACTGGTCCCGCCGCCTTCGGGGCGGCCGCCGG
>JAABUJ010001733.1_pt1 | contig 30160 bp, 26 predicted proteins | sample 5559131 | NCBI WGS metagenome assembly JAABUJ01 (sample SAMN10711875, study PRJNA513366) | rock metagenome | isolation source: Antarctica rocks | place: Antarctica: Victoria Land, Mt New Zealand nord | collected 2016-01-07
TTACATGGTCGCAAGATATATTACTGAATAAGTTACGAAAATCATGACTTTTTGCAAAGGTGCATGTTAGAAACACACATTAGTAAGCATGTGTATATGCTTACTAAACATATATACATGCTTACTAAAACTATATATAATCTGCAAAAAACTCATAACTCTATATAAGTCAGGTCAGATTAATCTACACTTAACTCAGCTGAATAAAAGTTAGTCTAACTCAACTCAATACTTAAACTTAACTCTGATCTGTGTGACCTATAGGTAACCTGCACACTCAGTCTATATATAATTAAGACAACATTGAAGCTGAGACTAATGAACATTATTAACTGTCATAATGATGATATAATTAATAAGTGTATATAAATTATTAATTTAGCAGTTAAAGAATGCAGAGACCTATTATCATTAATGCATTACAAGATGATAAGAAACTTTTTGTTAAATTAAATTGCATAACTTTTAAAGTATCTTATAATAATTGCAATTCTGATTCTCAACAATATTGCAGTAACTGATGTTGTTGCTAATATGTTTTGAATAATAAAGACAACAGAAAGAATTCAACTTGTTGTTAATGTAATGATTATGATGTGACATTGAGATGATGTCAGTATGAATAAATAAGAAAATAGAGAAATTGCTGAAAATATAATGTTATGAAGTGATGACATCTCTGTAAGCTGAAGTAAAAATGAAATTGAGACATAATTTGTGTAATGATGCTACTGTAAAAGAAGAATGTAACATACAATGCAGAGCAGAAAGATATTCATTAATTGTAATTTTAAGTTCAGCACTCTTTTAAGTGATAAGTTTCTAATGAGCTGATTATGCTGCAGAGACAGTGTTTTGTGATATTAATGATACAGTAATAATCATTAAATAAGTATTTTCAATTCAATTTGTTAACAATGACTTATTTATAACTTGAGAAAGCAGAAATAAGATGTAAAAAGACAGCATTTCATTGTTAAAAAGATTGAATAAATACAACTACATCTATATATAATAGTAAAGTCTTTGTTGCTGTCTTTTCTGTGCAACAACACTATTTAAAGTGTGCATCTCATCATCATTGTATGAGCATTTTGTCAACAGATTCATCTTAAGACACTTATGTTTCTTATATTCAGTATTCTTTTTCATCTTATTCTGTTTCTGTGTTTCATTTCAGCAGAACAAGTATATCAACAGTGTTACTTACAGTATTTATTACATTCTTAACTGATTTAGTTCTTACAGACTTAATTTTCAGAACTGACTCTGATAAATTTGTTAACTTATTAATGTTTAAGATTATGTTAATAAATAATGTCTAATGATGAACACAACAGAGATCTAAAGATTTCTTGTTGTGTTTTTTTATATTTATATAAGTGCATTTCTTACACTGCAACATTGTTAAAATATGTTGATGTCTTAAATGCTATATATATAAAAATCACTGACAATCTTACTGAATTCTTAATAAAAGACACAGCAGAAAGAACATCTCTCTTATTTTTCTTAATAATTATGATGTTGCTGTTGTTATGCTTTCATTATCATGCTGTTTACAAAGTATTACAAGAAGAAAGTGTCATTCAAAGACACAGAGTTATTATGACTTTGATATATTAAAGTGTTGAAGATGAAATCAGTATAAATTGTATATAAGAAAGAGTTTCTTATATATTGCAATTAAATAAAGAGATCACTGATCTAACTGATTTGAAAATAAAGAAAAGTTAATTTCATTTATATTTTGCAGATTATTCATCATTAAATAAAGCTGAATCATCATCTATCTGAATGCAGCAAACTTAAAGTATTACACAAGATCATTAATTTAGCTGAGATAGACAACAAGCAAAATATGTAAAAATGTTAACTAAATCATTGCTTACATTTTGCTGATCAGATTTCACAGAATCACAGTATATTTATAATGTTGATGATACATTAATGTGTTGAAGAATCAGTGCATAAAAGAAAAGATAATTGTTATGATATTATTATACACTCATATTAAATCATAGCTGAACTTCTTATGCAATGATTAATAAGCAAAGTACTATATAGACAGTCTTTACATACAAATCTTTTAAGTTTTTTAGTTATTAATCTTCATCAATATAAGATCTTAACATCAAAACTTCATTAAATAGCTGTTGTACTGTAGTGTCTCACATTGTTACATATCTTACTCATCAGTCTCTTATAAATAAGAGACTCATGAGTTTACAGAATTCTTCTTGTATCTTACTGCTACATCATTACTAGTCTTTTAATCAGAGAACATTGACTATTTTAATTCACATCTTAATGATGTATATGAAAAGAACAATTTCATTTAGCTAAAAAAGAATGTATACTATTGCAATGTGTATCTCTTTCTGAGTTAAGCAAAGATCATCATCATAGTTAAGAGTACACATCTTATTTACATTAGTCTTCACATTTATCTTTGTAACTTCACTTAACAGTAATATGTTGTCAAACTATCAGATCTATAACAAGACAATTTACATGAAGATCTCAGCATCAAAAACTGAGTACAAACTTTAATGACTCAATTTAAACAGTCAGAACAAGTTATCTTAAATGTCTTACTTGCTTTAAAATTTATTCTTAATGACTTACAAAATAATCACATTAATCTTACAGCTTACATGCAAGCAATGATTCAAAACAAAAGAAATGCTAACTTACTTACATTAAATCAGCTATCATTAGTCTGAAACAAGCTCAATTCTAAACTTCAGTGTAATGTTCTGTGACTCAGATATGACACAACAGTGACTAGCTTTATTGAACAGCTAAAGAAATGCAAAGATATGTAAAAATATCTGTTCAGTCAGTCTTCATATCAATATGAACAGCAAGACTATGAATTGCAATCTTAAAGTCAATCATCATCATACAATTTTGCTAGTAATGACTGACAGCCTCATCACTTCAACTACTTGTCAAATAATGCCTTTGAAAATGCTGCAAATCAAGACTATGAAATAAATAATTAAGACTATGAAACAAATAATTAAGACTATGAAACAAATAATTAAGACTATAGAATGCAATAATTGAATTATATATTATTATATAATTTCACTAGTAATGACTGACAGCTTTGTCACTCTGAGTATTTAAATGATCAGCAAAATAAATTACAATTTAAATGTCAAAATGAAGTCTTACTGTCACCTTACCTTATCTATTTCATCAAAATGAATGAGTTATACAGAGTATATAAGTCAAATGATGCATTATCTATCAATAACAACATCAAAAATGAGTCTTCACATTATGCTAACATCTCTGAATCTTCACATTACATTAATGTCTTCTTTAATGACTCTATGCAGTCTACTTGATATGGTGATTCACTCTATTCATGTCATTCATGTAAAATGCCTCTAGAAACAAGCAAAAACCTTTGAAATCACATTCTCAATTGATATGAAGTTAACACTCATTTTAATATCACTAAGGTGACTACTCAGCAAGTTAATTACATTAAGCATGCTCTTTAGAGTGTTGTTGTCATTTTATAATCATCAGTTTATAAATACATCACTGTCAAAGCAACTCTATTTTGACATGACATTAAGCAGAAAATGACTATTTGTCTAGATACTGAAAGCATAACTACATTTATTGATTAAAGTCTAGTGAATAAGGCTAAAATCAAACAAACACCTCTTATAATGATGAAAGGCTTTTTTAGAAAGCAGATACTTAATTAATTAATGAAATTATTACTTTATATAGTCACATCAACATCATTAATAAGACTAGATATCATAGCCTATTTAGTGAATAATCTTTACATCAAAGTTCTATTAAAAACAAATATCTTGATAAGAGAAGAAGTTAACATTGATTTAAAATAAAATAAACTTACTATAGACTATTAAAAGACTGATTTAGTTTTTAAAACATCTTAAAATTCTATTAATATGCATATCATTACACAGTCTACTATGCATGAAATTCTTTATCAATAAAGACTCAATTATGCTGCTCTTTTAAGTTAATTTCAAGTCAAAACATCATTATAACAAGATAAATTGTTAGCTTTAATAGTCTTAAGTATCTTATTACTTATCTTACTATGTAAAGATACTACATCAAATCATCACACAAACATCATATCATATCTTACTGTCATCAACCTATACAATCATTTTCATTATGACATAAAGACTTCACAAGACTCTATATCTATATAAAGAAAGCTCATTACATCTCTTTCTTATGATATAAAGTCTTATCTAATGATTTACAACTTATGCAAGCATTTTGCTCACACTATTATCTTATTAACATCTCATCATCAAAGTAATTTCAAAACACCTCACTATTACATTGTCATTGAGTCATTTAGTCATAACATCTCAATGCTGTCTCACAAGCTCAGCATCATCACTGTGTTTTTAAGTCTATAGAGCACAGACTATTTAAATAAAGACATAGTAATGAGAGCATTGCAGTTTCTTTTGTTTATAATACTTGTCAGAATTATTATTTAATTACAGCTTATCTCACTGCTGTCATCTTCATCTATTAGATGAATAGTCTACTTAGTTATTTAGTCACATAAACTCAGTCATGTGTCTTAGTAAGTTGCTTAGCTACTATTTAAGTAGCTATTGTAGCTCTTACATTCACTCATCTTTCACTCATTTCATAGTTTTACCATTAGAGTTATAGCTTTTAGCCATTAGACTTAGAAGATCATAACAATAGTGATATTATGACAGATAGAAACATATTCTCATAGTTGTAATTCTGTTAAAGTACAGAAAAGAGTAAGAAACTGATAAGATCAGTCTAACTAAGTTCTCTGCTGATCTGAGTCATCTTTATTGGCATTAGATGTCATTTTATACCTTAAATGAGTAAAACAACTTCAAGCAGTCAAGTTAAAGCAGTCTATTTTAATCTTTTTTAGCTGAATTTTACTAGCTGCAGTGAAGGTGTCAACTAGAGTCAGATGAACATGATCACTAGTAAGATAGAGAATTCTTACAGCTGTGAAGACAACTCTTACAGATACTGTCATTCTTGCTGTTGTTCTCAGTCTCACTGTTACTCTCAGCCTCACTGACACTCTTGCTGTTGCAGTTGCCCTTGCAGAGACAATGAGATGATGACAGACAGTGAAAGTGTCAGTGAGGCTGAGAGTGACAGTGAGGGTGTCAGCAGTAGTAAGGAATTCCTACTAGCAGTCATGTCTGTCTAACTCTATCTTAGATAGTGAATGCCTCTCATGCAGCTAAGAAATTCTAACTGAAAAAGGTTAGAGCTGACTGCCCTGACTTGACTGCCTGAAGTTGTTCTGTCAAATGAGAGAAGCCAAAATTGCATTGAAGAAGTAGTTTCGTCCGGCTCATCAGGTAGAGACATACTTGCCGGGGCCTAGCAACTGTCTAAGGTGAGCAATCTCCAGGTACAAGAGTCATTGCCATGACGGCCCTGACCATTTCTTGACACACCCAAGTTATTCGAAGCCTGAGCAGGCTCCAGAGTTAATGGCCACACGCAATCTTCACAGGTCCCCCCAGCAACTGCCTTGAGTGAGCACAGATAGTAAACATCAAGCTGCAGCAACATTGATGCTTCACAGGCAGTTGAAATGATGGTCTTCAAGAGAAGTAATCACTCATTTTCCCCCATGATTCATATAACCAAGCTCTCATTTGTATCCTTCTTCAAGAAGTTTGTGGCAGTCTTTCGATACCTCCACAGACTGACGTGGTGGGCCTCTCCCACATCAGTATGGAACTATTCCTGTATGTTGGGGTCTGTTGAGACCCTTGATCCTATAGTGATAATCTTTATCCGGGGATTTGAAGCCCAGAAGACGCGTTAGAGATACCCCCTGATTGCGAGAGAGGTACATATGGGTGTTGGCGGCGGTCTACCCAAACCCCTCTTCGCGTGGCCGGCTGTACTCTTTGGGAGGGTCTCCTGAGGAGTCAAGTGACAATGTGATTGAGGCAGTTATATCCCTGTTCGAGGTCAACGACTCAACTACCAAATTATTGGGGATCGTGTGTCATGAGTGAATTGCTATAAGCTCAGACTGTTTTCCGGCCGGTTAGGCTTTTGAGGGCCTTGATATGACAATGGGGTAACTCGTCGTTGTCGTACCGCTGGCTGACCAGGCAGTGTGGTATTGGGCGACTGAACCCCATCCAGCTGTCATTCCATGGTGTCTCATTTCGTTGAAGATCTTGGCGACTTCTTTGATAGTTGTGAGATCTGCCCATCCATCAAGTTGTTTGATATTCAGCCTAGCTATAATACTCTCACAAAAATCCTTATACCCTTCTGTGCTCTTAATCCTCTTCTCTGTAATGGTAAACGGTACAAAGCGCCTCATGACCATTCCTTGAGTATTAAAGGTTTTGATTACCATTCACCTTGATAGAGAGTCGGCGCGCACCTCCCTGATTGAGACTTCAGGCGCAACATGGTCGAAGACTTGACTGATGTGTGATTCCATTGAATCAAAGACACCCTTGTCCTTCTCATCTGAGCTTTTCAGTGCTGACTGCTTTTTCTCCTTCTCAAGTAGCTGAATGCACAGGTCCTGACAGCCAAAGTAGTTGCGCAGCTTCTTTTCAAACTTCATCATGTAGTTGATATGGTTCTGTCCATCAAGCAGGGTGTCCTTCGCGTCGTTGACCTCTTGTTGAGCACTGATGGCGTTGATCTCTTTGAATTTGTCTGAGTGAGTCTAGCAGGAATGGTGCTATTGTCAGGCTGGTGATGTGGTTGTATGACGACGACTGATGAGATGACAGTGAGGTCAATGGCTACTGTACATTCAAATGACAGCGGATTGCCACCAGCAAGACACAAGGTGTCGCAGGTTGAAGAAACGTAGAAGATGAAGAGTTCAAAGATGAGGAACACAAAAAGAATCTTAGCCACGACAACAAGAGCATAATGTGTAAAGACCATGGTGTTGGTGTGACCATATGGCTCATATTCTTCAATCACTTGTCTTTGTCTACACATATATTTTCCAGATGTGTTCGTGCGAACCATTTATACGTTGAAGCGTAGCTATAGCAGTCAAATTATATTCAGAGTTACATGGGGATCGAATTGAGCTTCTTCGTAAATCGCAACCGGGGGCAATTGAAAATCGCCCTTGAAAGTCATGCGAATAGGGAGCCCGCATTGCATTCAATCCTGGAATTCAAACTGAACTTCTATGTAATTCGCATTCTTTGTAACCTGGACCCGAGGGCAATTTTCAAACAACCTTGAAGTTCATGCAGGTAGGGAGCCCACGTTGCATTCGCCCTCAAAGGGCTATCTTACTGCAGGTTCGAAGAACATGTGTTTGGCCCTTCAAGTCGTCCTGGGTTCTACTAGCAGGAGAATGAACTTTCGTATATGTGTAGATGCGTTTACTGTCTTTGTCCGCCTCCACCTACTCTTTGGTCTGTCTAGTCTTGTTCGGAGCATAATGACGTGTTTCTCTATCGCGACCATGAGCTTGTTCAATGCGGCGAGCATTAGGGATAGGGAATTCCGATGTTGGCGTTCGAAAGTTGGAACGTGGGCGGAGGATCAAGAAGAGAGCTGAAGAATTGAAGCGATGTTCAGGAGAGCTATAATTTGTGGAGAAGAAGATGGCGACAGTCGATCGTGATATGGTCAGAGATCGTCTTCAGTAGCTTTTCAAGTGAGCAGAGAGCGAAGAAGAGCTGGATAGCAGTGTTGTTGTAGTCAGGGATAGGCTTATGCAAGATGGAGCGTGGGCGGGCGGTTAAGAAGAGTGCTGAAGAATTGGAGCGATGTTCTGGAGAGCTAAGAAGTTTTAAATGTCGTAGCCGGCCAAGCAGATAACCCTTGGTGCTTTTATGTCTTACACATCTTTGATTGCTGCTGACCGTACGCAACTTTCTGGTGGCCATGTTTGAATGCTAGGACATCTAGTCAGTTGAGATTGCAATGCTGATGCGGCTCTCTGGCTTTTCTTGTTTGCTAACTTTGAGTTGGTTAAGCTTCCTTTTCTATTCAACTGCTGCGCGCAAGTAGTTGTGACGTGAGCTTTTCAGTGTTGGCATAGCCCGGGCTCCTACCATGGCTCTCTTCTCCTGTTGTCTTTTCGGCCGCATTTCTTAGGTTTGGGGTCTGGAATGAGGTTAACGACGATTTAGTTTAGGTGGTGTCGAGCGTTACAACACTGATTAGGTCTGGAAAGTATTGTCATATCATTTTCACCTACCAAATTGTGATGATGAGGTCGCTATCTTTGGGTTTGTCACCTGCAATACGAGCAGTCCCGGTCAGGAGCCGCATTGCAGCGATAGGTGAGTCCTCCAACTCGCTTAGAACATTGAAGATAGCATGGCGGATTCCTTCCGGCACTCAGTTTCTGAATGTCAAGCCCTGATTTGCTTGAAGTATAAAACTTTACCCATGCTCGTTGCATGGACTCAGCGAAGCTTGACTTTCGGAGCCATTGCCCCCCACACACAGGATGTCGATAGTCTTTGTAAGAAAGCCAGCAGTAATTGTGAAGAAGTTCTTCTTTAGTGAAATGTACCGGGTTCAGGACTCCAGAATGTGCGTTGAAGGTTGCAAGATACTGTATAAGAGCGTTTTGCAAACGTCTTCCATATGGTATCCAACGAGTCCCCTGAACTCATTCAATGCTTGTCATCACTTCCCTATCACCAGCGGCTTATTTCTCAATTACGTAGTGCAGCCAGATCACAGACTTCAGGCGCACCAAGGCATCTTTGATGCACTCACATGTGTTCTTTGTCGGGGTTTGACTAGCCACTCATCTGGCTGTCATCTGCCCTACCTTCCATTCATGTCGGCATATGCTGAAGAGTTGGATTAGCTTAGTTGGAGTTTGAATAAGCACTGGTTAAGGGTCCGGCTGGATTGAGACCACCACTTCCTTAATCCGACTGAACAGCTTCCTCGTCCCGTGCGACCTCGAGCATCCAGCCATGAGCGTCTGCTAGAGTGGCGTCAGTAGACATAGATCCAAACTCCGGATAGTGAATCGTGGGTTGTAGCGGATGCTGTCCGGTGAACGCCATGCGATATTCTTCTTGGTAGAAAGCGCCCATAAGAACTCTTCGACGGTTCTTCAAGTGTGCAGTCACTGCAATGAGGCTTTTGACGCGAGAATCAGAAGCACGAATTTGCGGCACTGGTCGATCCATACAACTCACAGAGGTCGGATTTGACCTGTGAGACATCAAGACCGTCCTCAATGTTCTCTGGATCCTGCTCCACCCTCGCACACCCTTCTTCACAGTCGCTGCAACGAAGTTTTGCCTGTCCCCGGTGGCCCTTGAATAAATCCCACTCCATTTGGTAGTTGCCGGCAATAGGTAAACGCTTGAACATGTCGATCGTGAACCATTCGTCTCGGAGTTCCAGGATGATGGCTCTGATTTCGGCTTCCTCGTCTTTTAGCTCAATCGGCATTGTGCTGGCTTTGTGTTGAGATGAGGTCCAGGTCAGGCACCGTAAGTTATGGCTTATCTGCTCGGCTGGTATGGAGTCATATAGATCTTTTGGTTCAGCTTTGCGATAGTCTCGTGCGCAAAGGAATTGGTGAAGGTCAGGCGGATTCTCTTGGATTTCGCTTGGAGCCTCTCATCTTCCTTGATTTAATTCTCCACGATTTTTCAGACATGCCAGTCTGTCAATAATCTCCCGTGAATAGAGATAGGCGCAGTTGACTGTAGACAGGATGGTGGGAGTGCAAAGCTTGCTTTTATTCAGGTGGGCAATCTGCCAGCTATATACCCTATAAGCGAGAAGTCATGACGACACCATAGTGGTGATGTCAATAACAAATAGGCAGTCTACCTAAATAGGCAGGGGGACGACGGCGAGGCTAAACAGCGTGAGCACCTAACAATCTACCGTCATGAACAAATGGCAACGCCCTCGTTGCCTATCCGTTTCCTCGTTGCCTATCCGTTGTTGCTTGTCTGCTCACTTAGAATGATTGATTGTAGCTGCTTGTGATCTTCAATGTATATAATCAATGCATCTGAATTCCATGCCAAAGAAATGACTGCGTCTGATTTGGCGACTCAGACAGCCTCATCAACGAACACAATGTCTGGACGAAAGTGTTCATGTAATTAGTTGTCTCCAGCATTGTTCACTGTGATGACAACGGCATCAGCTTTCTGCAAGAACGTACTCCCGTAGATCTTCAATTTGTGCCTGAAAAAGGATTTGTTGTTCCATATTGGGATCTTCTTCTCCGTACCGCCGGTACATCTCTCGAAAACCGGAAGAACCTTTTCGACTTCTCGAAAGTTGGTACGGGTAACTTAATTCTTGAACCACCCAGGCTATCCTCTTATTCGCATATGAGCAGACAATGAAGCGAGAGTTGAGCCTGCCTGTGCTTGGCTTCGCCGGTAAATCTAGTAAAATCGTTTGGCGTGCCATATTCGCCGGTAACATCCTTGTAGTGCAAGTCCACATGCACGTTAGGCTGCGACAGAAACCTTTTCAGTTCCTCCGCCTTCTTTGAGCCCCGGAGATTTCCCAGCCCTTTTTTGAGCTAAAGTGGTATGCTCGATTCGTTGCCTCTTTCAGGCTTCTCATCCTGCCTTTATGACAGTCTGCTCTCTGGCCCCAGTGGCACCATCTTTCCGAATCCTTTGAATCGAGCTGTGTAGCTCTCAAATTGTCAGTTGCTTTGCCACGTATGGTTTGACTTCTGCCTCCTCAACCCTTTCGGGCAGTTCGAGTTTCGTCGTTTGAAGCCGCGAAGTGGGTTGAGCCTCCGTGCCCTTCAACCAAATCTCCTCCGTTAATCATTTCCCCTTTATATCTTGGGTCCTGTGGTGCGTATCGAGCTCCCGGTAGATTCTCCCTGCCTTCTTCGCCGCAAAGTTGGTAATACCCCCTGAATATCGCATAAGTCCATCCTTTGTTTGTCCTAACAAGGGCTGCCCTTCCATAGTTCGCGCGATTCATCCTAAGGTCCCCTCCTTTATCGAAGTCTGCTGGCCAGTCTTCTTCACACTCTGCTGAAGTGACATTCAGTCTCTTGTCGAGACAAGATCCTTGAGGGCGTCTTCTTTAACTCAATCAAAGTGTTTGTCACGCAGTTGACTCGTTATACATAGATTCCCCAGAGTTCCCTGTAATTTTCCTAGTGCAATTTTCCTTCGTATCGACGCCGTCTATTTTGGGCTCATGCAGAGCCCATCCTTCGAGTGGGTTTCCGTTTCGATAATTTGATAACCTCGAGGCCGAACATAAAGAGGTGGAGAGGTTTTACCTCAGTGACTTGGCGAGCGCTGTATGTCCAGCGGCAGCTTTGGTAGACCCATTGTGATCCCAAGGGCTTGGTGTGCCATGGTCAGATATTCTATGTCTCTTGCTTTGTGCTTGTCCTCTACTACTCAGCTTAACGGCCAGTGGGTCAAGAGAATTGCGAGCAGCCATTGGTAGCGTAGGCGATGAACTCCCCGCTCGTCGCGCTCTCCACGGCTACCAGCATGATGCTGGTCATCTGGGTTGTACCCTGTCTCCACTCCTTGGCGCATATGCCTTGGCTGCCAAGATATTGCATCAGGCTCGCCAACAATGCCGTGAACAGGACTATCACCACGATCATCGATGAAGGATTGGGTTTGGCGAATACATAGGAGGGTCTTACCGCCGGCGGTCGGCAGGATTGCGAACAGATCATGGTCTCCTCGAATCAATCGCTGCGTTGCTAGTCTGGCACCGGCGAGAGAAGTAATGATGCGGTCAAAGCTGTGTGGAGCATTTTCTTCATACCAAGTGACCGCGGACTCATTCAGTTTGAGAGTAACAATAAGTTGCACAGGATAGCTAGGATCATTTGCTATAATCTTTTGCCATTGGTGTATTTCCAGTCGAAAGTCCCTCAACTTCGTACCAGGCCGGAGCAGGTTGCCGGTGACATGCTGGGAGAAAGGAGCACACTGTTGCTCTTGGCCATTATGGCAAAGCATTCCATAATGGCGTTGATGACTGCTGGAAGGTTTTCTCCGGGAGCCATGACTGTCCTTCCAGCCTGTAGATACTGTGGCTGTATCCATTCCTCTGTGAGCCAGCATCGAAGAAGTATAGGTACATGATTGAGGCTCGCGCGGCCTCCTGCATTCGATAACTCTGCATCCTGTCACGGCGCCATCGTAAAGACAAAATTTGAGGAAACTGTCTCATCTAACTTTGGCCGGTTGCAGTAACTCACTTCGATCTTGTCCTTGTAGGTATTTCTCCCGTGACAGAATTTGCTTTCAGTGAGTAGCTGGTACCACGACGGAGTAGCTCCAAAGCTAATCGCTCTGTCTCATTTAGAATGTGCAAGTGAGACTCTAGATTGGCCCAGGAACTGAGGACAGGTTTTTTGAACTTGGCTCGGTGTGTTAGTGTAGGTTGTAGTACTTTTGGCTGGGGTGTTTTCAGCGGTCCTTTTGCTGGCAGCTTCGAACATATCGTGTTAAACTAGACGCCTGGCCAATGCCTTCAAACATGAACGCCTTTTTGAGTGATGAGCGCAAATATTGAGCCTTCTAGTTTACGCTTCTTGAACTCAGCGGCGACCCAGGCCCCAAGCTGGATCATAGGGTCCTCGGGGACGTTCTTTCTCTTGCCCTCAATGTTGACAAACATTGGCACATAGTTCACCCAGCTTGATGTCTGATTGATACTTGTTCCGAGCTTGTGGGGGTGATTGAAGCGATAAATCCCTTTTGTCAATGACGGCGTGAGAAGCTGCTAGAATAGGAACATCACGAACACATGATGGCGTCAAAGCACCTTCGTGCTGCCTAGGAGTTCGCAATCGTCAGGCTATTTGGCGACGGCTCAAAGCTTGTCTCTTACTTACACCTTATCATACTGTCAGCGACTCCTTCAACACCACTACTGAAAATGGGAGAACGATCAGAAAAGGTATCGTCCAGGGATACCAGGGCAGAAACAAACAGGACGTCTAGAATGTCCAATCTCCCTGATGTGCCGCGCAAATTGTATTGTTTGCCGACTTTCAATGCTGGTCGACGAAACACCCGCATCCGATTTGGAACAGTCATCATGGTCCACATGGTGAGACTACAATTTCCTTCAGTCAAAGGTGACAACCAATTCTTTCTTTCTGGGGAACTGTTGTGGATCCTCGGTCCCAACTTGTGCGAGCTGGTGCGGTGTGTTTGTCTCATTGGTGCATTCTGATAGTACCTAAGTAGGTATTTCTCTCATGGAACATGCGTCCCGGATGGGAAGACTAGCCCAAGGGACATCCTTATCCCAATTTCAGGCTTCTTGCCAGGTTCGCTAATATTTGCATAGATCTTCTTGAGTTATTGACACTCGAGAAGCTGCTGTCTTTGATTCAAACACCTAATGAGGTAAGTGGGAGATACTGGCGTACCTGATGGTTCTTGTAGTGCTGATCCATCCACTGACTCTGCCGAGAGAGGTGAAGCTGACTGCAGCTAGTATTTCTTGATCCCGTTGACAAAGTGAAATGTTCATGAAATCTTGATGACACCTTCGAAGCACCTGTCTTGGAGGACTTGAATGCTTTTATCGTCTCCCAGGCGACCAAATGGAGTCTCCTGGGCCTCAAAGTCCCATGGTTATAGGGAGGGTTGGAAAAACAAGAAGTATCTCCAGGCCTTGGTGGCCATTTGGGCCCTGAAGACCCGGTTGTTATACAATGATTGTCTCCAGTTCTCCTTGTTCTCACTCGTCTCGTCGTCCTCTTTTCAATATGATTTGCTTGACTAAAACAAGTCTTCGTTGAGCCTTCCTTATCTGAAACGGCGTCTCTTCGTCGCCGAAGCAAGTATCACACTTGCCGGCAACGTTATCCTGCAGTTCAAACAAAGATGGGCTTGCAAAACGCAGCTCGATGGAGTTTCCCGATCTAATAGCTTCCTCCTCCCTGGTTGTGAGGAGTGGTAGAAAGAAGTCATCTGGTTCGGTGTTAAAAAGCTTTTTGAGATCACCAACGCCCACTCCACGTTTTCGCTTTCTTGACTCAGCGGCCGCAGATTAAGGAGGTGCTATGACTGAAATTGAAAGTTCAAACAATCGAGACTGAATTATTCAATGATGTTCTGTTGGCCTTCTAGTACTGAGACTCTTAGACAGCCAGTCCACGATATACCCCACCCGATTGATTCCAGTCTCATTGGCAAAGACATTAGTCAGTATAATGAGACTGCCCTGTGCTCACATTAGAGCAATATGGAGATGATTAGATCCTTTGACAAAGCCTGGTCGGTCTGTGACAGCTAGACTACCGAGGAGGGAATACTCTGCGTAGAAGACGGAGCCTCCGGTCTAGTGAGACAACGCGCAGCAATCCTCAGGGTAAGGTTCACGGATAGCTTTCTCCTTGATATCGCAACCGAGGGTCTTGAAGCAGTAACCACATCAGACAAAGTTGTTGAATATCTGTCTGCAGATTTGATGGCTGTTGCGCGACAGCTGGCAAATGGATGTCGGGTATCACTCGATGGCTGAAGCAGCCAGCACACTGGACACCGGGTCTTCAAGTAGCAGAAAGCCATCCGGAGTGATTTGCACCCCTGCTGAGTATCGATCACGGTTGCGGCGATGAAAGTTGAGATGACATCGTTTCGACGTGGGTCTGGAGTCACGATGGGTACGCTCAGGCCGACGGTTCGAGGTGATGGGTCAATGAATGAAGGTACCAAATTGATTGAGTCATGCTCAGTGTAGTCTATCGACGCGGCGGTGCTACCTGCGCTTCTTACCCTGCGTTGCTGCTGTTTCCGTTCAAGGTCTTTCCAGAGTTTTGTGAGGCGTCTGCCAGTTTGGGATTGTTTCTTTCTGGAGATGTTGTATCGTCTTTAGCACCGGAGCGTGATCAGCATCGTGTCTGCAGGAAAAGGGAGAGCATAAGCTTTCAATGCATAAGGATACAAGACCTGAGTGCTGTCCTGTCGTTTTTTTCGAGGGCTTCGTGCACCCTGCAATGGAAAATCTCGTGTCGGGTGGCATATATCCGAATCCAGAAGCGTACCATATTGGAGTCGGCAGGAGAAGTACATCGAGCGGCGACTTCTTTGATCCAGTCGTGTGGTGGGATCTCTGGGAGAGAAGACCATGTTGCAAGCGGATTATCAAACATGATCGACATCGTCAGAGATGATGGCACTGAAATCCGCAATCTTGACCCCTGATACACCTCCAAACAGCATCAGCTCATCACTCAGCTTCATTACTCCAAATTCGCTGATTGCATCACCTGGCTCCATTACTATAAACCCTGGAGTTTGTCGAAAGTCTGGCACCTAACACACATTCTGTCAGATGAGGCACTCAACCTGCATTCCGTGTCATGAATTCAGAGATGCTCTGCTGTTGGGGCATATCCCCGATGAATGCCATCGTGTATGCAGAAAGCAATATCATTTTCCAGTCGATTCAGACAGAGAGACCGCGGTCGGAAAGAGAGAAGAGAAGTTCGATCTAACTCTGTTGCCGTTAGCAGAGCAGCGGAGCTTGACATCTCTGGCTGCCCATCCAGAACATATTCCACATTAACAGTCTTGACAACACGTGCTGGCATTAGCAGTAATGTGAGCACTTTTAGTAAAACTCAGCCTGACTTCAAAAGGATGAAAACTAGCGTAGTAGGGTGAACACTTAGGTGATATCGGCGATTGTTGGTTTGTTTGATGTCCGTCGTCCAGACAGTCCAGAATAGATAAACTAATTTCATAAAGTAAGCACTCCTGCACCCACCGCAAGAACGGTGTTCCAGACAGCACTTTGGCATTCCATATTAATGCCCACAAGGCACCGTATCGAGTATGGTTTGGGGAGTCGACGATGATTCGAAGCCAGCCATCCATGTCAGGCTGGACCGATCCACAGTGGTAGCGGCTGTGAGGTGAGTGATTGAACCGGGGTAAGCTCAACGATAGAGTCTTTGTTCTCAGAGGCTAACGTGCTTTCCTTATAATATATAATGCCACAAAATAAACGAGACTCTGGTCTGCCATTGTAGCTCTTCATATTTTTCAACTCTTTTATATATAGGGATCGGGTCCCCGACGATCCAGAGAATCCTTCAATCATTTTTGCTGCCAGTGGCTAGAGTCATCGCCGAGATTCTCCCAGCAGGCGAAAGATTCTTATTGTGAAGGCAAAATGGGCAAAAGGAAGGGATCGTCCGATGCCCGTTGTCGAATTGGCCCGCGTACCCATGCTCAACATGTGATGACGAGAAAAAGTTGTCATCGTCTTTCTCTGTAGGAGCATTGAGATGTTGATGGGTTTCGCACAGCAACTGAGCGATTCGTATTGAATGCCCTTCAGCCTCTTCACGGTCATCCCACTTCAGCATGCGATCTGTAGCTGCGATGTCTTCTCCTCTCAACCCTGGCCCTTGAGCGTTCTTTGCTCCAGGGGTCCATTCCATACTCAGTGCCCCGACTTAAGCGGCGTTCTGTGGCCATTGCGCCAATTTACTAGGCGAAGCACCAACTTCATCTTATTGAGGGCAATTTGATGAGAGTGTCTCTTCCCTGTTGGGCGACGTCATAAGCGTTCAAGCTCACTTGAGAAAGGGTGGTATCCAGGCTTTGAGATGTTCAGAACACGAAATGCGTTTTGGCCTTTGATTCGACGATCAAGCACGACCCTGTCCATCTGTGATAGGAGTCCCGTGGATCCTGGGTCCTCCAAGTCCAAATTCGCTCGAGACACGAGTTCCTTGACGGGCAGGATTGAGGGAGCAAAGAAGAGCGCAGGCCAGGCCAGGCAGTGCTCCAGGATGAATATCTCAGAGAAAGACGACCAAGCTCTTTGTTAACAAATTGTGGAATGCAGTAGTGAGGACGTAAAGAGCTGTGTTTCTTTCAGTGGTATCAGTCTTGATGATATGTGCTTCATCCAAGACCACGATCTCAAATGATTATCAAGACCCTTCTTTCACTGTGTTTGTTGTAAGCTTCACAGCTTGTATGGCCTTATATATATATAAGAGAAGGTCAGTCAGATACTGTGCAAGTTGAAGTCTCTTTACATGTTTATCTGTAGTAAAATCATGCTGATCATAGTTCTCGTGTATGTGTCTGTTCTCTCAGTATTAAGTTCCTTTCTTTACTCTGTCGATTTGCACTTCTAGCTTGATCGTTGGGCGGTAGTAGTCAACATGATGAGAGATGAATCACATGTGCTGGTGGTGACAACGAATGCAGCAGACCAAAAGGTTGACTGAGCTAGCCGCAGTGATCAGTGAAAGCGAAGCTGAAGAAAGTTGAAAAGTCGGTTCATGTAGAAGCATTAAGATGACTGGACTGTGTCTGAACCTTCGAGTATGAAATGTTGATCTGATGATTGTCTTTGCACAAACTCCAAATTGAGCCAAGACACCTCACGTCCGGGCATGGCTAAGGTAAATGTCAGAAATGAGCGACGCTGAGGCGCTTTCGCACGTATGAAATGAGTGGGTCTCATACCCTTTGCCCGACTCGGTGCTATTCTCCAACAGCATTTCAACCATGAGCCTCACCAGACCATTTCGTAAATTGAGCGTTATATCAGCGTAGACCTGAATTTGGAGTGCAAGAAAAGTGCACGAAGTTCACTGCCTGATTCTCTCGTCAACCAAGTAAGGCAAAAGATAATATTTTCGAAGGCAGCTCCACTTGAACGCCCTCACCTCAATGAGTAATCTTCGTAAGAGCTTCGAGTGAGGTATCATCGTAAGCCCCAGAGAACGTTCCTGCTCACTGCAGACTTGTCCTAAGAAGTGGCCGTTCGACCCTGGAAAAGCGACTGCGCCGCTTTGCTTCCATTGCCACAAGGAACGTGCCCGGGGCAGCACCAAAACCAGTCAGTACAGCCAAAGCCTCAGTCTGCATGTCCAGTAACACAGACTCTTTCTTTGGTAGTTGGGTCGCTTGTAGCTTCAGTGGCATCATCGTAGAGCACTATCACCAAGTCTCTGGGGTTTTGCTCTAAGCAGAAGAAGAGGTTGTACATAAGCGTCTGAAAAGACCAGGATGAGTAATAGAAAAACAGAACGGCGATGAGTCGCTACTCTCATCTTGAACGCAGCACTCAGAGAGGCCCGTCTACGGGCTTCGATGTTTGGAGAGTTCAAGAGGAGGTACAAAACCCAGACCATCCCGAAATCAGATGTCCGGACAGCTGCCCAAAATCTGGCAAGTGCTCATTCTTGAGATCAAAGACATGAGGATGTCATCTTCTTTGAGCTCGACTTCCAGCGCTTTCGCTGCCTCACGTTTCGACCGCCGGCGGACTGGCCTTCTGGTCGCTGAGGTAGACCGTTGTGTCTTCAGACAACAAGGAGAAGGTCCGAAACAGGTTAGAAGGGTCCTAATGCCATGAAACAAGGACATTGAAGAACATAAGTGTCCAGCAAGTAATAGATGAGATGAAGCGGCAAAAAGACTAGGCCGCGACCCTTCTCTCAGGACAGAGAGAAAGTCATGGGCGTCAATGCCCAAAGCAAGAAAGCGAACCCAAGTTAAGAATATAGTCGCGCACTACACAGTAAAAAGACTTATGGATGGCAGTCAGCAAAGCAGAGTTACCCAACAGCACAACAGAGTAAAATATGCAAGTAGAAGTATAGAGATGCGAAGTTGGGATGTTGAGGAGTGAGATGTAAGGAGGATGGAGTTTCTGGGTGGCTGGTGGGAGGTTTTAAGCACGAGAGGCGATGGTGAATGGGCAGCGGCAGGCGCATTCACCTTTCGTCATAGGATTGTCGGCACGACCTTGAGATTGTGTGCACGTGGCTTCGGGTGCATCCGGTAGCAAGGGAGGTGGAGATCATGGGAGGGAGGCTGTAGGCTCCTGCATCGAAGTCGTGGTGTGGCTGATTCTCAAGCATCTTTGGGTATATCTGAGCCCGAGTTGGTGTTTTCGTCATAAATCGAGGATGGTTGAATCAGCGAGAAGGTGTTGCATTGTCATCTTCCTTTCATTGATAGTTTGACGAATTTCTGGCGGTTGTTAGCTTCAATTTACCGATCATCGAGAATCTGTTACCACTTGTGCGACGAGAGAACCATCTGGTGAGATTCTGTTGTACAAGGTTTGGCCAGTGAAGACGTAGAAAGCGAGTGTGTAGTAATACAGAAACAGACATGTAGAGAAGAAAAGGCTAGATTAAGATTGTGTATGACCCAAATAAGCGGTTAGAAAGTGATGAGCCCAGAGACGCCCTACCAAGACAGCACTTGGATACCCAAGCTCATCGACCCAGCCGAAAAGAAACCTTCAACCACAGTAGCCAAGGGCGCGGTGAAGCGAAATAGTCTTCTGAAATAGCCTCAAACATTGTGGTCATCATGCTTCGTGGTGCTCACGAGCGTGGGTACTGAGACTCATCAGTCGTCAAGTCACTCTCAAACGCTTCACTGACTTACTACTAAAACCATAACCCTCCGTCCTCCCCTCCGGATCACTTTGATTGATCTCAACCCGGATAGTCACATCCAACGCCCCTGCCATACCCGACGAATCCAAGCCACTGGCGGCACGGTGCGTTGTTCCTGCGCCCTGTTCGCCAAGATGTAATGGGGAATGCCCGTCTCGCCCGGTCGCCGCTGCGAACTGCGGATTAACGGTATGCCCGTTCGCTGTTCCGTTGACATGGCCATTGCCCTGGTAATGATCGTTCGACGCTTCGTTTATGATTGCATAATTCCTGCTCGGCATGGTGGAATGGTTCGCATTCGCAGTCATATTACTGTTTCCCGGATCCTTGTCAAATAGCTCCATTAGAGTCTCGTCTGTTTCGAAGTCTAAATGATGTATCTTGTTGCGTCGGGCGAGGAGGTTGGCAACGGCTTTCGGCGGAGGTTTGTTGGTGATAGCACTACTGACGATGTTGGGCATGTAGCGATGATCACGCTCGGCCGGGATGCCTAGATTGGGATTACTGTAGAAACGGCCGAGGGCTGCGAGATGAACGTCGCCGCTGAGGATGGTGACTCGAACGCCATATTCTCGTGCGAGGGCTTGCAGTCGCAGAATTAAGTCTTTCCGCTCTCTCTTATGCTGCCTCGCCGTGTAGTGGTCGTCGAGATCGTCGAGTAGGTCGACCCCTCCGTCAAACTTGTTGAAAAGGCCACTTCCGAAGCCGAAACGCTTGTTCAGAAACCGAATGGGTCCGATGATGGGTGAGGACAGTATGTTTTCCAACCATGCGAGCCGCGGATACGCGATTGGGACCCCCAACAGCACGATAAAGTGCTTGATGAGACCGACTGACTGACTGAGCTCCGAACGGACCCGGTTGAAGATCAGGTCGTATGTATCCGGATAATTGATCTGATGCCGGGTTCGCTCCGTTCTTGCGTCAATACCAAGGAAGGCAATGCCTGCGCCAAGCTGCATGTACATACTTCGACTTCTCTCCTCGACATAGGGGCCGGGTCGATTGCCAATAATCCAGCAGGACTCTTCCACTTCTTTTTGCAGTACGAACGTATTCTCCAGTTGTCGAGGATCTGCTCCTGCGCCGTTCATCCCTTGGCTATGCATCGTCTGTGGTGCATCCGTCGTGAAGGTAGATACCGGAGGGGGAATGTGCTGCTGGAAGAGGCAGTAATATTTAAAGGCAACGCCACCAATACCGCGGAAGACAGCGCACTTCATGAAATGATCGGTATAAGAGCCGAAGCCGTCAATAATGTCTGTTCCATAGGAATTAGCATTCGCTTCATTGTCTCTCCGCGAGCATCTCACCATGGTCGTCCCATACGTTAATCTGGGGAATTTGCGCATTAGCACTGGCAAACGGCTCCTGAGAAAACCAATTGACATAGTTAGTACAGTAATATTCATCACAAGCTGCCCTCAGCTTCTCGTCAAATGGATAATCCCGTCTTCGTTTCGGATTAGCTATATCTGTCCAGGCCCTCAAAGGCCCCTCGCTTCGTACGTAATCGTTATAGATCTGATCACCGCCGCCTATCATGACATGGAAGGGCTTCATCTCGTGGACCCTCAGTACATCGTTCCAGAGCGCCGGACCGTTCCACGCATCCACGTCAGTACCTACTGAGAAGCCGTTGCAGGAATGGAACATTATGCGCATCGACTGGGAAGCGGCCGGTACAACAAACGCACGAGCCGATGCGTTACGGGAGCCAGAAGTGAAGCGCAATCCCGACAGAGCGTATTCCCACCGCGCTTCCTGTTCCTGGAGGGTAACATCGATCTTAAACCTCCAGAAAACGTTGAACGGGTCGGCGTAGAGCTTTACCCCTCCGAAGGACTGCGTTTGAGACCGATCACCATAATTAGTAGCTGGGCCATTGCCCATCAAGTGTCCACGAGTATAGCCATTTGAAGAGCCGTGATCGGTCTGGCCGTAGATGCCGTCATTGGATCCCTGATGGTAGGTCCTAGGCATTTCAGGCTCAGTTCAGGTTCTCGCGACCCCGGCGTGGTAACGACCAATACACTCCCGTGCCACCGTCGCGTTGCCTCGCCGTCGGTGCTTAAACCCTTGTAGTTCAACAACGGCCTGCATTTGACTTCTAAATCTCCGTACGCATTCACATCGGCGCGCCCCAAACCAGAGCCATTCTGTATGCGAGTGAAGTTCTGGGGATTTCTATTGACTGAGACCGTTTCTGTCGCATGGCTGGTATCGGCAGTCGGCGGTGCTTTTCGATTGTATCCTTTACCAGCGGCCCGTCTACCGGCTCGCTCGTCATCTGAGGAGTCTTCTTGATGTTTCCATCGGTCTGTAAAGATATCCGTCATAGTACTGCGTAAGTTGGCGTCAGTGTATATGCGCATTAGATCGCAAAAGGCTTGAGGGTGAGCTGCCCTGTCTGAGTTAGTGATACGAGGTAGGGCACAGTCTCAAGTAACAGCGATGAAGCTGACAGCGATAAGCTTAGATTATTATGATGTACATTCAGGTAAAAATCAGAAGAAACGCTTTCATCAGAGTACCAGGTAAGGAGAGGTATTGCCAAGAATACCAAGAGTACCAAGACCACCGCGCGGCGAAGCGCATTGACATTGCTTCGTCCATGGACTCGAACAATTGATTGATTGATTGATTGATTGATTGATTGATTGATTGATTCATAGGTGACCGAGGCTGCCTAGGCTGCCATACACTGCGTAACTACAAGCGGCTAGCGCATACTGATCTCATCTTCATTACCATCTCACTGTTGTTGTCACTGTCACCTCATGATCTAGCTAACTAATACAAATTCTAACTTTATTCTCTATAGCTCTTCACATTTTTCTTGATCCTGATGCTTGTTAATCTTCTTTTCTTGTAATCTAATGCTAATGTCTTTCTTTCACTGTTGTTAATAGAAAATAAATGTTTCTGTAAACAATTAATTGTCTTTTCTGCAATCTAAAGTGTGTAATTGTTGAATTTTCTATTTCAGACTGCATCTAAGAGTGTCAGATCTTCTGATGTCTCTTTTACAGTCTGAAATTGTCTTAAAATATTGCTTTATAACATAAGTATAGTGACTGCTTTAATTAATGCTGAGTCTTATAAAATCTTCTTTGTATCATTAACTTGTCTTAATAGTTTCTTTCTTAAATCTTAAGTTTGCAGACATTTCATCAGCACATAATGAACAGTCTGAATACTCAGATTATATAAGCATCATGAAGAATCTACTCAGTCTATAACATAAAAATAATAAGTCATGTCAATCTTTTCTATGCATAGCTGAGTAATCAAAAAGCTTATAAATCAATGAAGTTCTGTATACTTATTCAACACTCTTCTATCTAACTATTACTTCATACTAAATGTAATCTGTTCTGCTGTTTCATTCTTTTAATCATTGACTCATTCTTCTGCTATTTACTGATAAAGTCTTATCTTACAGATAACAATTAAATGTCAAATCTCTATAATCTGTTCTTTCTCAGTATATAAGTCTCTGATCTAAGCTGCTGTCTTGATTACTCTATTTATTTCTTTATTTTCTGATATCTTTATATACATCAATATTTATCAGATTCATATCTGAATCTTTTAACTTCACAGATCATCTACTTTCTTCATTATGTACTGCAGTAAGTACTGATCTGATTGTATACTCAGTTTAATAACTGATCAAATTGCTGCTTAATTATCTGTATATATGTTTACTGTTTAAAGCTTTAGTTTCATCATTTTCATTACATTTATTATGCTCATCATCATAATCAGACTCTGTAGCTTCACTGTATACACTGTGAATGTCTTATCTGTATTTATATACATTATGCATTTCAGATCTCTTTTCAATGTCATTGCTGCTGCATCTATCTGATTCTTAATGTCACTGCTATTTATGTAAATATTCAATACTTCTCAGTTCTGACAAAGTTTATTGATATTATATCTGCAGACAGCTTCATCTGCATTGTTGTTTATATGAATAGTTGAGCTGTTTCATCATAATAATACAATGTAAAGTGCCCTGAATTTCAAGTTAACTTTTAATGAAAATTATATCTACATCTTATAATGAAGCTACAGACATTTCAGTAAGCTCTTTCAGCAAAGCTTTTTTGTAAAGTTAGATCTGATTTTCTTCATTAAAATGTAGATTGATGCAATAACAATATGAAGTATAAATTCTCTCAGTGTCTTCTTTAGCTGCTGTTTCATTAAAAGAAGAAAGAGTTTTATATTCAGTGCTGAGCTCACTGTTATATAAAAGATTCTCATTATAATGATTTCTGCTCATTATTGTATGACTGTCAGTTTCTAAAGAGTTCATTTTTATTATATAATTATTCTGTGCTTACTGTCTAAACTGTATCAGACTGAGCAGCAGTACAGGATCTGCAGCAGCATCACTGTTACATAGAGTTTTTATAAATTCTTAAACTTAAAGCTTTATATAAAGTCTATCAGTGCTGCTAGATCTCTGAGACTTGTTGTGACTCAGATCTAAATGTATTGTATATGTACATTTCATTTTAAATGTAAGTTCAAGATGACTTTCAGCACTCTGCACATTGATAATGTCTGTATTGTATGTGTGTCTAAAATCAACTTCACTGTTGTGTCATGTCTTATAAGACAGTTTGTAAAGTGAATGAATTCATATTTAATTAAGATAAAGACAAAAATATATCTTTAAGCTTACTGCTCTGTGTAACTGTACACTATGTACAAAGTGATGCAGTTCTTTTCTGCTAACTTTTCTGTCATTATAATGTCTACATCATCAATTCAACTCACTGCTGTGACTCAAAGCTGTAAGTCATTGACTAGATTCAGCATGTCAGTATTGTAGAATAGATATAGAATGAATGATAGTGATGAGCTTTAAAATATATTTATATGAATAACAAAGCTCTCTGACTCATATTCTGATAACTTTATTGTTAATGTTCTTTTTCTCAGAAAGTCTTCTATTCAGTTCACTATCTTCAGTGATAAATGACATTTTTAGAGATTGTAAAGTAATCTTTTGTGAAAGATATTGTTAAAGACTTCTGATACATTCAACATTAATAATAATGTAACTGACATGCTTAATTCTCATGCTCTGTGAATCTGCTTCAGCAGTGTGTAAATTGTCTATTCTGTAAACATAATTTTTTAACTTCTCAGCAGTATTTTAAATAACAATTAATAGATCTCTGTCATGTAACTTATTCTGTATATCATCATGAACTTCAGAATCTTGTTCATAATGTTCAGAAGTGTTACTGATCAGTATATCTTAAACTGTTAATAATCTTCTTTATTAAGCTTCTGCAGCATTACTGTAATGAAGTGTTTAAAGATTCTTAAATGTCTTCTGCTGTTCAGGCACAAGTTGTACAGTGAGAGTAGCAGTGAGAGTAGTTGTAATAATATTTAATGTAAAACTCAATTCAATATGTCATTTAGTTTTAATGTCTTATTGTTTAATGCTTACATTATAATCTCTGTTAATTCAGTCTCTGTAATTAAAGACATAAATATCAGTTCAGAGTACTTGTATTCTGCAATGTTGTCAAGATTCATTTTTAAAGAAGTTGAAAAAAAGATTGTTTAAAATAGCTCTGTCTTGTTCTGCAGTTCTGTAAGTTTCAGCTTTTTCATCTATTTCAGAATGAGAGTAAAAGTCTAATTTGCAGCTTTATAATTTCTGACTTACTTCATCAATTTTTATAATCTCTGAAAATTCTTTAAGATCATCTCTATTCATTCTCTGTAACTCATTCTCATTAATTTTGTCAGCTTCTTCTCTTTTTCATTGCAGACTTAACAGTACATCTTTTAAATGTGTATGCTCTGCTCTCTTTATCAATAACAACAGATTCTGTTTACTTCTCTCATTATTTCTTTTGCTTTTAAGTCAAATTTTAACTTTAATCATTTACTAAGAGTTGACATCAGTACTATTATCTTCACTGTGATCTAAATTGTCTCTGTAATAACAGTTATGTATTGCTTTATGTTGAGTTCATTGTAGTTATGAAGTAATGTTGACAGCTATTCTGTCAGAATCTGTTGTAGAAGCTTTATGTCTGCTTTATCTTACTGTCAATAAGATTGTAATGTGATCTCTGCTGCAGACAGTAGAAGATGAGTGACAATAAAATAGTGATTAAAGTTATGATGTTATTATTGTATTTTACAGTTAATTAATCATTGAGTAATGTCTAAGCTGCTTAGCATCAGATCTATGATGCTGCATACTTACTGAGATCTTTATGTAACTAAGCTCTACAGTAAGAATAAAGAGAGCTGTCATTCATTTATTATTTATATTAGCTGCTTTATCTGTAAATTCTTCTTCATCTTCAGATCTCTTCATGTTAAATAATGCAGATTAAAGTCTCTCACTATAATATGTTGTCAGTGATCATTCTTCAATAAATCATTTAGTTACTTTAAAATTACTGTAATATTCTCTCTGACTGCTTCTCTGTATACATTGTGAATGCATAGATGCTTAAACTAACTATATTCAATGTACTAAATCTTCAAAATCATAAAATCTCTGCTGTATGTCTGAACTGTTCAGTCTGCACAGTTCAATCATAAATTGATGTAAAAGCAGACTTGAGTTAATTCTTTTTCTATAAGTTCTGAATAAATCAGATAAAATTAATTCTTGCAGAAATGATAAATATTGTTGTTGTATTTATTGTGTCATGACTTCTGAATGATCAACACATTATAATTTTATATAATGAAATTCTGAAGCAGAGATATCATAATCTTGTCTCTTAACTTTATTGTGTTGTACTGTAAAATAATGAAGTTTAAGTGTATCAACATTACTCTGTTGTTGTTGTGATCTTCAAAGTTAATGTTATCTCTATATTCATAATATTTATTATAAGATCATCTTAACTGATGAGCAGCAAGCTTACTAAGTTCTGTTCAGAGACACTCTTAATTCTTGTTGTTTAACTGTTCTTTAAATTTATTTAACACTTAAAGAATTTAATGCTTCAGTAATTTGCTGCTGTCTTTATTGCTGCATCTATCTCTTACATTTTTAAAGATCTGATTATGATTCTTTTAGATCTATTTTCATTCACTGATCTCAGAGAGATTCAATTTGCATTTATAATTGCTGTTTTTATAAATGATACTGATTGCTTTTCATTTTCATTGATGAATGTCTTCAGAACTGATGTCAGAATTGATGAAATTCTTATAAGAATCTTAAATATTGTTAAGTGAAGCTTGCTGATGATTTTATAATCATTACTCATTGTTATATGTAATGTAAATATTACATCTCTGCTAATATTGTCACTGCTGTCACTGTTGTCTCTGTTGCTGCTATTAATACTTTTACTGTGACTATTAATGTCAATCTTACTGACTTCATCATTAACTGTCTTTAAGAATGTGACTTCTTTAAGTTTAATAATTAATGTTTAAGTTAATATCTGTCACTAAGTCTGCTTAATGTTGTATGTCATCTATATATACATTATCTCTTTCTAAAACTCAGAACACTTGTTGTTCTGTATCTTATGTGAATTTTCACAGCTTACACACTTTTTAATGTTGAATTCTAAATTCTTAAAAAGACAATTCTCAGATCTATGATTCTCTACATATATACTGCATTTCTGAGTATCTCTGCATTGAGCACTTATGTAATCATACTTATAACACTTAAAGCACTTCTAAATGCAGCAAATTCAATCATATAACTCTGTCTTCTTGTACTCAGAGTTTCAAATCAATTCAGTTTAAAGTATTAAATTGATGTATTCTACATTTATAAATTTCATCATTACAGATTCTGCTGCTCATTTTGAGCTGTACAGTTACTTTACATAATTGATTAAGATATTCTCTTTAACTTCAATTTTATGATTTTCTGTCTATATACATGTCACTATGACTCACTAATCTTTCATTTTGATGCTCTGTATCAATATGCTGTGCACAATGACATCATAAATGATGATGACTATCTTGCTGTCTGCTTTTAAAGATATAATTCATTTAATATTACTCTGCAGTGACTCTTTTTCAGTTACTGTGAATGCATACACTGTCAAATTATCTGACTTCAGTTGCTTAACAGCTGCAATCTTAATAGTAATGATGTTTTGATTTGCAGTGATGCAAATATGACTGTTGATGTAATTATATAGTGTAACTGATGAGAGAATGTGTCAGTGATCAATGAGAACAGTGTTAGTGAGTTTAATGACAATTTTGTAATCATTAAATATGAAAAGATCTGTAATGATGCTTCTTTCTTTAAATGATGATGAAAAAAACACTGCTGTTAAGAATAATGATACATTTACTGTCATTTAAGCTCAGATATGTGTGTATCTATATTCTGTAATGATGAAGAATTGTAATGCAGAGTTTTTGCTGATAAAAATCTTTAGAATGTTTTTTGTAACTGTAATGTTGTGTTGTACTGTGTTCATAATTTATTGTAGAGCTTTCAGATCAGCTATAATTTAAGCTGTTTCAGATTGATTCAGAACTCTTTTCATAAAGTTTTAAACAGATTTAACAAAGAATTTAATGTAAATTCATTGAAGAATCTTCTTAAACTCATCTTTCTTAATCTTTAAATTCACAAAGATCTGAAGTTGAGTTGCTTCATGTTTTAATTGAGTGATGTGCTTTGATAAAAAGAAGAATTGTACACTTATTGCTGATCATAAAAGTCTTGACATTGTGATCTATATTAAGTTATAGAGTGCAATGAGAAGAGTTATTGACTAAATTTTAAGCTTATTTGGTGCAGTTCTGATGAAGTTATTCTGAAAATTTGTTTTGAGCTAGAGGAGGTGTTTTTCCCCCATGGACTTGAACGAAATCACAAGTTCCCCCCCCGAGCTGAGCCACTAACCTATGTAGGCTAGTCTGCCGAGTCCCGAGAGGAATTTAGCGTGAGATGGAAGCTCATCTCTTACCTACCTACCTAGGTACCTTAGGTACCACGAACCTTACCTACCTTACGTTAGGTATCTTACGAAGACTACCTTAGGAATCATCAGGTACAAATACAGATACCAGGTAACGCTCAGCTGAAAGCGCAGCATGACAAGTTCAATGCAGGCTTTCTGAGGGCGTCCTTGAGATGTGTAGTAACCAGTGATGTATGTCAAGAATTCTTCCAGAGCTTGACTTGAACGTATCTTATTCGGACTATCTGAATAAAGGCAAGAAACGGTACGTTAAATAACCCCAAAAATAAGAACCAACGCCACGCCGGACTACCCTATGCAGAGCGATATGCTATCAGTCCTCTGGAAAGACAATCTGTACCCTCTACCGACACCCCAACGACTAGGAAGGAATGGCAGGTCCAAGAACCCCAGCGCCTGCCGCCGCATCAGGTGGAATCGCCCCACTAGCAAGCCAGATATCGATCAATGGCTGCATGGGCTCCAAGTCCTTTTCGGACAGCAACTTGTACAGCATGGCAACCGTCATGAAATGCACGAAACAACTGTTCAACTGTTTGTCCATCCCCAGGTGATAGAACGGGTTCTCCCAGTGAGCGTGGTAGAGGTGCGCGTAGCATCGAAACATCTGCCGCGTGATATTCTTGCAATCGGCTAGAAAGCTCTCCGGAAAGCCGCTGGGCTTGCCGACCCATTCGTTGCCCGCGAGAGTGGAGAGCGGGGTGCTCAGTGTCGTCGGACCTGCCGCGATCGGAGTAGTGGAGCCAGGCGTGTTCATGCCACCGGAAGCGTAGGTGGAGGCGGCGATGGTGGATGAGTCGGTAGGGAAGATTCTTGGGTCGTGGATTTTGCCCACGATCCACTTTTGCACCAAGCCGATGTATTGACACGCTGGTACCTTGATGGGCGTCTTGTCGTTATTGAGCCAGGTGTAGGTATGACTGCTAAGCCCTATTAGACCGATCTCGTACGAGTAGCACGACAGCTTACCGTCCAGCGGACATTGTCGGGCAAGACCTCGGATTGCATATGGCAAGCCCAGTGTTGCTGTCAAGCTCTTGAACACACTGAAGCAGTCCAGTGAGGAGACGATTTTGTTCCACGACTGGATGTGAAAACTTAGCCATTGACTGACATGCCGTGTCCTTGACTGGAACCTACCCTGATGGGCTAGCCACTCTCCCAGCTCGACATGCTTTGGCTGAGCGGCTAAAGTCATGAAATTTCCCTTCAGGATGAAGTTGGTAGCGTGCTTTTCCCTGAAGAAGAACTTCGTTGGTTCATGCTCCATATGAGCGTCACCACCGTACCCGTCTCCGAGACTCAGAGATGACGAGACAGACGGCGAGCTAGTAAAAGAGGGCATAGGAGGAGTGTTGGTGATTGGGGATGCATTCTGAGCGGCTTGACCTTTCTGCTGATTGTTCTTGTTGTCCTTGTTTGACTGTCGCCCAAACTGACGGCTGCTGATTTCTCGTCAGTCACTATTGAGGGCGTAACAAGCAAGTACTCAGGAGGCGATATTCAATGTCAAGATAAAAAAGTGTAAAACACCAATGAGTTCAGATATATAGTAAACTGCAGCCCAGATGCTCCAAGTCAGGCGGGTCTTGCGGAGTAGGTAGTAATTGGCAAAGCTGGATTTAGATGAAAGCGGCTAGACTTCCTCAAAAAAATGCCTGGACTCTTGGGACTGGTATGATGGAACAGTTCCTGTAACCTCTGTAACAAGCTGGAAGGTGGCAACATTAAGAACATCCCGTGACTATCAGGGGGT
>JAABUJ010001735.1_pt1 | contig 30104 bp, 26 predicted proteins | sample 5559131 | NCBI WGS metagenome assembly JAABUJ01 (sample SAMN10711875, study PRJNA513366) | rock metagenome | isolation source: Antarctica rocks | place: Antarctica: Victoria Land, Mt New Zealand nord | collected 2016-01-07
GTCTGCGCCTGGCTTCGCACGGTGCGAACAGCGGCGCGAAGGCGGTGTCGGTGATCGGGGCGATGCTCGCCGGCGGGGACAGTATCGACGACGTCGCGGTCCTGCGGGCCGGTGCCGCCGCCGCCTTGTTCGACGGGACGCGGGCGCCGTCGACGGTGGGGTCGTGGCTGCGGGCCCACAAGTGGTCCAACGTCCGTCAGCTCGACGCGATCAGCCGTGAGCTGCTGGCCCGGCTATGGACTGGGGGCGCCGGCCCGGCCGATCTGACCGCGCCACTGACCATCGATATCGACTCGACCATCGTGGCGGTGCATGGGCGCGCCAAGCAGGGCGCGGCGTTCGGCTACACGAAGGTCCGCGGCTACCACCCCCAGCTCGCGACCTGCGCGCAGACCGGGCAGGTACTGATGTGCCGGCTCCGCGGCGGCGCAGCAGGCGCGGCCCGGGGCGCGGCGTCGTTCCTGACCGAGACGATCAGCCGGGTCCGCGGCGCCGGAGCGACCGGGCCGTTGACCATCCGGGCTGACAGCGCGTTCTACTCCAAGTCGGTGATCGCGACCGCGGTGAAGTTCGACGTCCGGTTCTCCATCACAGCCCGGCAGGACAAGCGCATCCGCACCGCGATCGAGGCGATCGGCGACGATGCGTGGCAGCCGATCCCGTACTGGCTGTCGACACCGGAGGTGTCTGGTGCCGACATCGCCGAGACCACCTGCACCGTCTTCGCCGGCGACACGCGGCACGCGCGTGAGGTCCGACTGGTCGTCCGCCGGGTCCGGCCGACACCCGGCTCGCAGCTGGCGCTGTTCACCGCCTGGGACTACCACGCGTTCGTCACCGACCGGACCCTGCCGCTGGCTGAGGTCGAGGCTGACCACCGCCGGCACGCCGTCGTCGAGCAGACCATCGCCGAACTCAAAAGCGCCGGGCTGGCGCACCTGCCGTCGGGCAACTTCATGGCCAACGCCGCCTGGCTCGCCCTGACCGTCATGGCGCACAACCTCGGCCGGGCCGTCGCCATCCTCGCCGGCCCCGACCTGCAGCGGGCGACCGCAGCCACGCTGCGCCGCAAGGTCTTCACCATGCCCGGCCGACTCGTCCACACAGGCCGACGGCGACGCCTGCGACTACCCGCCAACTGGCCCTGGGCTGAGGCGATCAGCACCGCGCTCGCCAGCGTCCACGCGATCCCGCTGCGCTGCTGACCCCACCCTCCCGCCCCCACGACCAGGACCTCGGACAAGCCGGCAGACCGGCAGGATCGGCACGGCCGCCGCCAGCCGAACACGGCTGACAGCGCCACCTCAGATCAGAGCGAGACCAGCAAGATCAACGGTGGATCCCTGGGCTAAAGCCGGACGGCGGCGTCAGAGCTGCCGGAAGTACTGAGGACGGGATCTGACGACGTGGCACGCCTTACCGCAAACTTGACGTACGACTTCTCGGGATGAGTCGTCATTGTGACCGGGGCCGCGCGGGGCCAGGGTCCCTCTCGTGCCCTCGCTGGCGCTGACGTCGCCGTGAACGAAATCTGCGGCCCCGTTAAATCCGTGCAGTACCAGCTCGGCACGCTCAAGGAGCTGCAGGAGGTCGCAAGGCAGGCCCCGAAGCTAGGTGCCGGCAGCCTGGCCCGCGCTGCAACGTCCGCGATCCCGATCAGATGATCGAGTTCCTGGACGCCACTCTGGACAGATACGGACGCTCGACGTCTTGATCGAGAACGTGGGGATAGACGACGTCACGCTGTCGGCGCACACCCTGCGCCACACCTGCCTGACCGGCCTCGTCCGCGCCGGCCACGACATCGTCCTCCTCGCCGAGCTCGCCGGCCACAGCCGACTCGAGACCACCCGCCGGTACAGCCTGCCCAGCGACACCGACCGGCAGGCGGCCATGGACAGCCTCGTCGTCGACTACTGACCAGCCGCCAACGGCCCCTTAGCGGAGGATCCTGCACCGTTGCTGATACCACCTGGGTGTGCGAATACGGACGGCGGTCGAGCTGATCGGTAGCGGCGCACGCCACGCCGAAGCACCTGCCCGTCGACGGCCATCCTCGCTCGCACTGTCGGTGACATCCGACAGATGGGAGTGGTGATGGCATTCGTCAACGGCGAGTTGCAGGCCCAGTTCATGGCCCCGATCCGTGGCGTGGAGCCGCAGCGGTGTTTGGTGGTCCCGGTCGACGTGGGCAAGTCCAGCGCGGTCGCCCTGGTCGCCGATCACTACGGCGAGATCGTCGTCGTGCCGTTCGAGTTTGGGTTGACCGAGGCCGGGTTCACTGTGTTCGATGCAGCCGTCGCCGGCGCCCGGAATGACCGTGACACCGTCGTCGTGCGGGTCGGCGTTGAGGCCGCAGGTCACTATCACCGGACACTCGTGGCTCGGCTGCGCTCGGCTGGCCTGGAGGTCGTGGAACTCAACCCGGGAGCGGTGAAGGATGCCCGCGGCCAGCAGTTGCTGCGCACGCTGAAGAGCGACGCTCGTGACTGCGGCGCGATGGCCGAACTTGTGATTCGCGGCAGCGGCCGCCCACCGCAGTGTCGCGACGAGGCGCTCGCTGCGCAGGCGGCGTGGGTCGCGCACCGGCGCCGCAAGGTCGCCGCCCAGGTGATGTTGACCAACCAGATCCACGGCCAGCTCGATCTGATCTTCCCGGGCCTGACCGGCTGCTTCGCCCATGGTCTGGACGCCGCCTCGCTGCGGGTCCTGATCCGTGACCTGCCCGACCCCGACCGAGTACGTCGGCTGGGAGTTGAGGGCGTGCTGCGGTTCGTGCGCCGCCGCGGCGTGCGGATGTCCCGGCCCAAGGCGGAGCTGGTGGTCCACGCCGCGCAGCGGGCACTGCGGTTGCCGTGCGCCGAACGCAGCGCGCCGTTGACCGTGCTGGCTGCCGACTGGAGCTTGTTCGAGGCGATCGACCAGCAGATCCAGCACGCCACCGACATCCTCACCGCGCTGTTACCCGACACTCCTGCCGGCGTGCTGCTCGACATCCCCGGCGTCGGCGTGCTCACCGCCAGCAGCTACGGCGCGGCGATCGGCGACCCCAACCGCTACCGCGACGCCGCGGCCGCCTACCGCGCCTCCGGCCTGGTCCCCGTCACCTACGAGTCAGCGGGTCGCCGCCGACCGCGCACCGGCATCAGCCGAGAAGGATCCGTTGAGTTGCGCCGGGCCATCGTCGACTTTGGCCGTGGTCTGGGCCTGCACCACCCCGACTTCATCACCTACTGCCGCCAGTTGCTCTCCCGCGGCAAACCGCCGCTGGTCACATGATCGCCGTCGGCCACCGCGCCCACCGGCTCGCGTTCGCCATGCTTCGCAGCCAAAAACCCTACGACGCCAACCGCTGGTCAGACGCCGTCGCCGGCCGGCGGCACCCCACAGACGAGCAGGCCCGTCACGGCGGCACCACCGCAGGCGGTCCACCAGCACGACGTGACCTGCCCGCCCAAGCCACTCTCGCGCGCCAGGAGGCACCGAGCAACTGACAACCGCAGCCGACACCGGTAAGCGGCACGGTGGCGGGGGCCCGGACCGACGTCGACGTTGCTATGAGGCATGACCTCGATGAGTAGTAGCAGACGCCGGGCCCCTCCCACTGAGCGAGCGCGAAAGTCGTTACCTGAGGCCGGGACGGGCAGCTACTGCCGCCCGAGCACGCGTAGGTCAGCGTGCGCCGCCGGGACGCCCACCAGCGCCGCCACCCCACGGCTGATCCCTATCCGACGCGGCCAACAGGCACGCGGTGATCACCGCTGCCCCCGCAACGGTTGACAAACCGTTCGAGTTACTACTCACGCGCCCCGTGTTCTGGCGGCCCGCGGCCTCTCCGAAGGGGGTCTGAGGGCTCTCCGCAGCGACGAAGCCGTGGGCTTGACTCCCTCGAACCGTGAAGCCCTGGCGCGCGATGCCACCTGGGCAAGCTCCCGCCGAAGGTCCGCAGTGCGAGATCTCAACCGGCCGTGCCGGCCAGGCGGAGGGCAGCGCGCGTTCTGCACGACGGAACAGCATCGACGTTCGTGCTGCATGAGTGAAATGCTGCCTACGTTCCGACCAGAGGCATTCGCCACTGCCGAGCCCATGTCGACTGAGCATCAATCGACGACTCGCCAACCGGGACGGATCGCTCAGACCTGGAGGCGAGTAATGACAACCGTGGACAACCGGCGTTTGTTGGCTGACAGCCCGGAGCACTCCGCCGCGCTGGCGGACCTCTACCGCGACTTCACTACCGCGGGAATGACGCCGCTGTGGCGCACCCGCGAGGGCCTCATGCCGCCTGTGCCTCAGCCCAAGGCGGTGCCGCACCTGTGGCGGTGGAAGGACCTGTATCCGCTGGCTGCGCGGAGCGGCGCACTCGTTCCCGTCGGGCGGGGTGGGGAGCGCCGGGCGATTGGCCTGGGTAACCCGGGCCTGCCCGGCGACCCCTATGCGACGCCCACCCTCTGGGTCGCCGTCCAGTACCTCAACCCCCATGAGAGCGCCCCCGAGCATCGGCACTCGCAGTCGGCGTTCCGGTTCGTGCTGGAGGGCGAGGGCGTGTGGACGGTCGTGGACGGCGACCCCGTGGCGATGCGCCGCGGGGATCTGCTGCTCACCCCCGGCTGGCACTTTCACGGCCACCACAACGTGTCCGACATTCCGATGGCGTGGCTCGACGGCTTGGACATCCCCTTCGTCGCCAACCTCGACCAGGGCTTCTTCGAGTTGGGCCGCGACCAGATGGGAGACATCCGGACGCCGAATCGGTCGAACTCCGAGCGGCTATGGGGCGACCCGGGTCTAACTCCGGTAGCCGCCGCGGGCGCGCGGCCGGCTTCGCCGCTAATGGCCTACCGCTGGGCACACACCGCCTCGGCGCTGAGCGCGCAACTGGAACTGGCCGCCGAGGGCGTCGCAGGCACGCTGGTCGAACCCGGCCACGCGGCGGTGCGGTTTACCAACCCCACTACCGGCGGCGACGCGCTGACCACCTTGCGCACCGAAATGCACCGGCTCACCGCTCGTACGACAACCCGGCGTGCTCGCACGTCGGCGTCCTCGGTATGGCAGGTCTTCACCGGGGGCGGCACGGTGACAATGGACGGTCAGACTCGCGGGCTGGAGCACGGCGACATCCTCGCCGTCCCCGCCTGGACCGAGTTCAGCCTGCAAGCCGATGACCAGCTGGACCTGTTCACCTTCTCCGACGCCCCGGTCCTTGAGAAGCTGAACCTGCTGCGCACCCAGGTCGGCGACTGATGCGCCTCGCGACGATCCGCGCTGCGGGTGGCACCGCGGCGGTCCGGATCGACGGTGATCGCGCTGTGGAGACCGGGCACCCGGATGTCGGGGCGCTACTGCGCGAGCCAGGCTGGCGCGCCCTGGCCGAGGCCGCCGACGGCCAGACGCACGACCGGGCGGGCCTTGACTTCGCTCCCGTCGTTCCTCAGCCGCGCAAGATCATCTGCGTCGGCGTGAACTACGCCGCGCACGTCAAGGAGATGGGCCGCGAGCTCCCGCAGTACCCCACCCTGTTCGCGAAGTTCTCGGAAGCCCTGATCGGGGCGCACGACGACGTGGTGCTGCCCTGGGCATCGGAGGCCGTCGACTGGGAGGCCGAGCTGGCCGTCATCATTGGGGCGACGGTCCGGCACGCGGACGGGGCCACCGCCGAGGCCGCCATCGCCGGCTACTCGGTGCTCAACGACGTCACCGCCCGCGACTGGCAGTACCGAACCTTGCAGTGGCTACAGGGCAAGACCTTCGCCTCGACGACGCCGCTCGGTCCCGAGCTCGTAACGCCCGACGAGGCCGGTACCGGTCTGCAGCTGTCCTGCGCGGTCGACGGCGAGACCGTGCAGCAGTCGAACACGGAGGACCTGGTGTTCGGGCCGGCCGCCACGATCGCCTACGTCTCGACGATCCTGCCCCTGCAGCCGGGAGACGTGCTCGCCCTCGGCACCCCTGGCGGTGTCGGCCACGCTCGCAAACCCCCGCGGTACCTGACGCCGGGCGCCATCCTTACGACGGCGATCGCCGGGCTGGGTGAGTGCCGCAACACCTGTGTCGAGGAGAAGCGGCCGTGACCGCCGCCGTGCAGGTGCTTTCCGAGCAGCTCGACTGGTGGGAGCGAGGTGAGGACCAGATGGCGACCGCGCTGGGGCGGCTCGCCGACGAGGACTTCGCCGGGCCGACGCTGCTGCCGGGCTGGGACCGCAGCCAGCTGCTCGCCCATGTGGCGCGCAATGCCGACGCGCTGATCAACCTGCTCACCTGGGCACGCACCGGCGTCGAGACGCCGATGTACGCCTCGCCCGAGGCCCGCTCCGCCGGCATCAGCGATACCGCGTCGCTGGCACCGCATCAGGTACGAACAGAGGTTCGGGAGGCAAGCCGGCGGCTGGCCGAGGCAGTGCATGGCCTACCAACTCCGGCTTGGTCGGCGAATGTGCGCACCGCCCATGGCCGCACCGTGCCTGCAGCGCAGGTGCCGTGGATGCGCAGTCGCGAGGTGTGGGTGCATGCCGCCGACCTCGACGCCGACGTGACGTTCCCCGACGTCCCCGACGACGTGCTGGCCGCGCTCGTCGATGACGTGTTCGTGAGCTGGCACCGCCGCGGCGCGGTGCCCGACGTCACCATCGTCGCCGACGACCGACAGTTCGGTACGGGCTCGCTGGTCGTCGCCGGGACCCTGCCCGCCGCCACGGCCTGGGTCACCGGCCGGTCGCGGGGCGAGGACCTGCAGGTGGATGCTCCACTACCGACGTTGGCGGCGTGGCTGTGAGCGCCGGGCTGGCGGCCTCGCAGGCTGCCGACCAGGAGGCCGAGACAACCGCGGACGTGGTCGTCGTCATCGGCGGTGGTAACGGCGGGATCACCGCGGCGCTGGCGCTGGCTCGGGCGGGCCGCTCGGTCCAAGTGCTGGAGCGGTCCGCGGCGTTCACCGAGGTCGGCGGGGTTGCAGCTCGCGCCCAGCTCGCCGGTCTCACTGACCGAAGGCCGCCATCCGGACCGGTCGCACCAGCGGATACTCGTCCATGTGGGTCAGATAGATCGTCACATGCAGAACGTCCGCCAATGACCCTCCCGCGCGCCGCAGAACCCGCTCGAGATTAAGCAGCACCTGCTCGGCCTGCATGACTACATCGTCGCCGCCGACGACCGCCTTACGCTCGTCGGTCGGACCGCAGCCCGACACGAAGAGCAGCTCGCCGTAGCGGACCACGTCGCAGTTCACCCGGTCGTCGGCTGAGCCGTCGAGATAGATGTCGCGCCGCCCTCCGGCCATGCTCACTTCACGGTCAGTCGAGCGCCGGCAGCACGCGCCCGACCGCCTCGACGAAGTACGCCACGTCGTCGGCGGTGTGCGCGGCGCTGAGGAAGCCGGGTTGACCCGGCATCATGAACACGCCTTCGGCCATCATGCCTAGGCAGAACACCCGGTGCTTCACCGGATCTCCGGCCGCGGCCGCGCGCCGTGGCGTGACCGGCTTGTCGGTGAACGTGATGTGGAACAGCGACTCGATACCGGACACCTGCGCATCGACTCCGGCGGCATGCACAGCGTCGGCCAGCCCGGCGCGCAGCTGCGCGCCGAAGTCACGAAGGTCGGGGTACACGTCACGTCGTTCGAGCTCGTCCAGGGTTGCCACCCCGGCCGCCATGGAGAGTGGGTAGCCGCTGAACGTGCCCGACTGACGGATCGTCGGGCCCGAGCCGTCCCCGACAGCGACTGAGGCCATCACCTGCGCGTCTCCGCCGTACGCGCCGATCGGCATGCCGCCGCCGAGTACTTTGCCCATGGCGACGAGGTCAGGGGTCACCCCGAAGTAGGCGGAGGCGCCGCCGAGTCCGAGTCGGAAACCTGTGATCATCTCGTCGAACACCAGCAAGGCGCCGACCTGTCGGGTGGCGTCGCGCACGGTCTGCAGCAACCGCGGACCGGGCGGGTTGACCGCCCCCGACACCGGGAGCGGCTCCATGACGACGGCGGCCAACTCATCGGCGTGCTGCTCAATCAGGGTGCGGGCCGAATCGGGATCGTCGAAGGGCAACACGAGGACGTCGTCGATCACGTGCGGCGCCAGACCAGCGCAGGCGGCGACGCTCGTCGGTCGCTCCGCTGGACCTTCGCGCATCGTCCCGGTGCTGACGAGCAGGCTCTCGTTTGCGTGCCCATGAAAGCTGCCTTCGAACTTGGCGATGAGCGGTCGCCCCGTGACCGCTCTTGCCGCGCGAACCGCAAAGATGGTGGCTTCGGATCCGCTGTTGACAAACCGCACACGCTCGACGGGCGGCATATGGGTGCACACTCGTTCGGCGAGCTCGGCGTCCAGGTGGGTCGGCAGGCTCAGCAGCAGTCCGGCTTCGAGCTGTCGACGGATCGCTGCCATGACCGGCGGGAAGGAGTGCCCGAAGATTAAGCTCGAGGCACCCCTGCGCATGTCGAGCATCCGGTTGCCGTCCACGTCCTCGAGGTATGACCCGCGACCGCCGCGCAGTTGCGGAGGATGCGGGTGCACCCGCTTGACGTCGCCCGCCACTCCGTCAGCCATCCATTGCCGGGCCTGTCCGAATGCGCGGGCCGATTCGGGAGTGCGGCTGATGTAGCGTTCCTGCAGTCGGTGCATAGAAGGTGCCCCTCATCGCCGGTGGATGGTGCGGCCCACGCTGGCTGTTCTGCTACACAATAAAGGGTTGCTCCGATTCACAACGGTGTTCGCGTCGTGGCCGGATGTCGAGGACGCGCAGCCGGCCAACGCGATTGCGACGGCAACGCTCGCGCACTGCCCCTGCCAGCATCCGCCGGTTCGATGTCGACGACCGTGTCATCGGCGTGGACCTCCTCGACGCATCTGCAGCGGGTGATTGCGCGGGAGAGATAGTCATTCTTTAAACAGAACAAGGTCAAGGCCGAAGGATCGTCCGCCGGCGCACGCCGGATCGCCCATGGGACGCAGCGCCGTAGCTCGGCGCGGTTGTCGCCGAGCTGTGCGGCTAGCTCAGGTCATGAGGTAGCCGCCGTCGACGGCGAGCGCGGTGCCGGTGACGAACGACGCCGCGTCGGACAGCAGCCACACCGCGCCCTCGGCGATCTCCGACGGCTCGGCGATCCGTTTGGTGGGCTGTACCTCGGCCGCCCACTGCCATAGCCGCGGGTCCTGGTCGAACGACGCGTTCAGCATGCCGGTGCGGGTCACGCCGGGGATCACCGCGTTCACCCGAATGTTCTGGGTCGCGTAGTCCGGCGCCGCCGACTTGGTCAGCCCGAGGACGGCGTGCTTGCTCGACACGTAGTCAGCCGCCGCGGCGATGGTCACGGCGCCGGCGTCCGAGCTGGTGTTGACGATCGCTCCCCCGCCCGCCGCCAGCATGGCCGCGATCTCGTGCCGCATGCAGCTGAACGTGCCGAACAGGTTGACCTCGTGCGTGCGGCGCAGTTCGGCTGGGTCGAGGTCGGCGAACAACGTCGGTGAGTTTCCGGGCCGGTGGCTGTAGGCCGAGACCCCGGCGTTGTTGAACGCACCGTCGAGGCGTCCGTACGCCGACTGCGCTGCTGCGACGAGCGCGCGCACGTCGTCGTCGAGCGCTATGTCGCAGCGAACGAACTGGGCCGTTGCCGCCGTTGCCGACGATGTCGGCGAGGACCTGCTCGCCCTTGGCCGCGTCGAGGTCGGCGAGCGTCACGAGAGCGCCCCGCTCAGCCCCAACTGGGCGGCGGCCGCGCCGATGCCCGAGGCAGCCCGGTGACAAGGACCGACCTGCCGGTGAGCAGCACCGACGCAGCCTTGCTTTCCAGGGGCGTCATGGCGTCGGGGCCAGTTTCCGTGCGCGGCGAAGCGCCCACGGCGCCGAGCCGCCGGCCTCGAACAGGTCGAGGATGAGCGACGGCGGCGGGTCGAGGCGGCGGGTGACGTCGGTGGTGTGGTTGTGCACCGCTCCGGTGCTCAGGTCGACCTCGACTCGGTCGTCGGTGCTGGTCAGCTCCGCGAGCTCGCCGTAGGTCCAGGTGACCAGCCCGAGATCGGTCGCGGCGCGGAAGAAGATCCCGCTGAGGGACGACGCGAATACGGCGCCGAGCCGCACGTGCTTTAGCGCGTTGATCACGGCACCGAAGTAGTGGGCGTGCCCCCAGCCGAAGTCGGTTCCGGCGACGATGACGTCGCCGGGCTGCACCCGCTGGGCGAACCCGGGTGCGGAGTCCTCGAGCAGGTGCTCGGCGCAGGCCGCCCAGTCCCGCTTCATGCCGATCTTGTCGTAGCGGGCGGGGATGAGGTCGGTGGCACCGACGCCGTCGCCGAGTCGCCACACCCTGCCCTCGATGATCATGCGTCCGCTCCTGGGTCGTCGAGGTAGTCGGCGGCGGGACGGATCGACCCGGTGATCGCCGAAGCGGCGACGGTTCCCGCACTGGCGAGCAGGATCTCGGCGCTGGTGCTGCCCATCCGCCCGGCGAGATTTTCCACCGATGCCGAGATGCACCGCTCGCCGTCGGCGAGCTTGAGTGGCGACGCGTTTCCGTGGTAGCAGGCGCCGCAGCCCGGCGGCGTCACCGTCGCGCCGGCATCCCGGAAGGTTTGCAGCAGGCCGCGGCTCTCGGCCTCGTGCGCCACGGTGGTGGAAATTGGAGTGACCACCAGGCGTACCGACGGGTCGACGTGTCGGCCGCGCAGCACCCGTGCCGCGAGCTCGAGATCTTCCAGCCGGCCACTGGAGCACGAGCCGATGTAGGCGGCGTTCACGGCGAGCCCGGCCAGCTCGCTGACGTCACGGATCAGGTCGATGTCGTCCGGGCCGGACACGAGCGGCCGGATGGTCGCCAGGTCGTACTCCCAGCTCGAGACGTACTGCGCGTCCGGATCGGGGGCGACCGGCGTGAAGGTCTCCCGCGCGCGGCCGTCGAGGTAGTCCAGCAGCACCTCGTCGGGCGGAAAGATCATCGTCTGGGCGCCCATCTGAATCGAGCCGTTGGCGATGGCCATCCGCACGTCGACGGGCATGCTCGCGAGGCCCGGCCCGGACGCCTCGATGACGCGTCCGCGCACCAGCTCGCCCAGGTCGTGGATCAGGCGGTAGACCACGTCCTTGCCGAGCGTGCCGGGCGGCAGCCGGCCGGTGAAGCGCACCGACACCGCCTCGGGCACCACCTGCCACAGCTCGCCTGTCAGCACCACCGCTGTCGTACCCGAGGACAGCGTCGGGATGCTGAAGCAGTTCATCGCGCCCATGGTGGCCGCCTGGGTGTCTGCGCCCGGGCACACCGTCCCCGGCAAGATCCATCCCTGCTCGACCGGCACCTGGTGCGACAGGCCGCGGCGGTCGTCGGCGTAGATGTTCTCCTCCGGGATGCCCTGCCGCCTCGCGAAGTCGCGGATCTTGGGGTGGGCGCGGACGGCCCCGGACGGCAACCAGTCCTCGAAGTAGTGGTCAAAGCAGAAGACGATGCGCTTCGGGTCCCAGACCGCGAGGCCGTCGTCGTTCATCACGTCGATGAAGCGCTGGGTGTCGGCGACGGTCAGCACGTCCACCCGGGCACTGATGACGTCGCCAATCTCCACGTGATCACGACCCGCCGCCCGCGCCAAGATCTTGCTCGTCATCGTGCCGGTCACTGCGGTCCTCCTGGTGTTGACACGTGTGGCGTCGACGCCTGCGATCCGAGGCGCTGCTGTACCGCGAGATCACGCTCGGCGCCGAGGAAACGCAGCAACCCCTCGCCGACGACGTCGGTATCGCGCGGGTGCTCGGCGAACCACTGCTCGACGCTGCCGGCCGCGTAGGTCGCGGTGAGCACCGACCGAATCGCGGTGGCGGCCGCCTGCAGGGCGAGCGTAGGCAGCACCATCATCCGATATCCGACCTCGAACATGTCGGCGACCGCGCGGCCGGGCGGCACGTGCATGCCAAGCACGGGGCCGTCGATCTCCGCGCAGTAGCGGGAGTGCCACTTGATCTGCTCGTCGACCGGCAGGCCGGCCAGCGGCTTGCCGTCGACCTCCTTCAGCGGCGAAAGCGCGATGTCGGCCCCGGCAGCGAGGTAGGCATTGGCACGCGAGACAACCTCGTTGAACGACAGCTCGTAGGCGTCCGTGCGACCGATGATGAGGAAGTCGGGATCGGTGCGCGCCTCGGCGGCGGCGACGATCCGACGGGTGGCGACGTCGACCGGCAGAACGTCCGGCGAGGCGAGGAGGGGGCAGGTCTTCGGGTCCGTCTGGTCCTCGATCTGGATGCCGGCGATCCCGGCGCGCTCAAACTCGCGGACGGTGCGGCCGATGTTCACGACGTCGCCGTAGCCGGTGTCGACGTCGCACAGCACCGGAATGCCGACAGCGCCGGCGATGCGGGCGGCGTGCGTGACCATCTCGGTGCGCGTGATCAGCCCGATGTCGGCGCTCGCCAGCTGCGTCGCCTCGACCGCGAGGCCACTGATGTAGGCCACCGGGTACCCCGCTTCCTCGACCAGGCGGCCCGATAGCGCGTCGAAGCAGCCGCCTGCGTGCACTGGGCCGCTCGCGAGCAGCTCCCGAACCCGACGACCCGGACTCGCCATCAGGTGCTCGCCCTAGGAGGCCGTCCCGTCATACGGCATCGAAGTATTCGGCCATAAGCGCGTCGGGGTCGATGTCCGCCGGGCGCCGCGGCGCGGAGACCGATCCCTTGGCCACGATCTGCACCCGGTCGGCGATGTCGAGCGCACGGCTGACGTACTGCTCGACTAGCAGCAGCGCCACACCCGAGGCGGCGAGTTCGCGCAACGCATGGAAGATCTGGTCGATCACCCTCGGCGCCAGGCCCATCGACACCTCGTCGAGCAGGACGATCTCGGGGCGAGCAATCCAGGCCCGGCACAGCGCAAGCATCTGCTGCTGACCGCCGGACATGCTGCCCCCGAGCTGGTCCAGCCGCTGCTTCAGATCGGGAAACACGTCCAGGGCCTGTGCCACCACGTCGGCATCGGGCGACCACGGCGGGGTCTGCATCCGCAGGTTGTCGCGCACAGAAAGGTCGGGGAAGATGCCGCGTCCCTCGGGGATGAGGCATAGCCCGCGTCGGGCGCGACGGTGCGCCGGCCACCGCGTCACGTCGGTATCGCCCAGGTGCACGGATCCGGCCGTCGGGCGCAGGATGCCCGAGGCGACCCTCATCAAGGTCGTCTTGCCGGCGCCGTTCGGGCCGAGCAACGCGGTCACCGTGTGCGGAGGCAGGGTCAGGGTGACGTCGCGCAGCACGTTCACCCGGTGGTACCCGGCGTCGATGCCCTCGAGGCGCAGCTGGCCGGTCGGCTCGGGCGGCACCCTCACCTCGAAGGCCGACGGCGTCCCCACGGCGCTCACGAGACCGAGTCCCGCGAGTCGCTCAGCGCTAGCGGCGCGGAGCCGGCCACCGGCACCGCCGGCACGTCCTCGAGCGCCGCCGCAACCTCTTCGCTGCCGAGGTAGGCCGAGCGCACCAGAGGTGAGGCCAGCACCTGCGCAGGTGGGCCGTCGAAGACCGGTTTGCCGAAGTCGAGCACATAGATGTAATCGCAGACCGTGGTCACGAGGGACATGTCGTGCTCTACGAGCAGGATGCCGAGCCCGAGGTCACGCACCGCGGCTTTGAGGATCTTGCCGAACTGTTCGGTCTCGGCGCGGTCCAGGCCCGAGGACGGCTCGTCGAGCAGCAGCAGCCGGAACGGCCCCGCGAGGCACCGCGCGAGCTCCACCAGGCGGCGCTGCCCGGTCGAGAGCGACCCCGCTTGGCGCTCGGCGAGACGGGTAATCCCGCACCGTTCCAGGGCCTGGTTCGCGGCGGCGGCCACGGTACGACTGGTGGAGCGCGAGCCGACCAGGTGCTGTAACGGGTTGGGGCCGGCCATTGCGGCCTCGCGGCCCAGTTCGACGTTGCGCCGGACGCTGAGCGAGTCGTAGAGCTCGAGGTGCTGGAACGTCCGGCCGACTCCCAGCCGGGCCCGGGCGCTCACGCCCCGGCGCTGCAGGTCGCGACCGTCGAGCCGCACGTGCCCGCCGGTCGGGCGCAGCAGACCGGAGATGATGTTGAACGTCGTCGTCTTACCCGCGCCGTTCGGCCCGATCAGCCCGACGATCTTGCCCGTCTCCACGTGCAGGGTGACCCCGTCGGCGGCCAGCACCCCGCCGAACTGCATCTGCAAGTCGTCGACCGTCATCGTCGCGGGCACGCTGTGCGAGGGCTCGGCGGCGGCCGTCGAGGTGTCGTGACGCACTATGCGCCGCCGGAACACCGAATCGATCAGGTTCGCCACCCGCGCCGGTACGCCCCGTGCCCGGTCCGGCGTGATCGCGTAGAGCACCGCGAACACGCCAAAGGCGAGGGTGAGGTAGGTCGTCGTGTCGGCGCCGGGGAAGTAGGACGGGATGAGGGTGAGCCCCGCACCGGCGAGCAGGGCGTACCAGGGCTCGGAGCCGGCGGAGATCACGACGATGGCGAAGTAGGTCAGCGACAACAGCGGCGGGTACGAGTCGGCCGACACGATCTGCTGCGCGCCGCCGGCCAGGGCCCCACCGACCGCGGCGAGGAAGGTCGAGACGCAGAACACCATCACCCGGGTGATGTTGATCGCGGTGCCCCCGGTGGACAGGCCGAGCGGGCTGTCGGCGAGCGCACGCAGCAGGCGTCCCAGTCGGCTGCGGTTCAGCGCGACGACAGCCAGGCACGCCACCACCGTGCAGGCCAGCACGAGGTAGTAGTAGTTCTTGTCGCTCGTGAGGTTCAGCACGCCCGGCCTCGGCACGGTCTGCGGCGTCCCGCTTGAGCCGAACATGAAGTCCTCGGAGTAGAACATGTAGGCCACGACGATCGAGAAGCCGAGCGTGGTCAAGGCCAGGTACAGCCCCGACAGCCGGATCGCCGGGATGGACAGCAAGGCGCCGATCGGCATGGCGATCAGGCCGCTGATGAGCAATGCGATCCCCCACGGCCAGTGCTGTCCGCTCGTCAGGTGCGCGAACGTGCTCGCACCGATGGCCACGAAGGCGACGTGCGCGAGCGACACCTGGCCCGAGGTGCGCACCAGCAGACCGAGGGACAGGAACACGATGGTGGACGCGAGGAAGGTCGTCCAGTCGGTCAGGTGGAATCCGACTTGGTCGGGCACCAGCACGAGCAGCACGAGCAGCACGACGCCGGCGCCGCTCTGCAGCTGCCACGGCGCCCGCCACGCCGACTGGTGCGGCGGCCGCAGAACTCCGCCCGCCGCACGTTGGCGACGCGCGAACAGCAGCAAGAGGAACAGGAACACGAACGGCAGGGTGGGCGGAAGGTTGGCCAGCAGCCCGCTGTCGAAGTACTTCGTCGAGAACGAGGCGAGCACGCCGATGACCAAGCCGCCGATGTAGGTCATCGGCAGGCTGGAGAACCGGCCGATGGCCGCGGCCCCGAAGGCCTGCACGACCAGCAGCGTCAGGTTCGTCGAATTCAGTGAGATGAGGGGCGCGAGCAGCACACCGGACACGCACGCGAACGCGACACCGATCATCCAAGCGAGCCGGCGGACTCGCGTCGGACTGGTGCCGGCGAGGTCGAGCAGTTGCGGGTTGTCCACGACCGCACGCATCGCGACGCCGGTCCGGGCTCTGCGGAAGAAGACCCACAGCCCGCTGGTGGCCACCAGCCCCACCACCATTACGATCACGTCGCTGACGCTGACCGGTGTCGAGCCGATGGTGAAGGTGGACGTCGGCAGGAACTGCGGGACCTTCCTGGTGTCGGTGAGCCCGTAGACGGCGACAAAAATTGATTGGATCACCAGTAGCACGCCGACTGTCGACACCACCTGCGCGACCAGGCTGCTACCCGAGACCGACCTCCCGATCAGCTCCAGCGTCACGCCGAGAATCGGCCCGGCGACGAGCACGCAGAGCCCGACCGCCAACGGCCACGGAACGCTGCCCTGCACCCACAACGCGTAGAACAGGTAGGCCGCGCACGTGGCCAACGCGCCATGCGCGAAGTTGAAGATCCGCGACGTCTTGTAGGTCAGGATGAGGCCGACCGCGGCGAGGGCGTACACCGATCCGGTGGTGATACCGGCGATGATGTATGGGAGCACTCAGGTCAACCCGTCTGGGGTGAGCGGCCTTCCACCTACAGGGCGCTCCGACAGCGCTTCCGGACGTCCCGGGAACCTCACTTGAGGATCCCGAGGGCGCCCGTGACGGCCGAGTCGGGCGCGCACTGCGGCTTCAGGTCGTAGGGCAGCGTCCACTTGCCGTTGCTGATCTTGTCGACGAAGTAGCAGTTGATCTGCGTCGTGCCGTCCTTCTTGAAGGTCAGCGGCGGAGCCAGCCCGCCCAGCGTCTCGCCATTCACGCCGTACAGCGCCTTCTTCAGCGAGTCGGAGGTGACTGCGCCGGAGCCCACCGTGTCCACCGCCTTTTTAAACAGCTGCAACCCCGCCCAGACGTACGTGCCCGATGCGCCGCTGGCGTTCTTCAGCCCGTGCTGGGTCTGGAAGGCCTGGTAGGCCTTGGTCGCCGGCGTCGTGTCGGCGAAGTACGGAAAGTTCAGATCGATGTTGATCAGACCGTCTGTGCCGGTCGCGCCGAGGAACGTCGCGTCGGCGATACCGCCGGTCGAGACCGGTTTGGCGCCCACGCCCTGCTGCGCGCACTGGGCGATGACCCGAAGCGCGATCGGCGAGCCGTGGCCGATGGCCATCGCCCCTGGGTTCGCGGTCTTGAGCTTCTGGCACTGCGCCGTGTAGTTCGGTGCGGTCGCAGTGATGCTGTCGTCCACCGGAATGGTCATGCCAAGGCCGGGGGCGAGCTTGTTGAAGATGTCCGATCCCGTCTTGCAGACCGGCGCCTCGGCGCAGTAGAGAACACCGAACTTTGATCCGTAGGCGTGCTTCGCCTCGTTCAGCTCGCCCCAGGTGCGGGCGATCGAGTTTGTGCCGGAGGGAAAGAAATCTTTGTTCGTGGCCATAGGGTTGCCAAAGGGCTGGCCACCGATGACCGGGACGCCGGCGGACGCGGCGTAAGGAGCCCACACCGAGTCGAGCAGGCTGATCTCGGAGACGATGGCGACGACGTGGCTCTGGGTGATCAGGTCCTTCGCCGCGGTCAGCGCCGTGGCGGGGCTAAGCCCGTCGTCCTTTACGACGAGCTTCACCTTGTGGCCGTCGAGGCCGCCGCCGGCGTTGACGTCCGACACCCAGTTCTCGATGACCGACCGGCTCGGTCCGATTGTCGATCCGGGATTGGTGTAACTGCCGATGGTCCCGATGGCGATCTCGGACTTCGATGCCTGCTTGCCCCCGCCGGAGCCGCTGTTCCCGCCGGTGCCGGACCCCGAGCTGCCGCAGGCGGCGAGGCCGAAGCAGGCGGCGGCCGCGCCTGCGACCCAGACCCTCGTCTTTCGAAACACGTGCATACCTCCATCGCGATAGCAGAACACGGTTCTTTCCTGTGGAACAGCTTGTAGTGACTTCCACCACGCTGTCAAGGAACCGGCAGTCGGTCTCTCGTCAGCACCTTGGTCGACAGTCGGCATCCCTTCGCCGATGGACCGCCCGGCCAGCCGGGCAGCACGAAGACACCCTCATCCCGATGCACGCGGGGCGGGATCGTCGTCGCGGACGCCGTTGTCGCGACCGGAATCGAATGCCGGCCCGCGTCGCACCGCCGCCGATCGTTCGACATCCCCCGAAGGCAACGGTCACGGACTTACGCGGTCATCCGGTCATCGCGTACCGAACGCGGCGACGGCGGCCTCCGCGATCTTGATATCCGCACCGCCGGAAGGCGCGCTGACCCCGACCGCACCGACCGGCACCTCGTCCACGAGCAGCGGCGCACCACCGGACAGCACGGCGACGTCGGGAAGCGAGGTGAGGGCGGCGAGCACCTGGGCGTTGCCGGCGATCGCCTGTGCCAATTGCGCCGTGTCACGTCCGCCCATCGCCACACAGGTGTAGGCCTTCTGCCGAGCGAGGTCGACGCCGATCAGCGGCGCGCCGTCCATGCGGATCATCGCCTTCAACAGCCCGTGTGCGTCGACGACCACGATCGTCGATGGTGCGTCGAGTTCCGCGGCGGTGGTGCTCGCCGCGGCGAGCACCGCCTGCGCCGCGGTTGCACTCACCGTGGGTATCGTCGTGGTCAGCGGGTCAGACATGGCGCCTCCGTCAGCAGCGGCAGAATAGGGATCTGCTCAGTAGAACACTGGTGGGTGGTGTGCCGCAAGGACAGGACTCGGCGTCGCACGGCGCGGGGTCCGGGCGCTCTGCTAGCGTTGTCCTGTGTCTGACGTGTTGGAAGCCCGATCGTCGCCCGATTCGCCGACGGTCTGACCGATCATCATCGGAGGGGCGCCCAAATGCCTGCGCGAGAGCACGTTGTGATCGCCGACGCCTTGGATGCTGCGCCGAACTACCCGATCGGATCGGTCGACACCGCGCTCCAGCTGCTGCGCATCTTCAGTGAGCAGAAGACAGTCCGCATCGCCGACGCCAGCCGCGAGATCGGCGTGGCGCGCTCGACCGCGCACCGGATGATCCAGCAGCTGGCGTTCCGCGGCTTCGTGAGCCAGGACCCGGAGACGCGGGCCTACGTGGCCGGGCCGGAGCTGGTCCGCATGGCGCTGTCGATCGTGCAGCAGATCGACGTCCGGACCGCGTCGAGGGACGTGATGAAACGGCTCGCGGCACAGCTGGGCGAGACCACTCACTTGGCCGAGCTGCGTGGCGGCGACATCTTCTTCCTCAGCACCGTCGAGGGCCCGCGCTCCCTGCGTATCGGCGACCGTACCGGGATGACGCTGCCCGCCTACAGCACGTCCACCGGGAAGGTGCTGCTGGCCGCCCTCACCCCTGCGGAGCTGCGCGTCGCGCTGCCCAGCCGACTGCCCGCTCTGACCGCCCGCACGCACACCTCGCGCAAGCAGCTCGATGCAGAGCTTGCCGAGGTTCGCGAACGCGGCTACGCCACCAACTTCGGCGAGAGCGAGATTGACGTCTACTCGGTCGCGGTGCCGGTGCGCGACATCGCGCACCGGGTGCGCGCGGCGCTGGCCCTCGCGACGCCGCCGACACGGCTCAGCGAGGACGCCGTGCCCGCCATCGCGCGCGAACTCGCTGCGGCAGCCCAGGAGATCAGCCACACGCTTCCTGTTTGAGACGTAACCCTGCGCCAGGGACAGCTAGCGTTCTTCAGTGCAGATCGCTATTCTGCACACCTCACGCCATGTCCTCCGGCAGGCACCCTTCGGCGCAGGAGTTCACGATCGACACCGTCACCGATCCCAGGACCGTTGCTCTCGACTTCTTCGATACCTTGTTGATCAAGAAGGATCCCGCGACCGCGGCCGCCAAGTTCTTCGGCCCGGCCGGGTACATCCAGCACAACCCGTCGGTTCCGACCGGGCCGGCCGAGGCCTTGGTGGGCGCGATATCCGGACTGTTCGAGAAGTTCCCGAACTGGTCGACCGAGATCAAGCGCGTGATCGCCGACGGTGACCTCGTGGCCGTCCACCACCACGTGAAGCAGGACGCTGACGACCTCGGCCTTGCCGTCGTCGACATCTTCCGCGTGGAGGACGGCAAGCTGGTCGAGCACTGGGACGTCGTGCAGCCGGTTCCGGCGGAGGCCAAGAACGACAACACGATGTTCTGATGGCCGTCCTGGACCCGGCCGGCGATTCCCCCGACATCGGCATCGGCATCGGCATCGGCATCGGCATCGTGGTCGCTGATCTCGAGTCGATGTCGCGGTTCTACGAGGGCGTCCTCGGCCTGGTGCGGGTCGCCGAACGCCGCTACGACAGTGGCACGCAGATGATCGTGCTGCGATGCGGGTCGACGCGGATCAAGCTCAATCGGCCCGCTCCCCCGCCGTCGGCGAAGTCCCCGCAGGGCGCGCACCGAGACGCGTCGGGCATCCGCTACCTAACCTTCACGGTGGCCGACGCCGAGCGGGCGCACGCCGAACTCGCCGACGCGGGCGCGGAGCTAGACGCGGCGGTGCGGACCAGCCCCGCGGGCCGGCTGTTCTTCGCCCGCGACCCAGAGGGCAACAACATCGAGATCCTCCAACCTGGGAGGTGACGGCATGGACCTCGGACTTGAGGGCAAGGTGGCCCTGGTGTCGGGCGGCAGCAAGGGCATCGGCCGTGAGATCGCGCGCCTACTCGCCGCTGAGGGCGTCCGCGTGGCGGTGGTCGCTCGCGGTGGCGACGTGCTCCGCGAGACCGTCTCGGAGCTCGCGGCCAGCGGCGCCGAGGCGATGCCGGTCGTCGCGGACATGACGGCCGCCGACGACATCAGCCGGGCAGTGGCCGAGACGCGCGACGCGTTCGGCGACGTCGACATCGCGATGTCCAACGTCTACCCCCTGCACAAGGCGACGCTCGACGTGACTTCGGACGAGGACTTCGTGCAGGAGTTCGAGTCAATGGTGCTCAGCGTGGTGCGGCTCGCCCGGGCGGTGGTTCCCGCGATGCGCCGGCGGCGCTTCGGCCGGCTCGTGAACATCGGGTCGGTGACCATGAAGGGTCCGACCTTCGGGTTTCCGATGCTGCTGTCGAACGTGATGCGGCCGGCCGTCGTCGGCCTGGACAAGGCGCTCTCGCACGAGCTGGGCGCGGACGGCATCACTGTCAACAACATCGCGGTCGGATCGATCAAGACCGAGCGCGCCCGCGACTCCTACCAGCGCCGCACCCAGCAGGCGGCGACGTCGTTCGAGGAGCTCGAGCGCGCCCGGGTCGCCGAACTCGCGATCCCGCTGCAGCGGATGGGCGATCCGTCGGACGTCGCCGCGCTCGCCACCTTCCTCGCCTCGCCGCTCGCCGGATACATCACCGGACAAACGATCCCGGTCGACGGAGGACGCACCGGCGGCCTGTTCTAGTCGACGAGACGGCGTATTGCAGTGCAGAATCGAAGGTGGCAGGGTTACCTCCGACGAGAGGAGACAGGTCGTGACCGCTTTGAGTTCTGTCATTCGACCCGGTGACCATTCGGTCGTTGCCGCCGCCGTCGATGCCGCCGTCGTCGGCGGCGGCATCGGTGGCCTGGCGACCGCGCTCGCGCTCAGCCGGGCCGGTGTCAGCGTTCGGGTTTTGGAGCAGGCGCCGGAGTTCGGCGAGGTAGGCGCCGGCCTGCAACTGGCGCCTAACGCGTCCCGGCACCTGCGCGACTGGGGCCTGCTCGACGAGGTGATGGAGCACGGTGTGCTGCCCACGCGCATTACGATGCTCGACGCCGTGGACGGCGCAACCCTCACCTCGCTGGACCTAGCTGAGGTGGCCCGACGATATGGCGCGCCGTACGTCGTTATCCACCGCAGCGATCTGCACGCCATTCTCGTCGAGGCTTGCCGGCGCGCGGGCGTCGACCTCGTCACCAACGCGGCCGTCACCGACGTCCTGATCGAGGACGCCGGCGCGACGGTGATGTGCGCGGCTCGCCGCGACACCGCCGAGATCGTGGTCGGGGCGGACGGACTGCAGTCGAAGCTGCGCGGGCGCATCAATGACGACGAGCCGGTGGGTTCGAACTACGTCGCCTACCGCGGCACGGTGCCCGTCGCCGACGCCGTCGGTCGCCGGGTGCCGCTGGACGAGGTCGTCCTCTACGTTGGCCCCGGTTGCCACTTCATCCACTATCCGCTGCGTGGCGGGGACATGTTGAACCAGGTGGCCGTGTTCCAATCGCCGGGCGCGTTGCGCGGCGATGACGACTGGGGCGGCCCGGACGAGCTCGACGAAGCCTTTGCCGACACCTGCGCCGACGTGCGCAACGGGCTTGCGTCGCTCTGGCGAGACCGCAGCTGGCAGATGTACGATCGCGCGCCGGTCGCGAAATGGGTCGATCGGCGCCTCGTGCTGACCGGTGACGCCGCGCACCCGATGCTCCAGTACCTCGCCCAGGGCGCCTGCCAGGCCGTCGAGGATGCCGCCGCGCTGGCCGACTGCGTGCGGGCCGCGCGCACGCCCCGCGGGATCGACTGGGACGACGCCCTGCGCGCCTTCAATGACGCGCGCGCGGAACGCAGCGGGCGGGTCCAGACCTCCGCCCGGTTCTGGGGGGACTTCTGGCACTGCGACGGCATGGCCCGTACCGTCCGCAACGCCTACTTACGTGAGCGGGACGTTGACGACTATCGCTACGTCGACTGGCTCTACGGCGCCTGATCGGCGACCTTCCATACGTCGCCAGCGCGTACACGCCGCTGAACCCTCGCTGCATGTTCTGTCGGTTAGATCCCTGTTCGGTTAGGCTGAACGACATGAGTAGCTCGGAGGAGACATGACCAACGCCCCGTATGACGGAATCGTCATCGGCGCTGGCCAGCACGGCCTCGTGCTCGCCAGTTATCTCGCGAAGTCCGGACTGAAGATCGCACTTCTCGAACGGCGGTTGATGTACGGCGGCGGCCTGTCGACGGAAGAGCGGACGCTGCCGGGCTTCTACCACAACCTGCATTCGATCAATCACTTCAGCATTTCGAGCACGCCGTGGTTCCGCGACCTCGATCTGCAGCGAAGGGTTGAGTACATCGTTCCCGAGAACGAGTTCGCCCAGCCGCACCAGGACGGGTCGGCGCTGATCTTCTCGCGCCACATCGACAAGACCGCCGCCAGCATCGCGCGGTTCTCGCGGAAGGACGCCGACACGTTCCGCCGCTGGAACGCCCGCGCCGAGGAGATGACGCGGCGCATCTTCATGGTGGAGCGGTACTCCGAGCCGCTGCGTCCCGAGCGCCGCGCCGAGCTGCTCAACACGAGCAGCATCGGCCGCGACTTCCTCGCCCTCACCAAGCAGCAGCCCGGCGAGGTCGTCGAGGATCTGTTCGAGGACGAGCGGGTCAAGGTGCTGTTCCTGTTCAAGCTCTCGCTGTTCGGCACGGTGCTGCACGAGACGCTGAGCGCGGAGAGCCCGGCCGGCTCCCTGATCCGCGCCTTCGACCTCGCGACGGGTTACGAGCTGTGCAAGGGCGGCAGCTTCAACCTGGCCCGCGGGCTGATGGAGACCTTTATCGCTGCCGGTGGCACGTTCATCAACCAGGCCGAGGTGGCGCGGATCGTCGTTGAGGACAATCAGGCACGTGGCGTCGACCTGGCCGACGGTCGCAGCCTGCGCGCGAAGTTCGTGGCGTCCACGGTGGACGTCGCGCAGACCTTCACCTCGATGCTCGATCCCACCGATCTTCCAGCGGCGTACCGGACCAAGGTCGATGGGTTCCGCGACACGCAATGGACGATCTTCGGCGTGCATCTCGCGCTCAAGGAGCCGCCGCGCTACGCCGCGGCTGACTTCGACCCGGACGTCAATCACGCGCTTAAGTACAACATCGGCTCGGAGAGCATCGCCGGCCTTGCCGACGCCCACACCGAGGTCGAGGCCGGCAAGCTGCCGACGCGTGTGCAGTTCGGCGCCGGCGCGCTGACCCAGCTGGACCCGTCGCAGGCGCCGCCCGGCCAGCACACCGCCTACGCGTGGCAGATCGTGCCGTTCGCGCCCGACGGCGATCCCGAGAAGCTGAACACCATCCGGGAGTCCTTCGCCGACTCGATCATGGACAAGTGGCGCGAGTACGCGCCGAACCTGACCGAGGAAAATGTGCTCGGCCGGCACGTCTACACCGCCTACGACTACGTCCGGCAGCTGCCCAACATGCGCCGCGGCGACATCTTCATGGGCGAGCTCAGCGCCTCGCAGGTAATGCACAACCACTTCGGTTATCGGACCCCGATCGACGGGCTCTACATGGCCGGCTCGGCCACTCACCCCAACGGCGCGATCTCCGGCGGGGCGGGGTACATCGCCGCCGGGTTGATCAGCCGTGACTTGGGCCTGCGCCCCTGGTGGGCACCGACCGACGCCGACGCCAGTCTCTCGCAAATGGCCGACCGCGTCGACGCAGCGGCCGACGCCGAGGCCGTCGGCGCGTTAACGCCGTGACCGCACGACCGCAGCGCAAAGGAGAACACAGGTGATCAACGACATGATTGTCGCCGATGCGACGGCACACGGCTACAACTGGCTGCCATCCAACTTCGCGGTGACGCAGGCCAAGGCCATCACCACGGCGTCCTGGGGACTGCACCAGATCATCACCGCCGGGCGCCCCGAACTGACGCTGACCGAGGCCGAGTTCAAGCAGGACTGGCAGATGCCCGACCTCGCCGACACGCTGTTCTTCGAGAGCAACATCGACCTCATCTCCCATCACGGCACGCCGATCTGGGACTTCTTCAAGGACGGCCACTCCGACACCGAGAAGGGATTCGATCTGCTGGTCGAGTACCCGACACGGGCCGTCGCCTACGGCGCAATGAATCCGTGGGCCTTTGCCGACGCCCGGCAGATCGGCGACGAGGTCGACCGGCTCGTCGACCGCGGGGCCACCGGGCTGAAGCTCTACGCTGCGCGCTACTACAACGGCGACACCCTCGCCAACCGGATGGACGACCCGACGTACGCCTACCCGATGATAGAGCGCGCCATCGAGCGGGGCGTCAAGGTGATCGCCTCGCACAAGGCGCTACCCATCGGCCCGGTGCACTACGAGCCCTACGGTGTGTCCGATTTCCCGCTTGCGTGCGCCCGCTACCCGGAGATGAACTTTGAGGTCGTGCACGCCGGCATGGCGTTCGTCGAGGAGACATGCTTCCTCGCCCGTACGATGCCCAACTGCTGGTTCAACCTCGAGACCTCGTTCGCGATCCAGGTGCGCCAGCCCCGCCGCTTCGCCGAATTCCTCGGTGAATTGCTGCGCTCGGGGGCAGGAGACCGCATCGTCTACGCCAGTGGGTTCTCCCTGTTCCACCCGCTGCTAGCCCTCGAGGCGTTCCTCGACTTCGAGATGCCGCAGGACCTCGTCGAGGGACACGGCTTCCCGCAAGTGACACCGCACATGAAGGAGAAGATCCTCGGCCTGAACTACCTGCGGCTGCACGGCATCGACCCCGACGAGTTCCGCGCCGCGACCGCCGGCGACGTGGTCGCCAAGCGGCAGGCGGAGGGCACCGAGACTCCCTGGTCGAACATGCGCGCTCGCGCGGCGGCCTGACATGACGGCCGCCTCGATCACTGCCGCCGCTGTGCTCGATCAGCTGGCCGACGTGCTCGATCCGTGCAGCATCCACAACGGCACCCGGCTCAGCTTCATTGACCTCGGCATGGTCGACGACGTGTCGGTGGACGAACACGGGCACGCCACGGTGCGGCTGCTGCTGGACGACCCGGTATGCATGTACATGGTCGACATCATGCTGGGCGTGCAGCAGGCTGCGGTGCGGGCCGACGGAGTGCTCAGCGCGTCGGTCGAAATCGTCGGCGACGTCTGGTCGCCCGATCGAATGCCGGCGCAAACACGCGCCAAGATCGAGCACTGGCAGCAGGTGCGCGCCGGGCGTCCGGTCCTGCCGCTGGCCGTGATGCGTCCGGCCTGACTCTGCTCAGACGAAGTTGGCGCCGCCGTCCACGACCAGCGATTGCCCGCTGATTCGCCGTGCCGCGGGTGAGGCCAGAAACAGCGCTGTACCGACGATGTCGTCCGAGACGAGGCGCCGGTGCACCGACTGGGCGGCGACGATGGCGTCGGCCTGCGTCGACGTGACCGACGCGCGCTCGATCTCGGTGGCGACCGAGCCGGGCAGGATCGCGTTGACGGTGACGTCATACTCGCCGAGTTCGCGGGCCAAGGCGCGGGTAAGTCCGATGACACCCGACTTCGACGCGACGTAGTGAAGGTAGTGCGGTCGGCCGAAAAGCACGGTGGCCGAGGACATGTTGACGATGGTCCCGCTGCGCTGGGCACGCATGTGTTTCGCTGCCGCGCGACAGCAGAGGAAGACGCCGGTCAGGTTCACTCGGATGACCGCGTCCCAGTCCTCCGGCGAGATGTCATCGAACGGCTGCATGGGCAGCGTCGAGAACAATGCAGCGTTGTTGATCAGCACATCGATCCGGCCGAACTCCTGGACGGTCAGCGCGACCATGTTCTCGACACTCCCGGGATCGGCGACGTCCACTTCGGCCGCCATCGCCTGGCCACCGTCCGACCGGCACTCGGCCGCGACGTCACGCGCCTTCGCCAGGTTCCGGTCGGCCACGACAAGCCGGTACCCGTCCTTGACGAATGCTCTCGCCATGGAGCGCCCGATGCCCTGGGCCGAGCCGGTGACGACCACAACGCGTTGGGCAGCGCTCGGAACTTCCACTTGAGGCGTTCTGTTTGTCATAATTACAGTCTTCTATATGGGACGCGACAAGACCAGGGGCGAACCAGGTCAGATGAGAGGACCGCCTCGAGGGAGTTCGTCATCGGCGGGTACGACACCGACAGCCCCGTGCCCGGTCGATACGTCCGAGGCGAGGAGACCTTCGCTGCAGCGCTGGCGAGCCTCGACGACGGCGAACTCGAGCTGCGGAGTCTGCTGCCCGGCACGTCCGGCTAGGGAATTGCATGACCCTTTCCGAGCAGGTACACGTGGTCCGCCGCCTCCAGCGCACGGTTGACTTACTGCTCGACGATGACCACGGCTACGGAGGTCGGTTGAGAGTCTTGGCAGCCGCGGGTCAGACCATGCTGTAGCCGCCATCAGCGGCCAGCGAGGCGCCGGTGACGAACGACGCGGCGTCGGACAGCAACCACAGGGCCGCTTCGGCGATCTCCTCTGGGGCGGCGATCCGCTTGTTCGGCTGAATACCCGCGGCCCAGCCCTCGAGCTCGGGGTTCTCCGCGAAGGAACGTTCCATCATGGGGGTGCGCGTCACACCGGGAATCACCGCGTTCACCCGGATCCCTTGCGTGGCGTAGTCGAGCGCCGCGGCCTTGGTCAGGCCGATGACCCCGTGCTTGGCGGTGACATAGTCGGCGGCGCCCGCCAGGGCGAGGATGCCGGCGCCGGAGGAGGTGTTGGCGATGGAGCCGCCGCCGGTTCGCAGCATGGCGGCGATCTCGTACTTCATGCACAGGAAGGTTCCGACCACGTTCACCTCTAGGCCCGCCCGCAGGATCTGCACTGTCATGTCGGCGAACGGCGTGAAGGACTTGCCCGGCTGATGGCTGTAGGCCGACACACCCGCGTTGTTGAAGGCGCCATGGAGGGCGCCGTAGGCGGACAGTGCCGCGTCGACCATGCCGGCGGCGTCCGCCTCCTGTGCGATGTCGGTCGGGACAAACTGCGCTGCGCCGCCGGCTGCGTGGATGGCGTCGACCACGCTCGCCCCTGATGCCTCGTCGAGGTCCGCCACGGTCACCTGGGCACCGCGTGAGGCGGCCAGGGTCGCTGCCGCCGCTCCGATGCCCGACGCGCCGCCGGTGACGATGATCGACTTGCCGTCGAGGGTGGACATGTTTCGCCTCTCAGTTGCGCAAGGTGGAACGTGAGTCTGACTACCGGAACGGTAGGTTAGGCTACTTGTGCCCGGTCAAGCTTGCAAGGACCCTATGAGGAGCGGTCTGCCCTCCGGCATAGGAGTCTGTCGACAGATGCCGTGACGGGTGTACAATGTTAGGATTGCCCTTCGGCGAATAGGACCTGTGCCCTGGCTCGGGCCGTCCCTCCCGCCGGCCTGGCCATCCGTCACGCCGTTCCTGCCGAAGGAGAGCCAGAATGATGGAACTTATGACTAGGATTCGGATCGATTTCCCGAGAGACCTGGATCCGGAGCTGAAGGCTTCGATTATGAGCGAGGAGCGTGACCGCGGGGCCGCGCTCAGGTCTTCGGGGCATCTGCTGCGAACCTGGCGAGTGCCTGGGAGGGTCGAAGTGCTGCAGGTCTGGCACGTAGACAGCCCGAGTGAGCTCAACGAGATCCTGCGGGGCCTGCCTGTGTTCCCCTACATTTCGCGCTGCGATGTGGACGCTCTGGCCGAGCACCCGATCGACCCGACGAGGCACGATCGGCCCCGCGACCGCCCAGACGCCTGAGCGTGCCCGGTCAGAGCTTGGAGCCCGCCGGCGGCGATCCAGGCGCCTGTCACCCAGTGGCTCTGGTCGGACGCCAGGACCCCACGACATCGGCCGGGGCGGCCGCGCCTCACGGCGCCGAGAAGCCTCGTCTACGCCGGTTCCAAAGGGGCCGTCGACCTCCTCAGCCGTACCTTCGCCTCAGCGCTGGGTCCTTGGGGCGTCACCGTGAACGTGTCGCTCCCGGCGTCATCGACACCGACATGAACGCCGCCCGGCCGCGCACCGACACGCCCGCCCGCGACGCGACGGTGGTGCTCTTGGTGTTCGGTAGAGATTCGCCTAAGTCGGTAAGAATACTCGGCCACCGTCATGCAGCAGCGGCAACGCCTCCTTGACGACCAGGAGCGGGGCCCGCACGTTCCCGCCATCACCTCATCGATCTGCTCGGCAGTGACGGTTCCCAGCGCCAGAGAGGATCGATGCGGGGCATTGCTGACCAGGACATGCAACATTGCGGGGTCCCCTCACGTTCCGCGAAAGCACTTCGGACTTCGCCCAACAGCACTGCCGGCCCGTCCCGGTCCCGTAGGTCACCGCCGACGGCGATCGCGCTTCCACGAGCATCCTCATGGCCGCAACCGTCTCGCCCGCGGCCCGCAGATCCGTCGGGCGTAGTGCACGAACACCTGGTGTCGTGCGGCGAGTCGCGACGTGATCTCCTGGCCAATGCCGCGGCTCGCGCCCGTCACCAACGCACTCGGCAGCCCGACCGGGGCAAACGCCACTTCCGCCCCTCCCGAACGTCGCCAGCAACACAACGAGCCTTCGGGGTGGGGCCAGATCACACAGGGCGAGCCCGGTCAGGGGGGTGATGCGGACCTCGATCCGTGGACTACGGAGCCCGCGTTGACCGCGGCGACGGAGAAGCCGATGATTGGGTGTGTAGTCCGTGCCCTAGCGCGTGTTGACCGGGACGAAGTTGGCGCTGCTGGCCTTGTCGACAATGAGGCCGTGGACCCACAGCAAGAGGTAGGCCGCGCGAAGCGGTCCGAGTGCGGCACCCGGCAATCCGGGCCACCCCGAACAGCAGCTGCACGACGTTGTGCAGCACCAACACCTGAAAGACACTGAGCAGCTTGGCATCGAGTCGTGGCCGGCGCCGATCAGGTGGCTGTACCGGGGTGGTGATTCCAGAGTGAAGCTGAGCACGCCGACGAGCAGGAACGCCGCCGCGACGGCACCGCGGCGGTACGCAGCAGTTCCCGTCCGGCCATCCAAGGCCCTGCAACCCGATGGAGTTCACCTACCGTTTCTGGTGCTGGCCGGCTCGGACGGCTCGGTCAGCTGGTGCCAGGCGAATTCCCCGTGATCGCGCGCGGGTGAGCCTTCCGCGCACGTCTGCCGCGGTGTTTGACCAGATTCACCCTGACACCATCGGGGCCCGGTCCCGGTGCGCCTCCCGGTAGCCGCGCCGGGCGTAGAACCGCAGGCTGCTCTCATCAGCGGGGCAGACCTGCAGCACAGTTCCCGGACGTGGCCCGGCAGTCGGCGTTCAGCGGCGCGCAGCAGCAGACCGGCGAGCCCACGCTGCCGGCACCCCGGCTGGATGACTGAGCGGGCAACGTCAGCCACCCCCGGATCGGGCGGGTCGACCCCTACCGACGCTCCCGGCCGGACCCGGTCGGTCCACTGGCGGCCAAAGCCGCAGCAACTCATGCCGCCCCGTCCCACGCGATCTCGCCTACACCCAAGGGCCGCAGTCGACCCATGTCCGTAGTCATGCTCCAGATCGGCGGTCACGGCGCGGGCGCGGCGACCTGCCACCAACCAACCGCCGCACAGGTCATCGAGGCGGTAGGCGGATCACCCCTTCGCGAGGGTGGAGACTTTCCTGGCCACCAGTAGACCGCCACTTGGCCATTGACATCTCGTTCGGCTGATGATCACCCGTTTGATGGCCCAGGCCGAGGGCTAGCCGTGCTGTCCTTCCCCAAGCTAAGTTCATCCGGTCGGTGCTGGGCGTCAAACCCAGCCCTGCCGCCAGTGGAACGCATGGGCGGACAGGGGCAGCCAAGGGCAGCGCGGGCGCATGGGCTGTCCTAGGAGCCCGCTGAACAAAGCAGGTGTTGGTCCGCTGTCCGGCGAGCAGTTGGCGCGACGATCGTTGGGTGCAGGGTCGGTCGCAGGATCAGCGTCAGCTCGGTGATGTTGAGGCGTGGGCGGGG
>JAABUJ010001736.1_pt1 | contig 30103 bp, 29 predicted proteins | sample 5559131 | NCBI WGS metagenome assembly JAABUJ01 (sample SAMN10711875, study PRJNA513366) | rock metagenome | isolation source: Antarctica rocks | place: Antarctica: Victoria Land, Mt New Zealand nord | collected 2016-01-07
CCGCCTGAGACACGTCGAATCCAACGAACTGCTGCTGCTCCATGATCGCCTCCGCTCATCCGGTAGCCCCGCGCCACCGCGCCAGGCAGGCTACGACGCCCCGCCGACGATCACGCCACGTTCTATGGCGGACCCCCGTTCCCCGATCAGGTCGCGCTCGAACTGGCCGAGCGTCCCGAAGATGTGGAAGATGAGACGGCCGCCGGGCGTGGTGGTGTCGATCGCCTCGGTCAGCGAGCGGAACCCGACGCCGCGCTTCGCCAGTTCCGTGACGGTCTCGATCAGGTGGGGCAGCGAGCGGCCGAGCCGATCCAGTTTCCAAACGACCAGCACCTCGCCATCCCGCACGTAGTCGAGCGCAGCCCGCAGGCCGGCGCGGTCGGCGCGGGTGCCGGATGCGCGGTCCTCGAACACCTTGCCGCATCCGGCGGCGGCCAGCGCGTCGAGCTGGAGCGAAAGGTCCTGGTCCAGCGTGCTGACCCGCGCATAGCCGACGTTCGCCAAGATGGTTTGTCCGTTTTCCCGTCCGGCAATCATCGTGTCCGCTTTCCCGTGCGGGTGCCAGGGTTGGCGGACACATCCAAGGTGGCCGGTCATTGTTCGTTTGACGGACAGCCCCGGCTTGGGGTTGCGTGGAAGTTTCTGCACCCGTGTATGGTAAGCGCCCCTCGTGCGTGGTCCTGGAAGTGAGCTACTACGCAGCGTGCTTCCGGCTCACGAGTGCCCGCTCGACCGCAGCCTCGGCGTGGATGGCCGTGGTGTCGAACAGTGGCACCGCGCTGTCTTCCGGGTGGACCAGGAGCATGATCTCCGTGCAGCCTAGGATAACCGCCTCGGCGCCGCGCCCGACCAGGCGAGCGATCACGCCCCGGTAGGCGTCTCGCGAGGCTGGCTCGACCCGGCCCTGTACCAGCTCGTCGTAGATCACACGGTGGACCAGCGCGCGGTCGTCGCCGTCAGGCACAAGCACGTCGAGACCGAAGCGGTCCGTGAGACGGCCCTTGTAGAACGCCTGCTCCATTGTGAAAGCCGTCCCCAGCAGTCCGACGCGGGACAATCCGGCTGCCTTGATGCGTTCGGCCGTGGGGTCGGCGATGTGCAGCAGTGGGATGCCGATGGCGGCCTGCACCTGGTCTGCCATGCGGTGCATGGTGTTGGTGCAGATCAGCGCGAAATCGGCCCCGCCCCGCTCCAGGCGCCGGGCAGCGTCCACCAGCAGCGCCGTCGCGTCATTCCAGCAGCCGGCGTGCTGCAACGCCTCGATCTCGCCGAAGTCGAAAGACCACATCAGCACGCGCGCCGAATGCACACCGCCCAGGCGTGCCCGGACCGCCTGGTTAATGATCCGGTAATACTCAGCCGAACTCTCCCAGCTCATGCCGCCGATCAACCCGATCACCTGTTGCTGCACGCCCATCCCCTTTGCCCGTCTCGCAATGACCAATCTGCACAGCTTTGCGGTCATTGGGCCATCTAGCTGTAGCGGCGCGCAATCATAGACGGCCCGGCGCGCAATCAAGGGCGTTCTCCGACGCAGATTAGGTGAGACTGTAGGATGGGTCTGACGCACGTTGTGGTTCTTGGCCACTCTCGATGAAGCTTAAGCTGCGGCGATAGCCTCGATCTCCAGCAGACATGCTTCGTTGTAGATGCCTGCAATCACCATGGTGCTCGCCGGCGTCCTGCCGGCGAGCACGGCCCGGCGCACCTCTCTGTTCTCGGCGCCATACCGACGGTCGGAGAGGTAGGTCGTGATCTTGATCAGGTTGTCCAGCGTCATTCCAGCTGCGTGCAACTGGGCCTCGACGTTGGCCCACACGAGGCGGCACTGCTCGGCGAAGCCGGGTGGAACGGCACCGTCCTGGGCGACCGGGATCTGCCCACTGACGTGCAGGACGCGGGAGAACCCCGCAATCTCCACGGCTTGCGCGTAGCCGCCCACAGCTTGTGGTGCGTCAGGTGCATTGATCGTCCGCTTACTCAGCATTGAGGCATCCATCGGCCGTGAAGCCAGGAGCGTAGCACGGCGCCGCGGCTGCCTAAATCAGCAAGGCCGAACGTCGGCGGCCACGCCACGAGTGTCATCTAAAGTGGCCAAGAGCCATAGCGTGCGTCTGCGGTCTCCGATGTTCTCACCGATTGTGCGTCGAAAAGGACCCTTGATTGCGCGTCGGGCCGTTTATGATTGCGCGCCGCTACAGATAGCGGCCTAAGCAACGTCAATGCCATGCGGCGTATCTGGGCGTAGTAGTTCTATTGGGACAGTCCAAGCTTAGCCCTCGTGGCTGCTTTCGACCCATATTCGGTCGTAGCCTCGCGGCGCTACGCTTGCCGGAAGCGGCCGTTCGTCGATGTCGCTATTTCGGCTCATCCAGCGTCATGGCGCGCAATTTTGCCCATGCCCTAACTCAGGGCTTCCACCGTAAGGCGCGGAAAATCTGCGGCGATCGCCCTGGCCGCAGATTTAAGACATGGCTGTGCCACATCACCCATCTCGTTGTGGAGCAACGCGATCCAACGAGAAGGATAATAACGCACGATCATGCCAAGAATGTACGAGAGGAGGAAGGTCCGCAGCAGCTCCGACAATCGGTCGCCATTCGGAAAATCCTCAGCGATAAACATCCCATCCTGACCGACAAATTGGGTGAGCGGCAAATCCGGTTTCAAGGAGTTAAGGTCGGTGCCTGGCACTAAGAAATGGGTGGCCAAAATCGGGATGCGTTCCGCCATCTTCTGAAGCGTAATTGTGCGCGCGGCGGGCTGGCCAAAACGCATTTGAACCTCCGCCTCGGCGGAAAAGCCCGCAAAGATACTAACATCAATGCCCCGAGCAGGATCAGCAATGATCTCACCAAGGTGCACGCGCGGCTGGCGGCCTGTCATTCTAGGATAGAGAGCAAGAAATCGGTGGTCGCGGGCAATTAGGTCATCAAGCGTGATACAGTCTGAGCCGTTCACAAAGGCTGGCTGAGTATAAGTGGCGTAATAATATCCGGGACCGCCGACCCGATTTCGCCAGCCCGTCGATTGCATGCTTCCCACAGCACGAACGAGTTCGCCAAAGGTGCCATTCGTTGCTCGGATGCGGACATCCAATATCTTGTCCAATCCGCCCGCAAGCGTAGCACCCCAATCGACAGCCTCAATTTCATGGCTTGGTTTAAGACTTTCCTCCTTCTTCGACGTGTCGCGCAGGAGGATTACGCCTCGGGCCATCGATAAAACGCCGTAATAAAGAAGGAGGGGGCGAACGCTAGTGGAGGAGCTGCTGGCAGCTTCAAAATACTCGCGCCCTTGGATGAAGCAAGTCGTGATCGCATGAGAATTGCGAGCGTTGACTTGGCGAGAGTGCCGCTCTTGATACCAACGGACGATATAATCTCGGCTCTCGAACATGGAGAGTGTTTCCCAGTGAGCTTCCGACATCCCCGAATTCAACCCCCGCCTGAGCACCGTCTCCAACTACAGCCCCGGAAGCGATGGGTCGAGCAGCGCTCGTAGCGCTGGCACCTCAACTTTTCCAATCACCGAGCGCCGGCTGTTCGCTTCCGAGAAGCGCAATCCGGCCGCTGCATGGCCGTCAGACCATGCGGGCTAATGGCTAAGGCCTCGTTTTGGTGGCAGCTATTCCGCCCCCGCTGCCAAGAAGCTGCCGGACCGTTTTCCACCATACCCGGCCGTAGGGTGGGACGTAAACTGTTCCCGGTCCGTGCCGCGAACCGTGCTATTCTGCCCGTCCTATGGCGTACCCCCGAGTAGTCCGGAGGCGGCCTGGTTTCTGCCAGTGCGGAAAAAGTCGGCCCCATGGCGAGCCCGACGGCCAATGCGGGCAACCACTGCGTTCTTGTCCTCATGGCTCGATCTTCCCGCTTTTCGTGCCGTCGAACGACACCGTTTCAATAGTCTACGCTGGGGTAAAGGCCACCTGCCATGCTGTTGACGTTGACGTTTTATTCCGCTCCGGTCGGCCTGGGCATCCAGAAGTTGCGGCCGATCCAACCGTTGCCGGGCGGAACCACGAACGGGAGTGCATCCCATGCTATGGCTGTCAGGGGGGCATCCTGGATTTTGCTCATGCCGCACCCTGGATTTCACCAATAAACAGGGCGAACCACTTGTCCTTAGTCATGCCTCGCTCCTTCCGGGCCATTGCGCGCGCGACAGCGGCGCGGACTTCCGGACGCTCGCGGCAGGCCCGTAGGAATTTGAGGAAATCCGAGTCTGGTGCAGCGGCGTGAACCAAGGTGAGGTGCGGCGCGCGCGAGGGTGGATTATGTGTGTGGGCAGCCTTGGGCATGGTGACCTCTTGCCTTTGGGTGGGGCGGGGGGGGGTGTTCGAGCACCCTGTCCGGCCGTTGCTGACATCCGGCCAGCGCGGTGCCTTATGGCGTCATGACGCCACTACGTTGTCAGGCCATGAATTGACAACGCCATGGCGTTACAGCATGGTGGAGCAGTGCAAATTCTCGCGTTCTTTAGTCAGAAGGGTGGCAGCGGCAAAACGACGCTGGCCGTCCATACGGCTGTCGCAGCCCATGAGGCTGGCGCCGAGGTTGTGCTTATCGATACTGACCCGCAGAAGTCGGCCACGGTGTGGGGCGATGCGCGTGAGGCGCAAAAGCCGCTGGTGGCAACCGCCAGTCCTTCGGACCTGGACGTTGTGCTTACAGCCGCCCGGCAAGAAGGGATGACGTTGGCGATCGTGGACGCAGCTCCGCACGCCGCGCCGGAAGCTGCGCGGATCGCGCGGGCCGCAAGTCTGGTCGTCATTCCGTGCCGCCCATCGGCCTTCGATATCGCTGCGGCTGAAGGCGCGGTCAGGATCGTGAAAGCTGCTGGGGCCAAAGCCGTGTTCGTGTTGTCGGCCTGCCCGTTCCGCGCGCCGGAGATCGGGGAGACGCGCGAGGCCTTGTCAGGCTACGGTCTGTCCGTGGCGCCGGTAGAGATCACAGATCGCCGCGCGTTCTCGCGAGCGTTGGCAACAGGTAGGTCCGTGACTGAGTTCGAGGGCGACGGTAAGGCGGCGGCCGAAATTCGCGCGTTGTGGATATGGCTTCAGGGGCAGATGGCATGAGCGCGAAACCGACTGGGCTTGCGGCCTTCACCAAGAACAAAGCGCCAGAGGTACCGGAATTAGCCGCTACCGCCGGCAAGGCCACCCGCAAGCGCGCCCAAGGCGATACCGTGGCCCTGACAGTTCGAATACCGCGATCGGATTGGATGCGGCTGCACCAACTAGCGATGACGGAAGGCGTCAGCCTTCAAAACATGGCAGTTGAGGGATTCTCACAGATCCTCGCGAAGCATGGATTGCCCCCCATAGCTTCATGACGCCATGACTTAGCGGCGTTATGACGCCGTTGCATGGTGTTGTCTTAAGTGCCAGTGTCGTGAACGTCGCACGCTCGCGGCGAGTCGCAAAGGATACCGAGACACCCAGACCCTAGAAACGCCGAAGGCCGCCCGAAGGCGGCCCCCGATCCGGCAGAGCCGGGATGATCTGTCTCGCAAACTGATCCTCCCAACATTCTGCGCTTTTTGCAACTCACAAGTTGCCACGGGATTGCTTTGCCTGATGGGTGCCCCTGACCCGGCCTCGGCAAACCGAGGACACCCGAGCCATGCCTTGCTCATGGACCGCCCGATGCTGGCAGGAATTCCGTGCCGGCAACCTGACCCGCGCGTCCCGTGACGTGCTGCTGACGCTCGCCACCTATCGAGGCCCTGGAGGCGTCGCCTGGCCGTCGCACGACACCCTCGCGGCTCGCGCCGGCTGTTGCGTCCGCACCGTGCAGCGCGCGCTCCAGGCGGCCCGCGAACTTGGTCTCGTGTCCTGGATCGAGCGGCGGGTCCGGGCCGGCTGGCGGTGGCTGCGGACCTCGAACGCTTACCGGCTCACCACCCCGCTGGAGGCGGTGCGGCCGGGTCAATCCAGGCGCCGCGTCACTACCGGACAACCGGTCCGGGGAGGGGAAAGTGCATCAAGAAAGAAGGCGCTGGTAGCGATGTTGGCGCAGGCGCCGGGGCTTCCTGACCTTCTCGCGGCGAGACGGCGCGTGATGGAAGAAAGGCGGCTTAACGAGACGGCGACCCGGACGGGCCGGCGGGATTGAGGCAAGAACGGAACGGAAACGAACGCGCAAACATGAGTTAGACGAATCAGCCCAAATTTGGCGTATCGTGCCTGATGGCCCTAACGAAAACCGGCAGGGATGGCTCCCCGCCGGCTCCCAAGAATCAGCCCGCTCTTCGTCGGACTCAGGCACGTCGCAATGCTGAGGCTATCCCCGCTTACTCCCGGATGGCAACTTACGAAGAGCAGGCTGACCCACTTCACGCTCCCGCATGAAAGGTTAAGCCCGTGCTCTCTCCCTCTCCCAAGATGATCCCGCTATCGCATGTCGGCCGCTACATCGCAGCAATAACAGGCAAACCCAGCCCATCGCCGCGCTTGATCTACAACAAGTTGTTGCAGGGGGCCTTCCCCGGCGAAAGCATCAACGGTCGCTGGTTCATCCCCGAACGCGCCTTGCCGGAAATCGTGCATGTGTTGGGGCTGACGGCCTAGAAAAAGGATCGGCCCGCGTCCCCCGCCAGGCAAACGCGGGCCATAAATCATGCGCCGAATGCTCGGTAGCACGACTGCTGCGCTGCGTCACGCGCGCAAGCGGTTGTTCCTTCAGGTGGCGACGACCTCGCCCCATCCCTCTCCACTCGCCGTTGCGGCCCGCATGGCACTTCTGCGCGGGGTGGCGACTTGAACCGCCAACAGCGCCGGGCGGGCGCGGGCGCTGTCCCGTTGAAGTGGCTGTCCCGCGAGGCGCTCGCCAGCATAGCCGTGCGCCTCGACCAAGCCGACCAGCCGGGCGCAGCCGCACTCGTGCGGGAGACCATGCAAGGCGACCTCGTGCTGCTCACGGTTAGCGGCCGGGCCTTCAGCCCCGCCAAGGGCTTCGACACGACCAACCCGTCGACCATCCTGATGGTTGGCGACGACGATTACGCCTCGACCGGCCCGACTGGCTGGCGCAGTTCCGGCAGGGTCGCCAGGTGGGCCGCTTGCGCCGTTATCCATGCGGCCGCCGCCAGCGCTGACACCTACCTCGAAGCCGCACACGCCGCCCGTGAGACGGGCCGCTGCGCGTTGATTGAAACCGTCCCGAAGCACGCGGCGGCATGGGCCGAGTTGTTCATGGGGAAGCCAGCGCTGGTGATCTTGCCGCGCGGCGGCGTGCATCCCATCGAGAAGGGGACAAGGCATTGACCGATTTCACACGCGCCATGCCTGCTGTCGCGCGCGAACTGCTGGGCGAGCCGGACCAAAACAACCCGGCAAAGCGGGAATTGCGTTGGGGCACCCACGGAAGCCTGTGCGTCGATCTCGACAAGGGCACTTGGTACGACCACGAAGCCGGCAAGGGCGGCAGCGTGCTTGACCTGATCCGCAAGCACAAGAACCTCGATAAAGACGCCGCCATCGCCTGGATGCGGGAGCGGGGGCACCTGCCAAAGCCGGACCTCGCCAAGCCAAAGACCAAGCGCATCGCCGCAACCTATGATTACGTGGATGCCGCTGGCGTGCTGATGTTCCAGGTCATCCGGTACGAGCCGAAGGACTTCCGCCAGCGCCGTCCGGATGGAAACGGCGGGTGGATCTGGAAAGTCGATTGCGTCCAGCGGGTTATCTACCGCCTGCCCTCGTTGCCGCCAGCCATTGCGGACGGGCGCGTCATCTACATGACGGAAGGCGAAAAGGCGGCCGACATCCTCGCGGAACTAGGCTTGACAGCCACGTGCTCGCCCGGCGGGGCAAATAAGTGGCGGCGGGAATACGCCACCTATCTTGCGGGTGCCGACCTCGTGATTCTGCCCGACAACGACCGGCCCGGTCGCTCGCACGCCGCCGATGTCGCCAGTGGGCTACGCAGCGCGTTGGGCAGGGCTAAGCGCGTCCGCGTGCTCGAACTGCCGGACCTCCCCGAGAAGGCCGACGTGGCGGACTGGATCGCCGCCGGGGGCACGGCGGCAGCGCTGGAAACGCTGGCCGAGGCAGCGCCGGACGCGGCGGCATGGATCGAAGCTCAAACCAGCCTGGCCGCGCAAAGCGGCGAGGCAACTCAAACCGGCGGGGCCGCGCAAACCGGCGGGGCCGCTTCCACCGGCGAGGTCGCGCCCCTGGAGGGGTTCTTCGAGCTCACGGAGGATGGCATCGCGCAAGCGTTCGCCGTCGCCTATCAGGACCACCTTCGATACGATCATACGCGCGGATCGTGGTTCACTTGGACGGGCAAAGCGTGGCTGCGGGACGAAACTGCGCTCGCGTTTTCCTTGATACGCCACATGTGCCGCAAGCTCACAAAGGAGTCAGGGGCGCAAAACCAAACCCAGTTGTTTAGGGCCCTAGCCAAGGCTTCGACAACCGCCAACGTAGAACGGTTCGCGAAGTCGGATCGCGCGTTCGCGGTCAGTTACAGGGTTTGGGATTGTGACGGGTTCCTGCTTGGCACGCCGGACGGCACCATCGAGCTACGAACCGGCGAATTGCGCAAGCCGAATCCCGACGACCACATCACCATGCTCACTGCGGTCGCGCCCGCTCGCACGTCCGATTGCCCCCAGTGGCTAGCGTTCCTCAACCAGACAACCGGCAACAATGCGGAGCTGATCCGCTTCCTGCAACAATGGTGCGGCTACTGCCTCACCGGAGATATCCGCGAACACGCCCTGTTGTTCGGCTACGGCTCCGGCGGCAATGGCAAGGGCGTGCTCCTCAACACCGTGTCGCGCATCATGGGCGACTACGCCCGCAATGCCGCGATGGACAGCTTCACCTTCAGCGCGATGGAAAAACATACCACGGACCTCGCCATGCTGCGCGGCGCACGGCTGGTGATGGCAAGCGAGACGGAGGAAGGCCGGGCCTGGGCAGAGGCGCGGATTAAAACCCTGACCGGCGGGGACCCAATAACGGCACGGTTCATGCACCGGGAGAACTTCGAGTTCAGGCCGCAATTCAAGCTCATGATCATGGGCAACCATCAACCCGTGCTCAAGAACGTGGACGATGCTGCCAGGCGACGGTTCAATATTGTGCCGTTCGTTTTCAAACCCGAAAAGCCCGACCTCCAGCTAGAGGAAAAGCTGAAAGCCGAATGGCCCGAGATTCTTCGGTGGATGATCGAAGGCTGCTCTGACTGGCTGGCGAATGGCCTGGTCCGCCCTGCCATCGTGCTCGCGGCAACGGCCGAGTACTTCTACGAACAGGACACGGTCAGCCAGTGGATTGCCGAGTTCTGCACCCTCGGAGGAACGCAGTCAGACACCATGGACAACCTGTTCAACAGTTGGACGGCTTTCGCGTCGGCCAACGGCGAGAAGCCAGGCACCGCCAAGTGGTTCTCCCAAACCCTCGCACGATTGGGGTGCGAAGCGATTAAATACGTTCCTGGCCAACGCACCAAGCGAGGCTTCAAAGGAATCTCCGTTACCCCCCGCACGTGAGCGCCTGTAGGCTCTGACTGTGCCTTTGCCGGGCCACAGAAGCCCGTAGAAGGCAGTCTAGCGTCTGGGCGCTATTCTATAGGGTGTAGCGGCCAGATCGTTAGCGCCGTCTACGGGGCCTTCTATCGGGCTTCTACGGGGGAGACCGAACAGCGGCCGGCTCGAATCCGCCATTTCAAGGGCAATCTCAGTCTGGTACCGTTACAATGTAGGCGGATGTAGGCAGGCAAACTGGTAAGCTCTTATACGCGGCTACGCGCGCGCCTATGCGCGCGCGCGTAGCCGCGTATACGCATGAGGGAAAACATATTTCCTGCCTACATCCGCCTACATTGTGACGATCTCGGAACGAGATTGCCATTGAAATGGCGGATTTCTGCCAAAAACAGGGAAAATCACCCAACCGGCGATTTCCTCTAAAACAGCGTTCACCTCGCGACGCGCGCGCGTGACGTGCGGCTACGCGCGCGAGCGTCATGCGCGGCTACGCGCGGTCACGTCATGCGCGCGTCATGCGTAGCTACGCGCGCGATCACGTCATGCGCCGCTACGCGCGAACAACCGTCCTCAACCTTGCCGAAAATTAGCTCGCGCCATTTAACTGATGCTTCTCCCCCGGCTGGCGGACGGTTGGGCCAGGGCACCGAAGGCCGGAATCCGCTCTTTCAACGGGGATTTAGGCCCAAAAACAGGGGATTTCTGCCCAAAAACAACCAAACTTACCGTTGCGGCCGAAAATCAGCGAACCGATGCTTCTAGCCGGGCACGTGCGCGAATGCAGGGATCGGACCGCCCGTAGGCCCCGAATGTGTCATTGCCGGGCCTTGGGAGCCTGTAGAGCCCTGTCTAGCGTCTGAGCGCGGCGTGGGTAGCGGCCAGCCCGTCATCGCCAGCGGGACAGCGGCCAGATCGTTCTCGGCGGCGGGACAGCTATTCGTGTCGTCATCTGCGAACGAGCGATGCGCCGGACGGTGGGCGCTGGATGATGATGAACGGGACCGAGATCGCCGCCGACATCGCCCGCGGGGTGGCGGCTGCGATGGACAGCCACGAAGCGCTGACCTGGTATGCGGCCGAGCGGGAGCAGGTGGCTGCGGCGGCGGACCGGGCGAACCGGCTTTCGTCTGAGGCTCAGTTGGACACCTTCAAGCGTGATCGGCCGGCGGCGTTGCTGGGCGTGTTGCGCGGCGCGGGGGTGGTGTTGGTGCTGGCGGGGCGGCCGGCTGGCTTGGCGGTGCTGCGGGGTGGGGTGCAGATGACGGCGCGGCAGGCGGCCGAGGTCAGCGAGCATCGTGTGGCGCTGATTGGGCTGTTGGAGCAGGAGGCACACGCGGCCGAGCCGGTGGCGGTCTGAGCGTCACGTCTCTGCTGCCGGCCATGGCGCCGGCTCACGTGCGCGGTGTGGAAGCGTGGCTACGCGCGGCGTTCGGTTGCCCGGTCGCGCGAGGGGCCGTGACCGAGAGGAACGCCGGGCAGAGCGCACAGCTGGTGATTGATGGTCAGTTCGTTGGCACGGTGGACCCGGATGACGATGGCGACTTGGTGGTGGGGTCTGGGGAGCAAACGAACGGAAAATGTATGTAAGAACTGGTGGACCCAACCTTGCCGCTGCTACCGCCGAGTTTGGTTGGGGAGCGGACTGCCTCCTTTCGGGCGCTATGAGCGAAATAGCGGCCGTTCGTGAGACGGAGCCCTTAACGTCCGATCGGGACCAATTGCGCAGGTTACCAGCGCTTGCGGATGGTCATCATCGTGCTGAAAACCGGAAATCAGCAACACAACGACTGCGGTGTCGAGCGTGAGATAGGTGCCCGCGAGGACATGCTCAACAATCAAGAAGCTGAGGCGACGGATCTTCCAGCGGTAGGTGTCGCGGATGATCACGGATGCGCCTATTGGAGGCGCATGACCTCCATCGACCTCCGAAATCCCGACTGGCGGTTCGCAATCGCGAACTATATCCACACCACCTGCGGTGCCTCCGTCGACGCCGCGGTCCTCGAACTTGCCCAGGATTTGCCCGGGCGGCTGCCGTGGCGCATTGAGGCGCGGATTCATGCGGGCGTGCTTGTAGTCGCTTGGACTGAGACCGCGGCAAACCGGATCGACGTCGCTGGGGACTTCGACGAAGAACGCTTTCAAAAAGTGTGGAGCGCGATCGGCACGGCCCGGAGCTACAGCGAACTCTCGATCAACCGGCGGCGGGTCGAGCGTGCGCTTCCTGCGCCGCCGCGCTACGATCTTGACGCGATTAGGAATGCCTGTTGGGTGGTCGAGAGTCCGTCCGCCATGGCACAGGGCACCGCGTTCCAGCTCGACGGCGTCGGCTTCGTAACGTGCGCCCACGTCGTGCTCGACGGCGAGGGCAGGAGGCATCCTGATCTGATCACCTATCGAACGGATCGGCCGACCGAAAAGCTAACAATCAGTGATGTTGCGGCGAGCATACCGCTCGATCTCGCCATCCTCCAAGTCCCCGCCGAGAAGGGCGGCGGCCTGACCATGTCCGAGGTCGAGGACGTTCCTCTCAACGCGCACATCGCGGTATGCGGCTTCCCCAACCATCGTCCGGGCGACACCTGCTCGCTATCGCCGGGTGTTGTCACGGCGCACCGCATGAAGAGCGGCGTCCGCCGTCTGCTCACAAACGCGGGCATCGTTGCCGGCATGAGCGGTGGCCCCGCGGTGGGCCGAGGCGGTGAGGTCGTTGGCGTGTGCGCCAATGGCGCCGAGTACATCCAAGACGCGCGCAATACCGAGGATCAGTCCATCATCCCGATTGGCGCGCTTAAGCTACTGGATATCAGCAGTCTCAGTGCCCGCGAAAACCAAGATGCCACAGCAGGTGACATGCGCAGCGTGTCGGGAGGGGACACCGTGCCGCCTTCCAGCCGATAGAGCCGCAGAGCCGCCTCCATCAAGTGGCGGTAAACGTCCGCTTCCGGGATCGGTTGAGGTGCCATCCTATGGCTTACATGGGTCGGGTGCTGACTCACAGCATCTGGGCGGCTTACTCCCGACAGTCGGAAACCATGTGTTTGGCGTCACTCCGCGCCAGGAGCCTGGCCGAGTTTGCCAGACCGGACGTTTTCTATGCGACAAACCATGTCGGGTTGCGGCGGTATACGGGAACTCCGAACCTAGGGTTTCCCGACAGGCCGACCTCAGTCCTTACATACATTTTCCGTTCGTTTGCTCCTCAGCTCCCTACCCCTGCCGCCAGATATCGTTGCCCGTCAGGTTCACGCCCTGGACGTTCAGGTGCGCCCCGTCCGCGAGCTGCAACTGCGTCCCGCCGTTGTCATGGCTGGCGCTGGCGAGCAGCGCGTCGGTGGAGCCTGCGTACCCCACGAGGTCGAGATGGTCGACGCCCTGCTTGAAGGCATCGAGCATGATCTGGTTGCCGCCGCCCACCTGGTTGATGGCGCTGTTGATCACCAGGAACGTGTCGGCCCCGGTTCCCGCGTGCATTTCGTTGTAGCCGGAGCCTGCCACCATGACATCGTTGCCGCCGCCGCCAAGCATGATGTTGGTGGGCGACGGTGTGCCGCCTTGGAATGGCAGGTCGAACTTCGCAACCGGCGCCGTGTATTGCCCTTGATGGCCTTCCATGTAGTTGTCCCCGGTGGAGTTCGATGCGTCCATTCGGTTATATGAGTTCTCCCCGCCGACCATGCCGTCACCGGCCGAGCCGCTGGCGATCAAGGTATTCCCGCCGTGGTTCGATCCGTAAAGCGTGGAGGACTTGAGGCCGGCGACCAGCGTGTTCGCGCCAAGGAACTCATCGTTGGGACGGCCGACAACCTCTTCCTCGCCCCCGACCGCGACGCCACCGCCTTGACCGAGATTGACGTTGGCGACATGCGCTCCGCCGGCCAGGACGACGGAGAAGCCAGAGCCGCCGATGAAGCTCATCCTGCCGGTTTCGCAGGTGACAAACACGCTGCTATCACCCATGGCGGCGACTGAAGTGTTGCCCCACCCGGTAGGAAAGTCGGCGATGTGGTAGCCGAAGATGTTGATGGTTTCGCCATGGCCGAACGTGGTGACGCTGCTGTCATCGACCTTGGCTGTGTCGTTGTCGCCGTAAATGGCCACTTGGTCGCGCCCGCCCCCGATAAACTCGTTGGCGGCGAGGAAGGTCTGGTTGGGCGCGACCAAGTAGATGGTGTTGTTGGTCCCCGGCGCCGTGGCCGGGCCGCCGTACTGGACGCCGCCGCTGACGATGGTATCGCCGTCGCCGTATGCGATGGCGGTATCACCGTGATGCCCGGTGAGGTCGAGGGTGGCTTTTGGCGCCGTGACCGAGAGGATTGACATGTTGAAATTCCTTTAAGAACTGCGCGCAATGGGGCCGAATGCGACACAAAATTACGTACGATATCGCAGGCAGAGGATGACAAGTCGTCCTCCAACCGGCCATCTCTAGCACCGTCGGTTTACTGAGAACCGTACAACGACAAATCAAAAGTCTTACAAAGAGTGATCGTGTGGTGCCGCACTAGATGATCAAGGTGGAAACGTCACACGTACCAGGGAGTGCGGCAGGGGCAAGCGGCAAGCCTGTTTCGGGCACGGTGCGGTCGGTACGGCAGGACACGCAACGGGCCACACAGGACTTCGCCCGGTAGCTATAGCGAACTGCAATCATCTATACTGCGGGATGGAAGTCGCCCTCGCCCCGCACTCGATGCCGACCACTGGCCGCCCGTGCACGATATGCAACCATGCTGACCGGGCTGCGATCGACGGCGCGCTAGTGGCAGCGGGCGTTGCGGTTTCGCAGATTTCGCGGCGTTTCGCGGTGACACCGGACGCCCTCGCTCGGCACCGTCAAAACCACATGCCGACGCTGGCCATGTCCGAGGGACGCCGGGCGGCGGCTGTCGTCGAGGCCGAGCGGGGAGCGGGACTTGCCGACCAGGCCGACCAGCTACGTGCCACGGCGCTGCGGTTGCTGGCCGCCGCCGAGGCCGCCGGTGACCTGCGAACGGCCTTGCAAGGCGTGCGCGAGGCGGCCCGGTGCCTGGAATTGGTGGCGAAATTGACCGGCGAGATTGAGGCTGGCGCGACGGTGAACGTGCTGGTGGCTCCGGCCATCATCACCTTGCAAGCGACCATCATCGCAGCCCTCGCCCCCTATCCCGACGCCCGGGCTGCTGTCGCGCGTGCGCTGGGTGCAATAGCGTGACGTTCGCCATCTTCGCCCGCCACATGCTGCACGCGCTCGACCCTGCCGCATGGGCGGCCGACCGGCTCGACCTGGACGCCGACCCGTGGCAGGCCCGCGTCCTGCGCTCGGACGCCAGCCGCGTACTGCTCAACTGCTCCCGGCAGAGCGGGAAGAGCACGGTTACAGCCGTCATCGCCGCCCACGAGGCCACCTTCCACCCGGGCGCATTGGTCCTGATGGTCAGCCGCTCCGCCCGGCAGTCAGCCGAACTATTCGCCAAGACTGCGAGGTTCCTGCAGGCCGCGGGTGGCAAGATGGTTGCGGACACGAGCGCATCCTGCCGCATGGCCAACGGCGCGCGGGTGGTGAGCCTCCCCGGGGACCGCGGCGACACGTTGCGCGGGTTCTCAGCCCCGCGGCTGGTGGTTTTCGACGAAGCCGCCTTCGCGCTCGATGCGGTCTACCAGGCGTGCCGCCCCATGTTGGCGGTCAGTAACGGACGGCTGATCCTGCTCTCAACCCCGCACGGCAAGCGGGGGTTTTTCTATGACGCGTGGCAGTCGAAGATAGAGTTTTGGCAACGCGAAAGTATCACCGCCGAGCAATGCCCCAGGATTGACCCAGCGTTTCTGTCTGCCGAGCGCGCAACGATTGGGGAATACTGGTATCAACAGGAATATGGGTGCCAGTTTGTAGAAACGAGTGACCAGTTATTTCGGGAAGACGCCATTGAGCGGGCCTTCTCCTATCCATCAGATCCTTTATTCGTGTGAGGTTCGCCATGCGTGACGACATTCCGCTGCTACTGCCCGTGCCCGATACGATGCCCATGCCGTTCCCGTTCGGGCCGCCTCCGCAGCCGGTGACGCGGGTATGGTTCGAGGACCGGGCGCTCGAAAAGATATGCTTCGTGGTGGGTGTGGACCTCGGCCAAGCCCGGGACTTCTCCACCATCGTCATTTCCGAAGTGAACTTCGCGCCCCGGGTTCACTTCGCGAAGGACGCCCCCGGCGAGGTCCGGCGGGAGCAAATCATTCACCATCGGCTGCGGCACGTCGAGCGCATCCCGCTCGGCACCTCCTATCCGGCGATTTGCGACCGGGTGGCGCAGGTGATGGTGACCATGCCAGCGATGCCCCGGCCGCCGGTGCTGGTGGCTGACGCGACGGGCTGCGGCAGGCCGGTGATGGACATGATGCGCAAGATGGACCTGGAACCGCTGGCTACGACGATCACGGCCGGGTCCGGCGAGACCATCGAGAAGAACGATGTGCGGGTGGCAAAGAAAATCCTCGCCTCGACGGTGGCGGTAGCCCTGGATACGGGCCGGCTGCAGATCGTCGCCGTTGGGCCAGACGTGGAAACGCTGCGAAACGAGCTACGCGCGTTCCGGGTGAAGATCAGCGGCACACAGAACGAGAGTTTTGAGAGTTGGCGCGAGGCTGATCACGACGACCTGGTGCTGGCTGCGGCCTTGGCGGTGTGGACAGGGGAACGCCTGCGCGAGCGGTTCCGGGTCAATCCGGCTTGGCGCGTGGTGGGGCGAGGGTAACAACCCGATGCCGATCACGTGATCAGGACGCTTGCCCCATGAGGTTCATGCACGGGAGCGTGGGCTGAGGCATGGGCAGCAAACGCTACCCCCAAAAAACCGCTTTATTTCAATGCGCTAAGCGGCGTTGCGGCGGATGTAATCTCCGCCAATTCCCTTCGCGAGAGCCCAGCGCTTGCCGCGGGTATGGACATTCCATCTAATGCTTTTCGAAGCACCAATACCGCAGGCCCGGAAAGTTGGACAGCGTTCTGCATATAATCACGAAACGCTTCGTGGGTCAGCGGAGTCCAGGTCCGAACGTAACTTAGAAGTATTTCTGCGTAGGCTCTAATCTCATATTGAGCATTTGGCTCTGCCCGGAGTTTCAGAAAGTTCAGAAGGTTCCATAGGTTTACCTGCCAGTAAAACTGGGTCATAATATTTATTGGTAGATTCATTCGGGCCAACTCACGCGCAAGCCCGGGCTGGTCTGCGTCTATTACATTTCCGTCCTGGTCCTCGTTCAAAAGCTCCAAGTAGTGGTCGTAGCTTCTTGAAGCATCCTCTTTAAGGATCGCAAGCACCTGTTCCGCCTTCTCCGCGGGTAGCGGAAACCCTCGCCCTTGCCGGTTTACGCTGGATTGTTGAGCTAGGTTCTCTGGTTTTGGGAAATAGAACTCGCGCTCTAGAATGGAGTATCGAGCCGAGTACTCATTTATGCTCGCAGTTCTATGGCGAAACCACTGACGTGTTACAAAGATTGGCGCCTTGGCTGATTTCCGGTCGGCAGCATCAAGCGGACTCTCATCCAGACGTCGAGCAAGCCTTCGCGGTCGAGGACAACGACAGGCACTCCGTCCACCGGAGACATGATGCAGCCCTGCACTCGGTCGAAGAGTTCTTTCTGCCCGCTGCGCAGCACGCTCAACAGCGTCTGGAGATCATCGCGCGAGTTGCAGAGAGGCGACTGCCGAAGCGTGAACAGTGGCTTCGAGTAGGGGGTACGCCATAGGACGGGCAGAATAGCACGGTTTGCGGCACGGACCGGGAACAGTTTACGTCCCATTTAAAGTTTCAGTCTGTTTGCTATGGCAGCGGCCTAAGCAACATCAATGATTTGCGACCCGTCCCGCCGTGGTAGTTCAACTGGGACAATGGCGGGTCAGTTTCTTATGACTGCTTCCGACCCCATAGCGGCCTTTCAGGATTGAGGGACGCCTGTCATAGTCAAATCATGCTGACCTCCGGTGACGTGGATCGAGTTGTTGACAAAGCTGCCACAGCTGCCCTGAAAGGGGTTAAGCTGAGCAAGGTCTATAGTACAGTAACGACCGACTCTGATGGTCGTGATGCGCTCAACATTACCGTAGTCATAGAGTCAATAGGCAAGAACGCGATGACCGGAGATGCAGCCCTTAATGCGATTGTTCGTATTCAACGCGATCTTCGTGCTTCTGGCGAAGAGAGACTCGCCATTGTGGACTTTGCGACCGAGGATGAGCTGACTCCGAATGGCGATACTTAATCCTGATCACCTGTTTGATCAGGCCGATAAGCTCGTCGCTCCACCACCTGCGGGCCCACCGCGACAAGTTGACTTGAGGCGGGCTATATCAAGCGCCTACTACGGGCTATTCCACTTCACTCTGGCGTCCTTAGCGGACGAATTCGTCGGGGTGACGCAACGTGCAACTGCACGATACGTCCTTGTCTACAGAGGTGTTGACCATCGAACCTTGAAGGAAATCTGCTTCGAGGTACAGAAGCCAAATCCACCCCAAAGATATGCTCCATATTTTCCGGCTAATGGGTTCGGCGCCAACATCCAAGCCTTTGCGACAGCTGCGATAGACTTACAGGAAAAGCGGCACCGTGCAGACTACAATCCGGAGCCGCGTTTTCGAACTTCGGATGCCCGGCTTGCTATTGGGACTGCCCGGAGTGCGATAAAGCGCTTCGGGCGCGCGAGCGATGAACGTAGGAAGGCATTCCTAACACTCCTTCTTTGCCCACCACGCTGATGTCCGCTTTCCACCCTACTCGGTCGTAAAGGCGGCATGACGTGCTTGTTCCCGGTCCGTGCCGCGAACCGTGCTATTCTGTCCGTTGTCTGATCGCGCGTTGAGATGCAAGGCAAAACTTGACTGCGTGCGCAGCGCGAGTCGTCAATCACGGCCGAAGCCACGAGGTGGATCGACAGACTGGAGTTCGGCCAGGTCGAGATCGCAGATCACCTGCAACGCCTCGGCAATCGTGCTGTCCTGAAGATTGCTGGGCAAAGCTTCAAGCCAGGCCGCGTATTGGGACTGCAATTCCAGCAGCTCTGCAATGGCATCACGCCAGCGCTGAGCCCGGCTGCGATGGTTGGCAGGGCGACGGGTGCGTACCGCCGGCAAGCCGGCCGAACGCGCCGCACGATAGCGGGCCTGGCGTTCGGCATCGGTCATTGCCCTTTGCCGACTGACTTCCGCGGCATGTCTTCCACTCCAAACCGTGACGTCACGAAATCCGGTTCCGGCACTCCATCGATAAGGGTCGTCATGCCTGCCGGCTCCATGGTTGTCTTCGCGGTCGGGACGGACCCGCCGCATGTTGGCGTATGGCGCGCCGAACTCCCCAACGTTCTGAATGCGCGGTCCATGTCGGCCGCAACGGGCAGGGCGGGGTGTTCGAAGCCTCGTCCCGGCAGGGACGACATGATCCCCTTGCGGGGAACCTGGTGGAGTGCTGCAAACTATGCCGACGCGGTGGCGCTCGGTGTCGCGCGGAACTCCGCCTTGTCGGCCCACATGCGATGCAGGATCACCGCCAGCTTGCGGGCGATCGCCACCCTGGCCTTCTTGTGTCCGATCCGCTTGGCCAGGCGACTACCCCACTCCTTCAAGACCGAGGTCTTCTGGACGCGTGACAGCAACGTCGTGGCGGCCTCGAACAAATAGCACCGCAGCAGGGCGTCACCGGCCTTCGAGATGTGCCCCGAGACGTCCATCGTCCCGGATTGATAGCGCCTGGGTGTCAGCCCGAGATAGGCGCCGACGCTGGCCGAATGCTTGAACCGGGCCGGATCGTCGATGGTGGCGATGAACGCTGTCGCGGTGATGGCGCCCACGCCGGGAACGGTCATCAGCCTTTGGCAAGCCGGATCCTGACGCGCTTGGGTAAGGAGCAGCTTGTCCAGCCGGGCGACCTGCGCCGCCAGGGCGGCACGGGCGGCCAGGAGTGCCTCGGCCGTGATGGTCAGCGTGGCATCGCCGGCGGCGAGCTCGCGCGCACGGGCGTCGAACTTCTCCCCGCCGGCCGCCCCGATCACGTGCCCGAACACCTTCAGCAAGCCGCGGAGCTGGTTGGCAACCTCCTTACGCATTCCAACCAGTTTCGCTCGGGCCGCCAGCAACCCACGGGTCCGGTGACTGTGTTCGCTTTTGACGGCGACCTCGCGATACCAGCCTGTGCGCACGATCTGCGCCAGGCCAGCCGCGTCATTGGCATCGGTCTTGTTCAGCTGCATTGCCAACGCCGCTTTCGCGTGGCGTGCGTCGATGCAGACCACGGGCAGGCCGAGTGCAGCCAGGCTGCGGCAGTGCCACGCCGACATAGGGCCGGTCTCGACAGCGATCCTGACGACGTGCACGGCCCGGCGCTGGATGAGCGCCGCCATCGCCTCCGGGGTGGACGCGCACTTGCCTTGCCACACGATCGTGCCGGCTCCATCCACAACGCACACCGAAGTCTCCGCCTGAGACACGTCGAATCCAACGAACTGCTGCTGCTCCATGATCGCCTCCGCTCATCCGGTAGCCCCGCGCCACCGCGCCAGGCAGGCTACGACGCCCCGCCGACGATCACGCCACGTTCTATGCACGCCTTTATCCAGTGTAGGCCTGCCATCCGCGCGTCGAGACAGTGATCGTCAAGTTGACACATGGACGGCGCTCGCGGCGGCTTGCGGGAGGCCGCCATCGGTTATCGGGGCAGCACTGACAGGTCCGATCTCCCCGGCGCCGGGAACAGGTTTGGCCAAAATGGCTAGCGGCAATCTGACTAAGGCGCACAAGCCACCTACCTGGCGATTGGCGAGACGGAGTTGGCCTCCGTCGTTCTCGACCCCACGTCGCGCAATGGCGAGACCAAGGCCGACGCCCCCCGTCCCCCGGTTGCGTGAGGCATCGAGCCGCTGAAATGGCAAGAACACGCGTTCCAGGTCGGCGTCCGGAATGCCCGGTCCTTCATCCTCCACGGTGACTTGGATGCAAGATTCCAGCACTGCCAGGGTGACGCAGGCTCTGCCGCCGTAGGTCACTGCGTTGTTCACCAGGTTGGCGAAGGCCCGCTTGACCAGGGAAGGGTGAAGCTCGACGGCGACGTGGTTCGGGCCGTGATACGCCGCATCCATCCCGGCGTCGGACACCTGGTCAACCAACGTCGAAAGCAGGGCGGCCAGGTCCGTGACCTGCTTCGGCTCGGACTCGAAGTCACCGCGCAGGTAGGCGAGTGTGGCTTCGATCATTGCCTCCATCTCGTCGAGGTCGGCGTCAATCGCAGCCTGCATCTCCTGGTCTTCCAGGAAGCCGGCCCGCAGCCGAAGCCGGGTGATCGGCGTCCGGAGGTCGTGGGAGACGGCGGCGAGCGCCTCCGTGCGGTCGTCCACCAGGCGATGGAGGCGAGCCTGCATACTGTTGAAGGCGCGGGCGACATGCCGGACCTCCTGCGGACCGCTTTCCACGACCGGCACATCCGGTCCGCGGCCGATAGCGTCCGCCGCCGCCGCGAGGCGCCGCAGCGGGCGGACCAGGCCGCGCACGAGTAGGGCGGCTACGGCGGCCACGCCGACCGCCATCAATGTAGTGGACAGAAGGGTAGAGTGAGACGTCCAGGGTGCCGTCGCCGCGCCCAGTGTCGAGCCGAAATTGAGGAACGTTCCGTCAGGCAAGCGGACGGACCCGTTCAGGACGGCCGCGTCGTCCATCGAGCCCGCCGAACCGAACTGCAACGTCACATCACCCAAATCAGGCGCCAGCTCGGTCATCCGCTTACGGAAGCCTGGCAGCGTTCCCGTTGCGGACACTGGCGGGACCGTCGCGTGGTCTCCCCAATGCAGGTCCAAGCCAGGCCCGGAGAGGGCGTGGGCGCGGTTATCTCGCCCCGCTGTGTCACTGTGCTCCAAGGCCCGCGCCGCCGTCGCGAGGCGTCCCGCAACCTGGTCGGCAAAAGTTCTGCCAGTCCGATCGCCGATCGTGTCGTCGTAGAGCAGGACGCTGCCCAAATGCACGAACACGACGGCGGCCGACAGCACCAGGATCGTCCGCCCGCCCAAGCCGTTCGGCCATAGTGCTTGCATGGCCCGGGCTGCGAAGAGGCGCAGGGACCGGTTCATTGCCGAGTCACCTCGGCCGCAAACAGGTAGCCGGTGCCGCGGACGGTCTTGATCAGCTCGCTCGCCTCCTCCGGCGCGCCCAGCTTGCGGCGCAGGCGGCTGACCAGCACGTCCACACTACGGTCGAACACCTCGCCGATCCGGTTGCGCGACAGTTCGAGGATGCGGTCCCGCGTGAGGACCCGCTGTGGATGCTCCAGGAAGGCAAGCAGCACGGCGTACTCGGCGCCGGACAGTTCGACCAGGGCGCCGTCCGGTGCTTTCAACTCGTGCCGCGTCGTGTCCAGCACCCAGGACTCGAACCGAAGATAACGGTCGCGCGGCCCGGCTGGCTCCGTGGCGAGCATTCTGCCGCGGCGCAGGACGGCACGAATGCGCGCCAGCAGCTCGGCCCGGCTGAAGGGCTTGGGCACATAGTCGTCGGCGCCCAGCTCCAGCCCCCGCACCCGGTCGATCTCGCCACCCTTGGCGGTCAGCATGATGACAGGCATTGCGCTCGTGCGGCGCAGCGCGCGGCACAGCTCCAGCCCCGAAGCGCCGGGAAGCATCACGTCGAGCAGGATCAGGTCGATCGTGAGGCGGTCAAGCGACTCCCACATCTCGGCGCCGTTGCGAACGCTGGTCGCCCGGAACCCGTTTTCCCCGAGGAACCGGGCGAGCAAGGCGCGGGTGCCTGTGTCGTCCTCGACGACCAGGACATGCGGCACGGCAGGTGGAGAGACAGCGCCCATGCCGGCTTCAATCTCCGGTACTTTCATCGCTGCTTTATGCCGCAAACCGGGGCGGCCCGGCGCGTGGTTCGGCACCGTTGACATACTTTGTCATAAATGGGCCGTGCCGTGCCGCTAGTTTGCCCAGGTCGATCGGCAACGACGGACGTCCGCTAGGACGCCTGATTTCTCGCCTGCTTGCCGCTCGTCAGGAGAGTTCATGCGCCAGTCCATCATACAAGCCGCAGCCATCGCGATGCTGGCTGCGTCGCCCATGGCCGCGCTCGCCGCCGCCCCGTTGCAGGGCACCTACGCACTGCCCGAGGGCCAGCCCAAAGTCAGCGCCACGTTGGCGGCAACGCCGGGGACCAGCAGCCACGTGGCCGTCGATGTCGCGATGACCGCTTTAGGTCAGCCGCATCCAATCACGCAGTATGAGACCGAGCTGTCCAAGAAGTTGCACGTCATCGCCATCAGCAGCGACTTCCGAACCTTTGTGCATGAGCACGGGGACCGGCCGGACCGGGACGGGCATTTTCGCATCGCAGTGCCGTTGCCGGATCCTGGCCTGTATCATGTCTATGCCGATGGCGTTCCTGCGGGGCTTGGGCAGCAGGTTATGCGGTTTGAGCTGAAGGTCGGCAACGCTCCCGCCGTGCCGGCACCCGCGCCGAAGCCGTCCGGACTGGAGGCGGCTGACGGAAGCTATGCGATCCGCTTTGACCCGTTCACGCTGCACGCCGGACAGGAAAGCCAGCTCAATCTCCACATCGCACGGAAAGGCCAGCCCGCCTCTGACGTGACGCCCTTTCTCGGGGTTGCAGCGCACGCGGTGTTCATCGATGCGGCTGACCTGACCTATGTCCATGTTCATGCTGCCCCTACCGCCGCGTCACCCGCCGGCAATGACGATGCGATGGCCGGCATGGAAGGCATGGGGGCACCCTTGCCTGCCGGTTCTCACATGCCGCCAGACTTAGCGCTGCACATCCTGGCCCCGAAGGCGGGCACCTATCTCCTGTGGCTGCAGTTCATGGCCGGCGGCCAGGTGCGGACGGTGCCCTTCACCGTGGCGGTGACGTAATGCGCTGGCTAGCCGGGCTGGCCCTGCTGCCTCTCCTGGGCCAGACGGCCCAGGCGCAATCGCATTCCCCACTGCTAACCGGCCCGAGCGCCATCCCGACCCCGGCTGAGCGGTCGCCTGGCGTAGCAGTCCCGGCATTGCCGAACTCATCTTCCACGCTGCCCCCGCTGCGCCCGTTGCCGAGCGCCGGGGAGCCGGGCCTGGATGCCGTGGAACCGCCATCACAGCCTGGTCCGCCGCGCGCACCGGCTGCGCGCGCTCCGTCGCGTCCTTCGGCGCCGCGCCTGCTGCCGCCGAGCGAGGCGGCGCGCGTGCTGCAAGCGGCCATCGAGGGAGCGGTGACGCGGAACACCGGGCTGCAAGGAGCCGCAGCGCGCCATGCGCTCGTCGCCGCCAAGCATTATGCCGCCAGCACGTTCCTGCCTGGGGCGCCGACGCTGGGCGGCGCCTACGTCACCGACCAGGCGATCCGCAACCGCAATGCGCGCGATGCCGAGATTTCGGTCAGCACGCCGATCTGGCTGCCGGGCGAGGGGGCGGCCTCCGTCCGGGCTGCCGATGCCGAGTCTGCCCGTCTCGACGTGGAAGGCGAGCGCCGACTGCTGGAGGTCGCGGGAGAGGTCCGTGAAGCCCTGGCGGCGGTCGCCGCGGCCGAAGCCGACCAGCGCGCCGCCGAAGCGAGGCTGCGCGACGCGCAGGCGCTGGAAGGGGACCTGGGCCGCCAAGTTCGCGCGCGGAATGCCGCTGAGGCGGAGTTGCTTGTGGCCAGTGCGGACCGGCTGGAGGCGGAAAGCAACCTGTCGGAAAAGACCGCTGCCGTCGATGCGGCGCGGATCGACTTCCGCACTCTGACCGGTCTCGACCCGAACACGGCCGCCTTGCACGAGCCGGTGCCTCCGGCGGCGCAGACGCGTCCGCCGGACCCGCGCCTGACCGAAGCGCGCCGAGCAGTCGATGCAGCGCAGGCAAACCAGCGGCTTGCCGAAATTCAATCCAGCGACAGCCCCTCGATCGGTCTGGTTGGCCGGCGGACACGCGACATCGGCGGGAACGTTTATGACAACTCAGTGGGCTTCCAGGTTAGCATTCCGCTCGCCTCCGGCGGGCGCAACCGGCCTCGCACGGCCGCTGCCGCCGTCGAATACACCGACGCCGTAGTCGCTCTCGCCAGGTTGGAGCGCGATCTGAGCGGAACTGAGAGCCGTGCACGCGTCGTGCTGGCCAGCGCCGAAGCGCAGCGCGACTTGGCCGCCAAGCGGGCCGATGTGTTCAACCGGCAGCGCAGCCTGTTCGAGCGCTCCTACGCCGCGGGGGAGACTTCTCTGGCGGACCTGATCCGCGCCCGGACGCTCGCGTTCCAAGCGGACGCAGCGCGCGACCGGGCCGATGTCGGCGCGCGGCAGGCCCGCGGGCGGTTGAACCAGGCCCTGGGCCTGATGCCATGAGGAAGTCGGTCATGTTGTCGCGTTTCTTCCCTGTAGCCCTCCTCGGCCTCGTCTTGCTGGTGGAGGTGCCGGCATTCGCCCACGGCGGCGCCGATGACGAAGCGCCCGCCGCCGCGGCTCCCGGCGCCGTCGCTCCGCGAGCGGAGGCAGAGTCAAGCGAGTTCGAGCTGGTGGCCGTCGCCAAGGGCCCGGCGCTCGTCATTACCTTGGATCGCTTCGCCACGAACGAGCCCATCACCGACGGCACGATCGAGGTTGCGGAGGGCGATGGCTCGGCCAAGGCGGCGGCACAAGAGGACGGCACCTACCTGCTCCGCGCACCGTGGGTCGGCAAACCCGGCAAGCACGACCTGACCTTCACCGTCAGCGCAGGCGAGGCCAGCGACTTGCTGACGGGCACGATTGACATTCCGGACGCGCATCCGGCCACTTCAATCGGGGCAGGGACGGGCACGAGTGCAGTGGAGCGGCTGCTCGGTCCGCAGCGCGGCCCGGTGACGCTGGCCTTGACCTTCGTGCTCGGCATGCTGACCATGGCGGCGCTTCGCGCGCGGGGACGCTGGCGCGCCATCTCCGGCGCTGCCGTGCTCTTGGTCGGTCTGTTCACCGCCGGCGCCGCCTTCGCTCATGGCGGCGCGGATGACGGTGACGGGCCAGCCCCGGCCGTCACCTCCAACACGCCGCGCCGCCTGTCCGACGGCAGCGTGGCCATGCCGAAGGACGCGCAGCGGCTATTCGCCGTCCGGACCGTGCTGGCCGCCAAGACGCAATCGGCCAGGACCGTGCAGGTGATCGGCCAAGTGATCGCCGACCCGGCTGTGGCCGGGCGCGTCCAGAGTACGCAAAGCGGCCGGGTACAACCGGCCGATGGCGGCGAACTCGCCCATGTGGGCCAGGCCGTCCAGAAGGGCGACGCGCTCGTTATGGTCATCCCGGTCATTTCCGGCGTGGACCGGGGCGGCTTGCAGGCGCAGGTAGCCGATCTGGATGCACAAATTCGCATCGCGGAGCAAAGGGTAACGCGGCTGAGCGGCCTTGCCGGCAGCGTTGCGGGCAAGGAGATTGACGACGCGCGCGCCGAGTTGACCGGCGTCCGCGCCCGGCGTGGGGCCTTGTCGCCGACCCTTGTCCAGGAAGAGGTGTTGCGTGCGCCCGTCTCGGGCGTTGTCTCCGTCGCCAACGTGACCACGGGGCAGGTGGTCGAGAGCCGCGACGTGCTATTCGAGATCGTCGATCCCAAGCGGCTTTGGGTCGAGGCGATCGCCTTCGACCCGGCCATCGCCAGCCAAATGACGAGCGCATCGGCGAAAGCGACGGACGGCACGCCCCTCACGGTCAAATTCGTCGGACGCGGCCTGACGCTCCGGCAGGGTGCGGCGCTCCTGCAGTTCCAGATCGAAAACCCGCCCGATAGCCTAACCGTCGGCGCCCCCGTGACCGTCATCGCCAACGTGGCGGCCCAGGAGAGCGGCTTCGCGCTGCCGCGCCCGGCCGTCGTCCGGATGCCCAATGGCGGGTCGGCGGTGTGGGATCACGTCACCGCCGAACGCTTCGTGCCGCGCCCGGTCCGGCTGCAGCCGTTGGACGGCGGCAATGTGCTCGTGCTCGCCGGCTTGAAACCCGAGCAGCGCATCGTCGTGCAAGGCGCCGACCTGCTGAACCAGGTCCGCTGATGGGCGCCTTGTTCAACACGCTGGTCACGGCCAGCTTGAAGAACCGCCTGTTCGTCATGGTCGCGGCTGTCGTGCTGATCGGCTACGGCGGCTGGACGCTCACGCGCCTCCCCGTGGACGTGTTCCCTGACCTGAACCGCCCGACTGTCACGCTGATGACCGAGGCCGAAGGCATGGCCCCCGAGGAAGTCGAGCAACTCGTGACGTATCCTCTGGAAACGGCGATGAATGGGATGCCCGGCGTGCAGCGCGTGCGCTCGGTGTCGGGCGTCGGCCTGTCAATCGTCTACGTCGAATTCGACTTCGGCGCCGACATCTATCTTGACCGGCAGCAGGTCGCCGAACGCTTGGCTTCGGTGCGCGAGCAGATGCCGGCCGGCGTGGTGCCGCAGATGGGGCCGATCACCTCCATCATGGGCGAGATCATGCTGGTCGCCATGACGGCTGACAAAGCCTCGCCCATGGAAGTCCGCGAGCTGGCCGACTTCACCGTGCGCCCGCGCCTGCTGGCGATACCAGGAGTAGCGCAGGTCATCCCGATCGGCGGCGAGGTCCGCACCTACCAGGTCACGCCCAACATCGCGCAGATGACACGATTGGACGTGTCGCTAGATGACGTGGAGCGCGCGATCAGGCAGTTCGGGACCAATTCGGGCGGCGGCTTCGTCGATCAAAACCGCGCGGAGTACGTGATCCGCAACATCGGCCGCACCACTCGGGTCGAGGACCTCCGCAACCTGGTGGTAACCGTCAAGCAGGGCCAGTCGATTATCCTGAGCCAAGTCGCCTCGGTCGATTATGCGCCCCGCTTCAAGCGCGGCGACGCGGGGGCCAACGGCAAGCCCGCGGTGATCCTGTCCATCCAAAAGCAGCCCGGGGCCGACACCGTGACCCTAACGCGCGCCGTCGAGACGGCGTTGCACAATCTTGGCCGCACCCTGCCGGAAGGCGTGAAGGCCGACACGGTGCTGTTCCGGCAGGCCAACTTCATTGAAGCCTCGATCAGCAACGTCGAGAACGCCTTGCGCGACGCGATCGTGGTCGTGGCGATCGTGCTGTTCCTGTTCCTGTTGAACTTCCGCACTACGCTGATCTCGCTCACCGCGATCCCGATCTCCATCCTCATCACCGTCCTGGTGTTCAAGGCGGTCGGCCTGTCCATCAACACCATGACCCTGGGCGGCTTGGCCATCGCGATCGGCGAACTGGTCGATGACGCCGTGGTTGGGGTGGAAAACGTCTTCCGACGCCTCAAGGAGAACCGCGAGTCTGGCGACAAGGTGCCAGTGCTCAAAGTGGTCGCCGCAGCAAGCCAGGAAGTGCGATCCGGCATCATCTACGCGACGTTGATCATCATCCTGGTGTTTATCCCGCTGTTCGCCCTTTCCGGCATCGAGGGCAAGCTATTCGCGCCGCTGGGGGTCGCCTACATCGTCTCGATCCTCGGCAGCCTGGTGACGTCCATCACCGTCACGCCGGTGCTCTGCTACTACTTGATTCCCCGGATGAAGAACCTGGCGGAAAAGGAAAGCTTCGTTGTCCGCTGGCTGAAGCGCGGCGACACGCGGCTGCTGCGCTGGTCGTTCGGCCGGGCCGGGCTTCTGCTTGGCATCTGCGGGGTGGCCGTACTCATCGCCGGGTTCGCTGCAACCCGGCTGCCACGCGCGTTCCTGCCGCCGTTCAACGAGGGCACGCTGACGCTCGGGATGACCTTCACGCCAGGCATCAGCTTGGCCGAATCCAACCGCCTCGGACAGGTCGCCGAACGGCTGATCATGCAGGTGCCGGAGGTCAAGAGCATCGGGCGGCGTACCGGCCGGGCGGAACTCGACGAGCATGCCGAGGGCGTTCACTCCAGCGAAATGGATGTGGACCTGAACCGGTCCGACCGGCCGAAAGACGAGGTCCTGGCTGACATACGCCGTCGGCTGGCCATCCTCCCGGCCGCGTTCAACATCGGGCAGCCGATCGGGCACCGGCTGGAGCACCTGCTATCCGGGGTAAACGCCGCTATCGCCATCAAGCTGTTCGGCGACGACGTGGATACCCTGCGCGGACTGGCGGAAGACCTGCGCGGACGCCTCTCGGCAATTCCGGGGCTGGTGGACCTGCTGGTGGAGCGGCAGGTGCGCGTGCCGCAGCTCCAGGTCCGTCTCGATTACGACCGCGCTGCCCTCTACGGCGTGACTCCGGCGACCTTGACTGACGCGCTGGAGAAACTGTCGAACGGCAAAGTCGAGAGCCAGGTCGTTGACGGCCAGAAGCGGTTTGACGTGGTGCTGCGCCTGTCGGATGCGGAGCGCACGACGGAGGCGCTGGCCAACATGCTGGTCGAAACGCCGAAGGGCCGGGTGCCGTTACGGACCTTCGCCGAAGTGGTGGACGACGACGGGCCGAACCAGATCCTGCGCGAGAACGGCACGCGGCGCATCGTCGTGCAGGCGAACACCAACGGCTCGGACGAGGGCCGCATCATTCAGGCGATCCGCGACGAGATTGCCCGGATGCCGTTGCCGCAAGGCTACTTCATCCAGCTTGAAGGCACGTTTCAGGCTCAGGAGGAGGCGGGCAAGCTGATTGCCGGGCTGTCGCTCGTGTCCTTGGCACTGATCTTCACCGTGCTCTACAGCCGCTATCGTTCCGCTGTGCTGGCGCTCATCATCATGGGCAACGTGCCGCTGGCGCTGATCGGTTCCGTCACCGCACTGTGGCTGTCGGGCCAGCCGCTCTCGGTCGCTAGCATGGTGGGGTTCATCACGCTCACCGGCATCAGCGCCCGCAACGGCATCCTCAAGATCAGTCATTACATCAACTTGCTGCTGCACGAAGGCGAGACGTTTGGGCCGGAGATGGTGGTCCGCGGCAGCCTGGAGCGGCTGACACCTGTACTGATGACGGCCTTTTCCGCTGGGTTCGCGCTGCTGCCGCTGATGATTGGGGCGGATGCGCCGGGCAAAGAAATCTTGCATCCCGTCGCGATCACCATCTTCGGTGGGTTGGTCAGCGCCACGCTGCTCGACACGCTGCTGACGCCCGTCCTGTTCCACAAGCTCGGCCGCAAACCGCTGGAACGCCTGCTGACCCCCAACGCTGATGGGCTGCTGCCTGCCGAAGCGTTTTGACTTTCCAGGAGAATGACCATGAATATTCGCGTATCCCTCATCGCAACGGCCCTGTTGCTCGCCTCGCCGGTCGCCTTCGCGCACGGCACGCCTCCGGCTCCGGCGCATGGCGGCACAATTGCTGAGGGAAGTGGCGAGCACTGGGTGGAGCTGAGCGTTTCGGGTGATCAGATGACTGCCTGGGTCAGCGACGAGGATAACAAGCCAATCCCCGCAGCCCAGCTTGACGGCAAAGCGACGGTGCTGATCGACGGCAAGACTCAGTCGGTCGCACTCAGCCCCGCCGATGGCAACAGCGTGGCGGGAAAGCTGGCAGCTCCTGCCGCGGGGCGCCTGACAGCGGTCCTGGCGCTCACGGCGCAAGGTAAGCCCGTGCAGGTGAAATTCGAGCTATGCCGGAGAATGGGTGATGGCTGAGTGAGAAAGGCGGCGTATCGAGGTGGGTGGAAGCCTGCCTGAACCTCCCGAAGGAGCGATACGCCTA
>JAABUJ010001737.1_pt1 | contig 30085 bp, 22 predicted proteins | sample 5559131 | NCBI WGS metagenome assembly JAABUJ01 (sample SAMN10711875, study PRJNA513366) | rock metagenome | isolation source: Antarctica rocks | place: Antarctica: Victoria Land, Mt New Zealand nord | collected 2016-01-07
ACTGGTCCCTCAATACGACCATCTTGCGCGAGATCAACAAGAACGTGACGATCGGCTTGAACATCCAAAACGTCTCGAACAACCAGCACGGCACGACGCCGTGCTTCAACCCGCAGGATACCGCCCTATCCACGGGACTCGGCTCCGGATGCCCGGGCCAGAACGGCCCCCAGTCCGGAACCATAGCGCCGGTCGGCTATCTCTACCAGAACATCACACAGTCGCCGCGCACGTTCGAAGGGTTCATGAGCCTCAAATTCTGACGGATGCCGGCGCAATGAACCCGTAAACCCCAACCGACGGGCGGTGCGAAAGCATCGCCCCTTCACCGTAGAGAAAACGTTCCTATGCTCACGCCGTACCTTGTCGGCATCTCGCTCTGGCTCGCCTCAGCCACGCCACCGCCCCCAACGCCGGCGCCGACCCCGACGGGGCCGGTCTATTTCGGCAAGCCTGCCGTGCGCGTTGGGCTCGATGCCCGGCCGCTCGGCTTCGATCCCGACGGGAATGCGCGCTGGCTCGTTGTTACGAAGTTCTTTGATGCCGGCGGCAGGCCGACGCGTATCATGGCGAACAGCGACGTCGACTATCTCTCGCGAGACGGCTACGTGCAATGGCAGACGCGCCTGCGCTACGGTCAACCCGGCGCGATCCTAAAGACGCGTCGCGACGGGGCGCTCGCGATGACGATTCGGGTGAACGCGCCGCGGCTCGCCAAAGCCAGTGCGCACACCGATACGCGCACGTGGGCGGGGCCGCGCGTCGTCGCGCAAGCGCTTGGACCACACGCGATCCAAATCGGCTGGTTTCCGCGAGAAACGACGATGGCGCGCATCGTGCGCGTCGACGGTCGCGGCCAACATCGTACCCTCGAAATTATCGCCGGACTCAGCTCCACGTACCTCGATACGAGCGTGCTGCCGGTGAAGCACTATCGTTACATTCTCTACCGGTCCGATCACGCACCCGTGAAACTGGGTCCCATCACAACACCTGCACCTCCGCCCATAACAAGCGTGTCCAACGCCGCGGGCAAAGCGATGTGGTTGTTCTTTACGACCAATCCGATCGACAAAATTTACTACAAACACTTGGACGCGAACGCGATCGTCGCGCAAGCAGTACGTGCGGGTTTGCATTATGTAGAATTGCGCACAGCCTACGGCGCGTACTGGGAAGTGACGCCGGAAGCGAAGCCGACGATCGATGCGATCGTCGACGGACTTGCGGCGCATGGCATCGGCACGATCGGCTGGACGGTGCCGCGCGACGCAACCTTTGAAGACCTCCAACAGAGCGTCCGCACCGCCTATTATCGCACGGCGAAGGGCACACCCCTTACCGGTCTCGCGATCGACGTCGAGCGCGGTGATGAATTCATGGGTGCGGCGCCGGAAGGCCCGAGCGCCCTGTGGCAATACATGCGCTCGCTTCGGGCGGCGCTGGGACCAACGTACCTGCTCGTTGCTACGGTCGAAGATCCGTATCTGGAACACCTCACGCAGAAGCAATATCCCTACGAGCAAATTGCGCGCTACAGCGACGTTTTGCAGCCGATGGCATACTGGCGAATGATGCGACGCAAACCCACGAACCCGGCTCAAGTCGCCGTGCTACTGCGCGCATCGTACGCGAAGGTCGCGCGAGTAGCGCGCCGCCCGATTCCAATCAGCATCGGCGGCCAAACCACCGCGGAAGGCCGCAACGGCTATCCGCCCGCCGACGAGATCACCGCGTCGCTCGCTACAAGCAAAGCGGTCGGCGCGCTCGGCGAGTGTTTCTTCGCCTGGGACGGCACGCAAGCGTACCAGTGGGACGCGCTCGCTGGTTACCGCTGGTGAGGCTGCCTTTTACCGCCCCTGCTGGTCAGGCCGTGCCATTCCAGCCGCCATGGGCGCTTTCGTTGACAGGCGTTTCCGTAGCTTCGGCATGGTTTGTGATGTAGCTCGCGGGTGTTAAAATCGCTGATGTGAAGGTAGGAGCGAATACGCCCCTTTCGGTTCGGCTGGATCCCGGCGTCCGGCAAATCCTCAAAGAGGCTGCCGCCGCCCAGGGAGTTCCGCTGCGTACCTACCTGCGCTCGGTCGCGGCGGAGCACGCTCGGGCACGTCGGCGCCGGCGCATCCGCGGCGAAAGCAAAGCAGTCGGCGCGTATGTTCGATCGTCACGCGAAGGACAGGCGTTTTACGACGAGGTCGGCACCCCCAGCGCGGAAATCTGAGATTGCGGCCGGGTGATATCGTCGTTGTTGACTGGCGCGACGCTTTTCCAAAGAACGCCAACAAAATATGGCCCGCCATCGTTGTGGAAGACGCGCGCGTTTTCGATGAAGACTATGCGAACGTGGTCCTCGTTCCGATTACCGAAGACCGTAAACTCGCCGTGCGGTCGTTATTGGTTCCACCGACCAGGTCTAGCAAAACGTTCGAGTCGAGCGCACAACTCATCGACCGAGCAGCCTGCGATCGTATTCGTCGTGTCCCCGCAGGTCATCGACGAGCCCGTCTACCTGTTCGCGCGTCCAGCCGTCACCAACGCGGAAGATGCCCGCGAATTTCCGAAACGGATTGTCATCATGGACGAGATGAACTTGCACGCGGCCGCCGTGGACATCGAAGGCGATCCGGTCACCGGTTTTAGGGCCCAATGCTTCCCTCACGCGTCTCGGTATGGTGACCTCGCCCTTGCTCGTAAGTTTGGCGACCTGCCGTTCGTCGCGGATTCGATTCCTTACTTTTGCCAGCACAACGTAAGGACTGTAACACACGATCGCGGGCGGGGCGAATTTGCGCGCTTCCTTCCAAAGGCCTTGGTGCGTATACTTTGACTGCGTTTGTCGTTCGGCGGCTTTTGCTTGCGCTGCCGACGCTCGTCGGCGTGACGGTGTTGACGTTCGTTCTCCTGCACCTCGCGCCGGGGGGACCGGCGCTGGCGCTGGCGGGCGAAAAAGCGACGCCGGCGCAGCTCGCGCGGATCACGCATGAACTCGGGCTCGATCGTCCGTGGCCCGAGCAGTACGGCGCATGGCTCGGCGCGCTGCTGCGCGGCGACCTCGGTTTTTCGTACATCCGTCAGGCGCCGGTGACGGCGTTGATCGCCGCGCGCCTCCCTGCGACGATCCTGCTGATGGGGTGTGCGCTCATCGTCTCCGTCGCGTGCGCGATTCCGCTCGGCGTGTATCAAGCGTATCGCCGCAACACGCGCTTCGATCGCACGGCGAGCATCGCGGTGTTCATTGCCTGGTCGATGCCGACGTTTTGGTTCGGCACGCTCTTGATCGCGTTCTTCGCCGTCAATCTGAAGTGGTTTCCGGTCGGCGGACTGCAAACGATCGACACGCTCGCCTTCGACTGGCCCTCGCGCATCGCACATTTGATCTTGCCGGCGGCAACGCTCGCGATCGTGTCGCTCGCCGCCTGGAGCCGCTACATCCGCGGCAGCATGATCGAGCAATTGCGCGAGGACTACACGCGAACCGCGCTGGCCAAGGGCCTGTCGACCCGATCGGTCCTCTTTCGGCACGCCCTGCGCAATGCGCTGATCCCGTTCATCACCTTGCTCGGCGGAACGGTTCCCGCGCTTTTCGGAGGAGCGGTCATCACCGAGCAAATCTTCGCGTATCCCGGCATGGGGCAGCTGTTCTGGCAATCGGCGGTCGATCGTGACTATTCGACGTTGCTCGGCATGACGCTCATTACCGCGATCCTGGTGATCGCGGGAAACCTCCTCGCCGACGTGCTCTACGCGGTAGTCGATCCGCGGGTGCAGATTTCGTGAGCGAAGCGACCCTAGCGTCCGCGGCTGATGAAACGTTTATGCCGAGCACGCCGCGTCGTCGCGCGACTGGCGTCACGGCTGCGAGCATGCTGTGGTTGATCGTCGCCGTGGCGGCCTGCGCGCTCCTTCCCTTCGCGCTGCACGTCGATGCGGGCTCGACCAACGTCACGCAGGCATACGAGCCTCCGAGCGCCCTGCATTGGCTCGGAACCGACGGCTTGGGGCGCGACGAGTTCGCGCGTCTGCTGGTCGGCGGCCGCATCACTCTGGCGGTCGGTGCCGTCGCGGCGTTGGTCGCAATGCTGATCGGCACCGTGTACGGCGCACTGTCGGGCTACTACGGCGGGTGGGTCGACACGGCGCTGATGCGGATCGTCGACGTTTTGCTCAGCGTTCCCACGCTGTTTCTGCTGCTCTTCCTGGCCGCGATGTTCCATGGCAACGTCGTGGCTCTTATGCTCGTCATCGGCGCGACATCCTGGCTACAGCCGGCCCGATTAGTACGCGGTGAGATGCTCACGTTGAAGGAACGCATCTATGTCGAGGCGGCTCGCGCGATCGGCGCCGGTGATCGCCGCATCATTTTTGCTCACCTCGTGCCGAATGCCGCGGGAACGGTCATTACGACCACCACCTTTATGATCGCCAGCGCCATGCTTGCCGAGACGGCGCTTTCGTATCTCGGCATCGGCGTTCGTGCGCCGATGCCGTCGTGGGGCAATTTACTTTCGAGCGCCCAAAGTGATCTGTTCGCGCAGGCCTACTGGCTGATTTTCCCACCCGGCGTGGCGATTCTCGCGACGGTCTGCGCGCTCAACTTTTTGGGAGACGAGCTGCGAGAACGCGAAACGCGCTCTTTCTGCGACGCATGATGCGCAGGGCTCTCGCGCTCATAGTGGCCTGCGCACTCGTCGGCTGCGGCGCGCGCGAGGCGGAGACACGCAATCCGAACGTCGTCATGTGCGCGTGGATCGGCGGCCCCGATGGTTTCAATCCGCTCGTGACCGTCAGTTCCTCCGCCACGATGATTGAGGACCTGATCTACACGCCGCTCGTCGACATGGTGACGAGCCCCACTCTCTTGCCGCACTGGTCGACAAGCCTCGCATATCGGGTCGACATCGGCGATGCCGGCACGCGTTACGTGCTGCGCCTGCGTCGCGGCGTGCGCTGGTCCGACGGCGCCGCGCTCACCGCGAAGGATGTCGTCTTCGCCGTGGAACTCGGGCGCAATCGGCTGCTGCCGCGAAGCAACGCGGCGGATTTCGAGCTGATGCGTTCCGTTCGCGCGCTCGATGCGCACACGGTCGAAATTCGCCTCTCCAAGCCGTCACCGCCGTTTCTCGCGAACGCACTCGGCGAGACGTTCGCGCTCCCCGAGCACGTTCTGGACCGCTATCCGCCGCAGTCGGAACGAGAGGCTAAATTCGTTATCGGCGATGCGGCCTTTTCGCAGCATCCCATCATCAGCGGTCCCTGGCGCATCGTTCGCAACGTCCCCGATTCGTCGCTCATCATCGCCCCCAACCCGTTATACTGGGGGCCGAAACCGGCGCTCGATGAGATCGCGTTTCGGGTGTATCCCGAGCAAGATTCGCTCTACGCCGCCGTCGACGCCGGCGAGATCGACGTCACCGGCATTCCGCCGAACCTGTGGCGCGTTCACGGCCGCTTGCGCGGCGATCACCGCTTCGTCACGTGGCCCTGGAACGTCGCGTTTGCGCTCGTGCCCAACTATCGCGATCCGACAATTGCATGGATCGCCGACCCCGCGATCAAGCGCGCCATGTTGTACGCGCTCGACCGCCGTTTCATCACCGACGGCATCATGAGCGGGCAGGCCGACCTCCTCAACGGCCCCCTACCGACCTTTTCGCCATACTACAACAAGCGCGTAAAGACGTACGCGTACGATCCAGCCGAGGCGCAGCGGCTGCTCGGCGCCGACGGCTGGAAAATGCGCGGCGGGGTGCGCATGAAGAACGGGCACGCGCTACGCATTACGCTCAAGACCGAGGGCGCGACGGATGCCGTGGGAAGCAACGTGGCCGAACTCGTCCAAGCGAATCTGCGCGCGGTCGGCATCGACTGTGTGCTCGAGAATGAGGAGCTCCAAACGTTTTTCAGCGACGAACTCAGCAGCAATTTTCAATTAGCATTGCGCGGCGTGATCTTGTTGCCGTATCCCGACGACTACAAATACTTCCATTCCACGCAAACTCGTGCGAACGGCGGCTTCAACGAAGGCTTCTACGGCAACCCACAGGTCGACCGCGTCCTCGAGAGCGCTCGAACCGCCGCTTCGCCCCGCATCGCCCGTTCGGAGCTCGATCGCTACCAGATGCTCGCAAGCGAAGATCTCCCGGAACTCTATCTCTATTCGGTCCGGCTCGGCGCGGTCGTGCCGAAGAACCTGAAAGGCCTCGCACTCACGCCCCTCGCCCCCGCAGCCTTGCCGATGGGACTGCAGTTTTGGCGGCGTTGACACATGACCGTTGCCGGGACGGTACCTATCAAAGGCGACGCCACGGCGCTCTGGACCACACGGGACGTTCGTGCCACCGGCAGGTAACGCCGCAGTTTCCGGCAGCGGCTCAGCTTTGGGATCTTGCATGAACGGTGATGAGCATGCTATTATGATATCATTATGGCATTGAAGCAGATCGCGGTTCGAATCGACCAAGAGACGGCTGACCGTTTGAAGATCCGTGCGAGCATCGAACGCCGCTCCGTTAATGAGATCGTCGGTGAAGCGATCCGTGACTATTCAAAGACGCACCCAGTGTCTCGCGAGGACATGCTGACTCTCGTTCGCGCGATTGCAAAAGAGGATGCTGCTCTTCTCAAGGCCCTCGCCGAAGACTGAGTGCAGTATTTCACCGAGGAGGATGTCTTAGCGTTCTACGCTGCGGCCATAGGGCAACCGGTTCTCCGGTACCCTGCCGGCCTAGCGTCAGCGGTCGGCCGTCCGCAGCAGTCGGCGTTCGGCGAGGATGCGTACCTGACACTTACACTAAAGGCGGCGGCCCTTATGCAATCGCTTGCGGAGAATCAACCGTTCGTCGATGGTAATAAACGCATTGCATGGGTTTGCGGCAAACTATTTCTTCAACTTCAAGGCTTCACAATGCACGCGACGGATGAAGAGGGTATCGATTTCTTCAAAAATCGAGTTGCCCGCGGAATGGCGGTCTCGGAATTGGCCGACTGGATCGACGACCACCTAACACCATTCGGCCGCTCATCCGACATCGACTGAATCCAAACAAAGCAATTGCACCTCCACGACTCGGCGAGGCTACGACGATTGCAATGTCAGCTCTCTACATCGTACCGTAGGAGGGGCAGATGGCGGCCGCTGTCGGGGGAGACGCGTTCGCCGACGCGGCGTGCTCCCATACGGATATAAAATGCTTCGGCGTTCGGGTCGCTCTCGATCAGAAAATGTCCGTAGTCGTGCGCGCGTGCTATGCCGACCGCGTGGTGCCACAGCGCGCGCCCGATTCCGGTGCGGATAAAAGCCGGGTCTATCCACAAGTCGTAGAGGAACGGTTCTCCATCGACAACGCGGAATCCGTAAAAACCGCCCAGACGTCCGCCCTCGGTTGCGAGATAAACCGGGCACTGAACCAGATACTCGGCTGCCACCGTGAGTGCCGATCGCAAACTTTCCAAAAAGGCCGCATCGTACCCCCAATAGCTCTTGGAACGGAATGCCAGATCGCTAAGTGCGACAGCGTCGGCCCGTATCGCGCGCCTGATCGCTACATCGCCGATATGGTCCACCCGGCGGCTAAGTTTGACTGCGGGTGTCTCCGGGCCGTGAAACTTCCTGTATCACCGCATATTGTTTGGTTCGAAGCAGCACCGATATAAGGACTCGATTGCGGGCAACGAGCGCGTAGCCCAGCATCTCTAGCAGAAGCAACGGAAAGACAAGATAGAGAGCGGCAACCAACAGGCGCCACCCCCCAAACGACCAAAGAAAGCGATTGATGGCGAACGCGCCGCGGTAGACGCGGGCGTTGTCATCGATTACATGGACTGCTTTAGCGCACTGCGCGGGGCTCGTCCCGCGACGCTTTAAGTCGTCCAACGAGAAATGCTGGTAGGGAACGAAGCTATACGTCCCCTTACGATCGATGCGTCGCGCGAACTGCACCGTCCAAGTGCAGAAACCGCAGGCTCCGTCGAAGATCACGACTCGAGCCGCCGGACGCCACGTGCCAAGCGGCTTGCTCCCCGTGACGGGGTAAATATCCACTGCGGCCTCCAAAGTGTGCCGTTACGCTTTAAGCGCCGTTGCTTGCAGAAAGAGACTGTACCAGTCGTGCTTCTGCAACAACTCGTCGTGCGCCACGCTCGTGGTCAGGATGAACGTCGGCGCGCGGGTTTGCAATTGCGCGAGCGTCATCGTGTCGGCCAAACGCACGTAGACGTTGGGTTGCGGTGCTTGGACCATGCCCATCAAGGCGGTGTTGCCGGTGCTCGTATCATCGGTGAACAGGCTCAGCAGATGGTGCTGCTGCGAGGTCTTCACCCAGTCGGCGAATGCATCGTAATACCCGTAGGCGGCATCAAAGAGCAGCACGTCGGTGATCGAGTCACTCAGGCCGCCGCGTTGCAGCACGCCGCAGGCACCGCCGTATCCGCCGCTGTGTGCGGAAAGCACGATGCGTCCGATGTGAGCGGTTGGGACGTTGCCGTTGAGGCGCACCCACCTGGCAACATCGTTCATAAAGCGCAAGAAGCCGCCGGGGTCCAGTTCCAACTTTCCGTCGCCGGAATCGTTCGCGTCCTTCGGGCCCTGAGGGACCACCAAAACCGCATTTCGCCCGCTTGCAACAAGCTGCTCGCGCAAGCGGTAGCGCGCGAACACGGTACGCACGTCGTTGTTCCAACCGTGAAAGTGTACGATGAAATCGGTCGCGCCGTTCATTGCATGCAGCGTATCCGGTACGAAGATGCCGACCGTACCGTCATCGTAATGACCTGCAAAATCGTAATGCTTGCCCTGGTAGTCGTGCCCCGCAGTGCGGCTGCGATGCGGGAACGGTGCGCTGCCGAACGACTGAAAATACGTGCGCCCGCCGGGGGTCTGCGACGTGACGGAAAGGCTGGCGGGTGCCTTCGCCGGTCCCGCGGGGCCGGCGGTCACGCTACGGACGGGATCGGCGTTAATGGAGCCGGCAGTTACCGAGGAGGCGGTCAGCGCTAAAAAGTCGGCTCGATTCATGACGCCGTTCGTTCGCTACGATCGGCCTTTCGCTTTCCGCCAGCCGCGTCATGAGCCGGCGTACGCTGCGGTAACATTGCGTCGTCGACGTCGTTGCGCAGCACGTCGGCCTCGGATTCGCGACGAGCCGCAAGACGGTGCGTTCCGCGCTCGATGAAGACGACCGCCGGGCGAGGGAAGCGGTTATAGTTGCTCGCCATGCTGTACGTGTACGCGCCGGTCGTCGACATCGCAAGGAGGTCGCCCGGTCGCAGGTCGCGCGGCAACGGCGCGATGGCCAGCTCGTCGTTCTCGCACGAGCGTCCGCAGAGCGTTGTCTCTTCGTACCCGGCGGCCGACATCCGACCGACGAGTGACGGTTCGTGAAAAGCGCCGTAGAGTGCGGGCCGCGGGTTGTCGGCGATGCCTCCGTCGACAATGACGAAGCGTCGGCCGCCACGATCTTTGACGACCGCGACGCGATAGAGCGATGTGCCGGCCTGCGCAATGATGGCGCGGCCCGGCTCGATTCCAAGTCGCGGCCGCGGGATACCCCGTTCGCGCGCCCCGCGCGTACACCGGTCTTGGAGTTCACGAAGGATCACGGCAACGTCGCTGCGTCTGCCGCCGTGCCGCGGATCGACGCCGAAGCCGCCGCCGACGACGAGCATCGGCACGTCCGCGATCTTTGCTGCGAGGGCGCACAGATCGAGCAGCACCGATAGGCTCGCAGCGTACGGCTCCGCCTCGAAAATCTGCGAACCCAGGTGGCTGTGCAGCCCGGCGAACCGCAATGCCGGTGCGGCGCACACGGTCGCGATCGCAGCCGGAATGTCATTCGGCGGCAAACCGAATTTCGAATCCTCGCCCCCAGTACGCACGTAGGCGTGCGTCTGCGCTTGGATGCCCGTGTTCACGCGTAGCATGACGGACACCGGGCACTCGGGCCGAGCAAAAGCGCTCAGCTTTTCGATCTCGGCGTGGTTGTCGATCACGATCCTTCCGACGCGGCCGGCGCCCGCCGCCCGCAATTCATCGTCGCTTTTCGCACACCCGTGCATGATCAGGCGCGCGGCCGGGAATGCGGCGCGTTCCGCCGTCAGCAATTCGCCGAGCGAACACACGTCGAGTCCGAGCGTGGTGCTCGCCAGCCGCCGCGCCAATCCGATGAGGATGAACGCTTTGGCCGCATACGAAACGTCGATATCGAACTCTCGCGCAAGCGTAGCAAACACCGACACGTTACGATCGAAAACGTCGAGATCGATCGCCATGAGCGGCGTGCCGTAGGTGGTCGCGAGCGACTGGGCATCGACGCCGCCGATGTTTCGCGGCGCGTCGCTCGTTTGCGTCATCAGTTTCTCTGCGGTGCCAACGGAACTAGCTTCAGATTGCGATGTCGGCGACGGGCCCCGATGAGCCTGCCGTCTGCGGCAGCGCAGCGACGGCGCCGTGGAGCGGATCGAGCGACGGTACGTCGAGATTCTCGTCGGTTATACCTGAGCGGCGAACGGCGCGTAAGGCATCGAGCGCCTGGGGCAGCGCAAATTGTTCGCCGATGAAGCTCGCAACAAAGCGGCCGCCACGAATTTCGCCCTGCGCCTCGAGGCGCCGAAAGACCCCAAGCAGTTCGCGCCAGGGCGGCGCAAGCGGTTCGCGTTTGATGATGTCGCGCAACACCACACCGTAGCGCGCCAGCAGCCTACCCGCGAACGCATCGACGTCGACCTGCTCGCGTTCGGCGACAAGCGTCGTCCAGCGTCCGCTCGAGGAGCGTGGCCGGCTCGAACGCGCCTTCTCGCCGAGGCGGCGTTTGGGATCGGCGAGCGCGCGCAACGCATCGAATCCGTCGGCGGACACGAGACCCGCCGCCACCAGTTCCCACAATGCTTCTTCGATCTCGGCTGGTAGCCGGCGCGTATCGCGCACGAGCTCCGTGAAGAACGGGGCGCCACGTCGCCGAACGGCCGCAAGCACCTCGCCTGCGGCATGTGAAAGGGCGCTCTCGTCGACAGCTTCGCGGGCGACCAGCGTGTCCGCGCTGTCCCGCGCAAAAAGCGAGATCGGTACCAGTTTGGTCGGTCTGACCTTACGCCTGGGCCGCTTTCCGGGACTGACGGAAAGCGGCCCAGGAGGCTCGGCGTCGGGTTCTGCATGGCCGGAAACCAGCGCGGGATGCGGTGAGAGGCGGCCCCACATGATCTCGCCCGATTGACAGAGCTTATCGAGATATTCGGGCTTGTAGCCAGCCACGCGTCGCGGCAGCACTTGGGTCTCCCACGCTGCGGCCGGCACTTCCAGTCCTTCGAGCTGACGGATCACGTGCAGCGTGCCGTCAACGCCGTGCAGTCGTGTCGCGGGCGTCGCGTGCTGCCAATGGAAAAGATAGCGCACGAAGTCCAAGGTCGTAACCGGCTCGATTTCGCGGCGCAACGTGCCGAGCGTGCGCCGATGGATGCGCGCCAGCACGCGTCGATTGCACCATTCCTCGTCGCGCGAGTAAAAGTGACCGCGCAGCACCTGGCCTTCGGTTTCCAGTTGCAGGAGCGCGAGTTGCACCGCCGCTTCGTCGCACGCGAACCGTGTCGCCAATTCGGAAACGGTATCGGGACCGCTCGATTCGAGCCAGCCGCGTATGACTTCCGCGAGTGCGGCTTCCCGCGTCGCCGGTAATGGTTGCGTGGGCGGGACGGTGGCGATGGCCGGCTCCGCGCGGCCTTGCGGATGCACGGCTGCGAACAGCGAAAGGCGTTCCGCGGACACCCAGAAGGTCGCTGCGCCGACGTGCACCGTGGTGGCGCGTCGCTCTTGCCGCAGCGCTTCGAAATACGCTTGCCACGGCTCGACCAGCGGCAGCGCGACGAGCGTCAGGAGCGCGTCGTGCAGTTCGTCGGCATCGCGAACGGTCGGCCACGATTCCGCCGCGACTTCCGCGATCGCGGTCGCGTCGAGCAGGCCGACGCCGTCGGAGGCATGGCTGCCGACGACCGAACGTAACTGCACCGCCCGGGCGCGCCGTTCTTCGAGCGGCGCGTCGTCGAGATATGCGTACGGGTTCGCGTTGAGAATCTCGTGGGAGAAGGGCGACGGCGTCGGTGTTTCGACGGCGACCGTGCGCAGTTCGCCGCGTTCGAGTTTACCGAGCACCACTTTGAAGCCGTCGAGATCCATCGCTTCGTGCAAGCAGTTCTCGATCGTCTCGCGCACCAGCACGTGATCGGGGATGCGTATCGGTCCCGACAGATTCTCGGGGCATGCCGCCTGATCGGGAAAAACGGCAGCGAGCAGGTCGTCCGAGCGCATGCGGATCAGTTGCGGTGCAACCTTGCGGCCCGCGCGCATGCGCAGCACCGCAAGAGCGCGCGTGACGTTCCAGCGCCAACGCGCCCCGAACATCGGCGCCGGCAGCAACGCCTGCGTGAGCACGTCGTCGACGCTTGCGCTCTTCACGAAAGCGAACACGGCATCGAGCGGAAAGGCGTGCTGCTCGGAGAGCGAGATGACGATCCCATTGTCGGTCGCGGCGGCTTGCAGCTCCAAATTAAACGAGCGGCAGAAGCGTTTACGCAAGGCGAGGCCCCACGCGCGATTGATGCGCGCGCCGAACGGTGCGTGAACGACCAGCTGCATGCCGCCGCCCTCGTCGAAAAACCGCTCGGCAACGATCGTCGTATCGCTCGGAACCACGCCGAGCGCGGCCTTTCCGGCACGGACGTAGGCGAGGGCCTGCTCTGCGCCGCCGCGGTCTAGCCCGCAATCACGTTCGAGCAGCGCGTAGGCCCCTTCATCGTCGAGTTCGTCGAGTTCGACGCGTAAGCGCGCTACTTCCGTCGACAGTTCGATCGTCCGTCCCAGACCTTCGCCGTTCCAGAACGGGACGGTCGGCGGCGCACCGTGCGCGTTCTCGACCCGAACCACGCCCGTTTCGACGCGTCGAATCTTCCACGATGTCTGACCGAGCAGAAAGATGTCGCCCGCCATGCTTTCGATCGCGAAGTCTTCGTCGAGGGTCCCGACCTGTTGATTGTCGGGCTCGGCAACGACGGCGTAATCGGCGCGATCGGGTATCGCCCCGCCGGACATGATCGCAGCCATGCGCGCGCCGCGGCGAGCCCGCACGCGGCCGTTGACGCGGTCGCGGTGTAAGAAGGTTCCGCTACGTCCTCGCGATGTCGCGATGCCGTCGGCGAGCATCGTCAGCACGGCATCGAAATCCGCGCGCACGAGATCAGCATACGGATACGTGGAGCGCACGAGCGCAAAGAGCTCGTCTTCGCGCCACTCATCGGTTGACGCGCAGGCGGCAACGAGTTGTTGCGCGAGAATGTCGAACGGCGACGCCGGAATGCAGAGGCGGTCCATGTTACCGCTTCGCATGGCGCGCACGAGTGCTGCGCATTCGATCAGTTCGTCGCGGGTCGTTGCGAACAGTACGCCTTCGGGCTTCGCGCCGATCCAGTGGCCGGAGCGGCCGATGCGCTGCAATGCGACGCCGATCGAGCGCGGCGAGCCGATCTGCACGACGAGATCGACCGAGCCGATGTCGATGCCCAGTTCCAGCGACGCCGTCGCAACGACCGCGCGTAAAGCGCCCTCTTTGAGGCGCGTTTCGGTGTCTTGGCGCGTCGCGCGGGCAAGACTGCCGTGATGCGGCACGACGATGCCGTCGCCGAGCCGCTGCGTAAGCGCGAAGGCGACCCTTTCGGAGAGGCGGCGCGTGCCCACGAAGACGAGCGTCGTCCGGTGTGCCCCGATCAGTTCTGCGATGCGGTCGTAGACATCGCCCCAGAGTTCATTGGAAGCAACGTGCGCGAGTTCGTCGCCCGGCAGCGCGATCGAAAGCGTCATCTCGCGCCGGTGTCCGACGTCGACGATGGTCGCCGCCGGGCTCAAAAAGGCCGCGACGTCTTCGATCGGCTTGACGGTCGCCGAGAGGCCGACGCGTTGCGGCTTGGGGCCGCCGTTCGAGGTGACGAGGTGATCGAGGCGCGCCAAGCTGAGTGCGAGGTGAGCCCCGCGCTTGTCGCCAGCGACGGCGTGGATCTCATCCACGATGATCGTGCGCACCGCTTTGAGCGCTTCGCGCGAACGGTCGGCGGTCAGCAAGATGAACAGCGATTCGGGGGTCGTGACCAGAACGTGCGCCGGCGCGCGCAGCATGCGCGCGCGTTCCGCCGCCGGCGTGTCGCCCGTGCGCACGGCCGTGCGAATCGGCCCGAGATCGACGCCGCTTTCGGCCGCCAGTTCGCGAATCTCCGCAAGCGGCGTCTCGAGGTTCTTGCGAACATCGTTCGTCAGCGCCTTGAGCGGCGAAACGTAGACCACGAGCGTCTCGTCACCGAGTTCTCCCGCGGCCGCCCGGCGCACGATCTCGTCGAGCGAGAACAAAAACGCCGCGAGCGTCTTGCCAGAACCCGTCGGCGCGGCGATCAGCACGTCCCGACCGGCCCGGATTTCGGGCCAGCCTTGAACCTGCGGTTCGGTCGGCGCGCTAAAATGCCGCTCGAACCAGGTCTCGATCAACGGGTGAAAAGTCGACCCCATGCTGCTATTCTACGACGCGCGTCGAGAAGGAATGGTGCCAAGCCGAGGATCGGCCCAAGAGGCGACCGCGCCGTGCGGGTGAAGCCGGTAAGCCGTGCAGCGCAACGGAGACCTCGCCGGCAAGACGATCCTCGTCACCGGCGCGAGCAGCGGCATCGGTTTGGAAGTCGCTCGCATGCTCGGGGAACGCGGCGCTCGCGTGGTGGCCGGCGTACGCGATCCTCAGCGGGGCGGGGCCGCGCTCGGCCCCGTCGGTAGCGTCGAAATTCTGCCTCTCGACGTGTCGTCGCTCGCGTCGATACGGGCGGCGGCGCAGGCTGTTCGCCGGAACCATCCGGCACTCGACGTGCTCGTCAACAACGCCGGCGTGGTGGCGGCTGGGCCGCGACGTTGCAGCCTCGACGGACATGAGATCACGTGGGCGACGAACGTGCTTGGACCCTTTGCGCTCACCCAAGCGCTGCTGCCCACGTTGCTTGCCGCCGATGCGCCGCGCGTCGTCAACGTGGGCTCGACGGCATACCGGTACGGGAAAATGGTGTGGAACGATCTCGAATTCGCACACCGCCGCTTTCGCGGCGGTCGCGCCTATGCAAATTCGAAGCTCGCGCTACTTTTGCTCACGCGCGAACTCGCCCGTCGCGAGTCGCGCATCGCAGCGAACTGCGTGCACCCCGGAGGAATTGCGACCGGCATCTGGCGTGAGTTGCCGGCCCTCCCGAGAGCAATCCTCATGCGCATCCTTCCGCCCCCGTCGCGCGGCGCGCTGCCGGTCGTATACGTTGCGACCGCTTCCGACGTAGCCTTCGTTTCCGGTCAATATTTTCACGGGATGCGCGATCAAGAAGTGTCCACCGCGGCTCGCAGCGTTGCGGATGCAATGCGGCTGTGGGAAGTTCTGTCGGCCCAGGCCGCGGCGTGAAATCAACGTGGCCGGGCGCGCGGCCGGAGGGCCGCACCGGCAGCGAGAACGCGCCGGTCATGCCCGGCCGCACCCAGCCGACGTCGCCGCCTCGCGTGGCGACCGTCGTTATCCTCGACTTCGGCGCGCAGTATAGTCAACTGATTGCGCGCCGGGTGCGCGAAGCGGAAGTCTATTCGGAGATTTTGCCGCACGATACGCCGTGGAGCGTTATCGCGGCTCGCGAGCCGGCTGCAATCGTCCTGACCGGCGGCCCCGAAAGTACGCTTGCAGCCGGGGCACTCGGCATCGATCCGCAGGTTCTCGGCGCGGGCGTTCCACTGCTCGGAATCTGCTACGGGATGCAGCTGATCGCACGCGATCTCGGAGGTGAACTCGTTGCTTCGAGGCACGGCGAATTCGGGGCTGCGACCCTCGAACTTGCAACGTGCTCGCCGCTTTTTGCGGGTGTGCCGCAAACGACCCGGGCCTGGATGTCGCACGGCGATACGGTGCTTGCGCCGCCGCCCGGTTTCGCGTCGCTAGCCAGCACGAAGAACTGTGCGGTCGCGGCGTTCGGCGACGATGAACGCCGCATCTACGGCGTGCAGTTTCATCCCGAGGTCGCGCACACGGTGGCAGGTAAGCGCATCATCGAGAACTTCCTGCATTCCGTAGCGCGCATTGAACCGGCGTGGAAGATGGAGTCGTTCGTCGAGCGCGCGATCGAAGAAATTCGCGCGCAGGTCGGAGCCGGCAAGGTCATCTGCGCGCTCTCCGGCGGGGTGGATTCTGCTGTTGCAGCCACGCTCGTCGCACGGGCAATCGGCTCGCAGCTTACATGCGTCTTCGTCGACACCGGGCTGTTGCGCGCAAATGAAGGCGATGCGGTCGTCGCCGCCTTCCGCGATGTGTTGCACCTCAGCGTAGTCCGCGTCGATGCGCGTGAGCGCTTCATGGGCCGGCTTGCCGGCATCGTCGCTCCCGAAGAGAAGCGCATTCGCATCGGGCACGAGTTTATCGCGATCTTTGAAGAGCAGTCGCGCCGGCTCGGTGACGCAGATTTTCTCGTGCAGGGGACGCTCTATCCCGACGTGATCGAATCGAAGACGCCCGGGTCGAAGGCCGGTCACAAGATCAAGTCGCACCACAACGTCGGCGGTCTACCGGAGACGATGCGTCTCTCGCTCGTCGAACCGCTGCGTGCACTCTTCAAAGATGAAGTGAGAGAAGTCGGACGCGTGCTCGGGCTGCCGCCGGCAATCGTCGACCGCCAGCCGTTCCCCGGGCCCGGCCTCGCCGTACGTATCCTCGGTGCCGTCACGCCGGAACGGCTCGAAACCGTGCGCGCGGCGGATAAGATCGTCACCGACGAGATCGAAGCGGCGGCGCTCGAAGTGCGCCCTTGGCAATACTTCGCCGTGTTGACACCCCTGCAGAGCGTCGGCGTCATGGGTGACGGCCGCACGTATGCGGACCTCGTCGCGCTGCGCGCAATCGCGAGCGAAGACGGCATGACGGCCGACTGGGCGCGCCTTCCCCACGAACTCCTCGAACGCATCAGCACGCGCATCGTCAACGAAGTGCCCGGCGTCAACCGCGTCGCGTACGATGTGACGTCCAAGCCGCCCGCAACCGTGGAGTGGGAGTGAGAATACTCGTCGTTGGAAGCGGAGCGCGTGAAGATGCGTTGTCGTGGCGGCTTGCGCAGTCGCCGTCGTGCAGCACGCTGTTCGCCGCGCCCGGTAATGCCGGCACCGGCAAACGCGGCACGAATTGGCCGATCGCCGCAACCGACGGCAAAGCGCTCGTTGCGCGCGCGCTCGCGGAGAAGGTCGACCTCGTGGTGCTCGGTCCCGAGACCGCAGTCGCCGCCGGCGTCGGCGACCGCTTTCGCGAGGCGCGCATCTTGACGTTCGGCCCCAACCGTTCGGCCGGGCGGCTCGAATCGAGCAAAGTTTTCGCAAAACGCTTCATGGAGCGCCACGGCATTCCGACGGCGCGCGGCAAGGTGGTGCATTCGCTCGCGAGCGCTCACAAAGCGCTCGCAGATTGGCGTGGCGCCTGCGTCGTAAAAGCCGATGGACTGGCCGCGGGAAAAGGCGTCATCGTCACCGCCGATGCCGCGAACGCGCTTGCGGTTCTACAAGATTGGTACGGCTCGGGCCGTATTCCGGGCGGCGGCAGCGACGTGCTGCTCGAGGAACGTTTGGAAGGCCGGGAGCTCAGCGTATTCGCGTTCGCCGACGGCAAAGTTTTCGTGCCGGTCGTTGCAGCGTGCGATTACAAGCGCGCGGGCGACGGTGATACCGGGCCCAACACCGGCGGGATGGGCGCATATTCGCCGCCCTGCGGTTTCCCGGATGATATGCTGCGAACCGTCGATGAACGGATTCTCGGGCCGGTCGCACGCGGGCTTGCGGCCGAAGGCGAGCGCTACGTCGGCGTCCTCTACTGCGGCCTGATGTGGACGGCTCGCGGACCCTACGTCATCGAGTTCAACGTGCGTTTCGGCGATCCCGAAACGCAGGTGATCATGCCGCGCGTACACGGAGATCTTGCGGAGCTGCTCGCGAGCGCCGCCCGCGGGACGCTTGAACCACGCGTCGCGACCTTCGACGGCGACTCGTGTGTCGGCGTCGTGCTCGCAACGGCCGACTATCCGCGGGCGAGTACGCCGCTGCAGGGTCTAAGCCCCGACGTCGCCCTGGGAGACGGTCGCGTCGCGTTCTGGGGCACGTCAACGGTGCGTGACCAAAGCGTTGCCGCAAGCGGCGGGCGCGTCTTGACGGTCACTGCGCTTGGCGCCGACCTTGCCGCGGCGCGCGAGCGTGCGTACGGCGCCGTTGCAGAATTATCACAGCGCATGGGTACAGGTTTACCGCTGACCTATCGTAGCGACATCGCAGCGATGCCGCCGGTCGTCTCAGGTTTCGCACCGGACCGCTCGGGTTAGAATAGGGTATGCAGTTTTTACGTTTAGCTCGGGTCGCTGCGGCTGGGGCGGGGCTCGCCATCGGGATGACGGCCGCCGCGGGTGCCGCGCAGGGCACGATGTCGAACACCGATGTTATCACGGCCTTGCATGTGATTCAGCATGATGCCGATGCGATTGCCGCCGGCAAGTACAAAGGCAAGTCGTTACAAGCCCCGGCTCACGAGATCGGCGTAAAATGGTACAACGTCGAACCGGCCTTGGCCAAGAATGGGTCCGTCCTCGTCGAGACACGCATGGCCAACGCCACGATTACGGCGTTCGATAAATCGTGGCGGCATAACGGTAAGGCACGTGATGCGGCCAAAGACGTAAGCAGCAGTGTGGCCAGTCTCATCTCGGCCGCCGCGCATAGCGCTCAGCCGACTCCTTCGGCGGCCGCATCGCCTGAAGTCTCGCCGTCCGCTGCTGCGGCGAGTCCCGCTGCCTCGGCTCGTCCAACAGCTTCGGCGGGTCCGGCCGCATCGGAGAAACCTTCCAGAGGCTAGCTCAGCCGCTGGTCACCGGTTCTCTACAGTTCGCATTACCTGCGGTTCCCGACGATCGAAACTCGTGCGGGACTCCGCGGGTAGTGGGGAATACATGTATCGATATCAGCAGCGCCCGGGCTTGGCCGCAACCGCCGCCGTGCCAACGGCGTCGCTCCTCGGGCAGGTGCTCGGGATTACCGGCGCCGGGTTTCTTGTAACCGCGGTTACGGGGTATTTGGCGCGCGGCTTCCCATATGGTGCGTCGCTCGCCGCGATGCTTATCGGTTTCGGTTTCCTGATTGCAATTTCGGCGACGCGCCGTAACCCTGCTGTTTCGATGCTCATGTTTTACGCCTTCACGGCGTGCGAAGGCATCGGCATCGGTCCGGTTGTTGCGACCTACGCGCGGGTCGACGGCTCGGCCGTGGTCGTCAACGCAGCAGCGACGACGGGTCTCGGAATGCTAGTGCTTGCAGGCTTGGTGTACCTGACGAGTTTCGATTACCGTCGGCTGTCGGGGATAGCGTTCGGCGCACTCATAGCGCTTGTGCTCGTGGGCCTCATCTCGGCGTTCACGCACTTTCTGCATCCCGCCGTCTATTCGTGGCTGACGCTCGCGGTTTTCACGTTGCTCGTGCTGGTCGACTTCGCGCGGATCCGTGCCGGCGGCGCGGGTGCCGGCGCCATCCAACTCGCGACGTCGATCTACCTCGACGCGATCAATATCTTCCTCGCGCTGCTGCAAATCTTTGGCGCGCGCAGCCGAGATGACTGACCGCCGGAGCGTGGAATAGCGCTGTAATGGCACGGGCCTACGATGCCCAGGCTCAGTTTCCCGGGGGCGACTCGATGCACGAAGCGTGCGGTGTCGTCGGCATCTACGCACCCGGTCACAGCGTCGCCCGCCAAGCGTATTTCGCGCTTTATGCGCTGCAGCATCGCGGGCAAGAATCGGCCGGCATCGCCGTCTCCGACGGAGCTACGATCGCGTGTCACCGTGAGATGGGCTTGATCTCGAGCATCTTCGATGAAGAGATTCTCGGAAAGCTGACCGGTTATATCGCGGTCGGTCACACGCGTTACTCGACGACGGGCTCCTCCGCCGTCGTCAACGCTCAGCCGCTGCTCGAACGCGCACCTTTCGGCGACGTTACCTTGGCGCACAACGGCAACCTGACGAACATCGATGCCTTGCGCGGCGACCTTGCCGCCGCAACCGTTCTGCAAGCAAGTTCGGACTCCGAAGTGTTGGCGAAGGCCATCGTGCAGGCCCCGGGCAACGATCTGGTTGCGCGCATACGCTTCGTGATGGGCGTAGCGGAAGGCGCGTACTCGGTCGTGATGTCGACCGAAAAAGCGCTCTACGCGTTCCGTGACCCCTGGGGCGTGCGGCCGCTGTGCTATGGACGCTTCCCGGGCGGCGGATACATCTTCGCCTCGGAGTCGTGCGCGCTCGCCACCGTTGGAGCGGAGTATCTGCGCGAACTCGATCCCGGCGAGATCATGTGGGTCGACGCCGAAGGACTCCATGTCGACAAGCCCGTGCAGCCGAAGCCGCAGGCTCTCTGCATGTTCGAGTACATCTATTTCGCGCGGCCGGATTCGGTGCTCAAAGGTTCATCGATCTATATGGCGCGTTTGGAGATGGGACGTCAGCTTGCGCGCGAGCATCCCGCCGAAGCCGATGTCGTCATGGCGGTACCCGACAGCGCCATTCCAGGCGGCATCGGCTACTCGCAGGAATCGGTTTTGCCGTACGTCGAGGGGCTCATCAAGAACCGCTATATCGGGCGCACGTTCATCAGCCCCGATCAGGGCATGCGGGCGCGCGGCGTCCAGCTGAAGTTCAATCCGATCGTAGAACTACTCAAGGGCAAGCGCGTCGTCGTCGTCGATGATTCGATCGTGCGAGGCACGACGACGCCCCGCATCGTGAAGCTCGTACGCGATGCGGGCGCGCGTGAAGTGCACGTGCGTATCACCTCGCCCCCGATCATCCATCCATGCTATCTGGGCGTCGATATGGCGACCCATGAAGAGTTGATCGCGGCGAATTATACCGTCGACGAGATCCGTGAAAAGATCGGCGCCGATTCGCTCGGCTATCTCAGCCGCGACGGTCTCTTGGCAGCCGTCGCCCGCAAACGCGGCGAGATGTGCCTGGGTTGCCTGACCGGTGAATATCCCGAAACGTATAACGGTCCGTCCGTTATCGAGCGAGAGAAGCCGGTCCTAGCGGCCTCGTAAGTCTGAACGTCGGAAACGTTCACGAATTCTCACGGCGGTTGCCGTGTTCGTCTTGCGGAGCGTTCGAATCCGCTTTCGATGGCCGGGCGAACAGGTCGATCGACGAGACGCCGACGGCTGCGAGTGCAGTTTGGAGTGGGCGAACGCGGTCGCGCATGAAAGCGTCGTAGGCGCCGAGCGCCCGATCGATCTCGCGCCCGAGCACGCCGCTTTCGCGCGTCTGCTCGGCGGTCGGCGAGAGCGTCGAGGCGATTCCGAGCAGCGATTGCACCCGCTCGCGTAGGAGATCGCGAAGGAAGTCGTTGTCTTGCCCATTTTCCGGATGCGAACTGAGGGTGTACGCGTGACGATTCGCCTCCACAAGCGCGGCGCGCGCCTGAGCAAGCGTTGCGGTTGCAGTGGGCCGCTTTTCCAGCAGTGCGATTCGCATGGGCAGTTGCAATTGCACGTTGTCGAGGGTATTGAGCGCGATGTCGATGCGCGACAAATGATCGACGAGGCCGCGTACGAAGGCGACGTGCGCCGCCTCCTCTGCCACGGTTCGCTGCGCGCGGGGATCGGGCGCGACGATGAGCGGCTGACGATATTGGCGACCGTCGACCGACAAGCGCACGGTGTAGGTAGCGGGCATCAAGTCGGCACCGCTCTCCGGCCCGCGGTTCCATTTCGGAGCGCGGTACCACGGCACGGGCGGCTGCGATGTCAGATCCCAGATGACGCGGTTGAACCCGGCGACGTTGGTGGCCGCCGCTCCCACGCCGTTGCTTGAAGTCTCGTCGTCGGCGCGGGAGTCCAAGCGCCGCACGAGCGCGCCGTGCGCATCGAGCACGTCGAGGTTGGGCGACGTTCTCGCCGGGTGGCCGAGGTAATACGTGAAAATCGCGGGGCCGGGCGGTCCTTCGCCGCTTGCGCGCACGTTCACGGTCGGCGTGTATTGCTCCCAGTGACGCGCGACTCGCGGCGCAAACAATGCAACATGAAGCGCCTTGGCACGCGCAGCACCCTCGAGCGGCGCGATATCGTCGAGGATCCAGATGCCGCGGCCGTGCGTGCCCGCGATCAGGTCGCCGGCGTCGGTCTGCACGCGCAGATCGCGCACCGACGACGGCGGAAGGTTCTGCTGCAGGCTACGCCACGTCGCGCCGGCGTCGTCGCTCCACCACACACTATTTTCAAGCCCGGCAAAGAGCAGGTTCGAGTCGCGCGGATCTTCGCAGATCGCCCGAGCGAATTGATCGCTTGGTAGACCGGCGACGATCGACCGCCACGTGTGACCGTAATCGTGCGTGACCTCGATGTACGGCGTGCGGTCGCCCGTGAAATGGCGATCGACCACAGCGTACGCCGTGCCCGGATCGCGATACGAAGCTGCGATCGTCGGAACGCGCGCGTCGGGTCCGACGCCCGGCATCGTCACGTCGTGCCAGTGCCGGCCGCCATCGCGCGTGAGCTGCACGCGTCCGTCGTCGGTCGAGACCCAAAGTTCGTTTGCGACGGCATTGGACGGCGCGATGTCGAGGATCGTGTCGTAGGTCTCGGCACCGGTCACATCGAGCCGCAGCGGCGTTCCGGAAAGGACCTGACGCGCCTTGATGTTACGCGTCAGATCGGGCGAAACGGCGCGCCAATGCACGCCGCGATCGGCCGTTCGGAAGAGCACGTTGCCTCCGTAATACGCGACTCTGCCGTCTTGCGGCGAGAACGCGAGCGGAGCTTCCCAATTGAAACGGTAACGCAGCGTGCTCGGCGGCACGACGTTTTGGTTGCGCACGTACGGCGAAACGTCGAGCGAGAGGCGCGTACGCAGGTTGTACCGCACGAGCGATCCGCCGTTATCACCGCCGCCGGACGACCCCCAAATCCAATCCGGGTCGGTCGGGTCCGGAAGCGTCCAGGTGCCGTCGCCGCCCCCGACGCGCGACCAGTCACGCGGAAGAAGCCCCTCATCGCTAAGATCATCGTTCGGCCCGCACCATGAACCGTTATCTTGCAAACCCGCGCACACGGCGTAAGGCAGGCGCGCGTCGGTCGCGACCCGGTACACCTGCTCGATCGGGACGTTGTTGCGCCACTCCCAGCTCGCACCGTTGTCGCGCGAGACGCCGACTCCCCCGTCGTTTCCCTCGAGCACGACGTTACCGTCGGCCGAAAACCAAATGTCATGGTGGTCGCCGTGCAGATGTTTGCCGCTGAGCTGCCAGGTGGCGCCGCCATCCTTACTTTCGGCTAGGCGTACCGACGTTGTGAAGAGGTGATTCTCATCGTGCGGGTCGACGAAAATGCGCGTGTAGTAAAAGGGCCGCTCGTCGATCAGCGTGTTCGTCGAGACGAGTTTCCAGTGCGCCCCGCCGTCTTCGGAGCGCCACAGCAGGCCTTGCGGCGATTCGACGAGCGCGTACACGCGGCGCGCATCGCTCGGCGCGATCGCGACGCCGATGCGACCGGTGATGCCGCTCGGGAATCCGTTTCCGGTGACGCGCGACCATGTCGCGCCGCCGTCGCTCGACCGGTAGAGGCCGTCGGTCGGTCCGCCGCTGTCCAGATGCCACGTCGAACGGTGAAACTGCCAGATCGAGGCAAAGAGCACGTTCGGATCCTTCGTACCGCGGGTTAGATCGGCAGCGCCGCTCCGTGGTCCGAGATACAACGTCTTCATCCACGTCTTTCCACCGTCGAGCGTGCGATAGACGCCGCGCTCCGTTGAATCGGCGAACGGGCTGCCGAGCGCGGCAACGACCGCGGTGCGCGAGTCGCGGGGATCGAGCGCGATCTTGGAGATCGCGTAGCTCTTTTCGAGTCCGAGGTGCGACCACGACTTGCCGCCGTCGGTCGAACGGTACATGCCGTCACCGTACGAGACATCGTTGCGCGGATTGGATTCACCGCTGCCGACCCACACGTCGCTTGGATCGTTTGGAGCAATCGCTACGGCACCGATCGAACCGACGTCCTGCGCATCAAAAACGGGCGTCCAGTTCGTCGTGCCGTCCGTGCTCTTCCAAACGCCACCGCCCGCCGAGCCGATGTAGACGAGTGCGGGATCGCGATCCGAGCCGGCGACCGCCGCGAGTCGACCGCCCGCGACTGCGGGCCCGAGGTTGCGCCATTGCAGTGCAGCCATCGGCCCGGGGGTGGGACTGGCGGATGCACCGGGCGTCGGACTCGGGGAGCCGCTGGGCGCCGGGGCGGGACGTTCACGAACCGCCGGCTGCCCGGGCGCGGCGCGGAGTCCCCCTTGCGCGCCGAGCAATGCGCCGAACGTCACGATCGTAAGAAACGCGAGACGAATCATCGCGTCGCGTGTTCGCGAGGAGCACTCGGGGCTCCGTTCCATGCGTGCAGCGGTTACGCGGGTACGAAGCAGGCGTGAACCCCGAAATTTCGTCCACCGACCGGCTCGTCGACCGCCTGGGCCGCAATCCCGTGCTCGATCCGCTCGCGGATGCGATACAACCCGCGTTGCGCTCCGCTCTGGACGCAACGGGCCCGCTCGCCCCGCTCAAAGATATCCTGCACGGTACACCACTAAACCATCCGCTGCACCCGGCGCTCACCGATATTCCGGTGGGCGCGTGGTCGCTCGCGGCGATTTTCGATTGTTTGGAACTCGTGGGCCGTCGGGAGTATCGGGCGGCGGCGGATCTGTCGATCGGCGTCGGCCTGGCGGGGGCAGTGGCGGCGGTCGCGACGGGGCTTGCTGAATGGTCCGACACGGCGGGGGAGCCGAAACGTCTCGGAACATGGCACGCGTTGCTCAACACGCTCGGCGCGAGCGCCTATGCCGCGTCGCTCGTACTGCGCGCGAGGGGAAAGCGCGGCACCGGCATCGCGACTGCGTGTGCCGGCTATGCGATCGTCGGAACCGCAGGCTACCTCGGTGGTGAACTCGCCTTCGGACTTCACATCGGTGCAAAGCACGCGGCGGCGCCCATCGTTCCGCCGTCCGATTTTACGGCCGTTCTCGCCGACTCCGAACTGCCGCTCGGCTCCCACAAGCGCGTCGACTTCGGCGGCATCCCAGTTTTGCTCTCGCGCGGCGCCGCGGGCGCCGTGCACGCCGTCGCGGCCGTCTGTACCCATCGCGGTGGACCACTCGATGAAGGTGAAGTTGCGGACGGCTGCGTGCGCTGTCCGTGGCATGGCGGCCGCTTTTCGCTCGCCGACGGCAGCGTGGTCGAAGGGCCGCCGGTCTTTCCCCTCGCGCGCTTTGAGCCGCGCGTGCGCGACGGTCAGATCGAGCTACGAGCTTTCATGTAATCGAACATGCGGAGCGGCGCGCTACGGGTACCCTGCCGCCGCCGTTTAGCGCGAAAAGCGAGTGCTCTTGACTATCGTGGTAGTCCGATGGCAGTGTGCCAGTGGACGTCATGGAATGTCGTCGCCGCTGCCGGCCGTAGGAAGCGGTCGAACCAGGCGATGGTGCGCTTTTCGGCGTCGGCACGGTGCGCCGGGCCGCGCAGGCCGTGGCCTTCGCCAGCATACACCACGAAGTCTGTGGTAACACCGTACGTCTGCAGCGCGTGCCAGAACTCTTGGGTTTGCGGCATCGGGCATTCGACGTCGTTCTGACCGACGTACTCGAAGGTTGGTGTCTTGACGTTCTTGATGAACGTGATCGGCGAGGACTTTGCGTACACGGCGGGATCGCTATAGACCGAAGCGCCGAAGAACGGGATCATCCACTGATCGATGCCGTTTTCACCGTAATATGAAAGCCAGTCGCTCACACCCGCGCCCGCGACCGCCGCTTTGAAGCGATTGGTCTGCGTGACCGTCCACATCGTCATGTAACCGCCGTAGCTGTAGCCGGTCAAGCCTAAGCGGTTCTCGTCGATCGGCGCTTGCTTTTCGACGGCGTCGATGCCGGTCAGCACGTCGCGCAAATCGCCGTATCCGAAGTCCTTGACGTTTGCAAGCGTAAACGCTTCGCCTTGACCGAAGCTGCCGCGCGGGTTCGGTAAGAAGACGTAATAGCCGCGTTGGAGGAACGCGCGTGTCGTACCGCGCCCGACGAAAGCCGGTCGGTAGGCGGCCGATGGGCCGCCGTGCACGATCGTAATCATCGCGTGTTTCGCTGCAGTGTCGGTCGCCGGCGGCGCAAGCAGCCAGCCGTCGACATCGTACGCATCGTTCTTCCAGGCAATGCTCGTCGCGTGCGTCGCGGCCGGGATGCCGGCGTTCGCATGGGTGATCGCGCGCCAGTTGCCGAGCGGCCCGACGGCGATCTCCGGAGGATGTTCGAAATCTTGCATCACAACGGCGCTGCGAGCGCTCCCGCATGCCGTTGAAAAGGCTGCGTCGCCGGCCGACGTCGTTGCTTCTGCGCTCCAGCGCGCTTGCGGGGCGCCGGAGGGCTGCCCGACATCAATGGCTTCGATGCCGTTCTTTGGCCCGCGTAGGTCGGAAAGAAGAAGCGTATCGTTGCGGCAGTCCCAAAGAAGCGACGTCGCCGATGCCGGGAAGTTCGGGGTCACGTCTGATGCGCTGCCGCCGGTTCCGCCGAGCGGCAGCACGTACACGTCGCCGCCGGTCGAGCCGAAGTCGCTCATGATGCCGCCGATGAAGGCGACGTATTTCCCGTCGGGGGCAACGCGCGGATCGGCGAGCTGTTGCTGCGGCGAAGCGGGCGTGTAGATTAGCTGCGCATCGCTTGCGCGCGCCGGCGAGGAACCAAACGCGTAGAGCTTCGCAATCCACCAGTTGTTGTCGCCGTCACCGTGCGCCGCCGTTCCGACGAATCCGCTGCCGTCGGGTCGCCAGTCGTATTCGTACACGAAGAGGTCGGCCGGTGAAACGAAGTTGAGTTTTCCGCCGTCGATCACGGCAATGCGCTGTTCGTCGGGATGTGCTCCGATCTCGCCCACGATCGCGGCCCCGGCCTGCGTCGCTCCGATCTCTTTGTGGGCGCCTGCGGTGGCGAGGACGGCAAGGCGTCCGCCCGGCGAAAAGCGCGGCGCATTGAGCACGCCGTCGAAATCGAGCAGCTTGCGAGCGCGCATATCGACGACGGCGACGGTATAGAGTGCGCGAGTCTTCGCTTTCGGCGAACGCAGAATGAACACGATGTGCTTTCCGTCGGGCGACCAGACGGGGCTGCTCGGCACGCAATCGGGACTCGGCGCGCACGGTAGCGCGATGGCCGTCGCACCCGTGCCGTCGGCCCGGCGCACCACGAGAATCTCGCGACGCTTGTCGCCGTCCACGACGGGATCGTTGCTTTCTATGGAAACGACATGCGCGGCGTCAGGCGAAATGGAAACGGAACCGAAGTTGTGCAGCAAGCGCTCCGCGCTCGCCGGCGCGTAAAGTGCGAACGCCGCCGCAAATGCGACGGCGCTCGAGAACAGGGGCCTGATTACCCCACGCATCAGCGCACGTTCGCTCCGGCGGCTGCGCCGTGCGCCGGCTTTGCATCAGCCGACGCGCCGTTGCGCGTTGCGCCATTGGTTCGCGCCGCATCTTCGGCCAGCGCAACGAAGGCTCGCACGGGATAACCGGTTGGCCCCTTGGCAAGGTACGGCGTCTCGGCATCGGTGTACGCCGTGCCCGCGATGTCCAGATGAATCCAGGGAACGTCGCCGACGAACGCCTTGAGGAACGCTGCTGCCGTCAAACTGCTCGCGGCGCGTCCGGCCGAATTGCGTAAGTCGGCAATTTCGCTCTTGACCGTCGTCGAGAACTCATCGTAGAGGGGAAGCGGCCAGTATTTTTCGGTCGTGTCCTTGGTGACGTCGATGAAGTGGTCGCGGAACTCGTCGTTGTTGGAGATCGTGCCGGTCGCGGCATGTCCGAGCGCAATGACCATCGCACCCGTGAGCGTTGCCGCATCGACGATCTTCGTCGCCCCGAGTTCGCGCGCGTAGCACAGAGCATCGGCCAGGATGAGCCGTCCTTCGGCATCGGTATTGATGACCTCGATCGTCTTGCCGTTCATCGCGTGCAAGATGTCGCCCGGCTTCACCGCGCGCGGTCCGGGGAGGTTTTCGCTCGAGGGCACGATGCCGATGACGTTCGCCTTCGGTTTGAACTGCGCGATCACCGACATCGCGGCGATCACGCCCGCGGCGCCGCTCATGTCGTACTTCATCTCGTGCATGTTCTCGGCCGGCTTGATCGAGATTCCGCCGGAATCGAAGGTGATTCCCTTACCCACGAGCGCAAGTTTCTCTTTCGAAGTAGCGTCGCCCGCGTATTCCAGAACGATCATTTGCGCGGGCTGATCGCTGCCGCTCGAGACTCCCAGAATCGCGCCCATCTTCTTGTCGCGCATCTGCGCTTCGTCGAGCACGTGATACGTCAAACCATATTTGCGCGAAACGTCTTCGGCGGCCTTTGCAAGGTGCGTGGGCGTCATGTCGTTGGCCGGCGTGAGTGCGAGCATGCGCGCATAGTTGACGGCCTCGCCGAGAATCCGCCCGCGTTCGGCTCCCGCTTCAAGCTTTGCCTTGTCGAACTCGCGATCGTCTGCCGCTACGAGCAGGGTGATCTCTTCGAGCGCAATCGGCTTATCGGGCTCCGTGCGGTAGGTCGTGGCGTCGATCGTCCCGGCCAGCGCGCCTTCGATGAGAAAAGCGGCGGCCTGTTCGGCATCGCGCTGCGCTTCGAGCGGAAGTGCGAAGGCGAATGCGTGCACGTTGCGCTTGCCGAGATGCCGAACAGCCGCTCCCGCGTATCTCGCAAGCGACGGCAGCTCGAATTTGTCGCGCTCGCCAAGCCCGACGACGAGCACTCGCTTGGGTGATTTCGTCGAATGCAAGAGCGCCGTTTCATTTGCGGCGCCCTTGATCTCACCCGAACTCACTACGTCGGCGATCGCGCCTCCGAGTTCGGCGTCGGCAGCCTTGGCAGCGCCGTCGAGCCGGCCGTCGGCGAACATCGGGACGACCAGAGCTTGCGAACCGAGCGAGCCCAAGGCGCCCGCCGTGACATGAATCTGCATGGCAAACCCTTCAGCATGGGCTCCCGTGCGCCCCGCAAGACGTTCACGTCGGCGCAACGAACCGTCAATCCCGAGGTGCGATGCTCGCATGAGTGACATAGCCATACGATACGAACGCCGCCCCATCAGCGTTGACGATTATCACCGCATGGCCGATGCCGGTATTTTCGCACCGGAAGAGCGCGTCGAGCCTATCGACGGCAAGCTGATCGCCGTGCCCCGGGTGGGCTTCCCGCACGGCGGTGCAATGGGTGCCATGACCCGACTGCTTTCCTCGCGTTTCTCGGATCGCGCCGAAATCCGCGTCGGGTTACCGGTCATCATCCCGCCGCGTTCGGAGCCGGACCCGGATTTTAACGCTTGGTGACGTTGGACCCGAACGATCGCGTGCTGCATCCGCTTGCGATGACGGGTCGTTGACCTGATATCGCGCTGACGCTGCAGGCATGACGCCCGTCGCCCGGGGTGGAAAGTCAGCCGAGCATGAGTGGTTCGAACGACGCCTACGCTCGCGCCGGCGTCGATGTCTCCGCGGGCACGGCGACCGTCGCTCGTTACCGAGACGTCACCGCGGGTTGGCGTCATCCCGATCAGATTGGAAGTATCGGCGGTTTCAGCGGGCTCTTTCGGTTGCCCGGAGACAACGGACGGCTACTTGTCGGTTCGACCGACGGTGTCGGAACGAAGCTCCTCATCGCCTCACAAGCGCGACGCTACGACGGCGTCGGCCGCGATCTCGTCAATCACTGCGTCAACGATATTCTCGTCGTCAACGCGAAGCCGCTGTTCTTCCTGGATTACCTCGCCGTCGGGAAACTCGATCCCGACGTAGCGGCCGCAATCATCGGCGGCGTGCAGCGTGCTTGCGCAGCTCACGAGTGCGCCTTGCTCGGCGGCGAAACCGCCGAGATGCCGGGATTGTATGCACCAGAGCATTTCGATCTGGCGGGGACGATCGTCGGGATCGTCGATGCCGCGGCGATACCCGACGGCTCGC
>JAABUJ010001738.1_pt1 | contig 30074 bp, 32 predicted proteins | sample 5559131 | NCBI WGS metagenome assembly JAABUJ01 (sample SAMN10711875, study PRJNA513366) | rock metagenome | isolation source: Antarctica rocks | place: Antarctica: Victoria Land, Mt New Zealand nord | collected 2016-01-07
AGCGTCAAAGATCTCGAAGAAGCAATCGGAGAATACATCGACGGCTGGAACGACCGCGCCCACCCCTTCACCTGGACGAAGAGCGCCGACCACATCATCGCCCACTCAACACCGCCCCACCCGAAAACAACTACCCACACGCGACACTAGCCCTGCTTTCGTCCAACAAGAGAGCGCCGTCACGCGTGATGGCTTCCCGTAGGCCGCCGCAAGTAAAGCCTTTAGTGGGTTAACGACGTTTGCCCAAAGCTCCTCGTAGTCGAAGCCGTCCATTCGGGTGACGAGGACAGTAGCGTGGATGGTCCGAGACGCAGTCCAGGCGCCCCAGTGGCCGCTGTCGCGAACCATAAGTCTCAGCATCCACCCGTCGCCGCCGTCAACGCTCAAGGTCGGTTCGACCTCATGTTGATCATTTGACAATCGCACGCGACCGCGCCCAACAGTTGTCGGCCACCAGTCCGATAAGCCGTCCAACGCTATTTCGGCACTCGTGAACCGCTCGCTATCGAGGATGTGCATCCCGGTAGCCACGACATGGGCGATCCACGACTCGGAGTACTGGTCCGCACCTAGTCCGGCGGGATGAGGCGTGGATCGACTGGGCAGTCGGGTCTTCGTGAGGTATGCGCTCGCCAGCGTGACCGGCGTCCCATTGCATTCGCCGTAAATCGTTGAGCGGGGGAGAAGGTGTAGCCCGTCGTCTCGATCGCGGGTGTGGTTGTCCAGATCTGTGCCGCCGTCGTCAGCTCCTTCCAGAACTCCGGCACCGGACTCCCTGGCCGCCAGTCTTCCAATCGTCTTAAGCTCCCACACTCCGTCGCCCCGACTGAGAGACCCGGTGACGCGTTGGGCGGGAAGGCTCGGCATCCACCAGACGCCTAGGCGTTCACGAGTTGCCATCCGCACATCCTGGTCGTGGTCGGTACCCCTGGTGAGCGCGGTGGCGGTGAAGGCGGGGCGAACCCGCCGGAGTAGCCCGCAAGCTCGTCGGGTCTACGCCGACACCGACCCGAAGTTATCCCCTCGAGCCAGCCACGCAAGCTAGCGGATCAACGCCGAGGCGGTTTCGTGGTCGCCAATCTGCCGGACGAATCCCGACGTTGCCCCGTAAGACTCCTGCGGTTGGGTCCATGCTCCCTGCCCGTCCGTCAGGTCCGCCGTGGCCTCCCCCCGCGGGACGCCCTCGACGCAAGCACGGCGCCCTCCGGAAGCTAGCATCTTGATATGGCGTCTCGTGCACTCGCGCTCTGGGCGGGCGGCCGAAGGGATCGCGTGGACGAGCGTCGCGTCGCGTCGCGCGTGTGCGGGCGGCGCGAGCGGACGAGCGCGTCGAGGGCTTGCAAAGATCCGTTCGGGGGCGTCGGCAGCCGTTGTCGGTGGGCTGGGGTGGTCACGTCGGTCTCCTGTAGGTGGGGTTCGCGTCCGCGGCGGTGGACGGGTCACGAGCGCTGCTCGCTGGTTGAAGCCCGGTGACTGGTGCGACCGGCAGTGGCCTGGGTGGCTCGTGTCGGGTAGGGGTGCAGGAGGCGAAGGGGCCGCGGTTGCCGAGCAGGATCGGCAGGTGGTGGTCCAGGTGCTCCCGATACCACGTGGCGATGCCGGTCACGGGGTCGGTGCGGTGGTGTTCCCACGTCCGCCAGAGCGCCTCGAGCCGGGAGCAGGCCTCCGGGTGTTGGTCCCAGCGGGCGCACCAGCGCCACTCACCACCGAGCGGGCGGACGAACGTGACGGCGAAGTGTTGCTCGACCCACTCGCGGGCGTTGGCGAAGTACGCCGCGCGGTCCTCGTCGGTGAGGGCGGACGGTCCGGCCCGGTCGATGAGGTCGGCGAGGACGTCCTGCAGCTCGCCGAGGTCATGCTCGACGCGAGCAAGTCGGGCCTGGAGCACGTCGTCCGGCCCGTTCGGGGTTGGTGCGGCGGCGGTCATTCGATGGCCTTCCCGGCGTCGGTGGTCATCCGGTCGATGGCGGTCCGGACGGCGGCGCCGATCTCGTCGCGGCGCGGGCCGGCGTACCAGGGGGTGAGCCGGACGATGGCTGGCCGGACCCCGGTGGCGAGCAGCAGCGCCTGACCGCGGGGGAGCTCACGCAGCCGTTCCGGCGGCAGGATCGGCTCCCGGCGCATCGAGGTGGAGGTCGAGCGGCTGCCGTTGCCGCGCGACACCGAGCGGGTCGGGACGTCGTGGTCCCCGACGAGCCGGGACACGTCGGCGGCGAACTTCGGGTCGTCGATGCCCGGGCCGATGAGCTTGACGGTGGCGGCGGACCACAGTGCGTCCATCCCGGCTTCGCCCCACACGCGGACGCCCTGCCGGTAGGACTGCAGGATCGTGACCGGGACGACACCGCGGGACCCGAGGTGGGAGTACAGGTCCGGCAGGTCGGCGATCCGGCAGATGTTCGCGGCCTCGTCGAGCATCACGACCATCGGTGGGTCGAGCCGCCCGCCGCGTCGCTCCGCGGCGACGACAGCGGAGCGCATGACCCGGTCGGTGAGCGCGGCCACCAGTGGGGCCGCGGCGCCTGCGCCGTCCTTGGAGAGCAGGTACAGCGCGTCGGTGGAGACGGCGAAGGCGTCCGGGTCGAAGCCGGCCATCTGTCGGCCCGGCGGGGTGACCCAATTCATGATCGACGCGTCACGCAGGCACTGCGCCGCGGTCCGGGCGGTCTCGTAGATGCCGTCCCGGGTCTCCGGCGCTCCGTTGCGGCGCCCCGCCAGTGCGGCGGCGACGGACGGGTGGCCGTGAGTGGTGAGCAGCGCTTCCGGTGTCCCGACCGGGTCGTTGAGCCACTCGTACACGTCCGACAGTGAGCGGTCATCGCTCGCGGCTGCGAGGACCAGCGACGTCAGTAGGTCGTGAGCCGCCGACGTCCAGAAGTCGGTGTGGGAGTCCGAGCGGATCTCCTGGATGAAGTGGCCGGCCAGGCGGTGTGCCTGCTCGACGGTGGTCAGACCGGCGAGCGGGTTCCACCACCAGCCCTGGGTCCCGTGGGTGATTTGCTGCGGGTCGAAGGTCCACACGGTCCGGTCGTCGCTCGAGCGGATGCCGGCGGTCGCAGCCCACAGGTCGGCCTTGTTGGACGTGGCGACCACCGGGCCGGGCGCCTCGAGGATCCCGGGGACGGCGAGGGATGTCGTCTTCCCGGCTCGGGGTGCGAAGACGGCGAGGGCGACGTCCTCCCACGAGCTGCGCAGCGCCGTCCCCCCGCGGCCCAGCACGCCGAGCGGCAGCCCCACGTCCGATCGGGATAGCAGCCGCCGGGTTTCCCGGCCGTCGGCGTGGAGGGACGGCCGGAGCTGGCGGGCACGGAGGTCGGCGGCGCGGCCCACCATCCCGGCGACGTCACGGGGACCGGCCAGCGCCCGGGCGGCGTCCGTGTGCCCGGACTGGCCCACCCGCCGGAGGACCATGGCGACGACGAGCGCAACGACCGTGGTGGCGCCGGCCACGAGACACCCGGCGACGACCCAGACCGCGAGCGGATGAGCGACGCCCGGCCAGACCGCCGCGGGGCCGCCGGCGACGAGACGGGCGACGGTCGACCTCGACGCCGGCGGGAGGACGAAGCCGTGGCCGCCGACCGCGGACACGGTGGCGCCGGCCACCCATACCGAGGCCGCGCAGAACGCGGCGGCCGCCGCGACCCCCGGGATCGCCCAGGCAAGCGCCGCATCGTCGGCGCCGCCGCGGGGGCCGGTGGTGGCGGGCATCAGCCGACCCACCGGGCGTTGGTGTCGTGCAGGTCGATCTCGGCCTGGGTGAGCGACAGCTGGACGGGGATCCCGGCGCGGCCCTCCCCGACCTTGAGCAGGAACTTCCCCAGCCCGGGAGGAGGTGCGGGACGGCCACGGCCGCCGGGAGTGGCGTCATTGCGCGGCGCCCACGAGGTCGGGGTGTTCCAGCTCGCGACCAGGTCGACCTCGCGGTCCGAGAGGGGGACGATCGCGGACACCAGCTCGAGGTCCGAACGCGGCAGCCCCGCGGTGACGAGCATCCCGGCACGTTCCGCGAACCCGCGGGCCTTGAGGCGGTCCTCGGCATTGGCCATCGACTCGAGGTCCTTGAGCGTGTGGGTGATGAACGCCTGTCCGACGCCCTCGCGCCGGTTGAGCCGGGTGAGGGAGTCCATCCGGTCGGGCAGCCCGGCCCCGATCCGCAGTGGCCGCCACAACTCGTCGAGGACGATGAAGAACCGGCGTGGTCGGGCCAGGCCGGCCTGGGCGAGAGCGTTGCTCGCCTCGATGGCGCCGAACCCGTCGGACCAGCAGGCGAGCATGACGGCAGCGGTCAGACGCTCGTCACGCTCGGCGATCCCGGAGATGTCGACGCACACCGCCGGGGAGTCCACGGAGATGCGGGCGGTGGTCGGGCCGCCGAAGGTCTGCCCGAGCGGACCGTCGAGCAGCGCGATCAGTGAGCGGTGCAGCGGTTCGGACAGCGCCCGGTACCGGTCGTCGTCGGACAGCGCGAGGGTGGCGGAGCGGACCGCCGGCGGCCCGCTCGCGATGACCGCCACCAGATCGGGCAGTGTCGGCGTGGCAGTGGACCCAGTGCTCAGCACGCGGACAGCAGCGGCGAGCATCGCGTCCTCGTAGTCGGCGAGTGTCGCCCTCCGAACGAGTTGCACCAGCGCCGACACCATCGTGGTCGCTCGGTCGCGGGCCTCGCGGGCGAGTGCGTCGCCGGCGGTGCCGCCGATGCGAACCGCGGCCTCACCCATCGCACCCGGGTCGAGAGGGTTGATCGTTCCGGCTCCGCGGGCGACCCGGAGGACCTGGCCGCCGAGCGCAGCAACGAGGTCGGCGTAGTCGGGCTTGAGGTCCCCGAGCACGAACGGGCGGACCCCGCGGTGGGACAGCCCGATCAGCATCCGCGCGGTCAGCGAGGACTTGCCGAGCCCAGGGCGGCCGAGGACGAGCATCGACGGGTTGCCGATCAGCCCGTGCACGAACCAGGACAGCGGGTCACACGACACGGTGGTCCCGGAGAGCAGGTCCCGGCCGAGTGGGACACCCTCGACGGGCCGGGTCGACCCGGCGGCGAACGGCCACAGACCACACGCCTGCACGGTGGTCGCGCGGAACTCGGTCGGGACGGGTAGCTGGGCCCAGCGTCCGCCGACCGGTCCGGGCATCCCTCGTCGGCCGGGCGCCGGCGGGCGTCCGCGGGGCTCCTTCACCGAGCGGGGCTGCCGGCGCCGGGCTGTGAGGTCCGGGATCGGGTCGAGCCCGCCGACGAGACCGGCCGGGGTGCTCACAGCAGGTCCCGGAGGGACGCGGGAACGGTGGTGTGCCGCCAGGGCACGAACCCGACCGGGAGGGTTGCAGCGAACGCCGCGGCCTGGCTGCCGTAGCAGCGGCGCAGTCGGAGCCGGGCGGTGGACGCGAGGTTCTCGGCGGTGGTCGCGGCCTGCGGGAGGTCGTCGGCGTCGGCCACAGTCACCGTGACGAGCAGCGCGAACCGGGTCACCCCGGCTCCCTGGGCGACCTCGGCGGCGGAGCGCTCCGTAGCGCGCATCCGCTGGGTCGCCGCAGCGGTGACCCGGCCGCGCCCACCGGTGGCGGTGAACGCGGCGGTCTGGACGTCGCGCTCGGCGATGGCCGCGGCCGTGGACGGGGTGTGCGGGCGGTAGAGCATCGCGACCCGCTTGCGGACGAAGTCCGGGTGCGGCGCCAGGAGCGGGGTGAGGACGTCCGAGGGCACCGCTCCGGACGGCGGGAGCGTCATCGACCACGTCGCGGAGATCCCGCTGTCGTGGCGGTAGGAGGCCCAGGACTCCTCGGCAGCGGCCGGGCCCGCGTCGTCCCACGACGGACGGGTCTCGGCGGGAGTCCCGGCGGGGTCGTAGGCGATCCGGACGACTGCGGCCAGCTCGGTCGCGGTCATCGGCTCGACGGTCCCGGCGCCGGATACGGCCAGCCCGTTCGTCAGGCCTGAGGCGCGCCGGGCGACCTCGGTAACGATGTCGGCGATCCTTCGGGAGCGCCGGGAGATCCCAGCGCCGGAGTAGGTGACGGTCACATACGCGGTGTTCTCCGACGAGGCGGCCGGGTAGGTGTCGACGACCTCGGCCATGACGGCCTTCGCGAGTGCGGGCGCCTGAGGGTCGGCGTTACCCGCGACCTCGGCGGCCAGCCGGGTCCCGGGGTCGGGCGCGGTGTCGACGACGACCGCGGCAGCGACGAGCCCGGGTTCGTGGGCGACGGAGGCGAGGAAGGTGCCCCACTGGGCGACCCAGGTGTCGACGACGCCGGGATCGGCGAGGGTCGCCCCGTCCGCCCTGCAGCGGAACACCAGCGTGTACAGCCCGGACGGCTGCCGGGCGACGACTGCGAGGTCGCGACCGCGGCCGTCACGGCCGGGCAGGACGGTGGTGGCGGCGAGGATCCCGGGCAGCCGGTGGGTCCGGCTGTGGCTGGTCAGTGGACCGGAGCGGTAGGTGCGGCTCCCGGACCGCGACAGCCACCAGCCACCGCGCCCGACGAGGTACTCCCCGACGGACCGGCCGGCGCCCGGCCGGACGGTGACCACGACTCCGGCCGCGGTCACCGTCGCGACGACGGCCGCAGCAGGCAACCCGAGGATCTGGAACGCGAGCAGCCCGACGACTAGCCCGGCGAGTAGTCCCGCGCTGGGCAGCAGACCGAGCGGTCCGATGCCGGGGGACCGGGGTCGGACCCACTGCCCGTAGGTGGGTCGGGTGTTCGTCACCGCCATGTCGGCTCCTGGTGGTCGTCGTTCGCGGGTGTGTCGGCGGCCGCGGTCGCGCCGGACATCAGTGCGCCGGTGGCGCGGACGACGCTCTGGGCGGCCGCCGGGGCGGCGGAAGGCCCGCTGGGCGGGGCGCCGCCCGGTGCGCTCCCGGCGGCGCCGCCCGCCGCTCCGGCGCCCGTCGGGCCGCTGGTCGTGCCGCCGCCGTGACGGGTGCTAGCGGCCGCGCCTATCGCGCCGGCCGAGCCGAGGGCGATGGCGCCGGTGGCGAGTGCCCCGCCGGCCGAGAGGGTCATGGTTCCGCCGCTGGCGTTGCCGATCGCGGCGGTCGCCGGGACCAGCAGGCGCAGCAGGGCAGGGAGGGCGAAGACGGCGAGCAGGAGGACGAAGACGCCGGACAGCTCGGCCTGCGCGGAGTCGGTCGAGGACTCCAGCTGCATGCCGGTCGCGTAGATGAGGGCTGCGGCAGGCTTCACGAGCAGGAACGCGAGCAGCCAGGCGGTGAGCTTGCTGAACCACTGCCGTCCGGTCGCGGTGTTCGACCCGGCCGCCGACAGCGGGAGCAGGCCGACGAGAATCGCGACGACGGCACCGCGGACGACCATGATCGCCATCTGGAACAGGCTGGAGATCACGATCAGCAGTGACCCGATCAGGGTCAGTCCGGGCCCGAGGTCGTTGAGCGCGACCGAACCGAGCCCGCGGACGTCGGCGGCGTCGAGGATCCAGGACGACCAGGCGTCGGAGGCCTGCGCGAGGCCGTTGACCAGCGGGACCGCGACTACCGCCGTGAGCGCGGTGCGGGTCAGCGACCGGCCGAGCTCCGCTCCCGGTTCGGAGCGGCGGGTCAGCGCCAGCTTCGCCGCTGCGGCGAGGACGGATGCGACGGCGACCGCGGAGGTGACGTAGCTGAGCCGCTGCTCCAGCCAGGCGGCGACGCCGGTCGGGGAGGCGAGGTCGGGGACGTCGGTGGAGGTCCAGAAGGTCATCAGCGTCCTGAGTGCCCTGCCGGCGGCGTCGTTCATCGCGTCGACGACGGCGGCGAATGCCGAGCCGGCGGCGGCCTGCCCGACCCGGCACACCGGATCCAGCGGAGAGCACATGTCACAGCCCCCAGCTGACGTAGCTGCCCGGTGCCACGGCCGGACAGGTCGGCGTGGTGACCGTTCCGTCGGGGCGCGGCGCGAGCTGCCAGTCGTCGCCGTCCCAGGCAACCGTGATCGGACAGCCGACGAGAGCACTGTTCGCGTTGTCCCGGAGGACCAGTTCGACGGTGACGGCGTCCTGATCGGCGGCGAGGATTTCGAAGCCGGCCGGTGAGGTCGTCCCGGGTGAGCCGTCGGGCGGATCGGTCTGCAGCTGGGTGACCAGCCGGGCATAGCCGGCCGTGTGGGCGACCTGGGTGTCGAGAACGTGCTGCCAATCGGTGCTGAACAGCGAAGCGTTGATCGACCAGGCCGCGATGACCCCGCCGGTCGGGGAGTGGCTGAAGCACTCCGGCAGTCCCCCCAGGCCCCGGCTCCGTGGGCCGTACGTGGGCGAGACCGGCATCGGCTCGCGCAGACCGTGGACCCACGTCAGGTCACGGGGCGCCGCGGTCGGCAGCGCCGCCTCGACCCGGCCGACCGGGCAGGGCGCTGAGTCGGTGGGTTGAGGAGTCGCCGTTCGCCTCGGCGGGAGCGAGGCTTGCGTGCTTGGGAGGTCTGCTCCTGGTGTGTCTGTTGCCGAGGGGGTCGCAGGAGGCCGTCTCTGGGCGGCCGAGTCATCCGTCGACGCCCATAGGAGCCGGCTGGCTACGCCGACGACCACCGCAACCACCAGTCCGACCACCGCCATGGCGGCGGCGCGACGCCGACGCTTGCCTTCGTCGTCCACAGTCTCAGATGAAGTAGTCGACGAGCCCGCTGCACGTGCCGATCAGCACGCATGCGCCCGCGACCGCGCCAAGGCCGCCCATGTGGTCCCCGAGCTCGCCGCGCCGGTGCAGGAGGGCCATCCGGATCGCGACGACCAGGATCCCGGCGACGCACGCTGCGACCGCCAGCCACGCCATCAGGCTCACGACCGAGTCCACCTTCGCCGCGATCGCCGGCGGCGCTTGGCCTGCCCCGGGGTTCGGGGGAGCCGCGCGAACGGTCGCCCAGGCGCCCAATTGAGCCAACTTGTCAGTGACGAACGGCATGGGCTCCTCCTTGAAGACGGCGACTGCTGGCTGGTGAGGCGGGTGCGAGCCGTCCGCGACAGTTGATGACAAGACGCTAGGTAGGCCATGTCAGCTAGTCAAGAATCACAACCAGCGTTGGAAATCCGCGGGTGTGGGAGGTGTCCGTGGCACGGACAGCTCGAAGGTTCGGCGCCTGTTGCGCTCACCTGCAACGCACCACGAGGTGCCGTTCTAAGAGTCGTGAGCGGCGCTCCAGGCCGCGGCCGCCTGGGTCGAAGCCGAACGTGAGGCCGTCGCTGGGCAGCTCGACACCGTCCGCGCCGAACTGGCCGCCGGGGAGTCCCTCGCCCCCGCGGTGGCCGGCGAGGAGGGCCGCCGCGACGGCGACGACTCACGAACCGAACCGATGACTCACCTAGTACCCCGACCGCCGGGAGTCGGTGTCCGACGTCGCCTCCGAGTTCACGCCGGCCAGATGACCGATCCCCGGTACTCGGGTGGGTCGATGCCCACGGCGGCCTTCGTGGCGAGTGCTTTGGCCGAGGCCGTGTGGCCACCTCTGAGGTAGGCGCGGATCACGGTGATCGGGTCCGACTCGGGAGGCACGGTCAGCGACCTGCCGAGCAGGTCGACTCGGCGACCCCTGTAATCAGGGTCACCGGCGCGGTGTCCGAGCGACGACGGGCCGAAGTCGGCCGTCCGCCACCGCGGAGGGAACGGCTCGCCCGGGATCTCGGCGAAGAACGTCCACACGTCAAGGTCTTTCACCCCGTTGCGGCCGTCCAGGTAGTGCTGCGCAGCGCCCTGGCACAGCACGACCGCCACGATCCGCTGGCGGTAGGCCTGCCACCGCGGGCGCCGTGTGCACCGGTCGGCCAGGTCAGCACCCGCGAGGACGCCGAGGCGGTGGAGGTGCGCGTCCGTGATCGGCTGGAGGCTGCGGTCGACCATCACCTCAGCCTTCGACACGGCCATCCGACGTCCCTCCTTCACCGTTCGGTGCGCGGCCGCGGCCGCCCTGCTCGCCCGAGCAGTCGACCGGTCGCCGGAGGCCCATCTTGTCGGTGGTTCGTTCTACTGGTCCGAAGACAGGTGCGGTGTCGCGGTGGCCAATGGCCTGCATCCGCCGCCGCACCCCGGGGGGTTGAGGTCTCTGACGACAGACGCGCACCAACTTGTGACCGCGCCTGCAAGCCCCACGTCCGTACTGGTCGACACGCGATCCCCGCGACCGGGCAAACATGAGTCGCTCCGTCACCGCTGACGAAGATCACCGGGGTCGCGGTCGGATCGGCCAGGGTGTCGGCGTATCGGGCGCGGATCGTCGACGCTCCGCCGCTCGTGGACGGGCGCAGTGGTGATTCCCGTCAGCGCCAGCCGCTTCACTGCCCGCCGGTATTGGCCGAGCTCCCGGTCTGGCGGTCCCGCTGGGCTGGCCAATACCTGGCAAACGTTGGGGACCGGAGTCGCCGTGCGTCAAGTGTGTGCGTCAGCCGTGGTGCTAACACGAATGGCCGGCCCGACCGTGTAGGCGATGTTGACTAGGTATCCCTGCCATCCGGCCCGTTTTGCCGTTGGAGATAGGGGAGCCCGAGGTATAACCATCTACCGAGTCTGCAGGTCTCGCGGAAGGGAGAACACTGCCGACTCCGCTGCATCGTTGTCGACGACGATATACAAGGAGAAGAAGATGCTGGCGTCCATCCGTTCCCGTTGGGGCCCCTACGCCGCTCCTAGAATCTTTGGGGGACGCCTGTCCGGGAGGCTCCCCTTGACCTTGGTGGATTTAACTTGGGCGAGATACCCGCAGAAATCACAGATGATATCGGCGCACTTGAAGTTGCTGGAAGCTTCCGTAGCGTTCTTTCTGGCCTCTTGCAACCAGGGCGACGGACACACGACGCGACCAACTCTTCGCCTCGCGTTCCCAACTCCTGCCTGACGGTCGGCTTCGCCACCTATACAGGGTCGCACATCGAGCTGTTGACCGGTCACCGGCGGACGGACACGGGGACGAACGGCTCAGTAAGCGGTGCCCAACGTTCCGAGCTTGACCCAGCCGATCGGGGCCGGAGTGGGAGGCGTTGACCGGGAGCTCGTTCGCCGAGGTAGATCACGACACGAATTGTCACATTGCCCACGTAGTCACCCGCGACGACCGTCTGCATCGGAACCCAGGTCTCGATCATGTCAGCGTGTTCCGTGAGCTGGGCGTCCACTCGAGCTGGCCGAAGAAGACGTCGACAAAGTATCTAGTCCAATCGATCGCAAACTCCTCCTGCGACGATCGGAGTACACGGGTCGGGTTGGTGCCCGAAGGCGTCTGCTGGGCGTCGGAACGGTTCATGTGCTTGAACCAGCGCTTGGCGACGTCGAGCGGCGCTGGCTCGCCGGCCACCGCGCCGGCAGCGGGAGCCACCTTGGGTATGGGCGCTTTCCTTGGCGTCAGTACGTACACAGCAGGTCTCGACCCGAGTCCACAACAACGGTCGCCGACCCGAGTTCCCGCCCCGCTCGCCGCTGCCGGCGGACAGCACCTGCATCACGAACAGGCTCACCGCGACGACCACCAGCCCGGCCCGGGAGTGTCCGGCCGGGGCAGCTCCGGCCCGGGGGGCGGACCGACTCGACCGTGACGAAGCCGGCGAGCGCGAGGAAGGACCCGGCGACGACCCGCAGGTCCCGGCAGTCCCGCGCCTGCCGGACATCAGGGGTCACCGGGCGGAAAACTGCCAGGCGACGGCCGCTGCAGAGGCGACCTTCACACGGAGTCGCTTCACGTCTGAGCAGAGCGCCGACCGGGGCGCCGGCCCAAGACGGGCGGGGCCGGTGGTTGGTGCCGGCCTGCGGCCGGCGCTGACCGGGCGCTTGCTTCTTCTTTCCCTCCCGGTTGTCGAGTCTGCGGCCGCGGCCCGGACCGCAACCCCTTCTCGCTTCGCTTGAACCCTGCGGGCTTCGGGGGTTGCCCTCCGGGCCTTTCCCGGCCGCGGGCGTCTCTGTTTGCCGGGAGGGGGCGAAGGATGGTCAGCCGAGCAGAGGCGACCACCCCCGGGCCCGGCAGGAGCGGGGTCCGCCATGAGCGCTACGACGGTCACGGGGTCAGGGTCGGCACCGACCACCACCAGCACCACGACCAGCACGGCGAAGGGCGCCGGGAAGGTGGTCGCGGGGCGGGGGATGTCACCGGAGCAGCGGGCCGCCAGGTTGGCGGAGGTCCACGAGCAGTTGGCTGAGGCGGTCGCGGCGGCCGCGACGGATGCGGGGTGGCGGGCGTGGCTGGGTGCGGCGGCGCGGTTCCGGGAGTACAGCCCGACCAACCAGCTGCTGATCCTGCTGCAACGCCCGGGCGCGTCCCGGGTCGCGGGGTACCGGGTGTGGCAGGGGCTGGGCCGGCAGGTTCGCAAGGGTGAGCGGGGCATCACGATCCTCGCGCCGGTCCGCCGCCGCGCCACCACCACCAGCACCACGGCGGAGGGCAGCGAGAGCACGGCTCCGGACGGCACGGTTCCGGACGGCACGGTTCCGGACGGCACGGCACCGGCGGAGCAGAGCACCGCTCCTACTGACGAGCAGGGCGCGGGCCGGGCGGCGCGGGCGCTGGTGGGGTTCACCGCGGTGACGGTGTTCGACCTGGCGCAGACCGACGGGGACCCGCTGCCGGGGCCGCCGGCGATGCGGCTGGCCGGGGGTGAAGCGCCGGCCGGGTTGTGGGACGCCCTGGTTGACCTGGTGGAGGCCCGCGGGTTCACCGTCGGCGGGCAGGACCCAACGCCGGCGCTGGGGGTCACCCGTTACGCCACCTGCCGGGTCGACATCGCCCCAGGGCTGTCGCCGGCGATGGCGTGTCACGTCCTGGCCCACGAGCTCGGGCACATCGCCGCCGACCACCAAACGCGGCAGGACGTGGCCCGGGGGGTGCGGGAGGCCGAGGCTGACGGGATCGCGCACCTGGTCACCACCACCGCCGGGCTGCCCGGGCACGTGACCGTGGACTACGTCACCGGGTGGACCGGCGGGGACCCGGCCGTCGTGCGGGCGACGGCCGCCCGTGTTGTCACCGCCGCCGCCCAGATCATCGACGCGCTGCACCTCGACGACACCCCCACCGACCCCACCAGCACCGGGGCGACCCCGGGGAGTGGGCAGCTCGAGGGGGTGAGCGCGTGACGCCCGCCCGGCGGGAGCCGACGATGAACCGCATGAGCGACCCGGGGGCGCCGAACCTGGCGGCCCCGGACCTCGGGCGGCTGCGCGCCGCCCTGGCCGAGGCCGCCCGGTGGTACCGGGAACGGCTGCTCACCGACCGCCCGCCGCTCGTGGTCGCGGTGTTGCGGGACCGTGGCCTGGTCGATCTGGCCGCGGACACACCGCCCGGGCGGCGCTGGCAGCCCGGGTACGCCCCCGCCAGCCGCGGATCGAACACGCTCGTGCAGCACCTGCGCGGGTGCGGGTTCACCGACCGGGAGCTGCTCGACGCCGGCGTCGCCGTCCCCGGCCGGTACGGCGGGGTGATCGACGGGCTGCGGCACCGGCTCGTCGTGCCCCTCATCGACAGCTCGGTCGACGAAGTGGGTGGGGGAGTGGTCGGGTTCACCGCCCGCCGACTCTCCGACGCCGACACCGCGGTCCCGAAGTGGGTGAACACCGCGACCACCGCCCTGCACCGGAAGGGTGAGCACCTGTTCGGCGCCGCGCAGCAGGCCGACCTCATCACCGCCGGCCGCGGCCAGCCGGTCCTCGTCGAAGGCGCCGTGGACGCGATCGCGGTCAATCTCGCCGGGCACATCGGCCTCGCCGCCGGCGGCACCCGCCTCGCCACCGACCACGCCGCTGCCCTGCGGCGGGTCCTGGCGGCGACGGGTGGGCCGCTGCTGGTCGCCTACGACGGCGACCCCGCCGGGGCCGCCGCGACCCTCCGCGCCGCGGACCTACTCACTACCGCGGACGCCCACGTCGTGCAGCTGCCCGCCGGTCGGGACCCGGCCGACGTCCTGGTCGCCACCGGGCCCCGCGGGTTGCGCCGTGTGCTGACCGTCACGGTGCCGCTGGTCGAGGTCGCGGTCACCGCACGGCTGGACCGGTGGACGAGCCACGCCGGCAACCCGGTCGCCCTCGTCAACGCGGTCCGTGAGGTCGCGCCACTGGTCACCGGGGCCCCGGCGGGACACCGGGCACGGCTGGCCGGCCTGATCGCGGCCCGCCTCGACCTCCCGGTGGAGGTGGTGTCCATGACGCTGCTCGACGCGGCGGCCCCCGCCTAAGCGCCGGCCGGCCGGCGGCTGGGCGGGGCGGCGGGTCATCCGAGCACGGCAGGGTCGGACCCGGTCGGTGTTCGCGCGTCGGTCGGCGCCGCGCCCGGGCGCTGAGCGGTGTCGGCGACGTGGTCCTGACCGATGAAGAGGAGGGCGCCGACCAGCGCACCATGACCATGGGCCGGCTCAACGGCATGTGGGCGCTCGGATCGGGTGTCGACCGGTTCGGTTACTGAGCCCGGTCAGCGCACCTGCGGCGGCGCGGCCGGAGCCGCCGACATCGAGAACGCGTCGGCGTCCGTGCGGGACCGCAGCCGGTTTGGGAGTAGGTGGACCGGTAGCGCCGGTCCGGTCGGTCGGACCGGACTCGCGTGGACGGCCGGCGGGTGGTCACATCGCCCCATCGCAGCGTGGATCCGACCTCACTCGCTGCACCGGACCGGAGGGCACCGATGTCGCCTGCCTGTATGTCCCGCCGTTCTACCCGGCGGGGCACCCGCCCCCACCGCCGCCTCGCCGCCGCCGTCGGCGTCGCTGCGTTGGCTGTCACCGCGCTGGGAGCGGCGCCGGCCGCCGCGGTGCGCCCGGTGGCCGCCACCGTGCCCGCTGGGTCGTACGTCAACCCGGTCGGGGCGGGAACCGTGTCGACCTTCGCCGATCCGAGCATTGTCCGCGGTAAGGACGGCTGGTGGTACGCCTACACCACCGGGGACCAGGTCCGGACGAACGTCGGCGACTTCTCGTTCCACCGCATCGGCATCATCCGCAGCCGCGACCAGGTCCACTGGTCCTACGTCGGCGACGTGTTCCCGTCCGGGAAGCCGCCGGCCTGGCAGCCGGCGGCGTCCGGCAGCTGGGCCCCGGACATCCGTTACCTCGACGGCCGCTACGTCCTTTACTACTCGGTCGCCAACCCGCCCCCCGGGCCGGGCGACTACTTCACGGTCGCTGCGGCGACGGCGCCGACCCCGGCCGGGCCGTGGACCGACTCCGGTGGGCCGGTGATCCCGCCGAAGGGAGCCTGCGACACGTTCACCGACATCGACCCAGCGCAGATCACGGACGCCACCGGGCAGAAGTGGCTGGAGTGGGGGTCGTTCCGGAACCTCTGCGTGGCCAGGCTCCGCGCCGACGGGCTGCGGACCACGGGGCCGGTGACGGAGATCTACCGGGGTCAGGGCGAGGGCGGGTACATCGTCGCTCACGACGGCTGGTACTACCTGTTCGTCTCCGAGAACAACTGCTGCATTGGGGAGACGAGCAGCTACCAGGTCCGTGTCGGGCGGTCGCGCACCGTGGACGGCCCCTACGTCGACGCCGACGGGATACCGCTGGTATCCCAGGTGCCGTCCGGCACCTTCGTGGTCACCAACAACGGCAACCGGTTCGTCGGCCCGGGCCACAACGCGGTGTCGGTCGACCGGTCCGGGCAGAGCTGGCTGGTCTACCACGCGGTGCCGCGGGACACTCCCCGCGGCGGTCCACAGGGTCCCGGCCTGATCCGACAGCTGATGATCGACCGGCTGGACTGGATCGGCGGGTGGCCGGTCGTTCGGGCCGGCGCGTTCGCCAGCGACAGCCCGCAGCAGGCGCCGGCCGACGGGGTGCTCACCGGCTCGACCTTCGATGACGCCGCGGCCTCCTCGACGCCGGTCGTCCGGGCGGGCGCCGCACCGGCCGGGTGGGCGTTCCGGGCCGACCGCGACTCCGGCCGCTACGTCAGCCATCCCGCGAGCACCACTGCGGCCTACCTGCTGTCCGGCACCCGGGTCTCGGGGAACCTGCGCGTCGAGGCGGACCTGCGTCAGCCGGTCGGCTCGACCGGTGCCGCCGGACTGGTCGTCGGTTACCGCTCGCCCGCAGACAACGCCACGATCTGGTTGGACGCCGGGGCGCGCGCGCTGGTCGGCGAGATCCGCCGGCCGGGGCAGCCGGTCATCCGCCGCTCGACTGCGCTGCCGGCCGGGTTCCGCTACGACACCTGGCACGACGTCACCGTCGAGCTGCGGGCCTCGACGTTCACCGCTTCGGTGACCGACGCGGACCAGTCCGACCCGGTCGCGACCTTGTCCGGGACGCTGCCAGGCGGTGTCCGGACTGCCGGGCTCGTGGGTGTCGCCGGCCGGGGGACGCGGGTCGACGCGGACAACGTCGTCGCGGCCCGCCTGTTCACGCCGGTCACGACGCACGTGCCGGCCCCCCGGCTCGGCCGGCTCGACCCGGCCTACTCGGACGAGTTCACCGGCACCAACCGACCGGGTGGTCCCGGCTCGCCGTGGACCTGGGTGCGGACCCCGGTCGGCACCCAGAGCGGGGGAGCGTTTCACTTCCCGACGACCGGTGAGCTGTTCGGCAACATCAACGACGCCCCGGTGTTGACCCGGCCGGCGCCCGCGGGCGATTACACGGTCGAGGCGAAGTTCGACTGGAACGGCTTCACCTCGGCCCAGCAGGCGGGTCTGGTGGTTTACGCCGGGGACGACGAATACCTCAAGCTGACGACCGTCTACCTCAACGGCGGTGGCGCGATCGCCGGTGACCTGCGGACGAACTCGTTCGCCAAAGACGTCACCGGCAGCGCCTACAGCGAGTCCTTCGTCGGGGCCCCGGGGCCGAAGACCCAGCGGCTGCGCATCTACCGGACCACCGACCCGGTCGACGGTGAGCAGGACTACCGGGCGGCCACCAGCCGGGACGGGAAGTCGTGGACTTACGGAGCGACGTGGACGCTGCCCGCGGGCACCCCGGCGAAGATCGCGATCGCTGCCATGAACACGCCTGGGGCGACCGCGGACTTCGACTACGTGCGTGTCTACCGCTGACCGCGCGCCGAGTAGCTCGACCGGTCAGGGACGGGGCCGGTCCGCCGGGCCGCCGGTGCCCAGCCGGGCCATGACCCGTCGCGCGCCCGGCGCTCCGGTGGGGGGCTGCAGTGGGTGGGCCAGGGCGACGCGGAAGCAGCTGCACCGCGGCTGGGACAGCAGCCTCGATCGCGACCCGGCCGTCGCGCTGGTCAGGCTCAGCGCCGGTGCCCGGCTCGCCGATGGCACCCTTCAGGTCGCCCGACTCAACGATCCGCCCGTCGGCGCCGGCCGTGCCGGCGACGCCGAGCAGCTGCGCCGCCGGGTGGAGTCGTTCCGGGGCGGGGAGGACCTGATGGAGGGGACGGGGAACGCGGTGACCGACGCGAAACGCCCGGTCGTGCTGCCCGACCTGGACCGGGAGCTAGTGGAGGCGTTCACCGCCCTGTAGGAGGTCCTGCTGGCCCTGCGGATCTGGGAGCGGGGCCCCCCGGACGGGGCCGGTGGCGCTGCTGGCGGCGCTGGCCGGAGGAGCCGCGCTAGGCGCGCTGTACCGGGTCGCGGACGCGGTCCGGCCGGGCCAGACCGATCCCGAGACGTCGTCGGGGCCGCGGCTGCTGGGCCCGGGCGGGGCGTATGAGCACACCCCGCTCCGGTTCCACGAGCTGGCCGCGGGCGACGTCGACGCGCTGACCGGGGCGGCGCGGGCGCTCGGGGACCCCCGCCGGGGAGAGGTCCTGACCGACGCGCTCGCCCCGGACGGGGACCCGGACACCGCGGCCGCGGCGGTCGCGCGGACCGCGCAGCTGACCGGGCTGTTGGACTTGGCGTGGACCGAGGACGCCGCGCGGCTCCGCGGCCGGGTGCTGGGCGGGGTCGGCGACGTGGTCCTGACCGGGCAGGAGGAGGCCGCCTACCAGCGCACCGTAGGGCGGCTCAACGGCATGTGGGCGCTCGGGTCGGGCGCCGACCGGTTCGGTTACTGAGCCGGTAAGCGCACCTGTGGCGCGGCCGGGGCCGCCGGGCCGGCTCACCACCGCCGACCGGGACCGGGTCGCCGCGCTGTGGGCGGCCGCCCGGAGCGGGCACCGCTGGGGACCGGTCGCGGACCTGCTGACCCGGCTGCGCGACCGGGGTCGGCGTCCCGGTGTTGGCGGCGGCGGCCGGGGTCAGTGTGGAGTCCGTGCGCGCGGTGGGCCGGCGGCACGGCCCGGACCCGGCCGCGGTGGGGGACCCCCTAACGACGCCGGCTGGGTCCCCACCGCCGACGCCGCCGGCATGCTCGGGGTCTCAACGGCCCGACTGGAGGAGCAGGCCGCCGCGGCGACGGCGGCCGAGGTCAGCGCCGTGGTCGGGTGGCACCGCCGCTGGCACGGCCCGTCACTGCCCGCCTGGTGGGCGCACACCGCCACCCCCGACCACCGCGCAGGTCAGGCGGGCCGCTGCGCAGACCCGCGCGGCGCGGGTCCGCGCCGCGGTCGCCGCCGGCGGGACCCGGCAGTCCGTGGCCGACGCCGAGGGAGTCCACCCGCACACGGTCTGGCGTGACCTCCGGGCCACCGACGACCGGTGACCCCGGCGGACCCGCGGACCAGGATCCGCGGACGCAGCTCCGGCCGGGGCTACGTCTCGCAGGCGACGCCGTCGCCGTCGCGGTCCAGTTTCCGGGAGTAGCCGGGGTCTCCGCGGTGCAGCGGGGCCTTGCCGGCGGCGCGGACGGCGGCGCAGTTCTTGTAACTGACTGACCCCGACGGCCCGGACCCGCCGCCGGTGGACCCACCACCTGACCCGCCGCTGCTGCTGGTCTCGCAGGCGACGCCGTCACCGTCGCCGTCGAGCGCCGACCGGTAGCCGGGCTGGCCGCGGTGCAGCGGGCCCTTGCCGGCCGCCCGGACGGCGGCACAGCTCCTGTAGTGGACCCCGCCGGCCGGAGGGGCCGGTGACGGTGTCGCCGGGGCCGGCGCACTGCTACGCGCCGCCGGGGCCGGCGCGTCGACCGGTGCGGCGGGATTCAGCTGCCCCGTCGCGGTCGCGCCGGGGGCGGGCAGGGCCTGCCCGGGACAGCCGGACAGGACCCGGCGGGCAGCGGCCTGCTCGGGTGGGGTGACCCACAGGTGGTACGTGGTCTTGACGGCGACCTGGCGGGCCACGTAGGCGCAGCGGACCGTCTTGTTCGGGGGCAGCCAGGTGGCGGCGTCCCCGTCGCCCTTGGCCTCGTTGAGCGGGCCGGACACGGCGAGCAGGTTCAGCGGGTCGTTGGCGAAGGCCTCCCGGGTGTCGGGTGTCCAGGCGGACGCGCCGGTCTGCCAGGCGTTGGACAGGGCCACGACGTGGTCGATCTGCACGTCGGCGCTGGTGTCGACGCCGCGGGTGAAGGCGATCCGGGTGCCGCTGTAGGGGTCGGCCAGGACCCCGGCGGCGACCTCGCAGCCGCCGGTACCCACGGTGGTCGTGATCGCGGTGAGGTCGCGGCGCAGGACGTCGTCGCGGGTGTCGCAGCCGTTGCCGTCCACGTCGGCCCACGCCGGGCCGAACGCCTCCCGGGAGTACCCGGTCTTCGGGGCGCGGCCCTTCACCGCGAGCGCGGCGAGGGCGGCGGCGGCCGGGCCGGTCGCCGCCGGGTTCGCCGCTGCCGCCGCGGCGGTGATCGGCGCGGTGCGGGTCGGTCGGGGCGTCGGCGCGGTCGTGGTGACCGCTGCGGTGGCGGGGGGTGCCGGTGGGGGAGGGGTGGCGGTCGCGAGCGCGGTGGTCGTAACCGGGGTCGGGGTCGCTGTGGTCGCTGGCGCCGACGGGGTCGGGGCCGCGGGTGTCGGGCTGGTGGTGGTCGTGTCGGCGGCTTGGTCGGTGCTCGGTGTCGACGCGGGGCTGGCGGCTCCACCGATGCTGAGCAGGACGAGGCCGCCGACGGCGAGTCCGCCGGCGCCCAGGCCGGTCCGTTTCGCGGGGCGTGACCGGGCGCGGCGGACGAGGGCGATCACCCCGAGGACGAGGCGAGGCCGGCGAGCAGGGCGAAAAGGCCCATCACGGCCAGCGCGGTACCCATGTGGTGTCTCCCCGGTGCTCGTCGACGCCCGTCCGGCCACGAGCAGCAGCCGGTCCGCTGCGGACGGTACCGAGAACGCGGCGGGCAGGGAACCCCAGCTGGTGGGCCGGCTCAGGGTCGGCGGGGTGGGTGCCGATCGGGGTGAGATGAGCGGGTCATCGCGCGCCGGGAGGGCGCGGCCGGGGGGTCGGCGAAGCGCCGACGCGGAGCTGCTGCGCGCTCGCCTGGAGTCAGCCGCCGGCGACGTCGTCCTGTCCGAGGTTGAGGAGGCTGCCTACCAGCGCACAGTCACCCGGCTCAACAGCATGTGGGCGCTGGGCAGCGACCTCGACCGGTTCACCTACTGAACAGGATCGCCCGAGCGGCAGCAGCCGCGCGGGCGAGTGCCTGGTGCTGCCTCCGGGTGGGCGGTGCCGTCACGCCGGCGGGGCGCCGGGGCTGCTGAGGTCGGTGGCTAGCAGCGTTCGGGAGGCGCGCAGGGCCAGCTGGCCGGGGCCGACGCGTTCCTCGAACGCTGCCAGGACGGTGCCTTCACCGGTGGCGGACGGGGCGAGTACCCCGGCGCGTTCGAGGAACCAGGCGGCGTGGCCGACCGCTTGGCAGGCGGTCCAGTCGTCCTGGTCTTCGATGTCGGAACGTTGGAGTCCGACCCGGTCGAGCGCGCCATCGGTCCGCAGGTCCAGGACGGGCAGCGTGGTGACGGCGATGGTGTGGACGAGGTACCCGCGGGCGATGATGGCCTCCGCGGGCATCCCAGCCGCGTGGGCCATCCGTTTGAACTCGCTGACACAGGCCAAGAACGGGCTGGCGAGGTACACGGTGGGGAACAGGCCCCGAGGGTTCCACCGGCCTCCGTTGAGGCGGGCGCCTTCCCCGGACAGCGGGTCGCGGCCGGTTGAGGTGTATCGGTAGACGGTGCCCGACCACGGGGTCGCGCCGAGGGCGTCGACCTGCTCGACGATGTCTTCGTCGAGGTCCGGGCTCACGCGACGATGCCGTCCTCGACGGCCGCGATCACAGCCAGGACGTCGCGGTAGCCGCCTTGCCGGATCCGGTCAGCGGGGGTGTCGTGACCCAGCATTGGGACCGGGGTGAACATCCACAGGTTCGCCTGCTCCCGGGGTAGGACGGCGGTGACGGCGTCCGCGACGTAGGCCAGCTCGATCAAGCGCTGCCGGTTCAATTTCTGGGGAACGACTTCCCCGTTGGACCACCGGGACACCGACCGCGCCGAGGCTTCAACGATGCCGCCGATCTCGTCGAAGCTGAGGTCGATCGCCGAGGTCAGGTGGGTGATCCGCTCTGCGAGTGCGCTTGCAACCACGATGTGTCCCAACTCTCTGTCATGCTGTTTGTCGAGACTATGGCAGGTGTGCTGTCCGGGTGCGAGGGGTGTGCGGTGGGCGTCGAGTTCAGGTTGGGCAAGGTCGACCACAAGAAGGTCGAGGACTTCCTCGTCGGCGACACGGCCGGGGTCAGCGCGGTCGTAATGGACGCGCGGTGGCGCAGGGTGCAGGGCGGGGTCGTTGAGGCCGCCCGCGAGGCCGGCGTCGACGTCTTCATCGACCCCATGACCGACCGGCTGACGGTGCCCGGGTTGTCGGCGGCGACCCTGCCGTACGCCGCCGCCGGCACCCTCGACGTCGACGTGCTGGCCAGGAGCGGGCCGCAGCGCAGCGGGCTGGTCCGTCAGGTCATCGACATCCATCCCGGCGCGGCAACAGCTGTCACCGCGCCGCATGTGTTCGTCACCGACGAGCGCAGCGCCGAGCTCAACCTGGCCTTGGCGCAGGAGACCGTCCAGGAGCAGGACCGCCCCGTGCGGGCGGTCCTGATCATGTCGACGAAGTACCAGGAGGAGCGGGTCGCCAACCTCGCCGCCGAGTACGCGCGGCTCGGGCTGGGCCGGCTGGAGCTCCGACTGTCACCATTCGGTGGCGAGGAGCTCAGCGCCCGCCAGATCCGCCGCGGCTTCGACCGGCTGCGCGCGTTCACCGACGCGGGCCTGACAGTCACTGCTGGGTGGTCCGGGACGGTCGGGCAGACCGCCGTGGCCCGCGGCGCCGCTGCCCACTACTCGGTCGGCCTCGGCCTGCTGGAGTCGGTGGACCAGCGCAGAGCGCTGACCGACCAGCAGAAGCCCCGACGGGTCCGTGCCGACGGAACCCCGGTGCCCGGGGGACCGATCCCCGGCATATACCTGCCCGGGCTGATGCTCACCGTCCCACGGGAGTCCGGAGCGCGACTGATCGACCACACCGACGTCCGCACCCGCATCGGCTGCCGGACCGGTCACTGCGCAACGACCCTGCGCGGACCTGTCATTGATCCCCGCGGCCACTACCTCCACGCCCACGCCACTCACGCCGCCTGGCTCGCCGGGCAGCCGTCGACTTGGCGTACCCACGGCCACGACGACCGGCTGCAGCGGGCGCTGGAACTGCGCAATCTCATCAACGGCCGCTACCTGCCTGCCGGAATGGCCCGCCTGCACACCCGCCTGCACACCCGCACGCTCGCCAGCCTTCTCACCGACACCACCGGCGCTCGCCAGTCCGACACCGCCTGAGATCCCGGCGCCACCTTGGCCCGGGCGACCGCGAACTGAGGCTGGCCGATCCTCGGCCCGACCGGCGATTGGCCCACCTGCTTCTTGAAGGCGTGCGTCCCGGCGAGCGTTCGTCTTACGAAACTCTTCTCGTCCGTCCGTCAACCCACGGTTGACGTGAGCTGGCGTCAACCGTAGGTTGACTGCATGACAACAACTTCCGTCCCGCCTCCCCGCCTCGACGACCTCATCGGAGCCGTGGCCGACGCGCACCAGGACCCACTCGACAGGGTGACCGGTGCAGTCCAGCTGGCCGAAGACCTGGGCGAGGTCGCCGACTCGCTCATCGGTCACTTCGTTGACCAGGCGCGCCGCGCCGGGGCGTCCTGGTCAGAGATCGGCCGCAGCATGGGGATGAGCAAGCAGGCCGCGCAGAAGCGGTTCGTAGTCAGGAGCCAGTCCCAGGCGACGCCGCTCGACTCCAGCCAGGGGTTCAGCCGGTTCAATGAGGAGGCTCGCGCTGTGGTGGTCACCGCGCAGCAGCGCGCCCGGGAGACGGGCAACGACACCATCGGCATGGGGCATCTGGTGCTGGGGCTGGTCGCAGCCCGCGGCAACGCGGCAGCTCGCGCCGTCGCGGCGCTGGGGGTGGCGCTCGAGGAGGTCGAGCAAGTCGCATCGGCCACGTTGCCACCCGCCGCAGCCAGTGTGCCCGCCTTGATCCCGTTCGACGGACATGCCAAAGACGCGCTGCAGCGCGCCTTCGCGCAGGCTCAGCATTTCGAAGCGGACACCATCGGCAGTGAGCACGTCCTGCTGGCTGTCCTAGCCGTCGACCACGGGACCGGGATCCTGACCGGCCTTGGCGTCACGCCCGAGGCAGTCGAGGCGCACCTTCGCGCCGGTAACCCATAGACGTTCCTTCCGGAGACGTCCCCGTTGGCCGGCCGTCAGCGGACGCTGTCCCGCTGGACCTTCGGCTGTTGGGACCCCTGCTGCCGCTGCCACCGACAGGAATGCGGCACCCTTCTCGGTGTGACGGTGTTAGCGCAGCTGCCGGTGCAGGGGATGTCGGTGACGCTGCGGCGAGCCGCTGCGGGGGATGTCCCCGCGATCGTGGACCTGCTGGCGGCCGACCAGCTCGGCGCGACCCGCGACGGCGTCAGCAGCAAAGAGGACCTGTAGCCCTACCTGAGCGCGTTCGACGCCATCGACTCTGACCCGGCGCACCTGCTGGTCGTCGCAGCAGACGGCGCGCAGGTCCTAGCGACCATGCAGCTGAGCTTCCTGCCCGGTCTCGCGCGGCGCGGCGCCCTGCGCGCGCAGATCGAGGCGGTGCGGGTCAGAGACGACCACCGCGGCCGCGGGCTGGGAGCGGCGCTGTTCCAGTGGGCGATCGAGGAGGCGCGCCGTCGCCAGTGCGCTTTGGTCCAGCTGACCACGGACAAGTCACGAGCCGACGCGCATCGCTTCTACGAGCGTCTCGGGTTCGTCGCCTCGCACGAGGGACTCAAGCTCAGGTTGCTCCGCTAACGGATCGGCTGCTGGGACAGGTGTGGATCGCCCGATAGCTGCTGCCTAGCCTTGGTGGCGCAGCCCGACGCGGGCCGCGCCATCGTCGAGATCAAGAGCCTGGGGGCGCGCTGTGTCTGATGCTCGCGCCGACCTGCGAGCCGACTGCGCTCGCTGCGTCGGCCTTTGCTGCTTCGCGGCGTCCGCGGACTTCGCCATCGACAAGCCGGCCGGCCGCCCCTGCCCCAAGCTGCGCACCGACTCCCGCTGCAGAATCCACACGGACCTGCGCGAGCAGGGCTTCCCAGGCTGTGCCGTCTTCGACTGCTTCGGAGCGGGCCAGCATGTCGTGCAGGTGACGTTTGGCGGCCGCGACTGGCGGCAGTCCGCCGAGACCGCCGAGGCGATGTTCGCCGTGTTCCCGGTCATGCGGCAGCTCAAGGAACTGCTCTGGTATCTGGCTGAGGCCGCGACCCTGCTGCCTCCCGGCGCTCTGTACGACGAGGTGCAGCAGGCGCAGGGACATACCGAGGACGTCCTGGGGCAGGCGCCCGAGGAGCTGCGCCGCATCGACGGCGCTGCTCACCGGCGGCAGGTCGGCCCGCTGCTCGACCGTGTCAGCTCGATGGTCCGTGACCAGGTGCACGACCGCGCACGCGATCGTGCCGGAGCCGACCTGATCGGCGCCAAGCTCCGGGGCAGCGACCTGCACGGCGCCAGCCTGCGCGGGGCCTACCTGCTTGGCGCCGATCTGCGCGAAGCCGACCTGCAGCACACCGACCTGCTGGGCGCGGATCTGCGAGGCGCTGACCTACGCGGAGCGCAGCTCGACAGCAGCCTGTTCCTCACTCAGGCACAGGTGGACGCGGCTACCGGGGACGCCTTGACCACAATCCCCGCGGCGCTCCAGCGGCCGCTGCACTGGTCCTCCGCGGTGAGCGCACCTGCCGACATCACGACCCGGCTCGCGTCGGCGCCGTCGATGACGTCCGCCTCTCGATCGTCTAACCGGGACGGCGCCGCTGACAGTGCGGCCTGGCCGGTCAGGTGGCGAGCAGTAGCTGGAGCAGTCGGTCCGGGCCTTCGTGCAGGACGTTGTGTCGGGTGGGCCACTGCTGGTAGTCCCAGGCGGGATCGGCGGCGACGCGCCGCGCGGTGGCTGCGAAGGGCGAGGCGGAAAGGCCGCCGGGCCAGCCGGTCGCCGCGACGTAGGTTCTGCGGGGGACGGTCGTCCAGGCGCCGGTGAGGCGGATGCGTTGCACGAGGGTGGCGAGCGGGTGCGGTCGGGCCTGGGGGTCGAAGAACGGCAGGGGGTCGACGGTGAGGCCGGTGCGGCCGGCGCCGTCGAGATACCAGCGGCGCTGCTCGTCGTTGGTCATGGACCAGCAGCTGTCGCCGTTGTCGGGCACGAACGCGTCGAGGTACACCAGCGCGCGGACCCGGTCGGGCGCTCGGTCGGCGGCGCCGGTGATGACCGTGCCGCCATAGCTGTGCCCGACGAGCACTATGGGTTCGCCGGCGGTGTCACTGGCCGCGGTCAGGGCGGCAGTGACTTCGTCGATGTGGGTGTCGAGGGTGACCTGCCCGGCCCCGGTGATGCCGTCGGGCCCGAGACCGGCCAGGGTCACCGCGTGGGCATGGTGGCGGCGGGTCTCCAGTTCGGTGACCACGGGCTGGTACCACCAGCCGCCGTGGCAGGCGCCGGGCACGAGCACGAAGGCGCTCACTGCCCGTTGTCCGTGCCGCCGGTCCTCGGCGCCGACGCGTCTCGGGACGCCTCAAGGCCGGCGAGCAGGGCGCGCGGGTCGAACACCACCCGGATCTGGGTGATCTCGCCGTTCTCGACGCGGGTCCAGTTAGCGGTCGGGGTTGGAGCAGCGACGGTGCTGTGCAGGTCGAACCAGGTCAGGACGTCGCTGCCGCGGCTGGCCCGCGCGTGAACCGTGAGGTGGTCCAGGATCTGCGCCATGCGCTGCAGGCCGGTGACGCAGCTGTCGGCGTCGTCGGCGCTGCCGAGCGGCCCATGGAACGTCACGTCCTCGGCGAGCAGCGCCCGCAGCGCGGGCCAGTCGTGGGCCTGCCAGGCGGCGGCGTACCGGGCTGCCACCGCGGCCGGACCCTCCGCCGCGCCGATCGGGGGGTCGGTGACGCCGCGCTGCTCGAGCTGTTCGTCTTCCACGGAAGACAAGGTGTCTTCCGTGGAAGGTACTGTCAAGGGGTGCAGGACGCGGTGGCCCAGATCGTCGAGCAGTGGCGCGAACAGCGGCCCGACCTCGACGCCAGCCCGATGCTGGTGATCGGCCGTATTCACCGGCTGGCCCGGCTAACCGACGCCGCGCTGCGGCCGACCTTCGCGGCCGGCGGGCTGGGACCGGGGGACTTCGACGTCCTCGCCGCACTGCGTCGGACGGGACCGCCGCACGCCCGTACCGCCGGGCAGCTGCGCGAGGCACTGCTGGTCACCAGCGGCGCCATCACCAAGCAGGTGGATCGGCTCGCCGGCAAGGGTCTGGTCAGCCGGGACGTCGGGACCCACGACGCGCGGGTGCGGCGGATCACGCTCACCGACACCGGCGTCGCGCTGGTCCACGAGCTCATCGAGGTGCACCTGGACAACGAGCGCCGGCTGCTGGCCAGGCTGACCGCCGGGCAGACCGCCGAGCTTGCCGCTGCCCTGGCCGTACTGGCCGCCGGTCTGGAGGCCGACCGTGCCTGACCAACCAGCCCTGGGCCGAGCACGGGAGCGCGCTGAGGTCCTACGCCGGTTGCACACCGAGCCGGGGTTGCTGGTCCTGGTCAACGTCTGGGACGTGGCCTCCGCCCGGGCCGTCGCTGCGGTGCCGGGCTGCCAGGCCGTCGCCACCGCCAGCGCGGCCATCGCCGCCGCGCACGGCTACCCCGACGGGGAGCGCATCCCGGTCGACCTGATGCTCGCCGCGGTCGGCCGGATCGCCGCCGCCGTCGACCTGCCGACCACCGCAGACCTGGAGTCCGGCTACGGCGACGTCGCCACCACCATCCGGCGCGCGGTGCAGCTCGGGGTCGCCGGCGCCAACCTCGAAGACGCCCTGCGACCCCTCCCAGCCGCGGTCCGCATGGTCGAGCAGGCGGTCCGCGCGGCCGCCGCCGAAGGCGTGCCGCTGGTCCTCAACGCCCGCACCGACCGCTACCTGCACCCGCAGGGCCAGCCGCCAACGGCGCTGCTGGAGGAGGCCCTCCAGCGCGGCCAGGCGTTCCTAGACGCCGGAGCCGACTGCGTCTTCGTGCCCGGCTGCACCGACCCCGCTGCGATCGCCACCCTCGGTGACCGGTTCGGTCCGGGGCGACTCAGCCTGCTCGCCGTCCCCGGGCTGCCACCTTCGGAGCAACTGCTCCGGCTCGGTGTCGCCCGGCTGTCCCACGGCCCGGCGCCCCACCGACACGCCCTCGCCGCCCTCACCGACCTGGCGGCCGGTCTCCAAGCCACGACTCCCCACACCTAGACACCGCTCAGCCCGGGACCCACCCGCCACGCCGGACGCCTCCGACTCGACCCCCCGCCCCGCAAGTCGACCGGACACGTGGCCGCTGCGACATAGTGCGCCGCGTGACCTTCTTCGTGATCATGCGTGGGCACGGGCCGTGCTGGGACGACGCCCGGACGATGCGCGAGCAGGACGGCTGGGCAGACCACGCGGGGTTCATGGACGACCTAGCCGACGAGGGCTTCGTGGTGATGGGCGGTCCGATCGATCAAGACGACTCGCGCATCATGCTGATCGTCGAAGCTGTTGAGGTCCACGACGTGCGCGCGCGGCTGGAACAGGACCCATGGAGTCAGGCGGGTTTGCTCGTGCTGAAAAGTGTGGAGCCGTGGCAAGTACTGCTGACCGGCTCGCAGCTGTCCGGTTGACGATCCGCTACGAGACGGCGTCCCCCTGGTCCTTCGGCTATTGGGACGCTGCGCGCGGTGGGCTCTCGACCGCGCGCGCGCCTAGCCGCGACGAGGCCGCCGGACGTCCGGCGAACCACTCGTGCTGCCAACGCTTCCTCGTAGGCGGGGTGGAGCTTCCTGCCAGCGCTGTTCGCGCTCACCTTCCGAGGGCCTGGTCCATTCGCCGGGTGAAGGTCTCGGCGTCTGAGTAGTCACGGACGACGGAGATGCGGCCGCCCTCGATCTCGAAGACCCCGACGCACTCGATGAACGCCTCTTGCCCGGAGAACCAGAACCGGTCAACTCGTTCGGTGTATACGGTGCTCCCGTTGAGCCCGAACGATGACAGGTCGCATCGCGCTGCCGAGCACTTCGAGAAGAAGTCGGCGAAGAGCGCACGAATGTTCTCCCGCCCGACGATCGCGGGGTCCGGGAACTTCACGAAGTACTCGCACGCCTCGTTGAAGCAGTCCGCGAGCTCGTCCGCATCCAGCGCCGCAACGGCGTCCAGGAATCGTGTGATCACGTCGGGGATCGCTGGGCCCGGATCCGGCTGGCCGGATGTCGATGTCGTTGTCACGTTGTGCCTTTCGTCGTCGTCGCGGGTCCCCGGCTTCGGTCCGGCGAGCGGACTGGGTGGTCCTGGTGCGTGCTTGACGTCCTGGGTGGGCACGGGCGGCAGCCGAGGGACTCCTCTGCTGTGGACCACGCCTCAACGCGTGATGGATTGGCTAGGTGTGGGCGAGTCGTGCCGCGTCTGGTCAGGTTTCGATGACGACCTTGCCGACGGTGCGGCGGGTTTCGAGCAGCTCGTGCGCGGTTCTCATGCTCGGCACGGTGAGGCCCTGAAGCCGGGTCGTGACGATCGGGCGCAGCTGGCTGGCCGCGACGTGGTCGCCGACGGCCTGGAGTATGCCGTCCTGTCTGTTGGGGTCCGCACTGGCGATGATCTGGCTGAACACCATCTCGGTGTGCAGGGAGACCGACTTCTGCACGAGCGGGCCGAGGTCCAGCGGGCCGCCCAGGTCGATGGCCGACAGGTGACCGAAGGGGCGCAGCACCGCGCCGATCCAGGCGAGGTTGTCGGCGGTGCCGGCGGTGGAGAGCACCATGTCGACCTGCTCGATACCCGCCTGGCTTAGCTGCTGGGTAACGTCGGCGGTGTGGTCGATCACCAGATCCGCGCCCATCGCCTGGCACCACTGCCGCGACTGCGGCCGCGACGCGGTGCCGATCACGAAGGCGGACGTCCTGGCCTTCAGCAGCTGCGTCGCCATTGAGCCCACCCCACCGGCCCCGCCCACGATCAGGACCGTGTCGACTCCGGGCGGCGGCGCTGGTTGGTCGCCGAACATGGCTTCCCACGCGGTCAGGCTGCCGATGGGCAGCGAGGCGGCGTCGGCGAAGGACAGCTGATCGGGGATCGTGGCGACGACCCGGTGGTCCACGGCCAGCCGCTGCGCCCAGCAGCCGTCGCGGGTTATATCGCCGGTGCCCATCACCCTGTCACCGACCGCAAATCCCGTGGCCGCAGGACCGGTTCCGGTCACGACACCGGCGAACTCCCAGCCCAGGATGACCCGACCGCCCGGCGCGGCGCTGCGGATCGACCGGATGAACGCCTCACCGGGATTGACGCCTATCGCGCGGATCTCGACCACCAGGTCCCTGTCGCCAAGCTCCGGCTCGTCGACCTCGATCAGGTCCAGGGCGAACGCGTCCAGAGCATGCGCCTTCTCGTAGGCCAGCGCCTTCACGGGGCCACCTCGCCACGGTTGGTCCAACCTGGTCGTTGCCGGGTCAGACGGGCGCTGCGACCTCGCGTGTCCGAGGCCGTCAGCGGGTCAAAGTCGGTCATGGTCCTCCTCCAAGAGGTCGAGAGGTTCAGCCGATGGCCGCGCCGGGCACGTGTCAGTCCTGCTTGAGGGCGTGCAAGGCCGAGAGCGGGCCGCCGCCGACCTGCATCAACCGGCCCCCGTCGCGCAGCCCCCCCATGTCGACCGGGGCGAAGCCGAGACTGTGAGGCTTATTCACGCGCCATCCTGAAGGATTCGAGTCCGAGGACTGCTGAGATGGTGGTGGCGAACGTGTCGAGGGGCCTTCGGTAGTCGGTGTGCAGGACGCGCCAG
>JAABUJ010001739.1_pt1 | contig 30073 bp, 32 predicted proteins | sample 5559131 | NCBI WGS metagenome assembly JAABUJ01 (sample SAMN10711875, study PRJNA513366) | rock metagenome | isolation source: Antarctica rocks | place: Antarctica: Victoria Land, Mt New Zealand nord | collected 2016-01-07
CCGCATCGGCGAACCCTTGGAGCCGTTGAGCGCAGTCCTGGCTGATCCGCGCGATGGTCGCGGTGACCAGCGTGACCCCGAACAGGTCGGCCATCAGTGCCGCGAGACGCTTTTCCGGCAGCAACTGGTAGTGCAGCAGATACAGCACGAACGCGCTGATCCGCTTGCCGTATTGCACCGGCGCGGTCACCCCTTCGGGGAACGCCGCCCGCGTCTGCGTGCCACAGGCGGCGCAACGGCAGCCGTGTGCGCGGTGCTCCGTGACGATCAGCGGCCGCGGTTCCGGCAGATCGAACACTTGCCGGGCGACGTGATCCATCGCCATGGCCGGAGTCAACGGCTCGCCGCACCCGGCGCAAACCTCTGGATAATGGTGGATGGTGGCGTCAGGGGGTTCAGTCCGGCGCAGCGTCTCGCCCGGATGGCCGTTCTGCCCGCCGCTCTTCTTGCCGGACGGTTCCCGCAGACTGCTAACCCGTGGCGGCTTCTTCAGCCGTCGCTGGACGGTGGCTTGCCGCTGTTGCTGCTGTTCAGCCCGAGGCGGCGCTCCAATTCCGCCAGCCGCCCCCTTAGCGCCGCATTCTCGGAACGAAGCAATGCAACCTCCGCCTGCAATGCCTTGATGACCGCATCGGCAACGGCCGCGGCCGATGCGGTCATCTCGGGGGAGTGTGTCGTCGGGCAGTGCCATCGACACGTTGATTCGTACTCGCCCGTGACCTGTCAATGGCCCCCATCAAGGCGGGACCTAGGCTGTTACCTTAGAACAAAATCACCACATATAGACTCTTCGGCGAGCTGCAAAGCAGCTGACCGTGGCACGTCCCGGCACGTTGCGCCCGGCCGGAGTCGCGGCGCCGTTCCGGATCGACGACCCTACCGGCCTGATCACGGTGGACGCGGTGATTGCCGGGCAGGCCACCCACATCGTGCTGGACGCTGGCGCCGGCTATAGCTGGTTGCGGGACGTAGGGGCGCTCGGCACGGTTCCGCTGCTGTGCGCGATTTGCGACCGCCTGCTCGGCAACCTGTTCTGGGACACTTGGCAGAAGAACGCGCCGCAGCCGGTTGCCGGCTGGATCGGCGGCAACGTGCTCAAGGATTTCCGGATCACGATCGACTATCCGAACCGCACCAGCTACTGGCTACGGCAGCGCGCACCCGATCCGCACCTCCTTGCGGTCGAGCGTGCGGGCAAACTCGTTCAGGTCAGCGCCGCCGCCACGGCATTCTGATGCGACCCTCAATCTCCCCGCGGCGTCGCTTCGGCCGGAAATCCGCCCTCCAGCATCACTTCGGACAGCGGCTTGCGGCTGCTCGGGACCTCGCGCGCCTGCATCGCTTCCGACAGCTGCGACTTGTCGCCCTGCCGCCCGATCGCGATGGCCGACTCGACCCGGTAGCCCTGCGGCACGTTCAACTCGGCGAAGGCGCGGTCCATGTCGAAGCCAACCATCGCATGCGCCTGCCAGCCCGACCGGGTTGCCTGCAACGCCAGGTGCGCCCAGGCCGCCCCGGCGTCCGACGAGTGGCTGTGCGACGGGATCGGCTTGTCGCGGCCGGGAGGCAGCATCATGGAGTTGGACACCAGCACGATCAGCACCGACGCGTCCTTCGCCCAGGACTGGTTGAACTCGCCCAGCAATCCGAAGAACCTATCCCAGTGCTGGGTGCCGCGCCGCGCATACAGGAACTTCGCCGGCTGCGAGTTGTACGAGGACGGCGCCCAGCGCGCGGCCTCCATGATCGTCATCAGCTCGGACTCCGGCATTTCCTCCCCGGTGAAGGCGCGGGGCGACCAGCGCTCCAGGAACAGCGGGTCGATCGGGTGGTCGGAGTGGCGGTGGTTGGCGTCGGTCATGTGATGTCCTCGTTCAGCTGTGGGTCCGCTGCTCCTCGACCGCGTGGCACGCGACGGCAACAGCGCCGATCCGTGTATAGCCGGGTTTCTCGATCCGGCAGCGGTCGTTCGCCAACGGGCAGCGTGGATGGAACGGGCAGCCCGGCGGCGGCGCGATCGGGCTCGGCACCTCGCCCCCTACCGCCGTGCGGGTCCGGCCGGTCATCTCCAAATCCGGAATCGCGTCCAGCAGCAGGCGCGTGTAGGGATGCAGCGGGCGGACGAAGATCTCCTCGCCCGGCCCGTATTCCACGATCCGGCCGAGATACATGACGCCGAGCTGGTCAGACATGTGGCGCACGACCGCGAGGTTGTGGCTGATGAACAGATAGGTCAGCTGCAGCCGCTGCTGCAGGTCGCGCATCAGGTTCAGGATTTGCGCCTGCACCGACACGTCGAGCGCGCTGGTCGGCTCGTCGCACACCAGGAACTCCGGCTCGCTCGACAGTGCGCGGGCGATGGAAATGCGCTGCCGCTGGCCGCCGCTGAACTCGTGCGGATACTTCGCGCCGTCCTGCGGCGACAGCCCGACCTGCGCGAGCAGCTGTCCCACCCGGTCGCGCACGTCGCGCCTGGAGTCGAGGATATGGAACGCGCGCAGCGGCTCGGCGACGATGTCGGCCACGCGCCAGCGCGGGTTCAGCGACGCGTACGGGTCCTGGAAGATCATGTTCATCTTGCGCCGCAGCGCGGGTTGCGCGCGGGCCGAGGATAGCGCCTGGCCCTCGAACCGGATTTCCCCGGCGCTCGGCGCATACAGCCCCACCGCCAGCCGCGCCACCGTCGACTTGCCGCAGCCGCTCTCGCCGACCAGGGACAGCGTCGTGCCGAGCGGGATGGCGAACGACACCCCGTCCACCGCGCGCAGGACTTGCCGGCGTCTACCCGACAGCACCCGTTGCAGCCACGGCTTCGAGACGTCGAAATTCCGGCTGACCTCGATCGCCTCCATCACCAACCTGCCGGTCACACGGGCGGCTCCGCATACAGCCAGCAGGCTGCTTCGGTGGCACGGGCCGGCATCAGTTCCGGACGCTCGACGGTGCAGCGCCCGAACATCTTTGGGCAGCGTGGATGGTACGGGCAGCCAGGTGGGATCGCGGCCAGGCGCGGCATGGCGCCGTCGATCTGGCGCAGCCGGCCCACGCGGGCCTGCAGCGATGGGATGCTGCCCATCAACCCGACCGTGTAGGGATGCGACGGGCTGTGCACCACGTCGCGGACAGGGCCGACCTCGATCACCCGGCCGGCGTACATGACGGCAACGCGATCGGCTGTCTCGGCGATCACGCCCATGTCGTGAGTCACCAGCATGATCGCGGTGCCGTGCTCCCGCGCCAGGCGCCGCAGCAAGGCGATCACCTGCGCCTGGATCGACACGTCCAGCGCCGTCGTCGGCTCGTCGGCGATCACCATGCGTGGCTCGGCGCACAACGCCAGCGCGATGACGACGCGCTGGCGCATGCCGCCGGAGAACTCGTGCGGGTAGGCGCCGATCCGGTCGGCGGCGCCGGGGATGCCGACATCCTGCAGCCACTTGACCGCCCGCGCCCCGGCGTCGCGGTCGGACAGGCCGAGATGGGTCTGCATGGTTTCCACTAGCTGCCGGCCGACGGTGTAGAGCGGGTTCAGCGTCGTCAGCGGGTCCTGGAAGATCGCGCCGATCTGCTTGCCGCGAAGCCTCCGCATCTGGTCCGGCGACAGGTTGTCGATCCGTTTGCCGTCGAGCAGCACCTGGCCTACGGCGATGTGGCCCGGCGGTTCGAGCAGGCCGATAATCGCGGCGCCGGTCAACGACTTCCCGGCCCCGCTCTCGCCGACCACGCCCAGGATTTCACCGGGCGCGATGGCCAGCGACACGCCGTCGAGGGCGCGCAGGACGCCGCGCCGGGTCGGGAACTCGACTGTGAGGTTGCGAACCTCCAGCAGGCTCATTGGAGCCGCCTCATCGAAGCCGGGGATTGAGGGCGTCGCGCAGCCAATCGCCGAGCAGGTTGATCGACAGCACCATGATGGCGAGCACAACGCCGGGAAAGATCGTTATCCACCATTCGCCGCTGAACAGGAAGCCGTTGCCGATGCGGATCAGCGTGCCAAGCGACGGCTGGCCTGCCGGCAACCCGACCCCCAGGAACGACAGCGTCGCCTCGTCCAGGATCGACAGCCCCAAGCTGAGCGTCGCGATGATGAGCACGGGGCCAGTGACGTTCGGCAGGATATGCTGGGTCATGATCCGGAGCGGCGACAGGCCGATGACCCGCGCCGCCAGCACGTAATCCTTGCCGCGCTCCACCATGGTCGAGCCGCGGACGGTGCGGGCGAACTGCGGCCAGCGGCTGATGCCGATCGCGAAGATCAGCACGTATATTTCCAGGCGCTCATGCAGTTCCCGCGGCAGCACGGCGGTCACGACGCCATCGACCAGGAGGGCGATCAGGATGGCGGGAAAGGTGAGCTGGATGTCGGCGACGCGCATCAGCACCGCGTCGGCGACGCCGCCGAGATAGCCCGCGACCAGGCCCACCGCCACCCCTGCCACGGTCGAGAACACCACTGCCGAGGCGCCTACGAGCAGGCTGATGCGGGCGCCGTACATGATGGCCGATAGTAGGTCGCGGCCCTGGTCGTCGGTGCCGAGCGGATACGCGGCGTCACCCTCCTTCAGGAAGGCGGGCGGTTTCAGGCTGTCCATCAGGTCGAGGCTGCTGAGGTCGAACGGGTCGTGCGGGGCGAGCAGCGGCGCCAGGATTGCGGCCCCAACGCACAGCAGGGCGAGCAGGGCGGAAACGACGGCGATGGGCGAGTGCCGGAAGCTCCAGGCCAGATCGCTGTCGAGGGCGCGGGCCCAGGCGGCGGGGCGGGCCGCGTCACTCAACGGACCATCGCCGTGCCGCGATCCATGCGGAGGCGGGGATCGACGGCGTAGTACAGCAGGTCGACCACCAGGTTGATGACGACGAACAGCACCGCCACCAGCATCAGGTAGGCCGACATGACGGGGATGTCGGCGACGGCGATGGATTGCACCAGCAGCAGCCCCATGCCGGGCCACTGGAACACCGTCTCTGTCACGATGGAGAACGCGACGATCCCACCCAGTTGCAGCCCGGCGATGGTGATGACCGGGACCAGCGTGTTCTTCAGCGCATGGCCGAAATTGATCGTGCGGTCGGGCAGGCCGCGGGCACGGGCGAACTTCACGTAATCGCTCCGCAGCACCTCCAGCATCTCGGCGCGCACCAGCCGCATGATGAGGGTCATCTGGAACAGCCCAAGCGTGACGGCCGGCAACACCAGCGCCTTCAGGCCCGAGAGCGTCAGGAACCCCGTCGTCCAATGGCCCAGGTTCACGACGTCGCCACGGCCGAAGCTCGGCAGCCAGCCCAAGGTTACGCTGAACACCAGGATCAGCAGGATGCCGATCAGGAAGGTGGGCAAGGACACGCCGATCAGGCTGAAAATCATGAAAGCGCGCGATAGAAAGCGGGTGCGGTAGATGCCGGTGTACACGCCCATTGGCACGCCGACGGCGAGGGCGAACACGGCGGCTGTGAACGCCAGTTCCAGGGTAGCGGGCAGGCGCTCGGCGATGAGGTCCAGCACCGGGCGAGCCAAGCGGTAGCTGACGCCGAACTCGCCGTGGGCGGCGGCCCACATGAATTTGGCGTACTGCACGAAAAACGGCCGGTCGAGGCCGAGTCGATGGATCATCGCGACCCGTTGCGCTTCGGTGTAATCCTGCCCGAGCATGATCGTCACGGGGTCGCCGACGAACGCGAACATCGCGAACGCGATGAAGCCCACCACGAGCAGGACGGGAATCGACTGCAGGACTCGCGAGATGATGAAGGCAATCAGGTCGGCGGCTCCCGGGCAGGGTGGAACGGGTTGAGCGATGCAAGGCTAGTGCCGTCCGAAGCGACCACCTCGACGACCGCGGGACGGGCGAACTCGGCGACCAGGGTGAAGCCGACTCCGAGCAGGACCGGTCCGAGGAAGATGCCGAGCAGCCCAAACGCCAGCGCGCCGCCGAGCACGCCCAGCACCGTCAGCAGGAACGGCAATTGCGCCCCGCGGGAGATGAAGAACGGCCGGATCAGGTGATCGGCCCCCGAGATCGCGACCACGCCGTAGATGCCAAGGAAGATGCCCCACCCGGTCTGCCCGGTGCTGAGTAGCCAAAAGGCGGACGGGATCCAGATCACCGGCGCCCCGATCGGCAGCACCGACAGGAACCCGGCAATGCCTCCGAGCAGCATCGGCCGTGGCACTCCCGCCATATACAACCCGAACGACGTCAGGATGCCCTGCACGATCGCCGTGCCGAGAATGCCATAGACAACGCCCCGGACAGTCAGGCCGGTCACGCGGATCAGCCGTTCGGCGTAGGCGCCGGCGATGCGGCGCATGACGGCGCGGAGCTGCACGGCCAGCCGCTCGCCTGACAGCCAGAAAAAGAACGCGATGAATAGCGCGAACACGAACTGCACGACGCCGCCGGCGATGCCGAGCAACAGGCTCAACCCGTTCTCGGCGATCATGCCGAAATACGGGCGAAAGAAGTCCGCCATGACGCGGAGGTCGGCGGCCCAGCCGTTCCAGTAATCAGCCATGGTCGGCCCGAACAGCGGGATGGCGAACAGCCAGTGCGGCGAGGATGGCAGGCCGCCGTTGAGCAGCGATTCAAGCGACGCGCGCAGGTTTTGCACGTCCTGCGCGCCACTTGGAGCCACGAGCGCGATGGGCAGCACGATCAGCACCGCGGTCAGCAGCACCATGATGACGGCGGACCCGCCGCGGCGGACACGCAGGTGCACGCGTAGCCATTCGAACACCGGCCAGGTCGTGAACACCAGGATTCCCGCCCATAGCAGGGCCGAGAAGAACGGCTGCAGCACCACGGCGCACCCGATGGCGACGCCGGTCAGCAAGACAGCCATCAACATGCGTTCGGCGATCATTCCGCGGGGTATCTCCGAAAGGGCGGGGCTTTGCAATCATCCCGGGTCGCCTGCGTGTCGGAACCGGACTTGCCAGCGCTACGGCGGGTCGCGTTAGTCTGGTGGGGCAACCTGGAGGAAACCATGCCGCGTTTTTGCGCCAACCTGTCGATGATGTTTAACGAGGTCGCGTTTCTCGACCGCTTCGCTGCGGCGTCGCAGGCGGGCTTCACCGCGGTTGAGTTTCTGTTCCCCTATGACCATCCGCCGTCCGATGTGCGGACCAGGCTGGATGGCAACGGACTTGAAATGGTGCTGTTCAACATGCCGCCGGGGGACTGGGCGGCGGGTGAACGTGGCATCGCATGCATGCCTGGACGGGAGGCCGAGTTCCGCGCCGGCGTCGACCAGGCGCTGGAATATGCGGCGGCGCTGTCGTGCAAGATGGTTCACTGCATGGCAGGGATCGTACCAGCCGGCGTGGCTCCGGTGACGGCCGCGGCGGTATATGCGGCCAACCTGGCCTGGGCCTGCGAAAAAGCGCGCGCGGCCGGGGTGAAGGTCGTAATCGAGCCGATCAACCATCGCGACATGCCGGGCTTCTACCTGAATACGATGCAGCAGGGCGCGGAGGTGATCGAGGCGATCGGCCGCGACCGTCTCGGCCTGCAGTTCGACTTGTACCATTGCCAGGTCACCGAGGGCGACATCACCTCGCGGATGGCGGCGCTGATGCCGGTGATCGCGCATATGCAGATTGCCGACGTGCCCGGGCGGCATGAGCCCGGCACGGGGGAGATCGCCTGGCCCTATGTATTCGGGCGTATTGACGCGCTGGGCTATGCCGGCTGGCTCGGCTGCGAGTACCGGCCGGCCGGCGATACGCGTGCGGGTCTGGATTGGCGGAAACGTCTCGGTACTTGAGACGTAGCTCACTCTAGTGGCCGAACTGGGGTAAGATGAAGCATTGGCGCAACACAGTGCCATAAGATTAGGAAAACATAATTTTCGCAGTTGGACACAGCTTTGTTCACCGCTTGTTGATGAAATGATCCTATAGATAGGTTGGCCGCGCAAACAATTGATGGAGGGAGCAACGTGGAAATGCGCTTCACAGAAATAGGACAGCAGCTTCGAGCTTATCGACTTGAGTCTGGCCTGCGCGCAGAAGAGATCGCGGCGCGGCTGGGCGTCTCGCGCGCAGCATTGTATCGCTACGAGAAAGGCGAGGTTATCAAGCTTGATACTGTCAAGCGGCTTGCCGAACTTCTGAAAATCTCGCCCCTTTCACTGCTGGGCATTGGTGTCGAGTATTATAACCGTCCAGTTGGTTATTTCGAGCGTGTGCGCCAGACCGAGGAAACGGCTGATCAAATTCTTCAGGTGTTCGGTCCCTTTTGCTACCTGACCACCTCCGACGCGTTCGATGCCGTCTTGGCCGACGCCTATGACGAGATGCTGAGCCACGCCAGCGGAGACCGGTCCATGCTGCGGACCATGGTCGAACAGGTGCAAGGCATCATGGCGGCCCGCAAGCGCATGTATCAGATGCGCCGTCCCGGCATCATCACCATCATCTCGTCCGCCAGCATCCAGCGATTGCTGGACATTGGCATCGCCGGATCCGTTCCCGTGTCGGACTCGCTTCGCCGCCGCTGCCGCCAGGTTGCAGCGATCGAGGTGGAGAACATCGCAGCGATGATGGAAACCGAGCCGATGGGCCTGCAGTTCGGCATCATGACCATGACGGAGCCGACGGGGGCGTTCAAGGTGCTCCGCTCGCGCGACCGCGCGACCTTGGCGATCAACCCCTTCCGGGCCGACGGGCTTCCCGGCATGCAGACCGGCGTCGCCATGATCACGGGGGCCGACGAAGCGGTCGCGACCCATCAGCGCGTGGCCGAAACCATGTGGCGCGAATCGGCGAAAGGGTCGGCGGGCGCCACCCATATTCGCCGGATGCTTCCCGCCAAGGCGGCCTGACCGCCGGACGCGACCGCACCGCAGTAGCCGCGCGGACCCGGGCGGGTTAATTAGCCCCCATGGCGCGTTTCCCTCCCTATCCTGGCTTGGTCATCGAGTCCGATGAAAACGTCTGGGCAGGCCGTACCCGGCTCGACGTGGTCAAGTTCCGTCATCCGCGATTTAACGGTAGCCTCTCCCCAACCCGGACCTGGGAAGTTTGGCATCGCGGCGATGCCGTCGGGTTGCTGCCTTACGACCCCCTCACCGACCAGGTCGTCATGATCGAGCAGTTCCGCCTGCCGGCGCTCGCCGCTCGCGTAGATCCAGTGATGCTGGAAATCCCGGGCGGCTTCATGGACGAGGGCGAGGACGCCGAACAAACCGCCGCGCGCGAGGTGCAGGAGGAAATGGGGCTGGCCACCGACCGCACCGAGTTGTTCGGCCGGTTCATCCTCACCGCCGGCGGCTCGGACGAAAGCGCCACCATCTACGCCGGGCGGGTGCGGGCGCCCGCCACCGGACCGGACGGCATCGCGGGCTATGCAGGGCTGGCGAGCGAGAACGAGGATATTCGCATCCGGGTGCTTCCGGCGGCGACTGTGATCGCCGGCGTGCAGGCGGGCGCGTATCCCAATTCCATCACCACGATGGCGCTGCTCTGGTTTGCCCTGAAACGGGACTGGCTCCGGGAGCGCTGGGCCGCATGACCAAGCGGTTGTTCCTCGACGACATGCGCGCGGATCGCGCTGCGGCGGCGGTCTTGGCCGTTCTGCCGGGCGGGATCGTGCTGGACCACACCGTCTTCTACGCGCGCAGCGGCGGCCAGCCCGGCGATACCGGCCATCTCGCCTGGCCCGGCGGTGAGATCACGATCGCCGAGGCCGTCAAAGGCGAGGGTGACGTCATCCTGCATCCATTCGACGGAACGCCACCTGAGGTGGGAACCCCGGTGACGGCCCGGATCGACGGGACGCGCCGCCACGCGCTGATGCGCATGCACACGACCCTGCATCTCCTGTGCAGCTTGCTGCCCGGCGCCGCCGTTACCGGGGGCCAGATCGGCGTGGAGAAGTCGCGGCTGGATTTCGACCTGCCGTCGCCTCCGCCGCGGGAAGAGATCGAGGCTGGGCTCGCGCGGCTGACCCAAGAGGGTCATCTCGTCAGCGCCGAATGGGTCGATGAGGCCGTGCTTGACGCGCGGCCGGAGTTGGTGCGGACGCTGTCAGTGAAGCCGCCCCGCGGCGCCGGACGGGTGCGCCTGGTGCGGATCGGGTCGATCGACTTGCAGCCCTGCGGCGGTACCCACGTCGCCTCGACTGCCGAGATCGGCGTCGTGCGCGTGCTGAAGCTGGAGAACAAAGGCCGGCAGAACCGCCGGATCACCGTGGCGCTGGAGGGATGATGGACCGGCTCGTGACCGTCGAATGGCTGGCCAGCACGCTCGGCGCGCCGGACCTTGTCGTGCTGGATGCGACGCAGTACCTGCCCGACGATGGCCGGGTCGGGCGCGACGCGTTCCTCGCCCAGCACATCCCGGGTGCGCGCTTCTTCGACCTGGATGAGGTCGCCGACATCGACCAGGCGCTGCCGCACATGGCGCCCTCGGCCGGCCGGTTCGCGGCGTTGATCGGGGCGCTCGGCGTGTCCAACGACAGCCGCGTGGTGTTCTACGACCAGAACGCGACCATGTGGGCGACCCGGGGCTGGTGGATGATGGGCCTGTTCGGACACGACGCGGTCGGCGTCCTCGATGGCGGGCTGGCGGCGTGGCAGGCGGCTGGGCATCCGTTCGAGACCGGCCCGGCAATGGCCGTTACGGCGGCAACTTTCCGCCCCACGCTGCGTGCCCTGCGGCTGCGCGGCATCGGCGACATGCTGGACAATGTCGCGTCTACGGCCGAACTCGTCCTAGACGCCCGGGGCGCGCCCCGCTTTGCCGGCGCCGCCGCCGAGCCTCGGCCCGGGGTGACGCCCGGGCACATCCCCGGATCGATCAACCTGCCTGCCAACCAGTTGGTAGCCGCCGATGGCCATTTCCTGCCGGCCGCCGCCCTTCGCGCCAAGCTGGCGGCGGCCGGCGCGGATGGCAGCCGGCCCATCGTGACCACCTGCGGCAGCGGCGTGTCCGCGACCGTCATCAGCTTCGCCCTCGCCCAGGCCGGGTTGCCGCAAGGCGCCGTTTATGACGGCTCCTGGAGCGAATGGGGCAGCCGGCCAGACACCCCGAAGGAGCGTGCCGACCATGCCTGACACCCCGATCCGCCGCCCCGTTGGGCTTTCCACCCGGCTGACCCACGACGGACGGCCCGGCATCCATGCTCCGGGCTTGGTCAACCCGCCGGTGCACCGCGGTTCGACCGTGCTCTACCCCGATTGCGAGACCAAAATCGCACAGGGCAAGCGCATCTTCGACCAGGCGCTGACCTACGGGCTGGACGGCAACCCGACCCACCACGCGCTGGAGGACGTCGTCGCCGGTGTGGAAGGCGGCACGCGGTGCCAGATCGTCTCCTCGGGGCTGGCCGCGCTCACCACCGCCCTGATCGCCTTCCTCGGCGCCGGCGACCACTGCTTGATGCCCGACAGCGTGTATTTCCCCACCCGCAATTTCTGCGACGGGATGCTGGCGCGCATGGGGGTAGCCACGACCTACTACGACCCCGAAATTGGCGAGGACGGCCTGCGCGCGCTGATGCGGCCGACCACACGGGTCGTGTTCACCGAAAGCCCCGGCAGCCACACCTTCGAAATGCAGGACGTCCCCGCCCTCGCCCGTGCTGCCCACGCGGGCGGCGCAAAGCTGCTGATCGACAACACCTGGGGCATCCACTTTTTCCAGCCGTTCTCGCACGGCGCCGACGTGTCGATCCAGGCGCTGACCAAATACGTCGCCGGGCACTCCGACGTGCTGCTCGGGAGCATCACCACCGCGGACGACGCCACCTGGCGACAGGTGCGGACGGCGGCGCGGCACCTAGGACAGTATGCCAGCCCGGACGATTGCTGGCTGGCGCTGCGGGGCGCGCGTACCTTGGGGATACGGCTGGAGCGGCAGATGGCGTCGGGGCTGGAGGTTGCGGCGTGGTTCGCAGAACAGCCGGAGGTCGCTCGCGTGCTGCACCCCGCCCTGCCCGGCGCGCCCGGCCACGCGCTGTGGCGGCGGGACTTCACCGGCGCGTGCAGCTTGTTCGGAGTCGAGTTCCAGCCGCATTTCCGGTTCAAGTCGGTGCAGGCGATGGTCGACAGCCTCGCGCTGTTCGGCATTGGCGCGTCCTGGGGAGGCTTCGAGAGCCTCGCCCTGCCGACCACGGGCAACCTCACCCGCACCGCCGGCACCGGGCAGTTCGCCGGCCCGGTGGTGCGCTGGCACATCGGCCTCGAAGACCCGGCCGACCTGATCGCCGACCTCACCCAGGGGCTCGCCGTGCTCCGCGCCCATGGTTGAGCTGCCGGTCCGCTTCGATGCCGCCGGCCTGGTGGCCGCGGTCGCGCAGCAGCACGATACCGGCGAGGTGCTGATGGTGGCCTGGATGAACGCCGACGCCATCGCTGAGACGCTCGCCACCGGGCGGGTTTGCTACTGGAGCCGGAGCCGCGGCAGCCTATGGCGAAAGGGCGAGACATCCGGCCAGGTGCAGCGCCTGGTCGAGCTGCGCGTCGACTGCGACGGCGACACGCTGCTGCTGCGCGTCGATCAGACGGGGGTCGCTTGCCACACCGGCCACCGGTCGTGCTTCTACCGCGCGGTCGTCGATGGTGAGCTGGCCGAAATCGCAAGGGTCGAGGTCGAGCCCGCTGCGCTGTATGGCGCCACGCTGCATAGCGGATGACCGACATCTACATCGACGCCGACGCCTGCCCGGTGCGCGAGGAGGTCTATCGCGTTGCCGCGCGCATGGGGGTGGGCGTGCAGGTGGTCCATAACGGGTCACGCCCGATCCGGCCGCCGGGGTTGGCGAACGTGCAGGTAATCGTGGTGGGCGAGGGTCCGGACATCGCCGACGACTGGATTGCCGAGCGGATCACCGATGCCGACGTGTGCGTGACCGCGGACATCCCGCTGGCGTCGCGCTGCCTGGCGCGGGGCGCGCGGGCGCTGAGCCACACCGGGCATGTCTGGACGGCTGATAATATCGGCTCGGCGCTCGCCGGACGCGAGATCGCCCGGCATCTGCGGGAGGTCGGCGTGGTCGGGGGCGGCCCGCCACCGCTGGCAAAGGCGGACCGGTCGCGGTTCCTTAGCGTGCTCGACTCGGTCGTGGTCGCAGCGCGTCGCGCAGCACGTCCGGCCGGTCGGTGATCAGCCCGCCCGCGCCCCACTCCGCCAAGCGCCGCGCGTCGGCCGCATCGTTCACGGTCCAGGGCACCACGCGCAGGTCCAGGCGATGCGCCGTGTCGAGGTCGCGCCGGGTCAGCTCGGTATGCTGCGGCGACCAGATGCCGCCGCCTTCCGCAGCCACCGCCTCGGGCCAACTCGGCGCAGGCGGGCAGTCCCACCACAGCGCGTCGGACGTGGCAGCGCAGGTGAGCCAGGCGTAGCGGAGGTCCGGGCGGTGGCGACGCAAATGCCGCGGGCCGCGCCAGTCGAAGGATTGCACCACGATCCGGTCGGCTGCTGCCGTGTTGTCCGCGACAACGGCGACCTGTTCCGCGATCGCCTCGGGGCGGGCCGTCAGCGCAGGCTGGGATGGGAACGTCTTAATCTCGATCGTCCACCGAGCCTGCGCGTCGAGGCGCAGCACCTCGGCCAGGGTCGGGATGCGCGCGCCGTCGATGGCGGCCTGAAGCGGAAAACGCTTGGCGGTCGCGCTGCCCGGCCGGATACGGCCGACGTCATAGGCACGCAGCTCCGCAAGCGTGCTGTCCGCGATAGCGGGTCCCGGCCGGTCGAGCCAACCTTCGCTCGATACACGGGTGATATCCGTATCGAGGCGCGCATCGTGGCTCAGCACGACCACGCCGTCGCGGGTGAGCGCCACGTCGATCTCCAACGCGGCCAATCCCCATTCGAGGGCGGCGCGAAAGCCTTTCACGGTGTTCTCGGGAAACAGGCCGCGTGCCCCGCGATGACCGATCAGCTCGGGCGGGACCGGCAAGTGGCCCGGCTAGTGAACAACGCCATCGGCCGGGCATTCGCAACCCGGCGTCGGCCCGACATCCTCGCGCACGACGTGGTGGTCGATCCACTCGGCCACGAGCCGCCGCGCCTCGTTCAAGGACGATTCCGGATGGTGGATGCGATACAGCGTCGTGCAGGCCCGGAACGCGTCCATGTCCACGCTGCCGCACGCGCGCAACTCGCGATAGGCCGTCACGACCGCCCGCTCGCAGCGCCGCCCGATGGTGCTGGAATCCCGTCCCACGTCGCCCTCCAATTGCGAATCGCTCGCATTATTGGCAAAGAGTAACCGTTGCGGTCCCCGGCATCAAGCAAAGGCTTGCCCTCCCGGCCCGCCAGAGCCGACACTGGCTGGATCGTGCAGCAAATCCCGTCAGCCCAGGCCTCCCCCTCCCCAGTTCCGCTCCGCAGCAGCCAGCCGGTCTATGCGGCGCTCGATCTCGGCACGAATAATTGCCGCCTGCTCATGGGCGCCCGGTCCGGCGCCGGGTTCCGCGTGCTGGACAGCTTCAGCCGTATCGTCCGGCTCGGCGAGGGTTTGCACGAAACCGGCCGGCTCAGCCCGCTGGCGATGGATCGCGCGGTCGACGCGCTGCACGCGTGCGCCAACCGGCTCGCCCGGCGCGACGTCCGCAGCGTGCGCGCCATCGCAACCGAGGCCTGCCGCCGCGCCGCCAACGCGCCCGACTTCCTCGCCCGCGTCATGCGGGAAACCGGCCTTGCGCTCGAAACCATCTCGTCACGCGAGGAAGCCGAACTCGCCCTCGAAAGCTGCACGGCCCTGTTGGCCGCCGACAGCCGCCGCTTCCTGCTGTTCGACATCGGCGGTGGCTCCACCGAGCTGGTATGGGTTCGCACGTCCGGCGACCCGTCCGGGCCGGCCATGATCGGCTACACCAGCCTTCGAACCGGCGTCGTCAGCCTGTCGGACCGGTTTGGCGACACGAAGTTCACCGCGACCGGCTTCGACGGCATGGTGGCCGAGGTTCGCCAGCAACTCGCGGCGTTCGAGGACGTGCACCGGATCGCGCAGGAAATCCGCCATGGCGGGGTTCGCCTGCTCGGCACCAGCGGCACCGTCACGACCCTGGCCGGGGTCATCCTCGCACTCGCGCGCTACCAGCGACCGCTGATCGACGGCGCCGTCCTGTCGCTGCAAGGCGCGCGCGACGCCGTTCGGACCCTGCGGTCGATCGGCCGCGACGGGCTGATCGCCCATCCCTGCGTTGGTCCGGACCGAGTGGATTTCGTGCTGCCCGGCTGCGCCATCTTCACTGCCATCGCCGAAACCTGGCCCGCGCCGACCGTCACCGTCGCCGATCGCGGGCTGCGGGAAGGGATGCTGCTGCGGTTGATGCGCGGCGAGCGGCCGGCTCCACGCCGGGTATGACCAAAAAGGATGGGACGCCCCCCACGCGCGGGCTGACGGTCAAGCTGAAGAGCGCCCGTGGCCGGACCACCGCGTCGCAGCACTGGCTCAGCCGGCAGTTGAACGACCCTTACGTCCGCGCGGCCCAGCAGCAGGGATGGCGGTCGCGCGCGGCCTTCAAGCTGATCGAGCTCGACGACCGGTTCGCCGTCATCCGCAAGGGCGCGCGGGTACTGGACCTCGGCGCGGCGCCGGGCGGCTGGTCGCAGGTCGCGGTCCGGCGCGGCGCTGGCCCGGTGGTGGCGATGGACCTGCTCCCGGTCGACCCGGTGGAGGGCATGACCTTCCTGCAGGGCGACTTCCTGGACGCCGACATGCCCGACCGGCTGCGCGCGCTGATGGGCGGCCCGGTCGACCTCGTGCTGTCGGACATGGCGCCGAACACGACCGGGCACTCGGCGACCGATCACATCCGCATCATCGCGTTGGCCGAGCACGCGCTCGATTTCGCCATGCAGGTGCTGGCGCCGGGGGGCGGCTTCGTCGCCAAGGTGTTCCAGGGCGGTTCGGAGAAGCAGATGCTCGCGCCGATGAAGCAGGCGTTCGCTACCGTGCGCCACGCCAAGCCGCCAGCCAGCCGCAAGGAGTCGAGCGAACTCTATGTGGTCGCGACCGGTTTCCGGGGCGCGCCGTCGGACTGATTGATGGGTTGTATTTAGACATAATTGTTGCGTCATCAAAACAGGACGAGGCATAAAGGGAAACGCCTCCAACTCTATTCGGCACAGGACATAAAAAGGCTTCGTTCCATGAGATCGCCGTTATGACCTCTTTACCGGTAACGCCAATTCGGAACCAAGCCGAGGCGCGACGCGTGGCGGATCGCGCCTATCCCTTCCCGTGTTGCGTGGTCTGTGGCCTGCAAATCGAAACGTGCTTGCAGACGGCTCACTTGGACCATAACGCCGCGAATAACACTGCCGACAACCTTGCTCGCCTATGTCCAACGCATCACTGGATGTACGACGCTGGCTTGTACCCGGTCGAAGCCATCCGGCTGCTGCAAGCTCACTGGCAAGTAACGCAAGGCATTCCAGATCACAAACCCCGGATGAAAGATGCCGGCGTCAAAGCGGCGTCAGCTCGGAAGCGGAGCGCTGCCGCTCGGCAGGCTGTCGTCACGCGCCGAGCGAACGCTGCTGCGCGCATTCAGCCGTTGGTGGATTAACGTCTCTCTCCTCTCCGCCGGTCCGAGTTGGGACGCCGGCGCTTGCGAAATAGCTGGGCGCAGCCTATGTGGACGCGCCAAGGCATGGGACCGGATCGGTTCCCTCGCACAAAGGTCCTGCCATGGCCCCCGACACCGACAAGCCTGCTTTATTTGAGCCGCGCGTCCAGGAGGCGCTGGCGTTCGACGACGTGTTGATCGTGCCGTCGTACTCGCAAGTCCTGCCCAACCAGGCCGACACCCGCACCCGGCTGACGCGCACGATCTCGCTCAATGTCCCGCTGATATCGTCGGCGATGGACACCGTGACCGAGGGCGCCATGGCGATCGCGATGGCCCAGCTCGGCGGCATCGGAGTGATTCACAAGAACCTCGACATCGAGGAGCAGGCCGCGCAGGTGCGCCGGGTGAAAAAATTCGAGTCGGGGATGGTGGTCAACCCGCTGACCATCCATCCCGACCAGACGCTGGCGGACGCGCGTGCCTTGATGACACTGCACCGGATCAGCGGCATCCCCGTCGTGGAGCGGCACACCGGCCGGCTAGTCGGCATCCTGACCAACCGCGACGTGCGCTTCGCCACCGACCCCGACGTGAAGGTGTACGAGCTGATGACCCGCGAGGGGCTGATTACCGTCACCTTCGATGTGGGCCCCGAGGAGGCGCGCCGGCTGCTGCACCGCCACCGGATCGAGAAGCTGGTGGTGGTCGACGACGCCTATCGCTGCGTGGGCCTGATCACGGTCAAGGACATGGACAAGGCGCAGGCGCATCCGCTGGCCAACAAGGACGAGTTGGGCCGCCTTCGCGTGGCGGCCGCGACCGGCGTGGGCGACGACGGCGCGGCGCGGGCACGGGCGCTGATCGACGCGGAGGTGGACGTCATCGTGGTCGACACCGCGCACGGGCACTCGGCTGGCGTGATGGCCGCGGTGGAGCGGATCAAGCAGATGTCCAACAGCGTGCAGGTGGTGGCGGGCAACGTGGCGACCCCCGAGGGCGCCGTGGCGCTGATCGACGCGGGGGCGGACGCGGTCAAGATCGGCATCGGCCCCGGCAGCATCTGTACCACTCGGGTGGTTGCGGGCGTCGGCGTGCCGCAGTTCTCCGCGGTGATGGAAACGGCCGCGGCGTGCCGGGCGCGCGACGTGCCGGCGATCGCGGATGGCGGCGTGCGGACCAGCGGCGACGTGGTGAAGGCGATCGGCGCCGGGGCCGATTCGGTGATGATCGGCAGCCTGCTCGCCGGCACCGACGAGGCGCCCGGCGAGGTGTTCCTGTACCAGGGCCGCAGCTACAAATCCTACCGCGGCATGGGCAGCATCGGCGCCATGGCCCGCGGTTCGGCCGATCGGTATTTCCAGCAGGAGATCAAGGACGCGTTGAAGCTGGTGCCAGAGGGCGTCGAGGGCCGGGTCGGCTACAAGGGGCCGGTCAGCGGCGTAATCCACCAGCTCGCCGGCGGGCTGCGGGCGGGCATGGGCTACACCGGCAGCGCGACCATCGCCGAGTTGCAGGCCAAGACGCGGTTCCGCCGCATCACCGGCGCCGGGCTGCGCGAAAGCCACGTGCATGACGTGGCGATCACCCGCGAGGCCCCGAACTATCGGCAGGAAGGATGATCCGCGCCGTCATCTTCGACGCCTACGGCACGCTGCTCGACGTGCACTCGGCAATGGAGCGGCACGCGCCCCGGCTCGGCCCGGAGTGGCGGGCGATCAGCCAGACCTGGCGGGTGAAGCAGTTGGAATACAGCTGGGTCCGCACGCTGGCCGGGCAACATCGCGATTTTGCCCGGCTGACGCGCGAGGCGCTGGATTTCGCCGCCGCCCAACATGGCATCACGAACCGCGCGCTGCTGGACGAGGTGGAGCAGGCCTACCGCACGCTCACCGCCTACCCCGACGTGACGCCGACGCTGGAGCGCCTGCGCGGCAAGAAGCGCGCGATCCTGTCGAACGGCGAGCGACAGATGCTCGACGATGGCGTGCGCGCGGCCTCGCTTGATGGGTTGCTCGACGCCGTGCTCAGCATTGACGACGTGGGCGTGTTCAAGCCCGACCAGCGCGTCTATCGCCTGGCGACCAATCGCTTTGGGTTGCCGCCGGAAGATATGGCGTTCCTGTCGTCCAACGCCTGGGACGCGTTCGGCGCGCACCATTTCGGCTTCCGGGTGTTCTGGGTGAACCGGATGCATCAACCGGAAGAGTACGGCTTGGCCGGCCTGGTCACCGTCATCGACGGCCTGTCATCCTTGCCCGACCTGCTGGCGTGACGCCTGCCGCGCGGCTCGCCGCCGCCATCGAGCTGCTCACCGAAATCGACGCCTTTCCGCGCCGCCCTGCCGACGCGGTCGCCAACGACTTCTTCCGCGCGCGCCGGTTCATCGGCTCCGGCGACCGCCGGGCGGTGTCCGACCGGACCTGGCGCGTGCTGCGGACCCGGCGGCGGCTGGCGTGGTGGCTCGACCGCGCCGGCACCGCGCCAACGGCCCGGATGCTGGTCGCGGCGTCGCTCCTGCTGGAGGGGTGGACGGCGTCGGGCGTCGCGCAATCGTATTCGGGCGGACAGTTCGGCGCTGCGCCGCTGCTGCAGGACGAAGCCGCCGCTGCACGCGCCTTGGAAGGGCACACGCTCGACCATCCGGAGATGCCGCAAGCGGTTCGGATCGAGGCGCCGGACTGGCTCATGCCGCATTTGCTCGCCCGCTGGGGCGATGCGCTCGACGCGGAGATGGCAGCCATGGACCGCCCGGCGCCGCTCGACATCCGGGTGAACTTGCTGAAGGGCACGCGTGACGACGCCGCAACGGCGCTGGCGGCCGAGGGGATCGCGACTGTGCCGACCCCGATCTCGCCCTGGGGCCTGCGAATCGAGGGACGTCGCTCGGTCAGCACCGGGGCGGCGTTTCAGTCGGGGCTGGTGGAGATCCAGGACGAGGGCAGCCAGATCGTCGCGGCCCTGGTCGGCGCCGGGCCGGAGATGCGGGTGGCGGACTGGTGCGCCGGCGCTGGCGGCAAGACGCTCGCGCTCGCGATGGCGATGGGCAACCGCGGCCACGTCGTCGCCTGCGACGTGCACGACAAACGCTTGGAGGGCGCCGTCCGCCGCCTGCGCCGCGCCGGCGTTCACAATGTCGAGCGTCACCTGATCGAATCCGGCGACAAATGGATCAAGCGCCGCGCCGAAACCTTCGACCGTGTGCTAGTGGATACGCCCTGTACCGGCACTGGAACGTGGCGGCGCAACCCGGACGCCCGATCGCGGCTGCGGCCGGTCGACCTCAACGAATTGCTTCCCAAGCAGGCGATGATCCTAGACGATGCGTCCCGGCTGGTACGTGCGGGCGGCCGCTTGGTGTTCGCCACGTGCTCGATACTGGCAGATGAGAATGAGGCTCAGGTGGACGCTTTCCTTGCACGGCACCCTGCTTTCGGCGTCGTCCCGTTGAAACGGGCTTGGACCCTGCCGACGCCGCTGCCCGGCGCTGGGCCGTATCTCACGCTGACCCCCCGGCAGCACGAGACGGACGGCTTCTTCGCCGCAGTTCTGGAGCGTTCGGCATGATCGCTGTCCGGCGCGCCCGTCCGGCCGATGCACCGCTGATCGGCGCCGTGCACGTGGCAGCCTGGCGCAGCGCCTATCCCGGCATCCTGCCTGAGGACTACCTGGCCCGTTTGTCCGTGTCCCGCCAGGCCGCCTACTACGACCGGCAAATCCGTGAAGGCGGCGGTGTCTATGTCGCAATCGCCTCGGGCCAGGATGTCCCAGGCGGCGCTGGGCCGCGGCTGGTCGGCTACACCACGGTCGGACGCTCCGGCAGCACCCTCGCCGAGGGCGAGATCGAAACATTATACGTTTTGGATGACTGGCGCGAACGGGGCGTGGGCCGCCGCTTGATCCGCACAGGTGCCGCCCACCTCGCCGCCTCCGGTTGCCGGACGGCGTTCCTGTGGGTGCTGCGAGACAACCCGAGCCGCTGGTTCTACCAGCGGCTGGACGGCCGCCCGTGCGCCGAATCACGCACGTCGATCTCCGGGACGGCGGTGCCGCAGACGGCCTATATCTGGGACCCGATCGAGAAGCTTATCGCTGCCTCCCCGGCGCCCTGACACCAATTACGTCCAATACAGCGCCCGCGCCGCCGGAAGCCGTTGCGCCAGCGACGCCTCGACCGTGCCGCGCATCTCCGCCATCTGGTCCTTTGGGAATACCCACTTGGTCGACCCGAATTTGGTCATCTTGCGGGTCCGCGCTGCCTCGTCCATGTCGAGCTTGCTGCCGGGATACCAGCCCTGCAGCACCTCCTTCGACTTGGGCGTGAACCGGTGCGTGATCAGCTCGGCCGTCAGGTCCACGCCTGGAATGCCGTCGAGCGCGTCCGCGACATCGGCCATGAGCCGGTCGTACTCGGCCTGCCAGTCTGGCACGGGAAGGATCGGCGCGATCGTCAGCCCCACCGGATAGCCGGCCAGCGCCACCTTCCGCAGGGCGCCCAGCCGCGCCGGCATGCGCGGCGCGCCACCCTCCAACCGCTCGGCCGCTGCGGCATTCAACGAAAAGCGGATGCGCGTGCGGCCCCGATGCGCTAAGCCGAGCAGGGAGTCCACCGCGTCGAACTTGGTGGTGAACCGAAGTTGCACCGCAGCGTTCCAGTCGCCGAAATGCGAGATGCAGGCGGCCAGCCCGCCTGTCAGATGCTCGATCGACAGCGGGTCGGTGTAGCACGAGCACTCGAACGTCGTGCCCTCGCCTGCCCGGTCCGCCGACAGCGACGTGACGCTGCCCTGCCCAACTGCGGCTGGCAATTCCGCCAGCATTTCTGGCAGGTTCGCATACGCCCGGATGATCGGCGGTCCCGCCAGCGACCCGGCGAGGTAGCAGTACTGGCAATGCGCCGGACATCCCTCCGCAAGGTCGAACCGCCAGTCGGCGCTGGGCGGAATCGGCTGCAGCCGCCGCCGGCTGGGCGACGCCGTCACCACCGCCATAGTCGTCTTGGCGTCGCGATAGGAGTCGGGCAGGCCGTTCAGCCGGTCGGCCTTGAGCTGCACCACCTCGGCGCCGAGCGCCGCTGCGCGGGACACGATTGCCTCGCCATACGGCCAGGCCAGCGCGGACGGGGTCGCCAGCACGCGTTTTGGAACCCAGGGACGAAAGTTCGGCATGGCTTTAATGTCGGGCGTGCCGCCATACTTGCTAGGGCATGGACGACATAGCTGGCTTTCCCGCACGCGCCTTCACCAAAGCCGACGCTGCGCCCGATCCCGAGTTCTACGCGGCGCCCCGCCTGGTCGCCCACATTGACGACGGCGCAATCGCCGCTGTCACGCAGCTATACCGCGAGACGCTGCCGGCCGGGGGCGAGGTGCTGGACCTGATGGGCAGTTGGATCAGCCATCTTCCATCCGAAATGCAGTTCGGCCACGTGACCGGGCATGGCATGAACGCCACGGAGTTGGACGCCAACCCGCGCCTGGATGACTGGTTCATCCAGGATCTCAACGCCGATGCCATCCTGCCACTGGAAACGGCCGCGTTCGACGGCGCCTGCCTGTGCGTGTCCGTGCAGTACCTGCAGCAGCCGGTTGCCGTGTTCCGGGAGGTGAAGCGGGTGCTCCGGCCCGGCGCACCGTTCGTCGTGACGTTCTCCAACCGCTGCTTCCCGACCAAGGCCGTCGCGATCTGGCAAGCCCTGGACGGCCCGGAGCAGCAGCAACTCGTGGCCCTGTACATGACCCACGCCGGGTTCGCGCAGATCGACACCGGCGAGATGCTGCCGGACGACGGCGATCCGCTGTGGGCCGTCATCGGCCACGCACCCGAAGCCTGAACTTGCCCCCGTTCCCGTAGCGTGCTGCAAGGCTCCATGACAGCCGACACCTTGCACTCCGACCGCGTGCTCATCCTGGATTTCGGCAGCCAGGTGACCCAGTTGATTGCCCGGCGCCTGCGCGAGAGCGGGGTCTACTGCGAAATCTGGCCCTACAACGCCGACCCGGCCCGCATTGCCGGCTGGGGCGCCCGCGCGTTCATCCTCTCCGGCGGCCCGGCCAGCGTGCCCGACGCCGCATCCCCGCGCGCCCCGCAACTGGTGTTCGAGCTTGGCGTGCCGGTCCTCGGCATCTGCTACGGCCAGATGGCGATGTGCGCGCAGCTCGGCGGCGAAGTGGCCGGCGCCAGCCACCGCGAGTTCGGCCGCGCCCTGCTGGACGTCACCGAGGACTGCGCGCTGTTTCACGGCGCATGGGACAAGGGCGGCCGCGAGCAGGTGTGGATGAGCCACGGCGACCACATCACCCGGCCGCCCCCCGGTTTCCGCACGGTCGCCACCAGCGACGGCGCGCCGTACGCCGTCATCGCCGACGATGAACGGCGGTTCTACGGCCTGATGTTCCACCCCGAGGTCGTGCATACCCCGCACGGGGCCGCGCTGCTGCGGAACTTCACCCACGGCGTCGCCGGACTGGCCGGGGACTGGACGATGGCAGGCTTCCGGGACACCGAGATCGCCCGCATCCGCGCCCAGGTCGGCGGCGGCCGCGTGATCTGCGGACTGTCCGGCGGGGTCGACTCCTCGGTCGCGGCCGTGCTGATCCACGAGGCGATCGGCGACCAATTGACCTGCATCTTCGTCGATCATGGCCTGCTGCGCCGGGGCGAGACGGAGGAAGTGGACCGCACCTTCCGCGAGCGGTTCAACATCCATCTCGTGCACCGGGACGCCGCCGAGTTGTTCCTCGGCGAGCTGGCGGGAATCACCGACCCCGAAGCCAAACGCAAGACCATCGGCCGCCTGTTCATCGACGTGTTCGAGGAGGAGGCGGCCCGGATCGGCGGCGCCGACTTCCTCGCCCAGGGCACCTTGTACCCGGACGTGATCGAGAGCGTCAGCTTCACCGGCGGCCCGAGCGTGACGATAAAAAGCCACCACAACGTCGGCGGCCTGCCTGCCCGGATGCGCATGCAGCTGGTCGAGCCGCTGCGGGAGCTGTTCAAGGACGAGGTGCGCGTGCTCGGCCGCGAGCTCGGCTTGCCCGCCGCCCTGGTTGGCCGCCACCCCTTCCCCGGCCCCGGCCTCGCCATTCGCATCCCCGGCGAGATCACCCGCGATCGGCTGGAGACGCTGCGCCACGCCGACGCGATCTTCCTGGAGGAAATCCGGGCCGCTGGGCTGTACGACGCGATCTGGCAGGCGTTCGCCGTGCTGCTGCCAGTTCGCACGGTGGGCGTGATGGGCGACGGGCGCACCTACGAGAATGCCTGCGCCCTGCGCGCCGTCACCAGCACGGACGGCATGACCGCCGACATCTATCCGTTCGACATGGGTTTCCTCAGCCGCGTTGCCGGGCGCATCGTCGGCGAGGTGCGCGGGATCAACCGCGTGACCTATGACATCACCAGCAAGCCGCCCGGCACGATTGAATGGGAATAGCGATGCCACGCAAGACCGGCCGCCAATTTTATGCCAACCCCGGCCCGACCAACATCCCCGACAGCATCCTGCGCGCGATGGACCGCCCGACGATCGACTTCATGGACCCGGAGTTCGTGGAGGTGTTCAGCCAAGCCGTCGCCGGCTTGAAGCGCGTGCTGCGGACTACCGGCGAGGTGTTCCTCTACACCGCCTCCGGCCACGGCTCGTGGGAAGCGACGCTCGTCAACCTGTTCTCGCCCGGCGACACCGTGCTGCTGGTCGAAACGGGCTGGTTCAGCGAGAGCTGGGACACGATGGCCCGCAAGCATGGGCTGCTGACCAAGACCGTCGCAGCGGATTGGCGACGCGGCGTCGAGTACGGCGCTATCACCGACGCCCTGCGCGCCGACCCGGCGATCAAGGGCGTGCTGTCCGTCCACAACGAGACCGCGACCGGCATGGCGCTCGACCTGCCATCCGTGCGCGCAGCGATCGACGCGGCCGGCTCGGACGCGCTGCTGCTGATCGACACGATCTCCAGCCTCGGCTCGCTGGAGTTCCGGTTCGACGATTGGGGCATCGACGCCGCGGTGGGCGGCAGCCAGAAGGGCCTGATGCTGCCCACCGGGTTCAGCTTCACGGCGGTGTCGGCGAAGGGCATGGCCGCCCACGAACACGCCAAGCTGCCGCGGCACTACTTCGACTGGACCGTGATGATGACGCGCTCGTTCCGCAGCTTCCTCGGCACGATCCCGACCGGGTTGTTCTACGGCCTTGCCGAGTCGATCCGCTTGATCGAGGCCGAGGGCTTGGAGGCCGTCATCGCCCGCCACCACCGCCTGGCCGAAGCCGTGCGCCGGTCGGTGCGGACCTGGGCGGGCAACGAAGGGCCGGAGTTGTTCTGCCTGAACCCATCCCGGCTGTCCGATTCAGTCACCGCAGTGCAGATGCCGGACGGTTATGACGCCGACGCGGTGCGCAAGACGGCGCTGGACCGCTTCAACGTCTCGACCGGCGGCGGCCTCGGACGTCTGAGCGGCCAGGTGCTGCGGATCGGCCACCTCGGCGACCTGAACGAGCCGATGGTGCTCGGCACGCTCGGGGCTTTAGAGATGAGTTTGCGCTTGAACGGCGTTCCGCACGGGCGGGGCGGCGTGGACGCGGCGATGGAGTGGCTCGCCGCCGCATAGGAAGGGACGGAGCCGATGGACGCAACGTTGCGGGATGGTCTGGGGCAGTTCTGCCGGGACGGCGCGATCGCCGGGCTGGTGGCAATGACGACAGATGGCGAGCGGACGCTGTTTGCCGAAGCGTTCGGAGTCCGCCGCCTCGGCGACCCGGCGCCGATGACGCTCGATAGCCGGTTCTGGATCGCCTCCATGACCAAGGCCATCACCACCGTCGCCGCCTTGCAACTCGTCGAGCAAGGTCGCGTCGGACTGCGTCAGCCATTGGGCGAGGTCGTCCCGGCGCTGGCCGGCAAGCAGGTGCTGGAAGGTTTCGACGATGCCGGGCAACCCCGGCTGCGTCCGGCGCGATCCGAGCTGACCTTGCACCATCTGCTGACGCACACCTCGGGTTTCGTCTACGAAATGTGGAACCCCGACTACATCCGCTACCAGGAGGCGACCGGGGCGCCCAGCATCCGCTCGGGCCTGAACGCCGCGCTCGACATGCCGCTGGCGTTCGACCCGGGCGAGCGTTGGGAATACGGCATCAGCACCGATTGGGCGGGCAAGGTCGTCGAGGCCGTCAGCGGGGAGACGTTGGGCGCTTACCTCAAGGCTCACGTGCTCGGCCCGCTCGGCATGGACAGCACCGGTTTCGAGCCTGGCTCGGATGGCGCGTTGACGCCGGCTCCCGCCGTCGTGCCGCCAACGCTGGAACTCGAAAGCGGCGGCGGCGGCCTGTTCTCGACGGGGCCGGATTACCTCAAGTTCCTGGCCATGGTGTTAAACGGCGGGCGCGCCGGCGAGAACGTGATCTTGCGGCCGGAGACGCTGGCCTTGATGACGCAGGACCAGATCGCCGGCGTCGACACGATCCGCATGACCGACGTGTTGCCGCCGTTGCCGCCCGGCGTCACCCCGGCGGCGATTGGCATGGGATGGACCTACGGCTTCATCACCAACGGGATGGCGGTTCCCGCCGGGCGCAGCGCCCACAGCCTCGCCTGGGCGGGTCTCGCCAACACCTACTACTGGATCGACCCGGCCCGGAAGATCGCCGGCGTGCTTCTGGCACAAGTGCTGCCATTCAACGACATGGCGGTGCTCGCCGCGTTGGGCGCGATGGAATCGGGGGTCTATCGCACGCTGGGCTGATGAGGCTCGACTTGCAGGATACAAGGGCGGAACCCTGCATCTTGTGGCAAGGTGTCGTTCTCAAGCCACATGTTGTCATCGCACGCGTCGAAGTGCAGGATGTCGGTCATCGGACTCGTGACCCCAGGAGACACCGCCATGCTCGATGCCGTGCAGATGCAAGGACGCCACCAGGTGCGCGTGGACCGGTCGCGGGATAGCCTGCTGACCGAGTTCGGCCGGGCGACGCTCGACGATCGCTACCTCATGCCGGACGAGAGCTACCAGGATTTGTTCGCCCGCGTCGCCAGTTTCTACGGCGACGACGCCGGGCACGCCCAGCGCATCTACGACTACATCAGCCGCATGTGGTTCATGCCGGCGACCCCCGTCCTGTCCAATGGCGGGACCAAGCGCGGGCTGCCGATCTCCTGCTTCTTGAACGAGGCGTCGGACAGCCTGGACGGCATCGTCGGCCTCTGGAACGAGAACGTCTGGCTGGCGTCCAAGGGCGGCGGCATCGGCAGCTACTGGGGCAATTTGCGCTCGATCGGCGAGAAGGTCGGCCAGAACGGCAAAACCTCCGGCGTCATCCCGTTCATCCGCGTCATGGACAGCCTGACCTTGGCCATCAGCCAGGGCTCGCTGCGGCGCGGGTCGGCGGCGGTCTATCTGCCGATCAGCCACCCGGAGGTGGAGGAGTTCGTTGAAATCCGCCGTCCGACCGGCGGCGACCCCAACCGCAAGGCGCCGAACCTGCATCACGGCATCCAGGTGTCGGACCACTTCATGCGCGCGGTCGAGGCGGACGAGCCGTGGTCGCTGCTGTCGCCCAAGGACCACAGCCCGGTGCGCCAGGTTAGCGCGCGGGCGCTGTGGATTCGTATCCTGACGGCGCGGATCGAGACCGGCGAGCCCTACATCGTGTTCTCCGACCACGTGAACCGCGCCCGGCCCGAGCACCACAAGCTGGCCGGGCTGGAGGTGCGGACGTCCAATTTGTGCAGCGAGATCACCTTGCCGACGGGGATCGACCAGCACGGCCGCCAGCGCACCGCCGTCTGCTGCCTGTCCAGCCTGAACCTCGAGACGTATTTCGACTGGAAGGACCACCCGCTGTTCATTGAGGACGTCATGCGCTTCCTCGACAACGTGCTGCAGGACTTCATCGACCGCGCACCGGAGGAGATGGCGCGCGCCAAATACGCCGCCATGCGCGAGCGTTCGGTGGGGCTGGGCGTGATGGGCTTCCACAGCTTCTTGCAGGCGCTGAACGTGCCGTTCGAAAGCGTCATCGCGAAGGTGTGGAACACGCGGATATTCAAGGACATTCGCGCCCAAGCCGACCAGGCGTCGCGGCTGCTGGCGGAGGAACGCGGCCCGTGCCCGGATGCTGAGGAGTACGGCGTAATGGAGCGGTTCTCCAACAAAATGGCGATCGCGCCCACCGCGTCCATTTCCATCATCGCCGGCAATGCCAGCCCGGGCATCGAGCCGATCGCGGCGAACGTGTTCCTGCAGAAGACGCTGTCGGGCAGTTTCGTCGTCCGCAACCGGCACTTGCAGGTATTGTTGGCGGCGAAAGGACGGGACACCAACGAGATTTGGTCGTCCATCACGCTTACTAAGGGCAGCGTGCAGCATTTGGATTTCCTGACGGAGCAAGAGAAGGCGGTGTACAAAACCGCCTTCGAACTCGACCAGCGCTGGGTGGTCGAGCACGCAGCCGATCGCACACCTTACGTTTGCCAAAGCCAGTCGGTGAACATCTTCCTGCCAGCCAACGTGCATAAGCGCGATCTGCACCAGATCCACATGCTCGCGTGGAAGCGTGGCGTGAAGTCGCTGTACTACTGCCGCAGCCTGTCCATTCAGCGAGCCGACAACGTCAGCGAGAAGGTCGTGCGCCCGGCCGAGATGGCGACCGCCGCCGCAGTGGCCGCGCCGACTACCAGCTACGAGGAATGCCTCGCCTGCCAGTAGGCGTTACCTTCCAAACCTCTGCTATTACAGGATAGATCTCGCATGGATGGCTCAATCGCGCCCGCCTCCCGCCCTAGCCCCCGCATGAACCTGCTGACCGAGAACCCGGTCTATAAGCCGTTCCGCTACCCGTGGGCATACGAGGCTTGGCTGACCCAGCAGCGCGTGCACTGGCTGCCGGAAGAGGTTCCGCTCGCCGATGACGTGAAGGACTGGCACCGCAACCTCGGCGAGCCCGAGCGCAACCTGCTCACGCAAATCTTCCGGTTCTTCACCCAGGCAGACGTCGAGGTGAACAACTGTTACATGAAGCACTACAGCCAGGTATTCAAACCTACCGAAGTGCTGATGATGCTGTCGGCGTTCAGCAACATCGAAACCATCCACATCGCCGCCTACAGCCACCTGCTCGACACCATCGGCATGCCGGAGCTCGAATACACCGCTTTCCTCAAATACAAGCAGATGAAGGACAAATTCGATTACATGCAGACGTTCCGCGTGGACAGCAAGCATGAGATCGCTAAAACCTTGGCGGCATTCGGGGCATTCACCGAGGGGCTGCAGCTGTTCGCGTCATTCGCGATCCTGCTGAACTTTCCCCGCTTCAACAAGATGAAGGGGATGGGCCAGATCGTCTCCTGGTCGGTGCGCGACGAGACGCTGCACTGCCTGTCGGTAATCCGGCTATTCCGCACCTTCGTCCAGGAGAACCCTGAGATTTGGACCGAGCAGCTCAAGGCGGAGTTGTACGAGACCTGCGCCACCATAGTCGACCACGAAGACTCGTTCATCGACTTGGCGTTTGAGCTCGGGCCGGTGGAAGGGCTCAACGCCGCCGAGGTCAAGGCCTACATCCGCTACATCGCCGATCGCCGCTTGCAGCAACTCGGCCTGAACGAGCTGTTCCATGTCGAGAGCAACCCGCTGCCCTGGCTGGACGACATGCTGAACGCCGTCGAGCACGCCAATTTCTTTGAGAACCGTTCGACCGAGTACAGCCGCGCCTCGACAAGGGGCAGCTGGGAGGAGGTATGGTCATCATCGATTGGCGACCACTGGAGTGGCGAGGCAAATGAGATTCCAGCGCTTCCGGAATAGCTGGCAATTAGCGTTGGTTCCGGCGAGGCCGTTTCGCTGGAACCTTGGTTTTATGTTGTTCCGAGTTCCATGACTCTTAGTTATCCTAAACCGTTGCCATGGCCCGTTTTAAACGGTGAGAGTTCTAATCGAAGATAGTTGCAAGTCGCTGGGCGTAGCTGGCGAAGGCTGCGGGGTGTTGCAGGTGATGCAGCAGGCGCAGCGACAGGTCGACCATGGTGCGGCACTTGGACACCACCTTGGTGCGGCGCCGGAAGCGGGCGAGACAGTGCCGGATGTTGCTGTTGTCCTGCTCGATTGGGAACGTCAGGTCCTTGCCGGTGAACAACTGCTCGGGCGGGATCACACGGTGTTAGCCCTCCCAGTCGTCGGTGACGAACGTCCTGCCGCTCACGCCGACCTTGTCGAGCAGGCGGCGGCAGGTTGCATCATCACGCCCACTCAGCACCCAGGCCACGGTGCGCCGCTGACCCACGTCATAGGCGCGCCAGACCCGCAGCTTGGCAGACTTTTTTGAGATATACTCCGTCCACGTGAGAACCCGAAAATCGGCTGGCGAGTCAACCCTGATACCAGCGGCGTTTCGGAGGTGTGAAGTTTTCGGGTTCTCACGCGGACGGAGTATATACCCCGTTCACGCCAGGATCCGAAAATCCTTGGGCGAGATGACGCGGAAGTTGTCGGATACGGCGTCGCAATAGAGGTGCCACTTCCTGGGCACTTCCTCGCGCAGGAATGTCAGGATCGC
>JAABUJ010001741.1_pt1 | contig 30068 bp, 17 predicted proteins | sample 5559131 | NCBI WGS metagenome assembly JAABUJ01 (sample SAMN10711875, study PRJNA513366) | rock metagenome | isolation source: Antarctica rocks | place: Antarctica: Victoria Land, Mt New Zealand nord | collected 2016-01-07
GGCGTCCAGGTTGTACAGTAAGGGCATTCCATTTCTCGAAGAAAACAGGTCTTGACTGTTCACTATCTGCATTTGGTAATGCCGGGGTGTGAACGGCTACGTTGTCTCCTTGCCTCATTGTCCATCGTCGATTCGAGTTTCTCCTCCTGCATCGGTGGGCGGTCCGCTCAAAGTCGCCCGCCGCCCTCGGCCCCGAGATCACGGCGGCCCGGGTCCGTTCACGCCCCGATCCGCTCCAGGAGCCGGGTCGATCGCTCCAGGAGGTGCCGCCGGGCCGGGTCGTCGCCGACCCAGGCGGCCCGGTCGGCGATGGCGGCCACGCGGTCGCGGAGCCGGGCCAGGCCGGCGAGCGAGGCCGGGCCGGCGCTCAGCTCCCCCTCGGCCGCTTCGAGCTGGCGGGCCAGATCCTCGGCGTCGACCCGCTCGGGGACGACCGCCAGCGGGTGCGCGGCGGGCTCGTCGCGGTGGCGGTCGAGCAGGCCGTTGACGAGGGCGGCCAGCGGGTCGATCTGCTCGGACCGGTCCCAGACGTACCGGAGGACCCAGAGGTCGGAGGGGTTGGCCGCGTCCCGCCCGCTGAGCAAGGCCGAGGCCGCCAGGAGCTTGAGCATCTTCACGGCCCGGCGGTCGGAGATCGCCACGCCGAGGTCGCGGACCTTGAAGACCGCCTCGGCGTAGGGCTCGGTGACCCGCGACAGGTCGACCTCGTGGACCCGCCCCGAGAGCGCCCGGAGGTCGGCCGCCGAGACGGTGGTCTCGGCCCCGCCCGACCGCTCCAGCGCCCAGCCGGCCGCGAGGAGCCGGGGCATCGCCTCGCGGGCCAGGTGGTCGACGTGGCACCGGAGCAGGAACCGGTCGAACAGGGCCCCCAGCGCCTCGTCCTCGGCCAGGTGGTTCGAGGCCGAGAACAGCGAGAGGAGCGGGAGCCGGTGAACCTCCGCCCCCCGCCGATAGACCCGCTCGTTGAGGACCGTCAGCAGGTTGTTCAGGATCGCGCTGTTGGCGTTGAAAAGCTCGTCCAGAAAGGCGAACTCGGCCTCGGGGAGCATCCCCGTGGTGACCGTGGCGACGGTCCCCTCGCGGAGCTTGACCAGGTCGATCGGCCCGAAGACCTCGTTGGGCTCGGAGAATCGCGTGAGCAAGTATTCGAAGTACCGCCCCCGGACCGCCGAGGCGAACTGGCGGATCAGGGCCGACTTGGCCGTGCCGGGAGGACCGTAGAGGAACAGGTGCTCGCCGGCCACGGCCGCCAGGGCGATCAGGTCGACCACCTCGTCGCGGCCGACGAACCGGCGCTTGAGGTCGTCGACCACATCGGCCCGGAGCCTCTGGACCGTGTCCTCAACCAATGGGCACCCCCTCGGGGCGGGGGGCGGGGCGGGCCCGGCCCAGGCCGTCGTAGACCCGCTCGACGTGATCCATCGCGGCCCCCCGGGGGACCCAGCCGGGCTTCTCGGCCCGGCTCAGCCGCTCGGCGTAAAGCATCAGGAGGCCGGGGTGCCCGCCGAGCCCCGGCTCGCTCGGCCCCTCCTCCAGGTCCGACAGGACGCCCGAGAGCGGCCAGTCGCGGAGGACCCCGGCCAGAATCGCCGTCAGCCGGTCGCCCAGGGCGATCGACCGGGCCCGACGATAAATCTGGGGCAAGAACCGAAAGGCCAGGTCGGCCGAGAGGTCCTCCGAGGCCGACCGCGGTCGCGGCGGGACGATCAGCCGACGCTCCATCTCCCCGGCCGGCTCGGACCGGCTGACCAGGAACCAGCACGCCTGCCGGACCAGTTCCGAAGCCGCCAGCGCCGAGGGGGCGTCGAAACCGATCGGCGGCCCCGCCACGTCGAGCCGGTGATCGGAGAACGCCAGCTCCAGGACCCCCAGCGCCTCCGGTCGGTCCCCCTCCCAAGGGTCCGGCCGCCCCCGGAACACGACCCGCCCGTCGTCGAAGAGGCCCCGGAGGAATTCGCCCAGCGATGCCATGTCGGATCCCGGCCCCCGCGCGGTCGCCTCCCAGGTCTTCGAGGGTCCATCCTACCCGGACCGGCGGGCCCCGCGACAGGTTCCGGAGGTCCCCCCTCGAAGAAATCGCCAGGCCCGGGCCCAAGGAATCGCCGAGCCGGCCGTGATACCGGGGCGGCCCGCCGCTGGACGCGACCGGCCGGCCGTCGTACCCTGGTGACATCCTCGGAACGAATTCGGAGCCGGGACCGTCCCAGGTCGACGACCGGCTTCCGCCGCGCCTCCTCTCCAACTCTCCGGGAGATCCACCGATGCGACCCGACGACCGACGGCACCGGCATCGCTGGGCCCTGGCCCTGGCGGCACTCGGGACGATGGCGAGCCTCGGGGCCGACCCGGTCCCGGCCCCGTCACCGGCCCCGGCCTCGCGACGGGTGGTCGCGCCGATCACCCCGGAGGTCCCCGGGCCGGTCGTCGCCGCGCTCCAGGGGGGGAAGTACGCCGAGGCCGCCCCGGCCCTCGACGGGCTGATCGCCGGGGCCAAGGACCCGGCCGCGAAGTCGTATTATCGCCTGCTCCGGGGCGTCGCCGGCCGGCTCGGCGGTGACCCCGACGGCGCCCGCCGGGCGCTGGCCGCCGCCCTGGCCGAGGAGCCCCGGGGACCCTGGGCCGCCAAAATCCGCTCCGAACTGGCCGCCGTCGAGCTGGCCGCCGGCAAGCCCGCCGCCGCCGAGGCCCTGGCCCGGGTCGAGGCCGAAACCCTGCTCGGACCCGACCGGAAGGACCGCCTGGCCGGGGTCTACCACGCCTTCGCCCGCCGGCTCCTGGCGCCCGACGACCCCCTCACCGCGCCCGACCCGGCCGCCGCCCATGCCCTCCTGGCTCGGGCCCGCGAGCTGGCCCGGGGCGAGGCCCTCCGCGCCTCGCTCCTCTTCGCCATGGCCCGGGCCGCCCAGGCCCCGGAGGCCCGGGGCAAGCCGATCAACCCGATCCAGGACTTCCGGGCCTACCTCGACGAGTACCCCAAGGGAGCCGACCGGGACCTTGCCCGGTTCCACCTCGGTGAGGCCCTGCTCGCCGCCGGCCAGCCCGGGCCGGCCCGCCTGGCCTTCGCCGACCTGGCCCGCGACCTGGCCGGCCCCGGGCCCGTCGAGCCGATCGGTCTGCCCTCGAAGGATCGGGCCGGACTCCGGGCCCGGGCGCTCTACCAGGTCGCCAAGACCCACGGGATCCCCGCCCCCGTCGACGACGCCCAGCTCAACCTCGGCGTCGCCGCCCTCCGCCGCTATCTGGCCGCGGCCCCCGGGGACCCCGGGGCCCCCCGGGCCGCCTTCGAGATCGGGGCCTCTTACCTCCACCGGGGCCAGGCCGACGCGGCCATCGAGGCCCTGCAAGGCTTCCTCAAAGGGGAGGGGTCCAGGGTCGAGCCCGACCGGGCCCGGTCCGACCTGGCCGGGCTGGCGATGACGGCCACCTTCGAGGTCGCCCGGGCACTCCAGGGACAGGGCAAGTTCGACCGGGCGATCGCCGCCTATCGCGGCTACCTGGCGAGGTTTCCCGACGGCCCGCAGTCGGCCGACGCCCAGCGGGCGATCCTGGACGCCCAGCTCCAGGCCGCCGCCGAAGCCCTGGTCCGCGAGAAGTTCGCCGAGGCCCGCGCCGGCTGGCAAGCCTTCGTCGCCGGGAACCCGCTCGACGCCCGGGTCCCGGCGATCCTCTTCGAGGCCGGCGGGAGCTTCGAGTCCGAGAAGAAGTTCGATGAGGCCGTCGCCGCCTGGGAGACCCTGATCGGTAAGTTCCCCGGGACCGAGCCCGCCGGGCACGCCCAGTTCGCCGTCGCCTCGATCTTCGAGTCCGAGAAGGGCGACCTCTCCGGGGCCATCGAGCGATTCCGGAAGGTGGCCGTCGAACCCTGGAAGGCCCAGGCCGACCAGCGGGTCGCCGCGATGGAGGCCAAGGCCCTCACCGTGGTCAGCCCCCGGGCGTTCCGATCGGGCGAGACGGCCCACCTCAAGGTCACGACCCGGAACCTGGAGACGTTGACCTTCACCGCCTACAAGCTGAACGCCGAGGCGTATTTCCGCAAGAAACGGGTGCTGGGCGGGGTCGAGTCGCTCGACGTCGGCCTGGTCGCCCCCGACGCCGAGTGGACCGTCCCGGTCCCGGGCTTCGGCCGGTTCAAGCCAATCGAGGCGAACTATGACCTCAAGGTCGCCGTGCCGGGCGTCTACGTGGTCAAGGTCTCCGACGAGAAGACCTTGCAGGCCACGGCGATGGTGGTCGGCTCGGACCTGGAGGCGATCGTCAAGGTCTCGCACGAGCAGATTTTGGTCTTCGCGCAGGACATGAAGACCGGCAAGGGCCGCAAGGGGGCCCGGGTCCTGGTGGCCGACGGCTCCGGCGTGATCCTGGAGAAGGTGGCTGGCGACGACGGCGTCCTCCTGGCCGGCTGGGACAAGCCCCTGGCGGGCCCGACCGCCAACGCCTCGCTCCAGTACCTGATTCTGGACGGCCCCGACGCGGCGGGCTCGGCCCTGGCCGTGCCCGACAAGGTGGCGCAGGGAATCGCCCCCCGGGCCTACATCTACACCGACCGACCCGCCTACCGGCCCGGCCAGGAGGTCGCCATCCGGGGCGTGGTCCGCGAGGCCAAAGACGGCCAGTACGCCAACCCGGCCGGGGCCGTTTACAAGCTGGAAGTCCGCGACGCCCGAGGGCGGACGATCCTCTCCCGGCCGACCACGCTCTCCGCTTTCGGGACCTTCCACCAGGCCCTCCGGCTCGACCCCGGAGCGCCCGTCGGGGCGTATCAGGTCAGCCTCTCGGAGCCCGGCCGGCCGGCCTTTGGCGGCCAGTTCGAGGTCCGCTCGTACCGCCTGGAGAAGCTTGATCTGGAGTTCGACCTCCCCCGGGCGGTCTACACCCGGGGCGAGACGGTCAAGGCCGACCTGATCGCGAAGTACCAGTACGGCGCCCCGGCGTCGGGCCGGCCGATCGAGGTGACGCTCCCCGACGGCCGGACACTCCGAGGGGCGACCGACGAGGCCGGCAAGTTCCACGTCGAGTTCCCCACCGACGGGTTCGCCGAGGAGCAGGCCCTCCGGATCGTGGCCCGGCTCCCGGTCGACAACGTGGCCGCCGTGGCCGGGGTGATCCTGGCGACCCAGGGATTCCGGATCGGCCTGGCGACGCCCCGGACGGTCTACCTCGACGGCGAGACCTTCGCCCTGGACGCCACCACCCTCGACGCCCAGGGCAAGCCGAGCGGCCAGGAACTCCGGATCCTGGTCCTCAAGCAGGTCACCCAGGGCGGGCGGACCACCGAGCGCGAGTCCGCCCGGCACGTCCTGACCACCGACAAGGAGACCGGCAAGGCGACGCTCTCGCTCAAGGTCGAGGACGGGGAGGGCGGATCCTACATCCTCCGGGCCGCCGGGACCGACCGGGCCGGCAACCCCGTCGTCGCCGACCGGGCCCTGGAGGTCTCCGGCAAGGACGACGCCACCCGGCTCCGGATCCTGACCGACCGCCAGTCGTTCAAGGTCGGCGAGTCGGCCGCCGTCAACCTCCACAGCCGATCGAAGGCCGGCACGGCGCTCCTGGCCTGGGAGGCCGACCGGATCCTCCAGTACAGGCTCGTGCCGATCGCCGAGGGGGACAACCGGCTGACCTGGGAGGTCGACGGCCCCCAGTTCCCCAACTTCACCCTGACCGCCGCCCGGATGGCCGGCGACAAGTTCGACCGGGCCGCCCTGGATATCCGGGTCGAGCGCGACCTCCGGTTGACGGTCCAGCCGACCAAGCCCGCCGTGGGCCCGGGCGAGGAGGTCGAGGTCGAGGTATCGACGGTCGACCAGCTCGGCCGGCCAGTCGCGGCCGAGGTCGGCCTGGCCCTGGTGGACCGCTCGCTCCTCCGGCAGTTCGCCGACCCGCTCCCGGCGATCGGCCGCTTCTTCTACGACCAGACCCGGACCGGGGCCTTCGCCACCGAGGCGACCAACACCTTCCGCGACGAGCCGGCCACCACCCCCGTCTCCGACGCGGTCGTCGAGGAGGCCGAGCGGCTCGCCGCCCAGGTCCGCAACGACGTCAGCCGGGGGGCCGTCCGCCTGGAGGCTGGGTTGCTGTCTGCTTCCTCAGAAACCCTCAAAAGGCGACACGGCGACGCCAGTGAGCCCTTCTCGAACCGCTCGTATGCCGACATCCCGAACCGTTCCGCGCCAGTCGGGGGAGGAGGCCGGGGCATGCCGGGCCCGGCCGGGCAGCCCGCCCCCGCGAGTCCCGACCCGGCGGCCGCGCCCAGGGGCGCCGAGGATCTCAACTCGAGCCTCCAGTACAGCTTCACAGCCCGGAGCCTCCGCGACGTTAAGGATGCCGACGGGAGGCTCTTCGACGGGCCGGCCGACGCCACGAACGACGACTTCGACCAGAACCAGCTCGACCTGGGCTTCTCGACCGCCGCGAAGCGGAAGGCGAACAGGGCCGCCCCCCTCGGCGGCTTCGAGCCGACCCCGCTCGGCTTCGGCTGGTCGGGCCGGGTCGATCAGGCCGCCCCGCCCCGCGAGCGGTTCGCCGAGACGGCCTACTGGAACCCCTCGGTCGTCACAGGCAAGGACGGCAAGGCCGCCGTCCGGTTCAAGGCGCCGGCGGCCCTCTCGGAGTATCGGTTCTCGGCCCGGGGCGTCACCGGGGGCGACTCGCTGGTCGGCCAGGGGACCGCGACCCTCTCGATCCGCAAGGACTTCTCGGTCGACCTCCGGCTCCCCGCCACCCTGACCCAGGGCGATAAGCCGCGGTTCGTGGCGCAGGTCCACCACGTCGGGGTCAAGGGCCCGGCCGAGCTGAGCCTGACGATCTACTCGGGCGACCGCCAGCAGGTCTTCCCCCGGAAGCTCGACCTCAAGGCCGACGGCGTCGACGAGATCCTCTTCGAGCCCTTCGAGGTCCCCGACGGCGAGTCGGTCCGGCTGACCCTGACGGCCAAGGCCGGGGACGCCTCGGACGAGCTGGTGGCCGAGGTCCCGATCCGCCCCTGGGGCGTCCTGGCGACCGCCTCGGCCTCGGGGACCTCGTCCGACGACGTGACCGTCTTCGTCGGGCTCCCGCCGGGCCGGGCCTACGAGGACCCCGACCTCCGGATCGACGTTTCTCCCACCCTCCGCCGGCTCCTGATCGAGCTGGCCCTGGGCCGGGAGATGCGCCCCCTGACCCGGAACGACCTGCTCTGCCGGCCGATCCTGACCGACACCACGGCCGACCGCGCGTCGGACCTCCTGGCGGCGACCTCGGCCCTGGCCTACCTCCGCGAGGTCAAGGCCCCCGGAGCCCCCGAGGCCGCCCGCCTGGCCGACCGGATCCGCGGCCTGGCCGCCGAGCTGGTCACCGCCCAGCTCGACGATGGCGGCTGGCCCTGGGTCGCCCGCCGCGAGGGCCGCAAGGCCATCGCCGGCGACCGGATGGCCTCGGCGCAGGCCGCCTCCGCCCTGGCCGAGGCCCGGTCCCTGGGCCTCCTGCCCGAGCCCGCCGCGCTGGACAAGGCCGCCACCTACCTGACCGCCGAGTTCAACCGATCCGGCGGCGACCTGGAGGCCCGGGCCGCGATCCTCCACGCCCTGGCCACCCTGGGCAAGGCCAGCTTCGAGCAGGCCAACGCCCTGAACCGGGTCCGCCAGAGCCTCCCCGACGTGGCCCTGGCCTACCTCGCCCTGACCCTGGCCCGGCTCGACCGCGCGACCCTGGCCGATGAGGTCCTCGGGGTCCTCGGGCCCCGGGCCAAGTCCGAGCCGGTCGGCCCGGGCCGGAAGCCCCGGACGTACTGGGAGGGCAAGGGACAGGGGCCGTATCACCGGGGGGCCGTCGAGACGACCGCCCTGGCCGCCCTGGCGTTCGCCCGGGTCCGGCCGCAGGGCCCGGAGTCCGGGTCGGCCTCGGAGTGGCTCCTGGCCCACCGATCGGGCGAGGGGTGGGCGCCCCACAAGGCCAAGGGCGCGGCCCTGGCGGCGCTGGCGGCCCGGTTCGGCAAGGCCGGTTCGGCCGAGGACCGCTACCGCCTGGTCGTCACCGTCAACGACGCCGAGGTCCACCGGGCCGAGGTCGCCGGCTCGCCCGAGGGGGCCGCGATCCTGGTCCCCCGGAAGGTCCTCAAGGTCGGCGACCCCAACCGGATCCGCTTCCACATCGAGGGCCGGGGGACCTTCGGCTACGCCGCCACGATGACCGGCTTCGCCCGCGACCTCGCCCCCGAGCAGAAGCGGGACGGCAAGCCGTTCCTGATCCACGACCGGGCCTACCTCCCGGCCGATCCCGAGCTGGACGGCAAGCCGCTCCCCACCGGGTTCGCCGCCGCGGTCAACCCGACGACCTTCGTCAACAAGGTCACCCAGGTCGCCCGGGGCGGCCGGGCCCGGGTCCGGATCCACGCCGACAAGCCGGACCAGGCCGCGCGGCCGACCTGGGACCGCGAGTTCCTGGTGGTCGAGGAGACCCTGCCGGCCGGCTCGACCCTGATCGAGGGGTCGGTCCGGACCACCGCCAGCTCGTTCGACCTGGCCGACGGCGTCCTGACCCTCTACTTCGCCCCCGACGACGGCCTGGGCCGGATCGAATACGACGTCGCCGGCTACCTCCCCGGCACCTACCGCTCGCCGCCGGCCCGGATCCGGGCGGCCTACGACCCCGGCCGGGTCCACCTCGGCGAGGCCGGCTCGCTCCAGGTCCTCGCCCCCGGCGAGCCCGCCACCGACCCCTACCGCGCCACGCCCGACGAGCTGTACGCCCGGGGCAAGGCGCTCTACCAGGGCGGCCGGCTCGCCGAGGCCGCCGGGCCGCTGGAGGAGCTGTTCGCCGGCTACGGCCTCAAGGACGAGGTGGCCAAGGACGCCGCCCGGATGCTCCTGACGGTCCACATCAAAGATTATCAGCCCCGGAAGGTGGTCCAGGACTTCGAGATCCTCCGCGAGAAGGGCCCCGAGCTGGTCATCCCCTTCGAGGAGATCCTCGCCGTCGGCCGGGCCTACCGCGACATCGCCGAGCCCGAGCGGGCCTACCTGGTCTTCCGGGCCATCGCCGAGGCCAGCACCATCGAGGACGCCCGGGTCGGCGAGGCCCTCCGCCAGAGCGGCAAGACGCTGGAATCGGTCGCCTACCTGATCGACCTCTGGCGCGAGTCGCCCAACACCGCCACGATCGAGAGCGACTTCTTCGGGCTCTCGCAGGCCCTGGCCTCCGCCGCCGGCCGGGCCGGGACCGACCCCGCCCTCCGCCGCGAGCTGGCCGGGGCCGGCGTGACCCGGTCCGAGCTGCTCCTCCAGTCGATCCGGATGATCGGGGCGTTCCTCTCGCAGTCGCCCCGGAACCCCCTGGCCGACGAGGCCAGCCTGGCCCTCCTCGGCTCGTACCTGGAGCTGGAGGACTTCGAGTCGGTCGTCAAGCTCGCCCCGAGGTTCGCCGAGCTCTACCCCAAAAGCAACTTCCTGGACAGCTTCCAGTACTCCGAGGCCCTGGGCCGGTTCTCCCTCGGCCAGTACGACCGGGCGATCGAGGTCGCCGAGGCGATCGCCCGGGCGACCTACAAGGACCCCAACGGCGTCGACCAGCCCAGCCCCAACAAGTGGCAGGCGGTCTATATCCTCGGCCAGATCTACGACGCCCGCCGGAACCCGGCCCAGGCCGTCGAATTCTACAAGCAGGTCGCCGACCGCTTCGCCGACGCCGCCGGGGCCGTCAAGGCTCTGACCCGGAAGGAGCTGAAGCTCCCCGAGGTGGCGGTGATCCGCCCGGCCGGGGTCGCCGCCGGTGCCCCGGGGAGGCCCAGGCCGGCCGTCCCCGACCGGGTCGAGCTGGGCTTCCGGAACGTCGCCGAGGCCGACTTGAAGGTCTACCCGGTGGACCTGATGCGGCTCTATTTAACCCGCCGGAACCTCGCCGGGATCGCCGGGATCGACCTGGCCGGGATCACCCCGCTCCACCAGTCGACCGTCAAGCTGGGCGACGGATCCGACTTCGCCGATAAGATCAAGACGCTGGACCTCCCGCTGACCAAGGAGGGGGCCTACCTGGTCATGGCCCGGGGGGGCGAGCTCTACGCCTCGGGCGTGGTCCTGGTCACGCCGCTGGAGCTGGAGGTCGTGGAGGAGTCCGACTCGGGGCGGGTCCGCGTGACCGTCCGCGACGCCGCGACCGGCGACCTGATGCCCAAGGTCCAGGTCAAGGTGATCGGCGGCAACAACCCGGCCTTCTTCACCGGGCAGACCGACCTGAGGGGCGTCTTCGTCGCCGAGGGGGTCAACGGCCCGGTGACCGCCGTCGCCCGCAAGGGGGCCGGCCAGTACGCCTTCCATCGGGGGACCGCCCACCTCGGGACGCCGGCGATCTCCAGCTTCAACGGCGCGGCGGTGAAGCTGGAGCCCGCCGCCCCGCCCGGCGCCGACAAGCCCGGCTGGTCGCAGTCGCTGGACCAGAACCTCAAGAGCCAGAACGTCCAGTGCCAGGACCGCCAGCTCGACCGGCTCCAGAATCGCTACAAGGCCATTCCCGCCCCCTCGGGGGTCAACCCGTTCTGACCATCGACCGCAGGAGGGCTCGGGACTCGGGACCGAAGAACTCGGAGCCGAGCCGGGCCCTTGGCGGGCCCGCTAGAATACCGACCGTGGCGGCGGTCCGGGGCGGGCACGGGGGTCGAGCGGCATGGCGGGATTCGAGCCGGAGGAGATGGACATCGCCGCCGGGGCCTTGCCGGCGGCCAAGCCGGGCGGCCGGCGGATGGTGACCGCGGCGCTGCTCCTGGCGATGGCCGTGGCCGCGCTGGAGCAGACGGTGGTCTCGACGGCGATGCCGAGCATCATCGCCCAGCTCAAGGGGTTGGATATTTATCCCTGGGTGTTCTCGGCCTACCTGCTGGCCTCGACGGTCTCGACCCCGGTCTACGGCAAGCTGGCCGACCTCTGGGGCCGTCGGCGGGTCCTCCTGTTCGGGCTCGGGCTGTTCGCGATCGGCTCGGCCCTCTCGGGGCGGGCGACGTCGATGCCCGAGTTGATCGCCATGCGGGTCGTCCAGGGCCTGGGAGCGGGGGCGATCGGGCCGATCGTCCTGACCATGCTCGGCGACCTCTTCACCCTGGAAGAGCGGGCCAAGATCCAGGGGCTCTTCAGCGCCGTCTGGGGGGTCTCCAGCGTGGCCGGGCCGTGGCTCGGGGGCTACCTGACCGACAACCTGTCGTGGCGATGGGTTTTTTACATCACCGTCCCTTTCGCCCTGGCCGCCGCCTGGGTCCTGGTCCGCCACGTCCGCGAGGACGTCCGGCGGGCCGAGGTTCTCCCGATCGACTGGCCCGGCGCCGCCCTGCTGGCGACCGGCTCGACGCTCCTGTTGCTGGCGATCCTCCGGGGGCCCTCGGCCTCGATCGGCTCGGTGGTCGGGCTGGGATCGGCGGGGGTCCTGATCCTCGGGCTCTTCGGGGTCGTGGAGCATCGGGCGGCCGACCCGATCCTGCCGCCCGACCTGTTCGCCCGGGGCTCGATCGCGGCGGCGGTGGCCGGAAGCTTTTTGATCGGGGCCCTTCTGTTCGGGATCGACACGTATGTGCCGCTCTATGTCCAGGGGGTCCTGGGCGGCAAGGCGACCGAGGCGGGCGAGGCGATCACACCGCTCTTCCTGTCCTGGGCGTTCAGCGTCTTCCTGGCGGCCAAGGTGGTGGTCCGGTTCGGCTTCCGGACGACGGGCGTGGCCGGGATGGCGATGGTCGCCGTCGGGGTGGGCGGGCTGGCGCTGGGGGCCGATCATCCGAGCCACGCCCTGAGGCTGTTCCAGGGCTCGCTGGTGGTGATCGGCCTGGGGTTCGGCCCGGCCTCGCTCTGCTGCATCCTCGGGGTCCAGAACGAGGTGGACTGGAACCGCCGAGGGGTGGCGACCGGGGCCGTGACGTTCAGCCGGGTCCTGGGCGGGGCGCTGGGGGTCGGGCTTCTGGGGGCGACGCTGGCCTTTGACTTCGCCCACCGGCTGGCCCGGGTCGGCGCCGGCGGGCTCGACGTGGTCGCCGCGCTCCGACCCGAGACCCACGCGATGCTTTCGGCCGGCCAGTTGGCGGCCGTCCAGGGGGCCCTGGGCCGGACCCTCCGCGACGTCTTCCTCCAGATGCTCGCCCTGTCCCTGGTGGCGATCTTCTGCGCCACCCGGCTGGCGGCGGGCCGGGCGGTCTCGCGGGTCGAGCCGAGCCTCGAGGGCGACCTCGCCCTGGCGACCCTGGAACCCTGAAATTCCCGCCGGTGGATGGGTGATTTCGGGGCCCGCCCGGTTTAGGATGGCCAGCGTCTCTCAATCCCCTCGGCCCCATCCCCGAATCACGAAATCCCGGAGGGTCATCGATGACCGTCGACGGGCCGCGTCGCCGCCTTCTCGCCCTGCTGATCCTGACCCTGACGCCGCCAGTGGCGGCCCGGGCCGACGACCTGAGCGCCACCGACTGGAAGCTCAAGGTCGACCCGCCGGCCCAGGCCCCGACGGCGCCAGCCTCGAAGGACTTCGCGATCCCGTTCCCGGCCAACTTCGGCGGCGGGGGCGAGGCCGTGTATCCCAGCAGCCCCAGCCCCTTCGTCGCGATCGGCAAGAACGCCTTCGACAACGACGTCCGCCAGGTCTGGGATCTCTCGACCCGGAAGCTCGTCGGCTCCTTCAAGGGACAGATCGGCTTCGACGAGAAGACCGTCGCCCTGAGCCCCGACGGGGCCTACCTCGCCGGCAAACCGACGTTCCGGAAGACCGTCGAGGTCCGGGCGACCAAGAACGGCCGGGTCGTCCAGTCGTTCGACGTCGACTCGCCGTTCGTCGATTTCGTGGACTTCGCGGCCGGGGATCGCCTGGTCTTCGGATTCCTCCAGGATGGCCGATTTCAGGTCGGCGACATCAAGTCGGGCGACAAGGTGGCCGACCTCACCCCGGCCAAGCAGGTCGACCGCGAGGGGATCGCCTTCAGCCCCGGTCGGGCCTACATGGCCGCCGCCTGGTGGTTCGACGGCCGGCTTCGGGTCTACGATCTGGCCACCGGCAAGCAGGTCGGCGAGGCCCCCACGCCCAAGGCCAAGAGCCGCCAGAACTATCGGGTCTCCGGCCTGGCCTATTCGCCCGATGGCGCCGAGCTGGCCGGGCTCTTCGAGTCGTTCGGGACCTACCGGATCGTCTGCTGGGACGCCGCCAACGGCAAGATGCTGGCCGACTTCGACCTCGGCAAGGAGATCGGGAAGCCCGCCTTCTACAACGCGGCCGGGATCGGCTGGTTCCCCGACAAGTCGGCCTGGCTGGTCCTGGGCCACGCGGTCGTCGACCGGGCCGCCGGCAAGAAGGTCTGGGACCTCCCCTTCGACGCCAAGAACCTCAAGCCCGGACCCCGGCGGTTCCTCGACAACGACCACGCCCTGGTCATCTCCCACGAGCCCGCGATGGCCCTCCGGACCGCCGTGGTCCCCCGCGACAAGATCGCCGGGGCCGTCCAGATCGTCCGGGCCGGCGGCAACGCCTCCGACGCCGCGCTCCCCCCGCTCAAGCCCGCCAACTGGGCCGGGGTGAAGGTCGTCACCCTCGCCGGCAAGCCCGGCGCCTGGTCGGCCACGCCCGAGACCCCGCCGAGCCCCCCGCGCCTGACCTCGCGGGCGGTCGCCCTCAAGGGGAAGGCCGACGACTTCCGGGCCCTCCTGTTCGCCGGGGCCGGCTCGACCCAGGCGGTCGCCGTCGGGACGCCCCGGCAGCTTGGCCAGCCCGACCCGACCGCCGGCCAGGCCCGATGGGTTGAGCGGTTCGACCTGGCCGGCGGCCGGAGCCTGGGCAAGGTGGACCTCCCCAACGTGGTCGACCCGATCGCCCTGAGCCCCGACGGCTCCGCCCTCCTGCTCCGCGAAGCCCGGACCCGCGACCGGCTCGACATCGTCGCCGCGGCCGACGGCAAGCCCGTCGTCGGCTGGCGTCCCTTCGAGAAGGAGAGCGGCGAGGATCGGGCCGTGACCTGGGCCACCTTCCTCGGCCCCGATCGGGTCCTGACCCTCGGCGGCGGCGGGACGCTGGTCCTCTGGTCGGTCCCCGACTGCAAGGCCCTGTACAGCCTGGACGACGCCTTCCACGGGATCCCGATCCTCTCGCCCGGCCGGAAGCTCCTGGCCGGGTTCAACGGCAAGACGCTCCGGGTCCACGACGCCGAGACCGGCGCCCTCAAGGGGGAGGGGACCGCGCCCACCGGCCTCGGGCCCCGCCCCGAGTGGAAGGCCGCCGCGTTCCGCCCCGACGGCCAGGAACTGGTCGCCCTCTTCGGCACTGGAACGCTGGTCGGCTGGGACCTCAAGACCGGCAAGGGGGCCGAGGTCAAGCCGACCTCGCCGGTCCCGGCCGCCGGCCCGATGGACTGGGCGGGCGAGAACCACGTCCTGATCGAGAACCGGATCCTCCTCGACCTCCGGTCCCGGCGGGTCGTCGGGGAGTACGCCGGGGCCCCGGTCGGGTCGGTCGGCCCCGATGGCCGGCACTGGTTCGTCGCCCGAGGGCCGGCCGGGCAGGAGTCGGCCACGCTGGCGGCGATCGACCTGCCCGACGCCGGCCTGGAGAAGGCCGAGGCCCTGATGGCCGACCCCAAATCCCCGGCGGTGATCCGGCCCGGGATGAAGGTCAGCGTCCAGCTCAACATCGCCGGCCCGCCCAAGGACGCCCCCGCCTACCGCCAGGCGCTGGCCGAAACCCTCAGGGCCCGGCTCAAGGCCAACGGGCTGGTCGTGGTCGACGACGGCCCGCCCGCCAACCGGGCGCCCGGGGTCACCCCCGTCTCGTTCGTCCGGGCCGCCGCGCCCGACGCCCGGCTGGTCGTCACCGCCCGCGAGAAGGACACCGGCCAGACGATCCAGTACCGGAGGATCGGCCGGCTCTCGCGCGATATCCAGGTCGTCAAGCTGATCGACCTGGTCTGCGAGATGACCCTGATCGACGCCCGAGGACCGGTCTCCTGGACGCCGCCCTGGCCGATCCCGATGCAGCCCGTCGGCTTCATCCTCCGGATGCCCGCCGGCGAGACCGACCCCGAGGTCTACCTCAAGAAGCTCCAGTGGGACCGCGTCAAGGAGTGGGCCACCACCCCCGGCCCCCCCTACTTCGTCGCTCGGGACGGCAACGAGGTGGTCCGGATCCCCGCGTGGCTCGACCTGAACGCCGCCCCCGGGCGGTGATTCTGGCTCGGAGCATGTTTATGACCGATGAGCGATGGGTGATGACTAATGACCCATGAACGATGACTGAATCAACCATCGGTCATCAACGATCGTTCATCATCCTAGGAGTGACGCAGTTGATGGCTTATGTACAGTAGGCGTTCGGCTCGTCTTCTTGCCTCATTGACGGCAGGCTGCCTATCTTGTGCAGCGAGCAAAATGCACCTACTGGACAAAGGCCATCAACTGCGTCACTCCTAAGCATATCGTCCACTCCCATCTCGTTGGGTACGCCGCAGGTCTGGACGATCAACGGGGTGACCTCGACTCTAATGACCATGACTTACAAATGATCTTCCCAGCCAATCCGGCCCACTCCGTCTCGCAAGGAGCGATCAATGGTCAATCGCACGACGATTCTCGCCGCGGTCGTCGCCCTGATCCCGATGTTGGCATCCGCACAAGCCCCCGGGCGGCAGGCGACCACGCCTCGGACCACCAATCCCAATCTCTACCCGCCCGCCGACTACAGCTTGAAGGTCACATCCAATTCACGGCTCCCCGAGCTCCAGGCGAAGTATCATCGGCGGGTCAGGGATCTGCTCAATCAGGCCCGGATCGGCGTCCCCGACGACCGCGTCCGCTACTTCCGGACTGTCCTTAGCTTGAGTACTGCCCCGGTGTCAGGATGGCATGGTGCAATCGATTCGATTGCACCAGTCGATGAGGGCATCGTTGTCGAGCTCAGGATTAGGGCCAACCAAGGGGGGGGGGGAGGCTAATTCCACCTTCCTCATGGAGCGCTACTCAATCATCAATGGGAAGATCCAATACCTCGGGTGTTACGTGCCGAAGAACGCCGCCGGATTCTCCGTCACCTTCTTAAGCCCGGCGGTGGCGTCAAATGTCCGATAGCCCCGGCCTCACCCGCCGGGGTTCTACCTGCGCCGGGCGCCAAGGGTTCTCTCTTCGGAACTCGTGCGAACGACGGGGTTTGCGGCACGGACAAGTCTCTAACCCGCCGCACCCCAAAGCTGCTCGAATTGGAATTGACGGCCTATTACGCTCGAGGATCCCGTTCCGGGCGAGTCGATAGGACCAGCCTCCAACGGCCGCCCTCCGAGGGCCCTGGGGTTGACGCCGCCGCCCCCGCGCGGAATCATCCGGGCCCGGGCGAAGTCCGCCCGTCGGATCGGAACCCGGGATGACCCCGAGCATGGCGTACTGGCTGTTCAAGTCGGAGCCGGGCTGCTTCTCGTTCGCCGACCTCTGCGCCGCCCCGGGGCGGACGACGGGCTGGGACGGCGTCCGGAACTTCCAGGCCCGGAACTTTCTCCGGAACTCGATCGGGATCGGCGACGGGGTCCTGTTCTACCACTCCAACGCCGAGCCCCCGGGGATCGCGGGGGTCGCCGAGGTCGTCGAGGCCGGGCACCCCGACCCGACCGCGTTCGACCCGTCGGCCGAACACCATGACCCCGCGAGCCGCCCCGAGGCGCCGACCTGGTTCCAGGTCAAGATCCGGGCCGTCCGACCGATCGAGCCGGCCCTCTCGCTGCCGGGCCTCCGAGGGGTCCCGGCTCTGGCCTCCATGGAGCTGCTCCGGAAGGGGAGCCGCCTGTCGGTCCAGCCGGTCCGGCCCGAGGAGTGGGCCGCGGTCCTCGCTCTCGCCGCCAACGCCCCGAGCCCCCCGAACCCCGAGGACGCCCCGCCATGGCCCGGATCGAGCACGTCGCCCTCTTCGCGACCGACCCGTCGGCGCTGAAGGACTTCTACGTCGGTGCCCTCGGCCTCCGCGTGGTCCTCGATAACGGCCGGGGGAGCCCACCGGGCTACTTCCTGGCCGACGACGCCGGGGTCGCCCTGGAGATCATCGGCCGGCCCCCGGGCGTCGAGGCCGTGGACCAGCGCTACTCCAGCCACATCGCCTTCACCGTCGAGGACGTGGCCGCCTCCCGGTCCAACCTGGAGCGGCTCGGCCTCCGGTTCGAGGCTGACACCGCCGTCGACGACGAGGCCATGACCACGGCCTTCTGCCGGGATCCCGAGGGGAACCGGATCCAGGTCGTCCGCCGTCGGAGGCCGCTGGGAAGCTGAGCCGGGCCGGTTCGGGCCGGAGATTTCCCACGCTTCGGACGCGCCTTCGACGCCCCGATGACCTACATTCCAGGGGTTGGGGCCGCCGATCCGCCGGATCGCGGAAAATCACTGACTTCCAGGCCCCGAGATCGCGATCCTTAGAGTAGGCCCGGGTCGATCCTCGCGAGTATCCGCGAGATTTCCGGAACGTCCTCGCGACAAGGGGAATGGCGAAGAGTCCCTTGATGGATTCAGCCCATGCGTGATATCATGACGGAACCGCCCGATCGAAGCTGATCTCGCCGACTACCGGGCATTCGAGTATGTTCGCCCGGCCATCGACGGGATGCCGATCGCTTGCGACTTCCGATGGGGGAGGCCAGGGAATTTTGAGCGGCAAGGACCGGGGCAAAACTCGGCGGAACTACCGGCCGGGCGTCGAGGCCCTGGAGGCCCTGCGCCTCCTGAGCGTCGCCGAGCTGCCGGTGGGCCTGGCGATCGAGCAGGGGACGTTCGCCCCGCCGATCGGCCCGGAGGCGCCATCGGACCCGGGCCACGCCTGGGACGCCGCCCTGGTCGCCTCGCAGCTCCGGGACCTGATCGGCCCGGCGCTCGCCCAGGATCCGGCCGACCCGGCCGACGTCTCGGCCGGCCTGGTCCAGCTCGATCGCTACCTGGCCCGGGCCTGGTATCGGGCGGGGATCGCCCCCCAGCAGCACGACGACTGCACCCAGGCCGTCTATGCCTCCCTGCTCCAGGGCGCCGGCCGCGACCACTTCGACCAGCTCCTCGCCGAGGTTGGCCAGTTCGGGATCCGCGATGTCCTGAGCCGCGAGACCGCCGACGGGCCCGACTTTTTCCGGGCCATCGACACCGTCAAGAAGCGGACCCAACGTGAGCGGACCTTCCAGCCGCTCGACGCCGCCTCGCTGAATCGCCCCGACGACCCCGGGGCGTCCGACTGGCGGAGCACTCTCCAGGAAGCCATCCTCTCGTCGCTCAGCCCCCGCGAGGCCGCCCTGATCCAGGCCACCCTCCAAGGCGAGACCCCCGCCGAGATCGCCCAGCAATGGGGGATCGCCCCCAAGACCGTCAGCAACGAGAAGACCCGGGCCCTCCAGAAACTCCGCGAAGCCCTGGTCGGCGAACTCGTCGACTGATCCCCCCGCCAGGGTCTCCACCTCCCGCTTCCCATCCATACGTGGATGAGGCCAACCCTCCACGTATCCTACGACGGACCCTCGCAAGTCAGGCGTGATGCGGTTCCGGATGAGAGCGGCATGGGCCTACCAATTTGCGCATTTAACCTATTTTAAGACATATGTCTTGAAATAGGGTGGCCCGTCGGTAGACTGGTTGGATTGAGTGCCGGGCTTCGTCGACCGGACCGAATCGTCCGGGTCGATCTCCCGCCTTTGCCATCGACGAAGACGCACCCCTGGGAGGACGCAACGATGTCTCGACGATCCCACCGGCCCGCCCGGCTCGCCCGGCGTGCCCCGATCCGCCGCCGCCCGATCCTGGAGTCGCTGGAGCCCCGGGAGTTGCTGACCGGCTTCCAGGTGATGAACAACCTCGACTCCGGCGCTGGCTCGCTCCGGGCCGCGATCACGGCGGTCAACGCCGACAACGTGGCGGGCGCGGACACGATCTCCTTCGGGATCGTCGGCGGCGGGTTGCAGACGATCGCCTTGAAGACGGCCCTGCCGGCCTTGACCCGGACCGTGACGATCGATGCGAGCACCCAGCCAGGCTTCACCGGCACCGGCCCCGTAGCCAGCCCGGCGGTCGTGATCGACGGCTCGGGCGTCGCGCCCGGGGCCGACGGCCTGAGCTTCACCGGGGCCGGCGGCAACGTCGTTCGGGGCCTCTCGATCGTGGGCTTCACCTCGGGTCCTGGCGGGGGGGGATCCGGGATCCTCCTCGGCGGATCCGGCGGGAACGTCATCCAAGGGAATGACCTGGGGGTCCTCCCCGACGGGAGCACGCCGCAGCCCAACACCAACGGGATCGTCGTCCTCTCGTCGGGCAACTCGATCGGCGCGACGGGCAACGGCCACGCCAACCTGATCTCGGGCAACGCCGGCGCGGGTGTCCTGATCTACGGCCCCAGCGCCACGGGGAACCGGGTGACCGGCGACCGGATCGGCACCGACTCGACCGGGTTTTTCGGCGTGGGGAACACCGTCGGCGTGCTCCTGGCCGCCCCGAACAACACGGTCGGTGGCGCGTCGGTCGGGGCGGGCAACGTGATCTCGGGCAACGTCGGGCCAACCGGCCAGACCGGCGTCGGCGTCCTCCTGATCGGGGCCTCGACGGGGGACCTGGTCCAGGGCAACCTGATCGGGACCGATGCCTCGGGCGGGGCCACCACCGGGACCGGGGACCTGCCCAACGTCTACGGGATCTACTTCGGCACGCCGGGCGGCTCGAAGACCGACATGGTCGCCCTGGACACCATCGGCGGGACCACGGCGGGCACGGGGAACGTGATCTCGGGCAACTTCATCGGGATCACCGGCAACGTCTTTACCAGTCTGATCGCCGGCAACACGATCGGTCTGGCCTCGGGTGGGGCCAGGGCGGTCCCCAATGGCGACGGGATCCTCCTGGGGGCCACCGGGACCACCATCGGCGGGACCACCCCAGCGGCCCGGAACGTGATCTCGGCCAGCAACACCGTCACCGGAACCGCGGGGACCGGGCTCGACCTGACCGGCGACGGCGACCTGGTCCAGGGGAACTTCGTCGGCCTGACCCCCGCCGGGATCGCCGCGTCCGGGTTCAGTAACGTGACCGGGATCGCCCTGCACACGACCAACTCCACCATCGGCGGGACCACCCAGAGCGCCGCCAACGTGATCGCCAACAACTCGGGCGACGCCGTGACCCTGGACAACAACGGCGGCAACCTGATCCAGGGCAATTATATCGGCTTCACCTCGGCGGGCGTGACGGTCAACGGCGGCAACGGGATCGACATCATCGTGAATCCCCCCTCGGGCGGGGGGCCCCTCACGCTGAACGACACGATCGGCGGGACGGCCGCCGGGGCAGGCAACACGATCACCGGGAGCTTCAACGGCTCGGGCATCGTCGTCCACAACGGCATCGTGGCCGCAGTTTTTCCAAACCCCCCATCGGCGCCGGTCATCGGGCTGACCATCCGGGGCAACGCGATCTACGCCAACGGCCGGATCGGGATCGACCTGGGCGGCAACAACACCCCGATCCCGGGGACCCTGTTCATCACCTCGGCCACCCCCGCCGGCTCCGGCGTGAGCCTCTCGGGAACCTTCACCGGCTCCCCCTCGACGACCTACGGGCTCGACCTCTTCGGCAACACCGCCGCCGCCCCGGTCTCCCCGACGGGCTTCGGGCCCGGCCAGTTCTTCCTCGGCAGCGTCAACGTGACCACCGACCCCTCCGGCTTCGCCACCTTCAGCCCGACCGTGGCGACCCCCCAGTCCACCCTGGTCGCCTTCAGCGGCACGGTGACCGGCCCGGACGGGACCACCTCGGAGTTCTCGGCCAACTTCCCCGGGCCCCGGGTCGCCACCTCGGCCGATCTGGCGGTGACGGCGACGGCCTCGGCCGCCTCGGTCATCGTCGGAAGCCGGGTCACGCTCACCGAGACGGTCACCAACAACGGCCCCGACGCCGCCTCCGCCGTCGTCCTGACCGACACGCTTCCAACCGGCCTGGTCAACGCCCGGGTGACCGCCGGCGCGGGGACCGCGTCGGTCAACGCGAACAACGTCGTCACCGCCCAGATCGGGACCCTCGCCGCCGGCGGGTCGGTGACCGTGACGATCACCGGAAACGCCTCGCAGCAGGGCCCGCTGGTCGACGCCCCGGGCGTCTCCAGCACCACGCTCGACCCCAAGTTCTCCAACAACGCGACCACCCAGACGATCACCGTGACGCCGGCCCCGGGCGTCACGGGCTCCGACCTGGCGATCACCCAGACGGCCTCGCCGGCCTCGGCCACGCTCGGGACCAACCTCACCTACACCCTGACCGTCACCAACAACGGCCCGGTCGGCGCGACCAACGTCACCATCAACGAATTCCTGCCCGGCGGGGTCACGCTGGTCGGCGTCCAGCCGAGCCAGGGGGCGGCGGCCTCGGTCAACGGGACGCTGATCGTCGACAACCTGGGCGCGATCGCCGCCGGGGCCTCGGCCACCCTGACCGTCGTCGTCACCCCGACGGCCGCGGGGACGTACACCAACGCGGCCAACGTCTCGGGCAACCAGTTCGACTCGATCCCGGGCAACAATACGACCAGCATCTCCACCGTCATTAACCCCGTCACCGTGGTGACGCCCTCGATCAACCTGCAACTTTCGGCCTCGGTCTTCCCGACGGTCGGGGCGGTCGGGGCGGTCCAGCTCTTCACATTCACGGTCACCAACGCCGGCCCCGACCCGGCGACCAACGTCACGATCATCGACAGGATCCCGACCAATGCCGTGTTCCTGCTGGCCGGGCCCAGCCAGGGGGGCGCCGCCACCCTGGCCAACTTCGTGATCACCTCCGACGTCGGGACGCTGGCCGCCGGGGCCTCGGCCACGCTCACCGTCGCCCTGGTCCCGACCTCGCCCGGCGGGTTCTTCAACTTTGGCGGGGCCTTCACGCCCGACGTCCCGACCGCCACGCCCTCCTTCGCCTTCGGCGCGGTCCCGGTCCCGGCCCCCGCCCCGATCTCGATCGGGCTGATCGGCCCGGGCGTCACCGGCCTGGCCGGCTCGGGACGGAACAGCCAGCTCATCCTGAGCTTCAACGAGCCGCTCGCCGCGTCCACGGCGACCAATCGGTCGAACTACATCCTGACCGCGACGAAGGGCAACCGCCGGGTTTCGATCGTCGGGGCCACCTACAACCCGGGGGCCAACTCGGTCACGCTCACGCCGTCCTCGCCGCTCGACCCGAGCCAGACCTATCGGCTGGTCGTCGTCGGGACGGGCCCCTCGGGGATCACCGACCCGTCCGGCCATCGGCTCGTCGGGACGGCCGGCGGCCAGGCCGGGACCAGTTACACGGCCAACTTCTTCGCCGGGGCCCTGCCCCAGGTCTGACAGTCCTTGCCCCATCGACTCGATCACCGCGCCCCCCCACGCCCCGCCCCGGGACGTGGGGGGGCGTCCCGCTTGGAGGCCCGCCGGGGGAGCACCCGCAGGGTCATTCCAAGGTCGTTTCGACGCCTTTTGTCCCCTCTCCCACAAGGTGAGAAGGGGCCAGAATCACTCCCTCTCTCCTTGCGGGAGAGGAGGCCAGAATCACTCCCTCTCCCCTTGCGGGCGAGGGTGAATAGAGGGGGCCGTCGCATGGCCGTGAACCTTGGAATGACCCCGGCCGGTTCCGTTGAATGGATGACGGCCCCGTGCGTCTCTGCTATCGTGGAGACGCCCGAGCCCGGGCCCGGATCCCATCCCTTTCGACGAGTCCCAGCGATGGCACACCGAGCGTCACTCCGATCCGCGGCCCTCGTGGCGCTGGCGATGGCCGCCGGGCTCTCCGCCTCGGGCGACGAGCCGGCCGCCGACCCCCGGGCCGCGGCCCGGAACAAGATGGTCCAGCAGCACCTGGTCGAGCGCGGGATCAAGGACCCGAGGGTCCTGGACGCCTTCCGGACCGTCCCCCGCCACAAGTTCCTCCCGCCCGACACCCAGCGGATGGCCTACGACGACGAGTCGATCCCGATCGGCCAGGGGCAGACCATCACCCCGCCCTACGACGTGGCCTTCATGACCGAGCAACTGGAGCCCAAGCCGACCGACAAGGTCTACGAGGTCGGGACCGGCTCGGGCTACCAGTCGGCGATCCTCTCGCGGATCGTCAAGGACGTCTACTCGGTCGAGATCCACCCCCCGCTGGGCAAGCGGGCCGCCGAGGTCCACAAGGAACTGGGCTACGCCAACATCCACACCCGGATCGGCGACGGCTACGCCGGATGGCCCGAGGCCGCCCCCTTCGACGCGATCATCGTCACCTGTGCCCCCACCAAGGTCCCGCCCCCGCTGGTGGATCAGCTCAAGGAGGGGGGCCGGATGGTCATCCCCCTGGGGAGCCAGTTCGACCAGCGGGTCCACCTGATGGTCAAGAAGGACGGCAAGCTCGTCGACAAGCCGCTCCGCCCGACCCTCTTCGTCCCCATGACCGGCAAGGCCCAGCGCGAGGCGGGGGAGGCCAGGCCGTGACCCGGGCCCGACCGAGGATCGCGCCGATCACCGAGTGGAGTCGGTGGTGGCTGCTCGCCATCACCCTGCTGATGGTCGCCCCGTCGGCCCTGCACGCGCAGGCCCCGGCCGGGCCGCCGCCGGTCGAGGACTTCGACACCGACGCCGACCTCGACGGCGTGCCCGACGGCTGGTACAACCTCCGCGACGCCCGGGTCGTCCCGGGAGGCGTCGGCAAGGCGGGGACGAAGTGCCTCCGGTTCGAGAACGACCGCCCCGGCCGCCCCGCGCGGGCCAGCCGGGCCTTCGGCGTCGACGGCCGGCAGTTCGAGGCGATCGTCATCGGCCTCTGGGTCCGCCAGGAGAACGTCGTCGCCGGCGAGCGGATGGGCGACGACCCGGCCCTGGTGATCGACTTCCTCAGCGACCCGCTCCAGCTCCGGACCGAGCGTCGGGGGATCCTCGGCCCCTGGAAAACGGTCGGCCCGACCTGGACCCACGTCGCCCGCCGGCTCCCGATCACGCCGGGGACCCGGCTGGCGATCCTCTCGGTCGGCTTGATCGGCGCGACCGGGGTCCTGGAGATCGACGGGATGACCATCGACCTCGTCCCCCTGGGCGGCAAGGCGACCACCGACCTCGCCCTCAACGGCGACTTCGAGCTGGGCGACCCCGACCCGGCCCACTGGCTCCTCGACCACGGGGCCCGGCGGGTCACCCCCGGCCACCGCTCGGCCGCCGCCATCGAGCTCAAGGGGAACGGGGCCCGGGCCTACTCCGGCCTGGCCGTCCCGGTCCGGGGAATGGCCAGGCTGGAGGTTTCCGCCGTCACCAAGGCCGCCGGGCTCCGCGGGGCCGCCGGCGCGGTGGGCCTGGTCTTCTTCCTCGACGACGACGGCCGGATCCTCCCCGGGTTGGAGGGGGGCGTCCCCGCCCTGAGCTTCACCGGCTCGACCCCCTGGGAGCCGGGCCGGGCCAGCGTCGACGTCCCCCGGGGGGCATCGCGGGCCCTGATCCAGTTCGAGAAGGCGACGGCCTACGGGACGCTCTGGGTCGACGACGTCCAGGTCGTCGCCGACGGCGGGGCGTTCTCCTGGACCCCCGACCACATCGAGCCCGAGACCGCCGGCTGGCTCCCGATCGCCCCGTCCCCCTCGGTCGTCGCGGACTCGGCGCTGGACGCCTCGGGCCTGCTCGGGGCCCCGGCCGGCAAGCTCGGGCGGGTGGTTCTCCGGGAGGGGCGACTCGCCTTCGAGAAGGGGGGCCGGGCCCGGTTCTTCGGCGTCTCGCTCCTGCCGCCGACCGCCTTCCTCGATCGCGAGGCCGCCGACGCCCTGGCTGACCGCCTGGCCCGGTCCGGCGTCAACCTCGTCCGGCTCGGCGACCTCGACGCCCCGCTCGGCCCGGCCCGGAGCCTCTTCGACGACGCCCGGGACGACACCAAGCAGCTCGACCCCGAGGCCCTGAGCCGGCTCGAACACCTGATCGCCGCCTTCAAGCGGCGGGGGATCTACGTCGCCATCGAGCTCCAGTCGGCCCGGAAGTTCCGCGACGGCGACGACTCGATCCCCGGTGCCCGCCAGCTCCCGCCCGGCGGGGGCCCGGCCGCCGCCTTCGACCCGGCCATCCGCGAGGCCGCCCGGAAGACCGCCGAGGCGCTGCTGACCCACGTCAACCCCGAGACCGGCCTCGCCCTCCGCGACGAGCCCGCTCTGGCCTGGGTCACGCTGGCCGGCGAGCTCTCGCTGTTCGACCTCGTCGACGCCGCCGAGAAGGAGTCCCCTACCGAGGCCGCCGCCCTCCGGAACCTGATGCGGAAGGACGACGTCCCCGTCGCCCGCCGGGGCTGGCAGGCCGTCGAGTCGGCCCAGTGGAAGGCCCTGGCCGACGACCTCCGGAAGCTCGGCCTCAAGGCTCCCATCGCCGGCGGCTCGCACTGGCGGCGCGACCCCGACTACTCGGCCGCCCAGGCCGCCCCCGGGCTCGACCTGATCGACGACCGCCTCTATTACATGCCCCCGACCTGGGCCGGCCCCGACCGCCGATCAGCGCTCTGGAGCCGCGACGGCGGGATGATCCCTGGGGCGTCCCGGAAGCGCAAGCTCGACCGCCCCTACGTCGTCGGCCAGTGGGCGGTGCAGACCTCCGGGGCCTGGGCCTCCCCCTTCGAGGGGGCCGACCTTTTGCTGGACGCCCAGACCGCCGCCGCCGAGGACTGGGACGCCCTGGTCCGCCGGGGCGTCTTCCTCTTCCCCAGAGTCTGGGGGGCCGCCGCCGCCGGGACCGGCGGGGGCGAGGACATCTTCTCGCTCCCCGAGGTCGTCAACGGGATCCCCCAGACCTTCGCCCTCCTGCCGCACGCCTCATCGATCCTGCTCCACGCCCCCGAACCGGCCGCGAAGCACCGGGCGACCCCGGCCAAGGCGGTGAAGCGGGGCCCCGCCGGCTGGTCCCCCGAGGAGGGCCGCCTGGTCGTGGACACCCCCCACACCCGGGCCCTGGCCGGCTGGGTTGGCGAGGGGGAGACGAAGTTCGACGGCCTGACGATCGACGTGGCCGCCCCCTTCGGCGTGGTGGCCGTCTCGTCGCTCGGCCCCGAGCCGATCGCCTCGGCCCGCCGCCTGCTGGTGACCGCCATCGCCCGGGTCGAGCCGACCGGCTTCCGGTGGGCCGACGAGTGGCGGCGCGACAAGGCCGACCCCGGCCGCCCCCCCCTGCTCCTTGAGAGCCTCAAGGCCAGGGTCGCCTGGCGACGCGAGGGCGAGATCAAGGCGTACGCCCTGGACAACACCGGGGCCCGGTCCGGCCCCGCCCCGGTCGAGAAGGTCGCCGGCGGGGCCCGCCTCGCCATCGACGGCCGATCCCCCACGATCCACTGGGAACTGGTCGTCGAGTGAACCGGCCCGGATTGGCCTTGCCCCTCCGGCCGGCCCCGGTATGATCCCGGCCACCCGACAAGGAGGTCGAGATGATCCGGACCATGATTTTCGGTGTGACCCTGGCGATCCTCGGAGGCTGCTCCTCGTCGCAAAAGACGAAGGTCACCCGCGGCTCGCCCGATCAGGTCATTGAATCACCCAAGCCATACCAATCCAGCGACATGAGCCAGGGCGGCTCCGCGGGCTCCGGGCGACCGCCGGCCAGTTCGAACAAGCTCGCCCACTGATCCCGGTCCTTCCCGGGATCCAGCCGCCTAGTACTACTCCGTTACGACCTCAAAAGGGATTCGCATGAGTGGGTGATATCGGATGCTCGAAGCCCCTGTTTTTCAAGGGATTGTGTCGATCTGCTTGGATGCAATCGCCATCATGTGGCCATTTAGAGCAAGCCGTAAGTCCTGATTTGCCAAGATATTAAGCGACGTAACGGAGTAATACTATGTCCCCCTTTTATTCCTTGGCCGGGGGGTGGCTCGCCCCCCCGGCCACCCTGGGTCCGGAGCGATCCGACTCCCTGAAATTACGGTTCGAGCGTAGCTGATGGAAGTGGCCCCTTTTCCCGCCACTGGGGAGGGCGTAAACTCCCCGGAGCCCACCGGCATATCGCGAAGAGTCCCGATCCGGAGTGCGGCCGATGAGAGACCACCGCAGATCCGTCGCGCTCGCGGCGACGACCCTGCTCCTCGTCGCCTCGGCCGGACTCTCCGGGCCGACGCAGGGGGGGCAGGCCGCGCCCAAACGGGACGAGATGAGGGTGATCCTGGCGGTCGGCCACCAGAACCGGGCGATGTGGTGGAAGGCCGATGACGACGGCAAGGCCCGGCTCGATCAGGATCTTCGCCGGCTCCTCGGCCGGGCCCGCCCGGGGCTCCAGGAGATACCGGCCGGGCGGGGGGATCAGGTCCGGTTCGCCCGGGTCGTGCTCAACTCGACCGGGGCCGGGTTCGACGCGGTCCGGTTCCATACCCCCGCCACGGGCGAGTCGTTCTCGCTCCGCTTCGAGATCGTCGTCCCGGGCAACGACGCGACGAAGAACATCCAGGGCTGGGACATCGTCGGCGTCGACGGCCCCGCCCCCGTCGTCGACAACTACAGCCGTCGCGACAACTTCGACCTCCCCAGCTCGGGATTCCCGGATGAGAACTTCTGCATCACCCCCTACATCCGCGGACCGTCGCTCCGGCCCGAAGCCGAGTACATCCTCTGGTTCGACCTCCGCACGGACGCCGTCACGCCCGCATTCGTCAAGGTCGGCCTGACGGCCGACGAGCCGGCCCCGCCCCCGCGCACGGCCGCCGTCCAGAAGGCCAGGGCCGCCTACCAGGGCGCCCTCCGGTCGATCCAGCAGCGGTACGACTCCGCCCTCTCCGGCCTCCGCAAGGGGTATCTGACCGAGCTGGACCGCGCGGCGAAGGCCGCCGCCCAGAAGAAGGAGGTCGCCGAGTCCGACCGGATCGTCGCCGAGTCCGACGAGATCCTCCGGGGCGAATCCGCCGCTGCGGGGCGCCGGGGCTTCCGGGTCGTCCAGGCGCTCTACGGGATCGACGACCGCTGGGCCGACGTCACCGACAAGGTCGCCCCCCTGGTCCGGGGGAACGTCCTCCGATTCGGCCTGGGGACCGACCTCGACCTTAAGGTCGACCCCGCCTACGGCGTTCTCAAGCGGTTGATCATCGCCTATTCGCTCGACGGCAACGCCGGCGTCTCGATCACCGGGGATAAGCAGCGCGTCGAGCTGCCCCCGACGGCCGCGATCCTCGACCGGATCCCCGCGATCGGTTCGTCCCGACCCTGACTCCACCGGAGGGGCTCCCGAGATGGCGATGACACGAGCGACGATCGCGCTGGCGGCGACGGCCTGGCTGGCGGTCGCCCCCGTCGGGCTCGGCCAGGCCCCGGCGGGAAAGGCCGCGCTCGCCCGGGCCGACTTCCGCGCGGCGATGGCCGACGCCCACGCCCTCCGCCAGCAGCTCGCGACCATGGCGGACCCGGGCCGGCGTGAGGATGCCGAGCGGGCGTTCGGCCGGCTCATCGTCTCCTGCCGAGCGTCGTTCCCCGAGGTCCCCGCCGCGCCCGGCGACCGAGCCCGGTACGGGCGGATCAACCTGAACGCCCGCGGCGGCGGGGTCGACGCCGTCCGGTTCCGCGTCCCGACGGCCGGGCGGACCTATGCCCTCTACTGGTCGTCGATCCTCTTCGAGGAGAAGGACGCCACGAACCTCGCTACGGTCAACATCCTGCCGGTCGAGGGGGACGACCTGATGCTGACCTACGCCGAGAACCTCGAAGACGTCTCGGTCGCCGGGCGCGACCTGCCCCGGCCGAACTGGTGGTTCCAGTACCGGCTCTCGGGCCGGAAGCTCGACGCGGGGCGGGAATACATCCTCTGGTACGGGTTCAAGGCCGACCGGCCGATGCCGGTCGACCTGAAGCTCCGGATCGAGCCCCTGGAAACCGCCGAGCCGCCGACGACCCCGGCCCTCCAGGCGGCGCGGGCCTCCTTCGAGTCGGCCGTCGAGGCGCTCGACCGCAGGTTCGACGACGAGACGAAGGCCGCCCGCCGCAAGTACCTCGACGAGCTGGACCGAGCCGGCCGGGCGGCGGCGAAGAAGGCCGCCGCCGGGAGGCGCGAGTCGCTCGCCGAGGCCGACCGGGTCAACCTCGGCGACTCCGACGCCGGCGACCCGCGGGGCTTCCGTGTCCTCCGCGCCGAGATCGGCGTGGGTGAGCAGTGGAACGACGTGACGGTCCCCATCCGGACTCAGATCCGGGGCGACCGGCTCGCGTTCGACCCGGGCGCGCTCGACTTCAAGCCCGACGCCGCCTATGCCACCGCCAAGACCCTCATCATCGTCTACACGATCGACGGCAAGCCGGGCATCTACACCGCCCCGGCGGACCGGAAGGTCGACCTCCCGCCGCCGGGCAAGAAATGACCATCGATGAGTTTCGGTGATTTCCGGCTCCTCTCACGGTCCTCCGTCGCGGGCCTCCTCGACGCGGGCCCGGGGTTCCCGGCGAAGAGAAGGGGACGGCGGGCGGCGAAGAAAAGGGGACATTACTGCTCGGTAGAAAAGCGTGATTCTCGCGACGATTATCACGCTATGTGCGATGACCCGGAGGATGATCTCGCTGCACTGGGACAGCGGCGCCGAGCCCAGCCGCCGCTTGATCATGAGATTGACCGTCTCGATGTTCCAGCCATACTGCTCGCCAAGAGCGCGGAGCGCGGTGGGGTGGCCCGGCTCGGGGTGAGTCGGGCCGCGTAGTGACCCTTGCGCCGGTTTTCTGTTCCATTGCTACTCACGCCCCGGGAGCGGAGAAAATCGGGTCGTCCGCTAAGAGGCTATCCGGTAATTTTCCCGATTCTGGAAAACAAGTTACGTCACATCAGAGTTTGCCGGGTTTTCGGGCTGTAGCCTGTAACCCCGAGGCTTGGCTCGCAGGGCGAATAGAGCCCAATGAGCGTAACCCCTTGCCATGCCTCGATTTTATTACCGGATAGCCTCTAATACTACTCCGTTACATCGCTTATTATCTTGGCAAATCAGGACTTACGGCTTGCTCTAAATGGCCACATGATGGCGATTGCATCCAAGCAGATTGACACAATCCCTTGAAAAACAGGGGCTTCGAGCATCCGATATCACCCACTCATGCGAATCCCTTTTGAGGTCGTAACGGAGTAGTACTAGAGCGGTTTTCGCTCGACCGTGGCGGCCGTTTGGTCGGGTGGCGTT
>JAABUJ010001744.1_pt1 | contig 30046 bp, 21 predicted proteins | sample 5559131 | NCBI WGS metagenome assembly JAABUJ01 (sample SAMN10711875, study PRJNA513366) | rock metagenome | isolation source: Antarctica rocks | place: Antarctica: Victoria Land, Mt New Zealand nord | collected 2016-01-07
CCTTGCCTTGGCATCCCCGGCCGGCCGGGATAAAGTGGCGGGACGGAGGACCGGCGATGACCACGATGAAGATCGACCTGCCCGAAGACATGAAAGCATTCGTCGAGGCCCAGGCCGCCGAGGAGGGCTATCCCTCCGCCGGCGAGTACCTGCAAGCCATGATCCGCGACGCCCGCCGCCGGAGCAAGGCGAAGCGGGACCTGGTGGCCAAGCTCGACGAGGCCCTCGCCAGCGGCCCGGCCGAGCCGATGACCCGCGCCGATTGGGCCGACCTGGAGCGGAAAGTCTGGGAGCGAGACCGAGACGACCAGGCTTCCCAATCGTGACCGGCAATGTCGTCCGGCTTCCGGGCGCCCTCCGCGACCTGAACGAGGCCGCGGCCTACATCCAGAGGCACGGAGGGCCCGAGCGGGCGATCCGCTTCCTCCGCCAGGCCGATGCCACCTTCCACCGCCTGGCGGGCCTGCCGAACAGCGGGACCCCCTTCGAGCCCGACGAGCCCCGGCTCGCCGGGCTCCGCTATCTCCCGATCTCCCGCTTCCGGACGAACCCGAGGGACCCCGATGACGACCGAACCGCCGGCCGAGCCGCCCCGTCGACGCCGCTTCGGCCTCAGCGTCCGCGCCTTGATGGTCCTGGTCCTGATCGTCGGGGGCGGGATCGGCTGGAAGGCCAACCGGGCCGGCCGCCAGCGCCGGGCCGTCGCCACGCTCGACAGGAATGGGGTTTCCATCGAGTACGACCATGGATTCTCCGGCGGCCGGCCCTGGGCCCCGGGTTGGCTGAGGAGGGCCTTCGGCGAGGAGTGCTTCCGGGAGGTCACCGGGGTCTTTTTCGCGGAGATGAAGGGGGGGATCACGGATGCCGATTTCGCGGCGCTCGAATCCCTCGATCGGCTGGAGCAAATCGAGTTCTATAACTTCGGCCTCAGTTCCACGACCAGGACCGACGTCACCGACGCCCGGCTGGCCCACCTGTCGCGGTTGACCGGTCTCCGGGAGCTGAACCTCGGCCACACGGCGGTGACCGACGCCGGGCTGGCGAGCCTGGCTGGGCTCACCGGGCTCCGGCGACTGGACCTCTTCGGCACCAGGGTCACCGATGCCGGGATGGCCCACCTGGGCCGGATGCGCGAACTCCGGGAGCTGGACCTCGGCCAGACGGCGGTGACCGACGCCGGCCTGGCCCGCCTGGGCGACCTGGCGGGGCTCGAAGACCTCACCCTGGACGAACCGAGCAACACCGACGCCGGGCTCGCCCACGTCGCGAAGTTCAGGAGGCTCCGGGAGTTGTGGCTCATCGGTCTCGGCACGCTCACCGACGCGGGGCTGGCCCGGATCCGGGGGCTGGCCGAACTCCGCGTCCTGAAGTTGCGCGCCCCCGGGATCACCGACGCCGGGATGGCCTCGCTCGTTGGGCTGGATCGGCTCGAGGTGCTCGAACTCGACTTCCGGTCGGATGAGGGCGACAAGTCGAAGGTCACCGACGCGGGGATCGCCCGGCTCAAGGCCCTGGCCGGGCTTCGCGAGGTCACCATCGGCTACGCCCGGCTCACCGATCCGGGGATGGCGAGCCTGGGGGCCCTGCCCCGGCTGGCGACCCTCAGGATCATCGGGAGCGACATCACCGACGCTGGGCTGGTGCACCTGAAGGGCCTGCCGGGGCTCACGGAATTGACCTTCATCGGCACCGGGGTCAGCGACGGCGGACTCGCCGCCCTCCGGGCCTCGTCACCGGCCGGACTCCGGACGACCAACCTGGTCTCGTCGGCGTCGGACGCGGGCGGGGTGGACGGGTCGGTCCTGCCGCCGCCCCCGCCGCCCCCGCCCCCGCCGCCCCCGGTTCCCCGCTGAGGATCAGGGCCCGCCGTGGCCGGCGTCGACGGGGGTAAGGCTGACGTCGTCGATCCAGACCTCGCCGACCTCGGCGGTGGCGATCCGGAAGTCGAGGGCCAGGGTGGTGGCCTCGGGCTCGGTCTTGATGACCCGCTCGAACTTGACCCAGCGGCCGGTGGCCGCGGTGAAGGAGTGCTCCGAGCCGCCGTCGGAGAGGACCTTCCAGGCGCTGGGGCTCTCGCGATACTGGGCGATCCGGGCCTTGAACTCCCCCTCGGACCCGGGGGCGATCATGTACCAGAACCGGAGTCGCATCCGGGTCGAGTAGCGGACCTTGCGCTCGGGGAAGCGGTAATACTGGTTGCCCGGGACGTCGGCTTCCAGGTGGAGGCTGTCGGGGCCGGTGAGGAAGTGGCGGGTGTCCTTGTGCTCGTCGGCCGGCTCGGGCCAGGTGTCCCGGGGCAGGGCCTGGTACTGCTCGCGGTCCAGCGGGAGGAGGTCGCGAACGGTGGCGGCGCCCAGGCGAAGTTCCAGCTCGCGGCGGCCGAGCAGCGGGTCGTAGTCGCCGAAGAGGCTGTGCTGGTGTTCCAGCCGGAGCCGGACCCGGAGGAGCCCGCCGGGCTCGACGGTGAGGGCCGCCAGCGGCTGGGGGTCGCCCCCGCGGGGCCCGGCGGCGTTGCCGGCCTGGCCGGCCCGGAGCTGGAGGACGACGCGCTCGCGGCAGCGGAGGGCCTCGTCGGGCGAGGCGATCACCTCGGCGACCGCCGCCGGGCCCGACGCCCCGGCGATCGTGCATTCGGAGCGCCGGGGGGTCGCGTGGACGGCGACCTTGGAGTTCGAGAGCCAGCCCTCGACCCGCGCGTAGACCTCGGCCGGGGGCAGGGCCAGCGAGGCCGGGCCGTCGTTCTTGAGGCAGTAATCAACCTGCCAGTCCCCCTGGTCCTGGGCCAGGACCCGCTCGACGACCGTCAGCCGGGCGGAGGCGGAGGCGGGGGGCTCGGCGGGGCTGGGGTTGCCCGAGACGTGGACCAGGAGGAGGGCCGCGGCCAGGGGCCGGGCGAAGGGGACACCGCGCGATCGTGGCAGAGTCATGGGCAACCTCGCCCTCCCATCCTTGGTGTGGGGCGTCGGACCGCCGCCGCGCCCCACGTGGGCGAGGCCAACTCACGGGCCGGCGCCGGCCTGGGGCGGTCATCACCCCGGGACGCCTCGCGGCCATCGCGAAACGGGCCCGACGCCTCGATCGGCGTTTCTCCTCGGGCCGTCCTTTATATTCATCCACAAGCGGGGGTTCTAATCACACAATTCGATCGGGGTGTCAAGATCGGCCCGACCGGGGTGGGCGACCGAGTGGTCCCGCCCCGATCAGGGGGTCGATTTTCCATGATTGGTTTCTGAAGATCCGTAGGATATAATCTGGCTAGATTCTCTCTAAAGAAGGCCGTCCGCCTTCCCGGGAAGGCGGACGCCGACCGATACGCCCCTGGCGCGGAGCGATTCGCCGTGGATTACCTCGTCGTCGCCTTGCTGGGCGCCTCCGGGCTCGCCTCGTGCGCTGCGGTCGGGGGGATCATCGCCTACCAGAAGAAGCGTCCGCCGACCGAGGGGCTGCTCCTGGGGCTATTCCTGGGCCCGATCGGCGTGGCGGTCGAGGCCCGCCGACCCCTCGTCCGCCGGCCCGAAGTCGACGAGAGGGCCTGGCACTCGTTCCGCTCGGTGGCGGCGTACCGGCCGGGCCCGCCGCGGGGCCCGAGTGAGGGGCCGGCGGGGCCGACCGGCGAGAGGAACTCGCCCGCTCAGTCGTCGGCGTCCTCGGGGTCGACCGAATCGGGGATGTAGGCCGAGGCGCGTTCGAGGAACCGAGATAGGAACCGGCCGATGAAGACCGAGACGGCGATCTGGGTGGTGGCGTTGTCCATCCCCCAGATGCTGGCGCGGGGCTCGGCAAGGTCCGGGTCCATCTGAATGCAGTATTGTTCGTCGACGGCGAGCGAGAACGGGACCTCCTCGAACCAACTGTGCGCCAGGTGGTTCACGCCGGGGCCGCCGACCGAGATCGTCGGCAGAACCTGAAGATCCTCGTCGTCCATCCAGCGGAAGTCGGCCAGCACGAGCGTCTTGAAGGCGAGGTCGAGCCGCCCCGAGGCGAGGTCGACCTGCTGCTTCAGGTAATACGCCAGCGGCCGGTCCATCTCCTCGGCCTTCAGCGTGCTCCCGGTAACGATCAGCAGCAAACGGGGCGGCGAGTCGTCGGCCATGCGCGGCCCCTTCCCTTCCCGGATGTCGCGGAGCGGGGGTGGATGCGTGACGAGTGGGAGAAACCCCCCATGTTATAGCCGAGTCGACGGCGGACTGGCCAGACCCGCACCCGGGACTGGGGCCTGAGAGGCCATTCGGGATCGAAAATGGTTGATGGTCCATGAGTGATGGTCGATCAGCGAGGCGGCATCCGATGCCGATGCCGGGGAAATCTTCGTGGATTTCACTCCCATCAACCATCGTCCATTAGTCATCACTCATTGCCAGGTCCAGGAAATGTTTCCGGATAGCCTCTGACAGGGGGCGTCTGGCGGTGCGGCCTCATTGCATCGGGGCCATCGAGCCCGGCGGTCGAGAGCCGGGGCCGTATCCCGAGTCCTTGTCACTTCGCCTCGGTGGCCTGCCAGAGGGCGATCCGCCGAAGGGCGGCTTCGGCGGCCTGGTATTCGTCGTCGCCCTCGGCCTCGAAGTGGTGGCCGACGGCCCGGAGACCGTCGACCGGGATGACGCAGGTGAACCGGACCTGACCGTCGACCTCGGCCTCGATCGTGTAGCGGGCGATCCCCAGGGCCTTGATCCGCTTGCGGATCTCGAGCCAGTCGCGGGCCGGCGACGCTGCCGGGTCGGGGCCCGACGGGGGCAGGGTCGCCGATGGGGCGGGCTCGGGGCGCCCGGCCGAGGCGAGGCGGGCTCGGGGGTCGGCCCCAGTGATCGGCCCGAGGTCGAGACCGGCCCGGTCCCCGTTCGCGGCGACGGCCGAGGGCGCCGGGCCGAGTTCGGGCGGGGGCGACTCGCCGGGCTGGATCAGGGCCGACGCCGGCGCCGAGGGGGACTCGCCCACGGCCGGGAGCTCGGCCCCCGCCGGGGGCGCGGGGGCGGCCTTCTTCCTCGGCGTCGCGGCGCGGGGCAGCTCGACCGTCAGGGGGGCGGACTTGGCCGTGGGGAACGGCTTGGGCGGCTTCTTCGAGGCGGCCGGCGTCGGGGCCGGTGACGGTGTCAAGGAGTCGTCGACGATGATGGTCGGGCCGCCCAGGAACGACCGCTGGAGCCAGGCCAGGCCAGGCCCGTTGATCGCCGCGCCCCCCGCGAACGCGGCGAGGACCAGGACGAGGGCGAAAATCAAGCGGCGCAGCATCACCTCGGCCTCCTTGCCGCCCCCTGGCCCGGGCGGATCCCCGAGGATCCCGGGAGAATCCGGCCGGCCCCTCGCAAGGGGACGCCTCCGCCGGCGAATCCCTCTCCGGGGGCCTCGGGCATTGGACTGGAGAACGCACCCCCTGGCAAGGTCAAACGCCCGCCCGGGCCGCGTCGGAGCCCGCCGCGGTTTCCCAAGGTGTCGTCGATATGATAGGCTGGACGCCATGCTCGGAGTGATCTGGTCGATCGTGACGCTGCCCATCCGCCTGCTGGCCTGGACGGTCGACGCCCTCAGTCGGCTGACCGGGCTGGGGATCGGCTTCGCCCTGATGGTCGTGGGCGTGGCCCTGGGCGCGGGGCCCTCGCTGGCCCTGGGCCTCCCCATCTTCGTGATCGGCCTGCTCCTGACGCTCCGGAGCCTGGGCTGACCGGATCGGGCCGGATCGGGCGGGCTCCCATGGGATCGATCTACCTCGACCACAACGCGACGACCCCGATCGACCCCGAGGTCCTCGACGCGATGCGCCCGCACTGGCTGGCCGGCGGCAACCCCGAAAGCCGCCACGCCGCCGGACGGGCCGCCCGGCGGGCCCTGCATCAAGCCCGCGAGGCCGTCGCCGGGATTCTGGGGGCCCGGCCCGATGAGGTCCTCTTCACCTCGGGCGGGACCGAGGCCAACAACCTGGCGGTGCTCGGCCTGGCCTCGGTCGACGGCTCGTCCCATCCGCACCTCATCTCCAGCCCGATCGAGCACCCGGCGGTGGCCGAAGTGGTCGCGAGGCTGGAGGCCGAGGGCTTCGGCGTCGACCGGCCCGGTGTCGACGCCGGAGGTCGGGCCGACGCCGCCTCCATGGCCTTGGCCATCCGTCCCGGAACCCGGCTGGCGACCCTGATGCTGGCCAACAACGAGACCGGCGCGATCCAGCCGGTTGCCGAACTGGCCGGGCTGGCCGGCGAGCGGGGCGTCCCGGTCCACACCGACGCCGTCCAGGCCGTCGGGCGGATCGCGGTCGACTTCCTCGCCCTGGGCGTGGCCACGCTCGCGGCCAGCGCCCACAAGTTCCACGGGCCGGCGGGGTCCGGGCTCCTCCTGGTCCGGAAGGGGATCCGGCTCCCCCCCCGGCTCTTCGGCGGCGGCCAGCAGGGGGGGCTCCGGCCGGGGACCCCGGCGGTGGCGCTGGCCGTCGGGCTGGCGGCGGCCCTGACCCGGTGGCGCGACGAGTCGGAGGCCCGGGTCGCCCGCTGGGAGCGGCTCCGCGACCGGCTGGAGGCGGGCCTGATCGGGGCGCTCGGGCCGGGCCGGGTCGTCCGGAACGGGCCGGCCGAGGGATCGGACCGCCTCCCACAGACGGTCAACCTTGGCTTCCCCGGCCTCGACGGCGACGCCCTCCTGATGCAGCTTGACCTGGCCGGCGTGGCGGCCTCGCTCGGCTCGGCTTGCGCCAGCGGGACCACCGAGCTCTCGCCGACCCTCCGAGCCATGCTCGTCCCGGCCGACCGGCTCCGCTCCTCGGTCCGCTTCAGCCTGGGCGCGACCACCACCGAGGCCGAGGTCGCCGAGGCCGTCCGCCGGGTCGCCGCCGTCGTCGAGCGGACCGCCCGGGCCGGCGAGCTTCCGACCGAAGAGGGGGATTGAACCGCCAGGACGCCGAGATCAGGGAGAGGAAGCGGAACAATGAGGAATATTGCTACGAATGTTCATCTGCAATGAAGCTCATGGATCGTATCGATCCTCGCCTTTACCACTCCTATCCTTCGCGACCTCGGCGTCCTGGCGGTTCAGACCCCCTCTTCAGACGCCCGCCCGCGGCTTCCCGCCGCCGAGGAACCGCCCGAAGGCCGTCCGGCGGACCAGGACGTGGTAGCTGGCCAGGCCCAGGGCGAGGGTCGTGGCCAGGGTCGCGGCGAACTTCAGGGCCGTCGGGATCGGGGCGAGGATCAGGGCGGCCTGGAGCAGGCCAACGACCGGGAGGTGGGCCAGGTAGATCCAGTACGACGCCTCCGCCAGGTAGCGGACCGGCTCCGACCGCCGGGCCAGGTGCCTCCGGTAGACGCCGATCAGCCCGAAGACCGTCAGCCACGAGAACAACGCCCCCGAAGCCGCCAGCGCAAGCGATTCCCACGAGCCCAGCGTGCCCGACCAGTCGCGGGGCAGGAGCCAGGCCCTCGCGGCGAACACCGGGACCGAGGCCGCCAGCCACCACCAGCCCCAGGCCGCCAGCGCCCCCAGGCCGTCCCGGACCCGGTGCAGGCCGACCCCGACGGCGAAGAACGCCGCGTAATGCCCCAGCCGGATCGGGCTCAGCAGGAACGTGTTGTGTCGGTCCAGCGCCAGGTCGACCCCCACGAACTCGCGGCCGACCCGCATCGCGATCATCGTCGGGACCGCCAGTGCCAGCGGGGCCCAGAGCGTCAGGAGCCACCGCCAGCCCCGGGGCGCGGCCCCCGCCGCCGCCCGGTCGGCCCGGACCTTCCACCGTCGGAGCCCCCGGTTGGCCCCGACCCGATTCCGCCGCGCGGTCAGGTCGCCCCGGACCTTCGCCCGGAGCGCCTTGCGGTCGGCCCGGGCCTTGCGGAGCCAGCCGAACGCCAGGAGCATCGGGACCAGGTAGAGGAGGAACCAGAGGTGCGCCGGGCCGTACAGGTCGGCCTCGATGGCCGGGTCGAGGAACCGCATCCGACGGATCTCGTTCAGGGTGCAGCGGCCCGTCGCCAACCAGCCGCCGGCCCAGGCGAAGAAGCAGACCAGCAGGAGGATCGGACCCGTCGCCAGCATCGGGACGATCACCCGCCGGGCCCGGCTCCGGAGGAACTCGACCGGGCCGCGGACCCGCTCGACCTCGGCGGCGAAAAAGCCGCTGATGGCGAAGAACAGCGGGACCGAGACTCCCATGGCCCACCACGAGAGCAGGTCGAAGCCCAGATGCTCCGACGGCTGGCGGACCCCCCAGAGGAGCCGGGGGATGTCGAGCCTGGTGTACGCCAGCCCCGCGTGGAGCGTCACGACCAGCAGGATCGCCGTCGCCCGGAGCGCGTCGAACTCGAAGTAGCGCGGCCGGTCCTCCGATGGGCGTGCGACCTCGCGGGCCGGGCGATGCCCGGGCGACTCGGTCGGCCGTCCCGATGCGGTCTCGGTCACCGGTTTTCTCCATGAATCGCCCGCCCGCTCGGCCGGCGACGCCGCCCCGATCCCCCATCAATCCTTGATGGGCGGGGCCCGCGTCGCCTGTCGCGACGCCGGCCCGGCGAGGGGTGGCAACAGATCCTTCATCGGCCCCGCCGTCAACCGCCTTGAATCAACCGGGATATCCCCCCTTCTCGATCGAAGCCGGGATCGACCCCCGGCGATGGCGCGGCCCCACCGGTCATCGGGCGATGAACTTGATCCAGGTATTCCGCGAGCCGCCCCAGACCGGCTTGCCAGCCCAGCCGTCGGCGTGCCGGGCCATCAGCGAGTCGCCCTGGTCCCAGGGGTTGGCGACCGGGAGGGCCCGGTGGTCGGCGAAGCGGTCCCGGTCGGCGATGAACTGGGCGACCTGCCCGGGGTCGTCGCAGCACGACCAGCGGCCCGAATCCAATTCCGTCGTGAAGGCGACCCCCGAGTCGCCCCGGCCGGAGACCGCGAAGTACGAGGCCCCGCGCCACCGGAGCCGGTTGTTGACGACGTTGAAGACCAGCCAGTCCCCCGGCCGGACGTCCACCTTGATCCGCTCGACCGTGGCGCCGAAGACCTCCGCGACCAGCTCCCGGCGGTCGTCGGCCACCTTCACGCCGTTGTGATACACGTCAACGATGAAGTCGTCGGCCACGGTGATCAGGGTCCGGGCCAGGACCCCGTCGGCCGCCCTGGGCGATTGGGCGGGGCTCTCACCCACCAAGCCAGGGGCGACGGCCAGCAGGGCAGCGAGCCCGAGTGTTGGAAGGTGTCTCATCGGCAACTCTCCCGGGATTCCATCGTCCAGACCTCCACTCATCCAACCAGTCTAACGGATGAACGCGGGATCTGTCAGTGCCCCGGGAGGAATTCTCGAACCGCCTCTCACCCCGTCCCGCCCGGCAGGGGTCGGGCCTCGGCGAGCATCTTGGCCAGGATCGGGGCGAGCATGTCGCGGATCCGGCGCTCGAGCTGGTCGTCGGGGGCGGGAGGGGGCGGGGGCGGGGGCGGATCGGGGGGGGGCGGCGGGGCGGGGGCGACCTGGGGGGGCCTGGGCTCACCGTCGAGCGTGAGCCTCAGGGCGATCGGCTGGTAGCCGCCGATGGTCCGGAGCTGGGGGGGGAGCTGGCGGTCGAGGGTGACGGTGAGGGTCTCGGGCAGGCCGAAGGCGGGGCGGAGGTTGGGCGAGACGAAGACCCGGGCCACCTTGGAGCGTGGGCCGGTCAGCAGGGCCACGGCCCCGTCGCGCTCGGCGGCGGCGGCCAGGAGGTCGCGGTCGCAGTCAGCCAGGATGTGGAGCTTCTCGGGCGCGAAGAGGACCGGGGCCTCGCCCACGACGATCCAGTCGAACTCGCCTTGGCCCCGGCGGATCGCGTGGCGGACCGCCTCGGCGTAGGGCCCGGGGGCGGCGTCGGCCGAGACGGGTCGGCCGACCGGGACGAGCTGGAAGGCCACCGTCCCCGACCGCCGGGTCGCCGCCCGGACCGTCACCAGGGGCGGCAGCGCCACGCCGTCGAGCAGGTCGTCGCCCCAGGCCTTCCGCTCCACGACCAGGGCCTTGCTCCGGCGGTACAGCAGCGCCAGCGCCGGGTGGGCCCCGGCCGGCTCGTGGAAGAACTCGTAGTCCAGGTGGTAGTGCGAGTCGAGGTGCTCGCGGAGTGCCGCGACGTAGGCGCTATCGGCGTGGGCCAGGCACCAGAGGTCCATCCCCATGTCGGCGACCACGCGGCCGACGTTGGCGATCTGGTCGCGCGAGGCCGACTCCATCCCCCGGATGTTCCAGAAGGCCAGGTCGAGGTCGTCGGTGTCGCCCCGGTAGCTCTCGGCGACCATCTCGGGGGCATTCCGGCCGTGCGACTTCCGCCCCAGGGCTCCGAAGAAGCCGGCCTGCGAGTCGATCCCGCCGATGATCCCCCGGAGCCGCTCCACCTGGTCGCGGACCTCGGGGGAGTTGGCCTCGTCGGTCTCCAGCCAGATCGCGATGGCCGAGATCCGGATCCCCTCGTTGAGGAACCGCGGCGGCGACCCTCCCAGGAGGTCGTCGTCCGGCGGGACCCCGAGGCCCTCCGTCGCCACCGAGGCGTGGTGCAGCGCCACCGGCTCCCACTGGTTGTTGAAAACCGGGCTGCCCGAGGACCCCGGCTCGGTCGAGCAGGCGTAGTGCATCACCACGCCGTCGACCTTCACCACCCGGTTGTTGCGCAGGGCCACCTCCTTGGGCCGGCCCCGGGGATGCTGGATGATGTTGACCGTCTCCAGTGCCCCGATGTTCAGGCTGTTCCGGTCCAGTGCGATCGAGCCGAGGAAGTCGAGCCCGCGGACCCCGCAGAAGGTGAAGTCGAGGTCGGCGTTGGTCACGAACAGCGCCTCGGGGTCCAGCGGCACCGACGCCGGCCGGCCCGGCGTCGAGCCCGGCGGCGCCGCCTCGAAGTTGGCCAGCGCGATGGCGGTCCCGGCGGTCGCCGGGTCAGGCAGGACGTGGTGGTTGGTCAGCAGGATCCCCGGCGCCACCAGGAAGCCCGAGCCCGAGGCGCCGTCGCCCCGGAGCAGCTTGACGACGGACCGTCCCAGGCGGTCGCCGGTCCGGAGGAAGTGGAACGGCAGCAGCGTGCTCGACGCGTCCAAGATCAGCTCCAGGCACTCCGGACCCAACTCGACGGCGGGCATCGCCCGGTGCTTCCGCCCCCCGACCGGGTCGCGGCCGTCGTACCGGCCCAGGAACGACCCGTTCAGCTCGAACTCCGGCGGGTCCACCCCCGGGGCCGAATTCGACTCGTCGATCGGGGCCCGATCGCCCCACGCCTCTCCATCCGACATCCCCATGGCAAGGACCTCGCTCCCCACGTCCGATCGTCCCCTGTCTACGCCCCTCGCCCTTTATCTTCAGGATTTCGGGAGCGCGCAAGCTGACTATCCGGGAAATCCTCGGCAAACGGCCCGGTTCTCGACGGGAGCGGCCGTCCGCCTTGACCCTCCCGGAGACCTGCATGGGTGATGGGCGATGGGTGATGGGCGATGGGCGATGGGTGATGGGTGATGGGTGATGGGCGATGGGTGATGGGTGATGGGTGATAGTCGACTCGGGAGGATGGGCCAGATCGAGCATCGGGTTTGACCTCGATCTCCGGCCCGGGTTCCCATCACCCATCAGCGATGGGGCGGGCGGGCCTCGGACCGCCAGGCGTCGGCCAGGGCGGCGAGCCCGGCCCCTTCGCAGAGGTCGGCCAGGTCGAGCCGGGCCCGGGGGTCGTCCGGGCTGGCGAGGTCGGCGGCGAGCCGGGGGCCGAGGGCCGAGGGTTCGAGCCGCTCGCGGAGGCGGGCGACGGTCTCGGCCTCGGCGCGGGCCTGGTCGACCCGGCCGAGGGCTCGGAGGGCCCGGGCCAGGCCGTAATGGACCTTCCAGTCGTGCGGAAGGTCGGCCAGGGCCCGGAGGAAGGATTCGGCCGCGCGGTCGGGGCGGCGGTCGTAGTCGAGGTCCCATCGCCCCCGGAGGCGGTCGAAGCGGGCGTCCCGGTCCGAGGCGGGCCAGGCTCCGAGGACCCGGCGGCCCCGGTCGGGCTCGCCGGCGTCGGCCAGGGCGACGAGCAGGGCCTCGCGGGCGGGGACGTGGCCCGGATCCCGCACCAGGATCACCGACAGCTCGGCGATCCGCGAGGCGCGGTCGGGGTCGCCGGGGTGGGGGTTGGCGGCGACCCGGGCCAGCCGGGCGACCCGGGCGTCGAGGTCCCCGGGGTCGGCGGCGATCCAGCGGTCCAGGAGCCCCCGGGCCTCGTCGTCGGGCGGCTCGGCCAGCGCGGCCAGGGTCAGCGAGGCCAGGAGGCCCCGCCGGGCCTCGGGCCGGACCGATCCGAGGGCGGCCCGGCCCAGCCGAAGCGCCTCGAAGGGGCGGTCCAGGACCCGGAGCAGGTCCAGCCGGGCCCGCCAGACCTCGGCGTCGGCCGGGTCGACCTCGGAGGCGCGACCCAGGGCGAGCCGGGCGTCGGCCGCCCGGTCCAGGGCCAGCGCGGCCCGGGCCTCGGCCAGGAGCGTCCGGGCGGTCGCCGCGCCGGTCCGATTCAGGGCCCGCCAGGCCGCCAGGGCCGCCGGGCGGTCGCGTGCTCGGGTCGCCGCCTCGGCCGCCCCGAGGAGCCGGCCGGGCCGGTCGCGCTCCCGGATCGCCCAGGCCAGGCCCGCGACCAGCGTGAGGGCCAGGGCCACCGCCGACCCGGCGATCGCCCGGCGGGGCCGGGTCGGGCCGCCGGCCGGGCCTCGCGGGGGTTTCCGGGCGTCGCGTCGCGGCGGGGGTCGGCGCGGCATGTCGGGTCCCGGGGTGGGGCGGGGTCTGGGCGTCCCTTCCTTGGTACCGGCTTCGGGCCCCCGGACGCAAGCCGGCGGCGGGATTCGTGGCGGCCCGCCGGCCCCGGGTCCGATTGGACTGGAAAGGGAACAGGAGAAACCCCATGCCCCATCCGACCGGGCCCGACGACGAGCCCCGACCGAACCCCGACCCCGCCCGCGCCGAAGTCCTCCGGACCTGGATGATCGCGGGGCTGGCGGCGACGATGATCGGCTTCTCGGTCGCCCCGCTGCTCAACGGTTACCTCGACCGGGGCAACAAGGACTACGCCCTCTGGTATTACGCCGGCCGGGCGGTCTCGGAGGGGGTGGAGATCTACCCCAAGGACGGCCGGGTCTTCCCGTTCATGTACCCGCCGTCCTGCGCGGCGTTGCTGGCGGTCCTCTCGACCGTCGGCGAGAAGCCGTTCCTGACGCTCCTGGTCCTGGCCAGCTCGGCCGCCTGGCTGGCCAGCATCCTGCTCTCGGTCTACCTGGCCACCGGTAAAATCGCCAACCAGCGGCCCCTGCTCTACGTGATCCCGTCGCTCGGGGTGGCCGCCTACATCCACGACGCCTACCTCCTGGGTCAGCCCAACCTGGCGCTCCTGGCGTGCATGCTCGGGGCGTTCGCCTGCCTGGGGGCCCGTCGGACGGGATGGGCGGGGGTCCTGGTGGCGATCGCGGCGGCGGTCAAGGCGTTCCCGTTCCTGGCGATCGGCTACCTGGTCTACCGCCGGCTCTGGAAGGCCACCGCCGCGATGCTCGTGGCGCTGACGCTGGCCATGCTGGCCCTCCCGATGCCGTTCCGGGGGATCCACGGGGCCTTCGAGGACGCCGGGACCTGGACCATGGGGATGGTCCTCCGCTACGATTCCGGGAGCATCGCCCAGCGCCCCGAGCGGGGGTTCGGCTTCAAGAACCAGTCGCTGATGGCGCTGGCCAACCGCCTGCTCCGCTCGATCCCCGCCGATGGCGAGGCCAAGGACAACTGGAAGGTCAACCTGGTTGACCTCGACTTTCCCACCGTCAACGCGATCATCGCCCTCTCGGCGCTGGGCCTGGGCGGGCTCTACGTCGGCCTGATGCCCTGGAAGGCCACGCGGACCGGCACGGCGGCGTCGATCGAGTCCGCGCTGCTGATCCTCCTGATCCTGATCTTCTCGCCCTTGTCGTTCAATTATGCGTTCGTCTGGCTGCTCTACCCGCTGACGGTGGCGCTCCACCTGGGGCAGGAGGCGCCCCGAGGCTCGGCCGCCCGGCGGATCCTCCTGGGCTCGGTGGCCGGGGTGCTGGGCTCGCTGGGGCTCTCGATGATCTCCCGACGCGAGGCGGCGGGGTACGGCAACTCGTTCTGGGCCGCAGCGCTCCTGATCGCCGCGCTGGGCTGGAGGCTCGCCGTCGAGCCCGATGTGGGCTCGCCGATCCAGAGGGCCGGCCGACTCCTCGGGGGAACTTGGGCCGGCCGCCGGGCCCGGGCCGCCGAGCCCGCCTCGGTTCGCGTACCCCTCCCCGCCCCCCACCTCGACGCGACCCCGGGCCGCACCACCCCCGCCGAAGCCGACCGCCACCGGTGAGCATCCGGTTTCTCGGAGACCGTCTCCGGGCGGCCCGATGCTCGACCCGGGCCGTCGGGCGACCAGTTCCGATGGCGATTTTTACCGGAACCGAAGGCAGGACCCGCCCCGGCGGCCGTCAAATCCGCATCGAGATCATGAAGATTTGATGAAATTTTCGGGCCTTCGATCGTGATGGATCGGGGGGAACTCCGAAAAGCGGGTCGGCTCGTCGACGCAGAGTGACCAGGTTCGGCGACCGGCGAGGTCGGACGGGGTGTTTTCGGTAATCTGCGGCATGGAGGCTGCACACCAGAAGTTGCGTCGTGGTAAGATGGCCTTGTCCTGGGCCACTCACTGCCACGCGACATCTCCACCCTCACTTCCATCCGACGCGAAAGGACGATGCCTATGCTCCCGAACGTCGCGATTATCTCTCGCCCCGCGGGCCCTTCGGCCCGGCCGGAATCCGTCCCCCCGGCGACCTCCGGCGGTCATCCCGTCGACCGCCGGAAAGTCGAGCTGGCCGCCGAGGCCCGCCGCCTGGCGCGTCGTCGTTCGATCGCCGAGGTCGTCGCCCGGAGGAGCCGACTCAATGACCGCGGTCTCAGGGGCGATGCCTCGACCCTGATCTTCCGGCGGGCCAAGCGGAGGGCCACCCGCCTGAGCCTGGTCTTCCACCAGGCCATCGAGGCCCTCTGGGGCGCCGGTGGCTTCGACGAGGCTCTGACCATCTTCCGCGAGCACAAGACCGAGCTCGACCGACGCTCCTCTCGGGTCGCCCGGCAGGGCTGAGCCTCGAACAGGAAGCGAGATGATATTGAGTGAGCCGTGCGCGATCGCCCGGCGGACGTGACCCCACGCCATCAAGGTGTCATCGTCCGCCGGGGCGTGCCTCCGCCCGCCCGCGCCGCGCCTGGCGGCTTACCCCTGCCGCGCCGTGACCCGCTTCGACCGGGCGATGAACGGCTCCTCGGCACCTTCGAGCGGCTGGCCGACCTCGGCGGCGTCGAGCCGTTCGCGGGCCCTCCGGGCGTAGTCCTCCGAGAGCTCGAAGCCGAGGAAACGGCGGCCAAGCTTCTTGGCGACGGTCAGGGTCGTCCCGCTCCCGGTGAAGGGGTCCAGGACCAGGTCGCCGGGGTCCGAGCAGGCCCGGACGATCCGCCCCAGGAGTTGCTCGGGCATCTGGCAGCCGTGCCAGCCGGCGCGTTCCTTGAAGGTCCCGCAGACCCGGGGGACGTACCAGGTATCCCCCTCGGGCCCGAAGCTGGCCGGTGCGTCCTGCGGCCGGAGGATCCAGGTGTCGTCGGGGAGCCGCCCGGCGGGGTTGGCCCGGGCGTCGGCGTAGACGAGTTGGCGGGCCGAGGGAACCCGGATGGCGTCGAGGTTGAAGGTGAACCGCTTCGGGTCCTTCACGAAGTACAGCAGGTGCGCGTGGCTCCGGCTGAACTTGTATTTGCAGTTCACCCCGAACGTGTAATACCAGATGACCCAGCTCCGGGGCGAGAGCCCCAGCTCGCGGTGCAGAATCATCTTCAGCTCGGCGGCGAACTCGTCGCCGATCGCCAGCCAGAACGAGCCGTCGGGCTTGAGGACCCGGGACACCTCGGCGGCCCAGCGCCGGGTCCAGTCCAGGTAGTCCTCGGCCCCCTTCCGGTCGTCGTAGACGTCGTACTTGTAGCCGATGTTGAATGGCGGGTCGGCGAACGCCAGGTCGACCGACCCGGCCTCCAGGCCCCGGAGCCCTTCAACGCAGTCACCGAGGATCAGGCGATCGGAGGCAAGGCCATCCGGATGGGTCATCGTCGGCTCAATTCGAAGGTGCGGTGCGGAAGGTGTCGGGGCCGCGATCACTCCAGTATACCCGCTCCCCAAGCGAAATCCGGGCGGTCCCCTTGACCGCCTCCGACACGATGTCGTAGGATCATCCTCAGACAGCGTGTCGGAGGTCCCCGAGGAGCGAACCGGCCATGGCCGATCGACCGCCGCCGAGCGATCAGGAGCTGGAGGTCTTGAAGGCCCTCTGGGACGGGGGGCCGGGGACGGTCAGGGGCGTGGCCGGGGTCCTGGAGGGCCGGGGCCGGCGCTGGGGGTACACGACGGTCCAGACGTACCTGAACCGGCTCCGGTCCAAGGGGCACGTCGCCAGCGAGCCCGCCGCGGGGGGCCTGGCGCATCTCTACCGGGCCGATTCGACCCGCGACGACCTGCTCCGCGACCGGCTCCGCGACCTGGCCGACCAGCTTTGCGAGGGCGCCCCCTCGCCGCTGGTCCTGAACCTGGTTGAGGGCCACCGGTTCTCCGACGAGGAGATCGCCCGGTTCCGCGCGGTCCTGGACCGCCACCGTCGGACCGAGTCCTGAGTCCTCGGTCCTCTGGGAATGGGGGTCGTCCAGGCTCTGGTGGTTCGTGCAGACGACGCTGGTGGCGGGCGGGCTGGCGGCCCTGGCGGCGGCGGCGTGCCGGTCGAGGCGGCTCGGGCCCGAGGCCCGGCATGCGCTCTGGCTGGTCGTCCTGATCAAGTTCGCGATCCCGCCGGTGGTCGCCTGGCCCTGGCCGGTCCCCGACGCCTGGCCCGCGCCGATTGATCCGGGGCGAAGCTCCGAGGTTCCGCCCCCCACCCGGCCCATCGAGCCCGAGCCCGAGCCCTCGCCGGCCCCGGAGCCCTCGCCGATCGCCGAGCTTCCGGCCGGACCCGCGCCGGGGCCCGACGAGCCGACGGCCCCCCCTGCCCCATCGGGCGGATCGCGGAGGGCACCCATTGCGGATTTCCCATCGAGCCACCCAGGGGGCGGGCCCCCGCCAGCAATCCCGGTGAGCGATCGGATCCGAGCGGATCGGAAATCGGGGATCTGGGCTTGGAAATCCTCCTTCCCCCGGCTCCTCCTGGGAGTCTGGCTGGCGGGTTCGGTGGGGATGGTGGCCCGCCGGTCGATGGCGGTCGTCCGGTTCCGGAGGTCGCTGGCGGGGGCAGTCCCGGCCCCTCCGTGGCTGGTCGCGGAGGCCCGGGCGATCGGCGACCGGCTCGGGGTCCGGCCCCCGCCGATCCTGGTGGCCCGGGGGGTGGGTACACCCCTGCTCTGGTGCCTGGGCCGCCCCCGGCTGATCCTGCCCGCCGCCCTGATCGACCGCCTGGAAGCCGACCGATGGCCCGGGATCCTGGCCCACGAGCTGGCGCACCTGGCTCGCCGCGACCACTGGGTGGTCCGGCTCGAATTGCTGGCCGAGGCGGTCTGGTGGTGGAACCCGCTGTTCCGGCTGACCCGGAGGCGGCTCCACGAGGAGGCCGAGCGGGCCTGCGACGCCCGGGTCGTCCGCGATCTGCCCGAGCGGCGGTTCGCCTACGCCGAGGCGCTGGTCGTAGTCTGCGAGCACCTGGCCCGGTTCTCGGACCCCTCGCCCGCGTTGGGCGTCGTCGGGTCCGGGGCGTCCCGCTCCCTGGAAGGGCGACTTCTCATGATCCTCCGCGACCCGATCCCCCGCCGCCCCGGCCGCCGGCTGGCCCTGGCCGCCGGGCTCCTGGCCACGCTCTCGGTGCCGGCCTGGACCCTCGGCCAGCAGCCCGACCCGCCGCCCAGGCCCGCCGATGCCCCCAAGGCCGCCGATCCGCTCACGCCCCCGGCCGATCCCCCGAAGCCGGCCGCCCCGGGTGCCGCCGGACCGAACGTCGAGCCGACCATCGACGAGGTTCGGGCCGGCGTCTTTAATCGGCTGGCGACGCACGGCAGCCTGAGCTTCCGCTACTCGGTCGCGACCCGGAACCGTTCGGCCCACCAGTTCGACCTCCGCGAGGCCGTCGGGGTCCAGGAGGCCGTCCAGGTCCAGGTGGCCGACGTGGTCCTCGGCCTGAACGCGAGCCTCCGGCTCGACGTGCTCTCCGTCCCCGCTGCCCCCGAGCTTCGCGACCTCAAGGCGGGCGACCCGCCGGTCCCCTACATCCGCCAGTTCGTCGCCCGGGACGCCTCGAACGTCGTCACCTTCGGGGGCCGGGGACCCCAGGCCGGCCCCGTCCCGTTCCGATGGCAGGCGTCCGGCGGTCGAGCCGGAGGCCAGGGAGATGACCTCGCCGCCGCGCTGGCCGGCCAGAACACGCCGGCCCGTCCCGATGTCCTGAACGTGAACGACCCGTTGGACCCCCGCCCGGCGAACGTCCTCGACCTGGCCGGCGCGGCGGTGTCCATCTTCGATGCCAGGACCGGGACCAGCGCGGACGTGGCCGACGTCGAGGTCGTCGACGGTCGCGAGGTCGTCCGGGTCGCCTGGATCGCGGGCCACGGGATCCGGGGCCTCTCGTGGGTCGCCCCGACGCTGGGGTTCGCGGTGGTCCGGTCCGAGGCCACCCAGGACCCCGCCCGGACGGCCGCCGTCAACGGGTTCGAGCATGGACGCCGGACCTGGCGGAAGACGGCCGGCGATTTCGTCAAGGTCGGCGGCGCCTGGCTCCCCCGGAAGGTCGAGTCCCGGTTCACCGAGGTCGACGCCCAGGGCCGGACGGTCGCCTCCCGCGAGCTGCTCGCCACCTTCGAGGACTTCCGCGTCAACTCCCCGCTGCCGGCCGACGCCTTCCACCCCAAATTCAAGATCGAGGCGCTCGACGAGAAGACCGGCAACTTCACCACGATATCCCCCGCCCCCGAGCCCGGCCTGGTCGATCGGCTCAAGCGGGCCGTCGCCGAGTCCCCCTTCGGCCCGACCGGGCTCCGCGATGTCCCCCGGGCGGCCCCGGACGAGGCCCTCAAGGCGGCCACCCCGCCGCCTGCGGCCCGGCCCTCCGCCGCGCAACCCTCCGCGCCCGGCCTTCCCGCCGAGGCCCTGGCGGAGGAGGCCCCGATCGCCGCCGGGCTCCAGCGCGGTTTGCATCAGGCGCTCCAGAAGAAGGAGCCGGCTCTCGTCGCCAAGGAGGATCTCACCCGGAAAGAGGCCGAGCTGAAGGTCGTCGAGGCCGACCTGGCCCGATCCCGCCGCGACATCATGGCCGCTGGCGTTGCCCGGGCGAAGGCGAGGGCGGACAGGGCCGCCGACGAGAAGGAGATCCGGCCCGGCCCCAACCCCGACGAGGCCGCGCTCCGGCAGGCCCGCCGCGACGGCAAGGCCGCCGCGGTGGCCAAGGCCGAGGCCCAGCGCGACATGGCCCGGGCCGTCGTGAGCCGCAATGAGAGCCTGCTGAAGAAGGGGCCGAACTTCGTCAGCAAGGAGGAACTCGCCAAGGCCGAGGGCGAGTTGAAGGTCGCCGAGGCCGAGGTCGCCGCCCGGAAGGCGGAGCTGGCCGAGGCCGCCTTGCTGGCGGGCCGGGTGAGGCCCCGCCCCGAGCCCGACCGCGAGGCGGGCCCCCCGGCCGCCCCCTCGACGCTGGCCGACTACCGCGACGCCGTCGAGCTGATGGAACTCCAACTCCAGGGCAGGCAGGTCGAGCTGCGCGGGGCCGAGACGAAGCTCGGCTCGGCGAAGCACCTCTTCGATGTCCGCAAGACCCTCGCCGATCAAGGGAGGATCACGCAAATCGTCATCTTCGAGACAGAGGTCGCCCTCCAAGCCGCCCAGGCCGAGGTCGACCGCAAGAAGGCCGAGGTCCTCGAATCCGAGGTCCGTCTCAAGCAGGCCAGGCGGCGGGCCGTGGCCGAGGAGGCCCGGCTCCGGCGTGAGGCCGACCGGGCCAGGGCCGAACTCGATCGCGCCGAGGGTCTGGTGAAGAGGGGCATCATCGGGCAGGGGAGCGGCCCGGTGGAGGCCGCCCGCGCCAGCTACGACGAGTTGATGTTCCAGCTCGACCCGAAGTACGTCCCGGCGCACCCCGCCCCCGCGCCCGCCGCAATCCCGGCCCCGCCGGCCGCGCCGTAGTCGGTCACGCCCGGCCCCGGGATGCGGTCCGCGCGGCGGGCCCTGCATCCATCGGGGCGGGCCGCTTCAGAGGAGCCCCAGGATCGGCTGGCCGTCGGCCAGGGGGAACGGGCGGTCCTGCTGGTCGAGGATCGGGGCGTGGGGGTCGACGCCCAGGCAGTGGTAGAGGGTGGCGAGCAGGTCCTCGGGCGAGACGGGGTCGTCGGCGGGGTAGGCCCCGATCCGGTCGGAGGCCCCGTGGACCCGGCCGCCCTGGATCCCGCCGCCGGCCATCACCACGCTGAAGCAGTGCGGCCAGTGGTCGCGGCCGGCGGCGCCGTTGAACCGGGGGGTCCGGCCGAACTCGCCCATCATCACGACCAGGGTCTCGTCGAGCAGCCCCCGGGCGTCCAGATCCTCGACCAGCGAGGAGAACGCGGCGTCGGTCGGCGGCAGGAGGTCGTCCTTGGCCAGCGCCAGGTGGTTGCCGTGGGTGTCGTACCCCTGGCCGCCCTTGGCGTTGTCGTGGCGGACCCAGTTGACGTGGACCAGGCGGACCCCGGCCTCGACCATCCGCCGGGCCAGCAGGGTCGACTGGCCGAAGACGTGGCGGCCGTAGCGGTCGCGGGTCGCGGCGGGCTCGGCGGCGATGTCGAAGGCGTGCTGCGCGGCGTTCGAGGAGAGGAGGTCGAAGGCCCGGGCCTGGAACTCGTCCATCCCCGGGTCGGCCGCGTGGTCGAGGTGCCCGAGCACGGCCGGGCCCCCGGTCGCCTCGGGGTGCTCGAACCGGTCCAGCAGCGCCTGGCGGCACCGGAGCCGCGTGGCGGAGAGCTCCACGGGCGGGACCAGGACGCCCGGCGAGTAGTCGGGGAGGTTGGGGTCGCTGTTGATCCGGTAGGGGTCGAACGACGCGCCGAGGAACCCGGCGTGTTGCCCGGCGCGCTCGGGGCCGTTGGGGGCCATCGCCTCGGGGACCATCACGAAGGGCGGCATCGAGGCGACCGCCGGGCCGAGGACCTTGGCCAGCGCCGAGCCGAAGTGCGGGCGGTCGACCCGGCTCAGGAACGAGGCCTCGGGAGCGGGCCGGGCGATCGGGCTGCCGGCCATCATCCAGTAGGCCGCCGCCGGGTGGGCCGACTGCGAGTGGGCGACCGACCGGACGATCGCGTACTTGTCGGCCAGCCGGGCCATCCGGGGCAGGTGCTCGCAGATCCGGACCCCGGGGACGACCGTGTCGATCGGCCGGAACGTCCCCCGGATCTCCTCGGGGGCGTCGGGCTTCATGTCCCACATGTCGAGCTGCGAGGGCCCGCCGGAGAGGAACAGGAGGATCACCGACTTCGCCCGGGGGGCCGCCTTGACCCCTTCAGCCAGGCCCCGGAGCCGGAACAGGTCGGGCAAGGTCAGCCCACCCAGGCCGATCGCCCCGATCTTCACGCAATCGCGCCGGGTCATCCTCGACCCGGCTCCCCACCCCGAGCAACCGGTCATAGGAATCTCCATTCGTCGGCAATAGTCGCCGGCAGAGGCGGAGTCGTCAGTCGCCGGTCACCAGGATCCAGTCGGGGCAAGAACCGGCCGATCCCAGAGTTTTTGATGAGACCGGCTACCGGATGCTGACGACCGGCGACTGACGACTCTTCACGCCAGGATACCCTTCACGGCTTCTCCATGCACGTCGGTCAGGCGGAAATCGCGTCCGCGAGCTTCCCCCCCTTGGGGGGCATCTGGAGGTCGGCCGGGTGGTTGACCGCCTCGATCCGCCGGCCCCGAGTCGTCCCCCCGGACGAAAGCCTCGCGGGAGTCGAGCTGGAGCCCGGCCCCTGCTCCGGGCGGACGCCAACCCGGGTTGTCAGCGGGCGACCAGGCCGCGCGGGGTGAGGGTGCCGGCGGGTTGGCCGTCGAGGGTGATCCGATAGCTCCGCCTCGGGTCGATCCGCCGCGAGGTCGCCAGGGCCACCGAACGGGTCGCCGGGTCGTAGGAGGCCGAGGCCACCGCCACGGCCCGGCCGTCGGGCCCGACGATCCCGTAGCGGCTCGGGCCCGAGGGAGTCGGCCCGCCGAAGTCCAGGACGATGGCCGTCGGCGCGTGCGGCGCGGTCCGGAAGTGGGCCGCCACGACAACCGGCCGGGAGGGGGCCAGGACGCCCTGGGCGACGTAGTTCGAGAGCGCCGGGGCGTCCGAGGTGTCGCCGAGGTAGGCCGCGGCGATCACATGCGGCCCCGGGGCCAGCGTCGAGGTGATGAAGACGGCCCGCCCCGAGGCATCCAGCGGGACGATGGCCAGGACCACGCCGGCCTCGGCGAAGGCGACGAATCCGGTCGGCCTGGGGCCGCCGGGGGCGGGTACGACAGCGGCGACGAAGGGGAGCGTCTGCCCGGCGACCGAGAGGTTGGAGGGGCCCACCAGTACCAGGGCCGGCGTCGCCTGGGCGGCGGTCACCGCGAGGGCGGTCGAGGAGCCCGAGGCGAAGGTCGCCGAGCCGGAGTAGGCCGCCGAGAGCGTCGTGGTGCCGGCGGGCGCGGCGATCACGATCGAGGCGTGCCCGGAGGCGTCCAGCGGCGCCGAGCCGAGGGCCAGCGTGCCGGCGGAGAAGGTGACCGATCCGCCGGGGGCGGCGGAGCCCGGAGGCCCGGCGACGGCAACGGTGAGGGTCAGGGGCTGGCCGGTGATCGGGGCGGCGGGGGAGGCTCCGAGGGTCGTGGTAACGGTGGTGGCGAGGAACTGCGGGGTAATGTAGTAGGGCGGCGTGGGCGTGGTTTCGGGCGTCACGGTGATGGTCACCGGGGCCGATTCGCTGCCGAGCAAGTAGGGCGAGCCACCGAACTTAACCACGAAGGTGTGGACTCCGGCCGAAATCCCGTCCACGAAAACGTGAAAGATGTCGTTGTAGAACGTGACATCGAAGGGCGAGTTGGCCACCGGCGTGCCGTCCTCAAGGATCATGATGGTGCCGGGGGTGGAGGAGAAGGTCACCACGTCCGCGTTGACCGTGCCGACGAAGGAGACCGGGTCGCTCACGGTCGCCCCGGACTCCGGGCCGGCCAGGTGCGTCGTCGTGGCGGCCCGGGCGTAGAATTCAGGGGAGAACTCGGAGGTGTCGCCCATCGGGTCGGTCGCCGTGGCGGTGAGCTCTCGGTCGATGAGAGGCCCGTTGATGCTCGCGAGGTCATCGGCGGGGAGTTTCGAGGCGGTGAAGGTGAACGAGGCGTGGCCCGAGGCGTCGGTGGTGGCGGTGGTCGAGCCGAGGAAGGAGTATCCCTGGGGAAATTCCTGACCGAAGATGGGGGGGCCCGGGTTGAGGAAAAACTCGACGGTGTAGGCGGTCGAGGGGGCGGCGTCGAGCGTCGCCGAGATCGTCAACCCGCCGGCCTCCGGGGTGGCCGCCACGATCACGGGGTAGGGCTGGAGGCGGTTGGGGCCGGTGTCCGACCCGCCGGGGACGTTGGTGGTGACGCCGTCGTCGCCGAGGTCGATCCCCAGGCCGCTGTTGCCGAAAATCGAGTTGCCGGAGATCGTGTCGCCGTTGCTGGCGACGGGGCCCGGAGAGCCGGCGGCCGAGGAGGACTGAATGGCGACGCCGGCTTTGCGGTTCGCGCGGATCAGGTTCCCCGCCCCGGCGGCCGTCCCGCCGATCGTGACGGAATCGCCGCCGACGATCGAGATCCCATCCCCGCCATTCGGGATGTAGAACACGCCGTTCGCGCCGGTCGCGGCGTCGCCGATCGAGTTCCCCTCGACCTTGACGCCGGTGGATATCGCGGGCACGGTCGAGCCCGGCGTCGATATCGAGAGGATCTGGATCCCATCACCAAGATTGCCCGAGATGACGTTGCCCGCGCCCGTCGCCGTCCCGCCGATCGTGTCGAAGCTGGAGCCGGAGATGTGGATGCCGACGTCGTTGGGGACGGCCTTGCCCCCGGTCGCGTCGATTCCGAGGAAATTGCCCTGAATCAGATCGCCGCCAGGACCAGCGGAAAGGGCGATCGCGGCCCCGGACGCGAACCCGCCGATCGCCAGTCCCCGGACCGTGACGCCGGCGGCGTCGAGACTCAGGCCGTCCTGGGGAGATCCGCCGTGGACGGCCGAGCCATTCAGCGCGATCTGGATGACCGCGTTGTCGGCCAACGCGGAGATGTCGGTGTCCGGGTGGGCGCCGGGCTGTGAGTAGCCGTCGATCGTCACCGGCGCGGTGATCGCCGGCAGCGCCGAAGTCGGGGCGATCGTGAATGGCCCGGTCCCCGGGATGGCGAAGTCGATCGTATCGGGCGAGCCCGGCGACCCCGTCACCAGCGCCGCCTGGGCCGGCGAGAGCGAGCCGACGGCCAGCGTCCCGTTGGAAATCTCGATGGCCTGGCGGAGCGAGAGCGTGGCCCCGCCATCGGCCCCATCGGCGTCGCTGGCGGAGTCGACGACAATCGTCGAGAGCAGGCAACGGGCCTCCAGGGCCTCGGCCCGAGGTCGGCGCGGCCGGGTGGGGGTGCGATGATTCGTCGGTCGCCGGAGGGCTGGCATGGGCATCGTCTCCCGATCCGGTGGGGGGGCGGTCCCCTCGCCGGTATCATCGATCCGGGGGTGCAGGTTCTCGCTGTCTCGAAAGGTGGACGGCGTGCAGGATATTAGCGATGCGATGGGGCGATTGTCAAAGCAAACCTGCGTGGATGAAATCAGCCGATCGTGGCCGGAGTTGCCACCCATGCCGACGGCCGATCGGGGGTCCGGGGAGATCCCGGGTCCGATCGGCCGTCACGCTTCGGCGTCGGGGCGGGTCAGTTCCCCGGGGGCTCGATGGCCTCGCCCTGGAGGAGGTAGTTCCAGAGGGCGTTGATCTGCTGGTCGGCCTTGCCGTCGAGGATGGTGGGGAGAACGGAGTTCTCGCCGTTGAAGTAGGTGGGCATCTTGGTCTCGGGCTCGACCCGGATCGGCGAGCGGACCCAGCGCTCGACGTAGTCGCGGCGGATCCGCTCCTTGGTCCGCATGAAGTTGATCCCGGGGGCCTCGAAGACGCCCACGGCGGCGACCTTGCCAATGTTGTGGCAGCTCACGCAGTTCAGCCCGGTGTTCTTGACGAGCTGCTTGGCCACGGGGATCAGGGCGGGGTCCGAGGCGGGGTCGGGGGGGCTGGTCGCCGGGTAGCCGTGCCCCAGCGAGAGCCCGACGGCCAGGCCCTCGGCCCGGGTCGGGAAGGCGGGCATCCGGGCCCGGAGGTAGGGCCGAGGCTTATACGGGACCTTGCCGGCGATGAAGGCGGCGGCCCACTCGGGCTTGAGCTTCTCGCCGATCCAGGTCAGCGAGGGCCGGACCTGGTCGGCCGGGTACGGGAGGCCGTCGGGGTCCTTCTCCTCGGCCGGGGCCCCAGCCAGGAGCGGGTCGGTCTCGACCTTCAGATCGGTCCACTCGTCGTCGGAGCCGTCGCGCTTGTGGCAGGCGAGGCAGTTCAGGGCCTTGACCTGGCGCTCGGCGAACTCGGGGGCGCAGTCGCGGCCAAGCGAGTCGAGCCCCGCCCCGGCGAAGGTTTGTAGGGCCCGGATCGGGCCTTCGAGGAGGCCGAAGTCGGGGGCCTTCCGGTCGGCCGCGTCGCCCGGGGCGAGGCAGCCGGTCGACCAGCCTCCGGGCGGGAGCGCGGCGAAGGGGGTCGCCTGGAGCCCCTCGGCCCCTGGGAGGGCGTGGCAGCTCGCGCAGCCGGCGGAGGCGAACAGGGCCTTGCCCCGGGCGGGATCGGCGGCGGGCCCGCCTCCGGGCTTGTCGTCCAGCGAATCGAGCGACGACCTGGAGACGTAGGCCGCCAGTTGCGCGGCCTCGACGGCCGAGAGGTGGAAGTCGGGCATCTTGATCCAGGCGTAATGGCGGTCGGGCTGGCGGAGGAAGGCGACGAGGGCCTGGGGCTGCCACTTGGCCCCGACGAACCGGAGCGGAACCCGCTTCGGGTCGGCCGCCCAGTCCCGGCGGTCGGGCAAGGTGTGGCAGCCGACGCAGCCGAGGTTGGCGAAGAGCCGACGGCCGATGGCCGCGTCCTCCAGATCATGCGCCGAGGGCTGGCCGGACGGGTCGGGGGCCGTCGGCTCGCCGAGGGTCGCCAGGTAGGCGGCGATGTCGCGGGCCTGTCCTTTGCCCTGGCCGTGAAGCATCCTCGGCATGGTGGCCGAGGGCCGGAGCGACCGGGGGTCCTCGATCCATCGGGCCATCCAGCCGAGCCGGAGCCGGGCCCCGGCGTCGGCGAGGTTGGGGGCGTCGGTGGCCAGCTCGGGCATGCTCCCGGCGGCTCCGAGCGGGGCCCCGGGGGCGGCGTGGCACTTCAGGCACCGGAGCCCGGCCAGGAGGGAGCGGCCGTCGCGGAGTCGGGCCCCGGCGGCGAGGGGCTCGATGGCGGCGTCGCGGGCCAGCGCGGTCGGCGGGATCGGCTCGCGGGGGAAGTCCTCCGACGACCACGAGAGCCGGACCAAGGCGTCGCCCGAAGCCGGGCTGTCGTAGGTCACGACCAGCGTGTTAGCCCCCTTCCGGAGCCTGGTCGGCTCGCCCTGCGCCCGCGCGAGGTCGTCGCCGGAGCCTGCCAGGACGACCTTGCCGTTGACCTCGACCCGGATCGAGCCCCGGCCGGCGGCCGAGAAGGCGAAGTCGCTCCGGAACGGGACGGCGAGGTCGCCCTCCCAGGTCGCCCGGAACGGGCCGGGCCGCAGCAACGGCGAGGGGGGCGTCCCGCTCGGGACCCCGAGCGCCACCAGCCGGGCGGCCCGGGTGTCGCGGATCTCGCCCCGGCTCAGCGTCAGGGCCAGGCCCAGCTCCTTGCCGGGCGCCAGCCGGGGGCCCTTCTGGGGCTTCTCGTCGTCCTCATCGGGCGGCGAGTGCCGTGCCAGGGGGATGGGCGGGGCGGCGGCCGATCGGTGCCCGGCGGCGGCGAAGATCAGCGCGGCCAGGGCCGGGAGCCCGAGGGCGGCGACGATGGGACCTCGCATGGGGTTTCCGGCTCCTTCGGGATGGAGGAGGAGGGCCGGGGGGCGAGGTCGCCGCGTCCGGAGCGCCGATGCCTCTGATCCGGCGTCCCTCACTCCCGGCCCCCTCCTTCCGGGACGGGGGAAGAAATCGGTCGAATTAGGGGATGTGATTGATGGTGCTATAAACATCCAGCGGAATCCGCTTGCCGTCGGCGGACTTGAGCTTGCCGCGGATCCTCATCTGCATGACGGGCTTGAGGTCCTTGATCGCCAGGGTGACGGTCTTGCCGTCGGCCGAGAGCCGGGCCGACTCGACGGTCACCTCGTCGCGGCCCTTCTTGAGCGACTTGGTCAGCTCCTCGATCGCCTTGCCGTTCTTGCCGGGGTCGAGGCGGAGCCGGTTCAGCTCGCGGACCTTGCCCTGGAAGTCGGGCGTCCGGGCGGAGTAGTCGTCCGAGCCGTATTCGCCGCACCAGAGGTAGTTCCACCGGGCGATCTCATAGCTGTCGGGGTCGGTGGCGTCCTCGGGGTCGATCGGGTCGGTGAAGCTCAGCTCCAGGCCGGACCGGGTGACCTTCAGGCCGGTGACCATCCGGGCCGGCTTGCCGGTGTAGCGGACCCGCTGGAAGCAGGTGTCCTGCGCGGCGCTGGACTGCCAGCCCCGGAGCCCGGCGATGTAGAGCTGGCCGTCGACCGGGTTGAACCGGGGCCGCATGATCCCGCTGAGGAAGTTCACCGGGAACCGGACCACGCCGCCCTGGATGTGGTCGCCCTGCTGGTCCACCAGGGCCAGGTAGAGCGAGCAGGTCCCGTACGAGGTGTGCAGGAGCCGGCCGGCGAAGGGGCCCCATTTCTTGCTGGTGACCCAGGCCTGGCCGCCCCCGGAGTTGTCGACGTCCTTGGGAAGCCAGCAGATCGGCTCGTCGTACATGGTCGGCTTGTCGTCGCGGTGGGCGGTGTCGACGACCCCGTAGAAGCCGCCGGGCTTGATCCAGTTCAGGCGGCACTTGGGCATCCAGGTTCCCTCGTTGTCGCCGCTGGTGACCTGGCCCTCGGGCCCGACGCCGATCCCGTTGGGGGCCCGGAATCCGGTGGCGTAGTTGACCAGGGTCTTGCCGTCCTTGTAGACCTTCATCACCGTCCCGCTGTTGGCGGCGATGGTGTCGAAGCCCTTGCCGCCCCCCTTCACCGGCCCGGCCTTGGAGAAGTAGAAATTCCCCTCGGGGTCGGTCTGGAGGTCGAAGGCGAACTCGTGGAAGCCGGTGGTCACGGCCATGTCGTGGTTGAACGCCTCGTAGAAGTCGGCCTCGCCGTCGCCATCCAGGTCGACCAGCCGGGTGATCCCGTCGCGGCCCAGGGTATACACCTTGTCGGCCACGATCTTCAGGCCCAGCGGCTGATAGAGCCCGGTGGCGAACCGCTTCCAGGTCAGCTTCTCCAGCGATCCGTCGATCCCGGTGACGACCCAGACGTCGCCGCTCCAGGTCGACAGCGCGGCGGACTTGCCGTCGGCGAAGAAGTCCATCCCGCCGAACCGGATCCAGGAGTGGTACGGGTTCTCGTCGGGGGCGGTCAGGGTGTCGACGACGTAGGCGCCGTCGCCCGAGCCGAGCTTGCCCCGGGTCTCGACCTTCTGGACCCATCGCGACGGGCCGCCCCGGGTGAAGCGGGCCAGGTCAAGCGACTCCTTGGGCGGGATCAGGTGGCCGGCGAACTTCGCCAGGTCGGCCCTGGGGCCTCGGCCGATCCGGAGCTGGAACGCGGCCGGGGCGGACGAGCCGGGCAGAGTCAGGAGGACCCGGCTCTTGGCGTCGACCACCTTCCAGGTCGCCCCGGCGGGGGCTCCGATCAGGCCGGCGACGGTCAGCTTGTCGCCCTTGGTCAGCAAGGCGACGTGCCCGCCGGCCGGGCCTTCGGTGGCTTTCGGGTCGGCCTGGTTGGCCTCGCCGACCCCGCCGCCGTCGGCCCCTTCAAGGTCGAAAACAACCAGGGTCATCGGCCGGGCCGTCGGGCCGACGTTGAAGGTCCGGGTGATCGCCGGCATCCCCGCGTCTTCGCCGTTGATCCCGGGCAGCTCCAGGACCGGGACGTCGCCGACGGTGTACGAGACGACCACGTCCTCGCCGCTCCGGTAGAGCCCCTTGTACTTGGCCCAGGGGGCCGGGATCGGGCCGAACGGCTCGGGGCGGGGGTCCTTGAAGTGGCCATCCTTGTCGGCCCAGCCGGGGCCCTGCCTGGTCCCGAAGACCTGCTCCCCCTGGGCCTCCGGCCACGTGCCATGCGAGCCGTCGAAGGCCGTCCCGAGGAGCTTCAGGAAGCCCCCGGTCCAGCCGGCCGAAACCCGGAGCAGGTCGCTATCGAAGCAGACCGCCCCCCCCTTCCCCCCGTCCGGACCGACCCGGATCGCGATCCCCTTCATCGCGTTGTTGTCGCGAGGGGCCGGGGCCTTGATCGTGGCCGAGAGGAACCGGCCGTAGTCCATCCGCTCGGAGGCGGGGACGTCCTTCTTCTCGGCCTTCTTCGGCTCCTGGGCCGTCGCCGGCGCGATCAGCAGCGCAACCAGGCCCCAGGCCGACGCCAGCGGGGACGACCACCGGGGCGATCCGGTGATTCCGGGATAACGACTCATCGAGGCAACCTCGTGCAGGGCTGGGATAGGAGGGAAGGCCAGCGGGATTCGATCCGGGCGGGGGAGGGCCTCGGCGATCCGATCCGTCGGCGGGCTCCGGACGGCCGGCGGCGTCTCGCGGGCCGGCGATCCGGGCGACCGACCGGCGATTCCGGGGACCCAAAGGGGCGTCGGGCGAGGTGGATCGATCGCCGACTTCACCCGGGCCGAGCCGGGCCGGGCCGGGGCCACCACCCCGAGTATAAGGCAGCCCCGCCGATCCGGCCAAGGGGGCTCCAAATCCGGTAATGGATCAGTTTGAAATCATGAATTTTTCCGACACTCCTCGCTGAACACCACCACATTTTGAGCTAAATCGCTGTACCGATCAGATTTTACGCCGAGAAATGGGGGCTTGGGGGTCGTGAATCTC